>OCAI01000060.1_pt1 | contig 151844 bp, 117 predicted proteins | sample 1538271 | NCBI WGS metagenome assembly OCAI01 (sample SAMEA2580269, study PRJEB22360) | human gut metagenome | biome: human gut; feature: human-associated habitat; material: faeces | place: Denmark | collected 2008/2010 | reverse complement strand
AACTATGCCCTTCGCGGTTTCGAAGTGGCGGGTGAGGCCCGTGTGTTCCATCCTGCCGATAAAGTATGGCTGCACTGGCAGACGAATGAGGTCGTGATTTCTTCGGAAAAGGTGCCCAATCCCGTTGCCGTGCGCTATTGTTTCCGTGATTTCCAGGTCGGTACAATGATTGGCGGGAATGAACTGCCTACCATTCCGTTCCGTACGGATAATTGGTGAAAGAGTGAAAAGTATATAAACACTTTCATTATACTATAATATTGGGCGCGGGTTACGCGGAATCCACGGATGCAGTAAACTAAATCCGTGTAATCCGCGCTTAAAAGAAAATATCCAGAGGGTTTTGTTCCCCCTCTGTCTTTTATTGTTTCAGCAACTGTTCTGCTGCAAGTACCAGGAACATATAGTGGGACGAACCTCCTCCCAACACATACTCAGTCTGTTGCCAGAGGAACGGGAACGTCAGGAGTTCCGGGAAGTCGGGACGGATAAGAGCTGTACCGGAAATGACTCCACCGGGAATGTACGACCAGTCTGCGCGATTCAGTCCGTAGCCCACAGTGGCTGATTGTGCGCCGACACCCGAGGCGAAGGAAGCTTGGTTGGAGCCCGGGTGGCATCCGAGAATGAAGTTGAGGGCATTGAATACCGGTGCTTTCGGGAATATTTCCGGATAGGCGGTTGTCAGGAAGTAGTGCTGGAAGCCGAAACGCTGTATATCCCAGCCTGCACCCCAGATGTTCGGACGGTAGGGAACGCCATAGGGAGTCTCCTGTACTTGTTTGTTCAGTTCTTGTTCATATCCGGTCAAAGCTTTGCGGAAAGCTGCTGAAAAGGCTTTGGCTTTCTTGTTCTTCATCTGTGCGAACAGTTTTTCCACACGTGCCGTGTACCAGCCGATGCGGCCTATCTGCTTGATGATGAGCTCCTGGTTGTCCAGAATGAAGTCCATATAGGGTTGTTCGCCGGTGGTGAGGTACAGCTCTACGGCTGCTTGCACTTTGGGGAACAAGGCTCTGTTGTTGCCGCTTCCGGTAGAAGCATATACTTTGCGAGCAATGTCGAGGCAATGCACACTCAATGTATCATTGAAACCTTTCAATACACGTGATACGGCAGCCAGCTGGGCAGCTGTCGACAGTTCCCGTCCGGGGTTATCCTCCGTAAATATCCAGCGGTCGTCTTCATTACCGATTTTCCCGTCGGTCATGGCGGCGGCATCACCCAGAAGTACGTACTGGCGCAGGTCGTTGCAGATGATTCCCCGGTAGAGACGTCCCAGTGCCAGGTAGCCGTTGACTACCGTAAGGGCGCCGTTCTCTACTTGTTGCAGCAAGTCATTCTTACCGTCGGGCTGGTGGATTTCCGTCACACGGTTTATCTGGTCGATGGAAGTCACGTCGAGATTCGGGTGGAAAGCTTCGTAGGCCAGTGCCAGGATATAGGATTCTCCGGCTTGGGATTCGATGCGGAGGTCAAAGTCTCCGGCATCGTGCCAGCCGCCTATGTTCACTCCGGGAACCACTTCACCCGGTTTGAACTTGGACAGGCCCTCTTTCTGGTCGTAGCCGTCGATATGATTGTGTGCCGGTGCCATCTGGGCATCGTCCATGTGGCAGCAGTCGTGCCATACGCGGTATTTTTCGTTGACGCGCATGTGGCACATCTGTACGGGAAGGAAGTATTCCAGTACGGGCTGCCATACGCCGCGGGCATATACGTCATTGTCGATGCGGAAGATAGGGGATACGGAGGTATCGTATTTAATCTTGTAGAGTCCCGCTTCCTTCACATCCGTGAAGTCCACCTTCAGATAGTTGTATCTCAGGAACTTGCCCCAATTGGCAGGAGTGACGTTCTTGACCACTTTCTCGCCGTCTGCGTCAATGCGGATGATTTGTGCCGTTTCCTTTCTATTGTCACGTATATCCATTTCGATGACGGCTTCCTTGTCCTGGGCGGGATGATAACCTATCTGTGAAGTCTGGATAACCGGCTGATACATCCAGTCGGCCACTACGTTCGGAGTGATAATCCATTTGACGGCCCCTTTGGTGACACCCGGTTTTATGTTGCTGCGCAGTACGAACCAGCCGTTATTGTGGTTCATACGCCCGTCAAACAGTTGTAGGTCACCACTCAATGATTCGATGGTTACTTTGTTGTAAGGGTCGTCGGGGCGGGAGGTAAACTTACGGCCTTTGGCATAAGGTTCGCTGATGATGTCGTCGGCCACAATCGGGCTGTAACCTTTTCCTATCAGTTTGTCCATGTCTGCCAGCGATTGCTTGCCGTCATGATAATTTCCCGTATGCAGATAGTTGGGTTGGGTTGTCATTAGGGGAGAGTTGGGTTGTTGCGGGAAGATGCCGCTCTGACCGTCCATAATCCAGGGCTTGCCGAAGAGGGAACCCGGGAAGAATTCAAGGTTGAAGCCCACTTTTCCGATGAATTCCTGGGGAATGGGGCGGTCAAGGTCTACGGTCACCTCTATGTTTTTACCTTTGCTTTCCACGTTTACCGTATATATAAGGTGGAGGTCCGGGTAAATCATCGGGTTGAATCCGGTGAGATGGCGTGAGGAGTCGGGATAGCACAGCGTGGCGGTGATGCTGTTGTCACCGAGCTTCCGGTCGAGCTGTTTCGGTACGGGCTGCCATTGTCCGGGGGTAGCTTCCAGTCGGATGTCCCCGTTCGTCGCCACGCGGTGTCCGTTCATGATGATACATACTCCTCCCTGGTGTCCCTCGGGATAGATGTCATCAAAAGCCATGACGTCTACTCCCTGGTTCTTGAAATAACCGGAAGATGTCAGCTTGAAATCTTGTGCATGCAGTGCACCGCTACTGCAGAGCAGTGCCAAAGCGGATGCGAATAGAAAATGTCTCTTTCTCATAGTATCTATTTTTGAGTTACAGAATTCTCCACTAATATACGGACTAAAAAGGAAACGGATGGTTTTTGTTTGTAGCCAATAACGTTATAAAATGTATCTTTTTCCGGTGTTTGCCTATGTTTCTGGGGCAGATATTGTAGCACTTGACAAACACTGGTGTTTGAGCTGACAGACACTGGACTTTGAGCCGACAGACGCCAGTGTTTGAGCCGACAAAGGCCAGTGTTTGACAAAACAAGGATTCAGTACCCAAAAATGACCTTTATCGGAACCAATTGTATCCCTTGAAAAAGGATGGTAATGAGTAATGACAACTTGTTTTTTTTGTACATTTGCAGTGTAACTATGGCCAATTTCTTAAATCGCTGCATTATGAGACACCTGTTTCCCGTTTTTCTGCTGATTGTAGTAGGGTTGCTGATTGCCCCTTTCCTAAAAGCGCAATCACACGCGGATAAGATTTTAAAAGATGAGATAACCTCAGACTTGAAAGAGAACATCCTCTCTTTTTGGGAAAAATACAGTGTAGACCCTTCCGGAGGTTTTTACGGTTCATTGGGACGTGACGGTGCCCCGATAGCGGATGCTCCCAAAGGAGGCGTACTGAATGCCCGTATCCTCTGGACTTTTTCAACCGCCTATCGGATGTATGGCGATGCTGCCTACCGCAAACTGGCTGACAGGGCGCAACGCTATTTCATAGACCACTTCATCGACCCGCAGTATGGAGGCGTATATTGGCTGATAAAAGCAGACGGTACTCCACTGGATACGGACAAGCAGACTTACGGTTGCTCTTATGCCATCTACGGTTTGTCCGAACATTTCAGAGCAACAGGCAACAATGAAAGCCTGCAAAAAGCCATAGAGCTTTACCGGACCGTGGAGAGCAAAATCAAAGATCCCGTAAACGACGGTTATATAGAATCCTTTACCCGCGAATGGGGAACTCCCCAAAAGTTGGGATATGATGGAGATGGTGTTGCCACCAAAACAATGAATACCCATATCCATGTATTGGAGGCATACACAGCGTTATATAAAGTATGGAAAGATGACGGCCTTCGCGAGCGCCTTGCAAAAGTGATAAACTTGATAACAACCAAACTGTATAACTCACAAACACATCACCTGATATTATACTGTGATTCGAACTGGAACAATCTGGATGACATCGACTCTTACGGGCATGACATCGAAACTTCCTGGCTGCTGACGGAAGCCGCAGAAGCTCTGGGTGACCCGGAGGTCATCGGGAAATGCAGGAAAGTGGCTTTGGAACTTGCAGACGCCTCCTTGAAAGAGGGCATCAACCCGATGGGCGCCATGATGTACGAACGGCATAAGGACAAAATCAGGAAGGATGCTTCCTGGTGGTGCCAGGCGGAAACTGTGGTAGGATGCATCAATGCCTGGCAGCTGACCGGTGAACAATCTTATCTGGACAGTGCCGTCCGTACCTGGAATTTCATCAAGTCCCGGATGATAGACAAGGAGTATGGCGAATGGTTCAGAACCGTGCTGGAAGATGGGACTCCCCGCTACAAGGAACCTAAAGCAAGTATGTGGAACTGTCCCTATCATAACAGCCGTATGGGGTTTGAGATTGATACAAGACTGAAATGACAACCTTTTATATATTTGATATAATGAAGAATTTACGAATTTTCCAGTTGGGAATGGCTGCATTGCTGTGTGGCATATTGTCTCAGCCGCTTTCTGCCCAGACGGAAGTGATGGCATGGAGCAATATCACGGGTGTCCGTGTAGACGGTGAATTGATAGACTTTGAGTCGTCCCTGCGTGTCGGAACCTTGAAAGGAGATATGGAGATTACCGGAAAGGAGAAGCAGGTCCGTCCCGTTTTCCATCGTGAAGGGGACATGCAGGAAGTGACGACTACTCTGCGAGGTATAAAGTTCCATCAGAAAGTGACGGACAAGGGAAAAGGTCTGGTGGAGATTTCTATTGATGCGCTGTCGGACACTACTCTGAACCAGTCAGCCTATTACTGTATCGCCCTGAGTCCGGAAAACTACGCTGATGTCAAAGTAAGGACAAGTGGCAGGAAGCTGACCGCTACTTCGGCCAATAGGAAGTTGGAATTCAAGTTCAATAAGTCTGTAAAGGCCACGGTTGAAAAAGAATCCACCGGTACCGTAGTTTATATCTCGCTGATGCCGACTCTGAAAAAGGCCGGGAGAACTGCATTGTCCATGGAACTGCATGCTTCCGGAGTGATAGATCACAGTGACGCGGAAATTATATTGGATATGCAGAATCCGGGAAGTCTGTTCGCAGGCTTTGGAGGGAATTTCCGCCTGCATGGGCCATTGACGGAGGTCCTGCAAGTTATGCCCGTCAAGGCGGTGTCATTGCTTATCGTCTGGATAACCGGAAAAAGGAGAAGATTTATAAATCCATGGCAGATTATCTGCTGTATGCCAGACAGCATTATGGCATTGAGTTCTCCATGTTCTCGTTCAATGAATCGGATTTGGGTATTGATGTCCTCCACACTCCGCAGGAACATGCAGATTTCATTAAGGAGTTCGGTGCTTATCTGGCAGGGTTGAATCTTCCTACCCGCATGCTGCTGGGCGACAATTCGGATGCCACGACTTTCGATTTCATCCTTCCTGCTTTGAACAATCCTGAGACTCATAAGTACATCGGTGCAGTATCTTTCCATTCATGGCGTGGTTGTGATGATGTCACGTTAAAGAAGTGGGCAGACGCTGCCAAAGCGATTAATGTACCACTCTTGGTTGGTGAGGGTAGTACGGATGCCGCTGCTCATGGTTATGCCGAGATATTCAATGAGTCGACGTTTGCACTTTATGAAATCAATCTGTATACGCGTATTTGTGCCATTTGCCAGCCATTGTCCATCTTGCAGTGGCAGCTCACTTCAGACTATTCGTTGTTGTGGGGAGACGGCATTTATGGTTCCAAAGGCCCTTTGCGTCCTACGCAACGTTTCTGGAATATCAAGCAACTGGCCTCCACTCCGGCCGATGCCTTGGCCATTCCGGTCAGAAGTGGCAAGAAAAATGTAAACTGTGCGGCTTTCGGAAATATGGTGCGCGGAGAATATGTTGTCCATATGGTCAATAATGGGGCGGAGTGCGAGGCTGTCATCTCCGGTATCCCCACAGAAGTGAAGGAACTGAAAGTCTATGTGACCAATACAAAAGACTGCATGAAGGAAACTGCAGTGAAAGTGGAGAATGGGCAGGTACGGGTACACTTGCCGGCCATCAGTTTCATTACCTTATTGTCTGATAAATAATTTTAATATATAAAGAATAGTGATATGAATATAACTGCATGTCTGTTTACGGTTCTGGGAGGGATGGTCACTTTAGGTCATCCTTCAGAAACTGTACGTTTGAATCAGTTAGGGTACTATCCCCGGCAGGAGAAAGTAGCAGTGGTGAATACCGGTGAAGTACGTGAATTTACCATAGTAGATGCAGCCACGGGCAATCGGGTATTTTCCGGCAAACCCGGATATACCGCTTCATCCGCTTGGTCGGATAAGAACAGGACGATATTGGATTTCAGTGACATCACGGCACCGGGAAACTATTTTCTGATGGTTAACGGAGATTCAGTGGCATTCGAAATAAAAGAAAGAGTACTGTCCCCTTTGGCCGATGCTGCTTTGAAATCTTTCTATTACCAACGTACGGGCATGCCCATCGAAGCGACTTATGCGGGTCGGTGGAGCCGTCCGGCAGGCCATCCCGATGACAAGGTACTGATACATCCCAATGCCGCCGGGCCGGAACGTAAGGCGGGAATGGTGATTTCTTCTCCGGGAGGATGGTATGATGCCGGAGACTATAACAAGTATATTGTGAACTCCGCCTATTCCATCGGACTGATGCAGGCGATTTATGCCCGCTTTCCTGACTATTTTATCCGTCAACGGGTCAACATCCCGGAAAGTGGAAACCATACGCCCGATTTGCTGGACGAGATGTACTATAACCTGAAATGGATGCTGACTATGCAAGACCCTGCCGACGGAGGAGTCTACCACAAGCTGACTACCCCTTCGTTCGAGGGATTCATCAAGCCTACGGAGTGTAGGCAGCCCCGTTATGTGGTTCAGAAATCAGTAACGGCGGCATTGGACTATGCTGCGGCTTTGGCGCAGGCTTCTGCCTTGTTTGCTCCTTACGAAGAGGATTATCCGGGCTTTTCGACAGTGGCTTTACAGGCTGCCGAACGTGCTTACGCCTGGGCAGAAGCGCATCCGCAAGCGCTCTATCATCAGGACCTCCTCAACAAGCAATATCAACCTGCCGTGGTTACGGGAGCTTACGGTGATCGTAGTGCCGATGACGAATTCTTCTGGGCGGCTTCCGAGCTCTATCTTGCTACGGGAAAGCCCGCTTACCGGGAACAAGTGAAGAAGCATCTCCCCACTGCATATAAGACTCCTTCTTGGGGCAATACCACTGCGTTGGGCGTGTTTGCCTGGCTGCAACCGGGCAGGGAATATCAGGGTGAAGACGTGGAATTGGCAAATGCCATGAAAGACCTGTTACTGGACTATGCTGCCGAGGCTGTGCGGGGTGCTGACCGCTCTCCTTTCCATGCTCCTTACGGCAACGATGCCAAAGATTTCTTCTGGGGATGCCTTGCCGAAGGGTGTGCTAACCAAGCCACTTCACTGGTTTGCGCCTATTTGCTTACAGGCGAGAAGTCGTACCTGACGAACGCCTACCGCAATATGGACTACATTTTAGGAAAGAATGCTACGGGATATTGTTATGTTACCGGTTTCGGGATGAAGAGTCCTCTGTATCCGCACCATCGTCTCTCTGCATCGGATGATATAGAGGCACCTCTTCCCGGTTTCCTGGTTGGCGGTCCCAATCCTGGGCAGCAGGATGGCGTTGCTTATGCTTCCAACCTGCCGGATGAGTCTTATGCAGATGTGGAAGGTTCGTATGCTTCCAATGAGATAGCCATTAATTGGAGTGCCGCTTTGGTGGCATTGGTGTCTTCGTTGGATGCTTTGATGTCAAAATGATGTTCCTATTCAGCCTGCTGCCTTATAAATTCGGACGGGCTGATGTTGAATTCATCTTTAAAATGCTTGGAGAATACCTTGGGGGAGTTATACCCCAAGGTATATGCAATTTCCGAAACTTGCATTTGGCTTTCTGTCAGGAGTTGCTGTGCCCGTTTCATGCGGATGGTTCTGATGAACTCGATGGGTTTCTTTCCCGTTATCTTAATCATTTTCTTGTAGAAATAGCTGCGTGATATATTCAGGCTGCTGGCAAGCTCTTCGACGGAAAACTCGGTTTCGCTGATATTGTCCTCTACAATCTGGATGGCTTTTTCCACCAGCTGTCGGTCAAGAGGAGTGATGGTGATACGGCTTGGCTCGATTTTAATGTCCTGATTGAACATTTCCTGACGTTTGACGTTCATCTCGATAATCTTGTTGATACGCAGTTTGAGGACTTCCATATTGAAAGGCTTGGTGATGTAGTCGTCTGCACCGACGTTGAGTCCTTCCAATTGGTGCTCCTCGCTTGCTTTGGCTGTCAGCAGGATGATGGGGATATGTGAATAGCGTATATCGTTCTTGATGGTTGAACATAGTTCCAGACCATCCATTTCGGGCATCATGATGTCACTGACCACTAAATCTATATCTTCCTTTTCCAAAACATTCAGTGCTTGTTTCCCATTAGTGGCTTTCAATACGTGATATTTTCTGGCAAGACTTTCAGAGAGAAATTTAAGAAAGTCGTAGTTGTCATCTACAAGCAGGATGGTGAACGGATGGGTTTCTTCTTTTGTTTCCGATGCTTCGACCAGCTCTCCGCTTCCGGTTTCATTACTGTTCTGGTGCAGAGGGAGTGTAATCAGGAATACGGAACCGCAAGGCTGGTTATCCTTGACACAGACAGTGCCTTGGTGCATTTTTACATATTCGGAAACAATGTGTAGGCCGATGCCGCTGCCTCCGTTGCTCGATTGGTTTTTTCCCGACTGATAGAATCTTTGGAATATTTTTTCCTTGGATTCATCCTCTATGCCGCAACCGGTATCGGTAAAGGTCAGTTCCAGATTTTTTCCCTTTATGGCAATGTCCAGTGAGATGCTTCCTTTATTGGGAGTGAACTTGAATGCGTTCGACAGAATGTTGGTACATATCTTGCGTATCTTGTCATAGTCGAAATCCATGAATACGGAATGCTGCGGACTGGTAAAGCTGTAGCTGATGTTCCGTTTCTGTGCTATCGGGTCGAAGGAATGAAATATCTCGCTCAGGATGATGAGAATATTGTCGTGCTTGCATTTCAGTGTCTCGGCTTTGGCGTCGAGCTTTCTGAAGTCCAGCAATTGGTTGATGAGTTCCAGCAGATAGTCGGCGTTTTGCTTCACCATATCCAGAATCCCCTTTCGGTATTCGGGGTGGTCCACAAAGAATTCCTCAAGCGGGTTGATGATTAGCGATAGGGGGGTACGCAGTTCATGGCTTATGTTGGCAAAGAACTGTAGCTTCATGTTGTTGATTTTCTGTTGCTTTTCATTTTCTACTTCAATGGCCTGCATGATTTGTTTCTGTTTGTGCCGTGAACGCAGGTTGCGGATAATTAGTAGGATGATGCACAGAACAATGCCGGTATAAATGGTATAGGCCCACCAGGTACGCCACCAGGGAGGAAGTATCTTTATTTTCAGCTCTTTGATATGGGGGCTCCATACGCCTTGTGAATTGCATGCCTTTACGGACAAGGTATAGTTTCCGGCAGGCAGCATGGATAGATTTATCTTGTTGTTTTCAGCATAAATCCAGTTGGCATGGCTTTGGTCGATTTTGTAGGCATATTTTATCTTGTCTGTTTCTATCAGGTCGAGAGCTGAGAAGGATAGAGTAAATGAATTTTCCTTTTCGGTGAGCGACAGTCTTTGTGCACATTCAAGCGAGCTTCCTCCCAAGATGTCAGAGTGGGCTGTTCCGGATTTAAGCTCGATTCCGGTCAGGTAGATGCGGGCATCGTAGTTTGTTGAAAGAATTTCTTGGGGGATAATGGTCTGGTATCCTTTGGGAGTGCCTATCAGTATGTTTCCATTCTCCAGTTTCAGAATGGCATGTACGTTGGTGTCATTGCAAATCAGCCCGTCGCTTACGGAATAGTTCACGATGGAATACACTCCGTTTGTCATCTGTATGCGTGAAATACCGTTGCCGGTGCCAATCCACATCTGATGGTTGTTGTCTTCCGTAATGGCTCTGACGAGGTTGGCGGCAAGTCCGTTCTTCTGGTCAATGAAATAGACGGAGTCGTTCTTCTGGTTCCAGACGCTAAGTCCATGCGGATGGCCTATCCAAAGCAGGTCACGGCTGTCCTTGTAGACGGTGAGCATGTCGGTTTCCTTGAAACGGGTGGTTTCGGAGTAGATGTTGTAGGCTTGGGTTTCGGTGTCGATGATAATAAGCCCGCCTTTGCTTGCTACATACAGATGCCGGTCATTGTCATAGTACATATCCCGTACAAAGAACTCTCCCGGACGATACAAGATGGTGTCGAATACTCCGGTTTCAGGATGCAGCCTTTGTATATATCCTCTCATCGTACCTATCCAGACGTATCCGTGTTTGTCTACTTCTATCGTATATACATTGTCTTCGAGCAGTTGGCTGTTGCTGGTTGTGTATTGTCTGATTTGCCCTTTCAAATAGCAGAGCAACCCTTTCTGGAACGTGCCGATCCACAGACGGCTCTTGGAGTCAATGGATAAATCGACTACGATATTGGCGGGAGTGGGTATCTTCTCGTATGCATCGGTTATCAGTGATTGGCGTATCAGGCCCGTGCCGTCTGTTCCGTAGTAGATAAATCCCGGGTCGGTGTCCTTGCAGAAAGTCAAGATGTCGTCATATTCCAGTGATTTGTTGCAGAGGATGATTTGGGACATTGGACTATAATAGGAGATGCCGTGTTTGAAGTTACCTATATATATGATTCCGTCCTTATCCCGGTAAATGGTATTCAGGTTGTTGCTGGCGATGGTATGTGGTTTCAGGGGGTTGTGCAGCAGGTTGGTAAGCGATTTATTCAAGGTGTTGTAGATGACCAGCCCCATGTGGCTGGTGAGAATCCATACATTTCCGTCGCCCAAATCGAGGATACGTTGTACGCGGTTGTACTGAATATCATTGCAACTGTTCAGGCAGATGTCTTCCCATTGTTGTGTAAGGTTGCTTTTGTACAGTAGCAGACTGTTTTGGTATGTATATATCCATATGCTTTCACTTTGGTCTGTATAGACGTGCGGTTCATGGTCTTCCAGTAGTGGTTTGTAAATGGCCGGGATGGTGATTTCCCTGGTTTCGGAGGTTTGCTTGTTGATGCTGTATAGCACGCCGTTGGAGTACATGACGTAGATATATTGCACTCCTATCGATATATTGGAAATTTTCTCGATAGACAGTGGATATGCTTTGAGGGAATTGTTGTCTATGTTCAGTATATAGATTTTGGAATGATCGTAGGCCCAGAATTCATTTTTGGGTGTTTTCCCTATTCTGAGAATGTTTTTGCTGGGAATCTTTAATTTTTCGAGTGTGGTTTTGTAGTCATTGTCGAACTTTCCGGTCTTGTAGTCGTAGATACTGTAACCGTTGGATGTCCTTATCCATACATTCATTTCCGGTCCTTCGAAGATGTTGATGATGGCATCGTCGGGCAGTTCGGAGTTATCCCGGTGATACTGCCGGAACGAGTAGCCGTCATATTTGTTGAGTCCCGATTCCGTCCCTATCCACAGAAATCCCCTGCTATCTCTGAAAATGCTCCTGACGCTGTTGTTGGACAGTCCTTCTGTGGTGGAAAGCTGTTTAAACATAACAGCCGGTGGAATCTCTGCCGGATTTCCCCAAGCTGTAAAGGCAAAGGATAGCTGGCATATTAAGAATAAAAACAGATGCTTCATGTGTTTTCTGTAATATTTAGGGAGATTAACGATATTGTATCTGCAAACTTAAATATAATCATCCGGATGGGCAAGGGAAGATTTGTGTATTCATGTACGATGATATACCTCATTTGGTGAAAAAGAGTATGCATTTTGTTTCCAGGCGCTCTATATGTGCTCTATGCAACAAAAACGGGCATTAAAAGACATTTTTCACACATCTGTTTTTCCTTTATGCAAGATACCTTTGTCAGTGAGATCATTTAAATCCTAATAGTATGAAGAAAGAACTTTTAGCAGTGGCAATGCTGTTGTTTGCCGGTGGCAATCTGTTGGCACAGCCACATGTCAATGACGGTACTTCGTATCTGATGAACCAACCTTTGGATATGAGTACTGATTTTCGTGATTTGAGTAATACCTTGTTTTTTGCAGATCATCTGGAATCATTCGACGTTAAGTCGGGTGAAGGACTGGTGAACTGGAAACGGGGGCATCTGATGCCCCGTCAAGCTTTCAATACCAACGGTGCACAACCCCGTAAAATGAGAATGCTCGATTTTCCTTTTACTGCTTATGAGAATGACCCTAACTTGAAATTTAAGATTGACTTTGTAACTCCGCGTACGGTGCGTATCCGCATGCTGACCACTCCGGTGGAGCCCAGACCGGCCACTTCCATCATGTTGGCCAAAGAGCCGGGCAGGGATGGAAGCTGGAAAGTGGCCGAGACGAATGACAACATTGTTTATTCCGGCGATTACGGAACCATTCAGATTAACAAGAATCCCTGGAGAATCGTGTTGAAGGATAAAACCGGACGTATCCTGAGTCAGACCGCTACTCTGCGTGATGCTGATTCTACGCAGGTGAAGTATACGCCTTTCAGTTTTGTGAAGCGGGGAAGCGACAATGCCCGCCGTATCAATCCCGTGTTTACGCTGACTGCGGATGAGATGATTTTCGGTTGCGGCGAATCGGCCACCGGACTGAACAAAGCCGGGCAGAAGGTGAATCTGTTTGTTACAGACCCGCAAGGTCCGGAAACAGACCAGATGTACAAACCCATTCCTTTCTTTATGAGTAACCGGGGATACGGTATGTTCATGCACACTTCCGCACCGGTCACTTGTGATTTCGGTGCTACTTATATCGGACTGAACAAAATGTTCATGGGCGACGAGAACCTGGATTTGTTTGTATTCTTTGGCGAACCGAAAGACATCTTGGACGAGTACACCGATTTGGTAGGAAAACCGGGTATGCCTCCATTGTGGTCTTTCGGTACATGGATGAGCCGTATCACCTATTTCAGTGAGAAGGAAGGTTATGATGTGGCTGCCAATATCCGCAAAAACAAGTATCCGTGCGATGTTATCCATTTCGATACCGGTTGGTTTGACGTGGATTGGCAGTGTGACTATAAATTCTCCGAAAACCGTTTCCAAAATCCACAGCAGATGTTGAAGGATTTGAGGTCACAGGGTTTCCACGTATGCTTGTGGCAGTTGCCTTATTTCACTCCCAAGAACCGTTATTTCCCTGAGCTGATAGAGAAGAACATGTATGTGAAGAACGGTAACGGGGAACTTCCTTACGAGGATGTAGTGCTCGATTTTTCCAATCCGGAGACTGTGAAGTGGTATCAGGACAAGTTAGCCGGACTGCTGAATATCGGTGTCAGTGCCATCAAGGTTGACTTTGGCGAAGCGGCTCCGCTGAACGGTATTTATGCTTCGGGCAAAAGTGGATGGTATGAGCACAATCTCTATCCGGTGCGCTACGACATGGCAGTATCCGAGATAACCAAGAAGCTTCATAATGAAAATATTATGTGGGCCCGTGCTGCATGGGCCGGTTCACAGCGCTATCCGTTGCATTGGGGCGGTGATGCTGCCACGACGAATACGGGTATGCTGGGTACGCTTCGTGCCGGTTTGTCCTTCGGCTTGTCCGGTTTCTCTTTCTGGAGCCATGATATGGGAGGGTTTGTAAAGTCTACTCCGGAAGACTTGTATTGTCGTTGGATACCTTTCGGTTTCCTCACTTCGCATACCCGCGCACATGGAGCACCTCCGACTGAGCCGTGGCTGTACGACAGCAAGCGTGTACAGGACGTTTTCCGCAAAAGTGCAGAGATGAAATATCGCCTGATGCCTTATGTTTATGCCCAGGCCAAGGAATGTACCGAGAAAGGCTTGCCGATGTTGAGAGCCTTGTTTGTGGAATTTCCCGATGACCCCGGAGCATGGAAGGTGGACGACGAATACCTCTTCGGCTCGCAGATTCTGGTTGCCCCCTTGCTCGAATCCGGTATAACCGGTCGCACCGTTTACCTTCCCGAAGGAAAATGGATAGACTATCAGACGGAGAAAGTGTATGAAGGCGGATGGCACAGGATTGAAGCAGGCAGCCTGCCGATAATCATGCTGGTGCGCGACGGTTCGGTGCTTCCTCATCTGAAGTTGGCACAGTCCACTTCCGAAATGGATTGGAGCAGGATGAGTCTGAAGGTGTACAGTGCTGACAAGAAGCAGGCTGAGGGCTTGATATGCCTGCCTACAGACAACCGCATCCAAGTAGTGAAAGTGGATTGCGCGAAGGCGAAACCGCAGTTGATGAACCAAGTTGAAGGGACTTCCCTGAACTTTTGAACTTAATCTTTGAAAACCTATATTTAATTCACCCCTGCCGGTATGGGAGAGAAAGGGGCAGGGGTCTTTGTTAAACCTAAGTATTTAGTATTTATGAGAAATGTGATGAAGTATTTGGGCATCATGTCAGTATCGCTGGCATGCGCCGGACCTCTCTTTGCAACAAGCGGATATCCGTTTGCAAGTGTCGCTGTCGTGCAGCAGAGTGTAGCCACCGTAAAGGGACAAGTGGTAGATGAGAAGGGCGAACCCATTATCGGTGCCAATGTCATCGTAGAGGGTACGACAAACGGTATGATTACCGATTTGGACGGAAACTTCTCTTTGCAGTGCCCTGTAGGCTCTACGCTGAAAGCCAGTTACATCGGTTATCTGACAAGGACCGTTAAAGTAACCGGAAACATGAATGCCTTGAAGATTATCTTGAAAGAAGATGCCGAAACATTGGAAGAAGTGGTGGTGGTAGGTTACGGTACGATGAAGAAATCCGACCTGACCGGTTCCGTTACTTCTGTAAATGCAGAGGAGATGATGAAACGTAATCCGGTGAATCTGGGACAAGGTCTGCAGGGAGCTGCCGCCGGTGTTTCCGTCATCCGTTCCTCCGGTTCGCCCGACGGGGGATTCAATATCCGTATTCGTGGTGTAGCCACCGTAAACGGTAGTTCCGACCCTCTTTATGTAGTGGATGGAGTGCAGGTCGGTACTTCCATTGACTTTCTTAATCCAAACGATGTGGAGAGCATTGAAATCCTGAAAGATGCCTCTGCTACTGCCATTTATGGAACGCGCGGTGCCAATGGTGTTATCATGATTACCACTAAAAACGGAAGCAAGGGCAAGGCACAAGTCAATTTCTCTGCCAACTATTCTCTTCAATTCAACAACAACAAGATAGACGTGGCCGATGCAGATCTCTTTGCCAAGGCAGTGCGCGAATCTTGCCGTAACGGCTCGGTCATGACCAATCTGGCTTTTGGCGAAGAGTACATTGGCAAATTGAATAGCATCGATTGGCAGGATGAAATGTCGCGTACGGCCTTGCAGCAGAACTATAATCTCTCCGCTTCGGGTGGTACGGAAGCCACGCAAGCCAACCTTTCGGTGGGATATCTGAATAATGAAGGCGTTGTCATTGAATCTTATTTCAAACGTCTGACAGCCCGTGCCAATATCACTCATAAAGTGAAAGATTTCATTCATGTGGGATTGAACTTGAACTATACACATGCCCAGCATCACTTCAGTGGCAATATGCGTAGTTATGCGCAAGCCATTCCTACGATGGACTATGTAGAGAATGGAGTCTTTTATTCTATGCCTATCGTTTTGCCCGACGGTTCATGGGGACATTATAAACAAGAGTCTGATGGTGACATCAACAAGGGGGCCGACAACCTGGTGGCTGCAGCCAAGACCAGAACCGACCAGATTTCCAAATGGGACCGTTTGGTGGCCAGTGCATTCCTGCAATTGGACATTGCAAAGGGATTGACTTTTAAAACCATCGGTAGCTACAACTATTTCACAAAAGGTTATGATGGATATACCCCTTATAATCCTCGTACATTTGGTTCGAAAGACCGTAAGGACAGTTATTCTATCAATCAGAATCAGAACTCGGAGATTGCCTTAGAATCGTTTGTCAACTATGACTGGTCGAATGCCCATCATCGTGTAAGCGCTATGGCAGGTTTCTCTATCAGCGATACGGACGGTGTCTGGCTGAATACCAGTGCCAGTGATTTCCCGGCTGACAACATTCGCCAGATTTCTTTGACAAACGACCCCAGCTCCAAGAATACAAATGGGGGACGTGACTTGAAGACCCGTTATCAATCTTATTTCGGACGTCTGACCTACAGTCTGAATGACCGTTATATACTGACGGCTACAGTACGCCGCGACGGTTCTTCCAACTTCGGTTCGGGCAACCGGTACGGTACTTTCCCTTCCGCTTCTTTGGCATGGCGCTTGTCAGAGGAGAACTTCATCAAGAATCTGAATCTTTTCAGCAACCTGAAGATACGTGCAGGTTGGGGGCAGACCGGTAATGCAGGTAGCGGAACCAGTCTTTCTGTTCCTCAGCTCTCTTCCTTGGATTGTATGTATTATGTCATGGCCGGGGGCGGCATGATGAATGCAGCCGGTATCGCACAGCAAAAGGAAATTGACACCAACCTGAAGTGGGAGACCAACGAGCAGACCAACATCGGTCTGGACATGGCCTTTATGAACAACGAGCTTTCATTCTCGGTGGACTACTTTATCCGTGACTCGAAAGATTTGCTTATTTATCGTCAGATCCGTCCTTCTACCGGTTTTACGTCTGTCTATACCAATGCCGGACATATCCGTAACAAAGGTTTTGAGGTTAGTGCTGCGTGGAATAAGAGTTTCGGTGATTGGAATGTAGGAGTACGTGTAAATGGTTCTACCTTGAAAAATGAGGCGGTAGAGGTGGGTGACCCTATTTTCTATAAAAACAACAGTTATGGTACGCAGGATGGTGATGACTGGGACAATCACTCCATCACACAGAACGGTTATGCCGTAGGTTCTTATTATGGCTGGAAAGTGGCCGGTATTTTTCAGAACCAGCAGGAGATTGATGCCTTGAATGCCCAGTCGCCTACGGGCAAGTACCAGGATGGTGACACCGCTCCGGGTGACTTCAAGTATATCGACCTGAATGGAGACGGCCAGATTACAGACGAAGACCGTACGGTTATCGGTAATGGTTTCCCGACTCTTTCCTACGGTTTGAACCTTACTGCCTCCTACAAGAATTTCGACTTTTCAATGAATATGTATGGGGTAGCCGGAATGGATGTCTATTCTTACAGCGCTGCCCGTCTGACTTCTATGTATGGTCCTGACGGCGGTTACCAGAACGTTCTGGCAGAATATGTGAAGAATGCCTGGACTCTTGAGAATCCCAATGGCAAATATCCGCGTATCACCAAGGGCGACCACAATAAGAATCACCGTTCCAGTGACGCTTTCATTAAGAAAGGCGATTATTTGAAGATTTCGAACATTCAGTTTGGCTATACTTTCCCGAAGAATTTGGTAAAGCACGCGAAGATGGAGAATGCCCGTGTGTTTGTCAGTGCAGACAACATATTGACGCTTTCTTCGTATAACAAATGGGGTGACCCGGAAGTCGGGTCGGACAGAGTGCTGCTGACAGGATTCGATGGCGGACGTTATCCGTTCCCGTTATCCGTCTCTTTCGGTGTGAGTGTACAATTCTAATCTAATACTTAACAGATAAACAAATCATATTATGAGAAAAAGTTTTTACCATATATTGTTGCTGGGTGCTCTCACCTTGGGCACTACCAGTTCTTGTGATGACTATTTGGAAGTCGATCATTACGATATTCTGCCCGAAGATTTCATGTACCGGAATGAAGCAAATATTAAGTCGGGGCTTTATGGCATTTACGATACTTTCTATACCTATCAGGGCAGTGATAAGAGTGGTGATGATGAGACCTGGGGATTCAAGCCTAATGTATTCATAGCCGGGCATAGTACGATGGATTGCCAGGCGTCCGGCTGGGATGCCGAATGGCAGCGTCATGCGGTATTGGCCAATAAAGGCTCGCTGGATACGGCTTGGCGTATGAGCTATAAGGGTATTGACCGTGCCAACCGTTTTCTGGCCGGATTGCAGAATGTGGACGTTTCCGTACTTTCTGCCGAAAAGAAAGTGCAGTTTGAAGCCGAGGCGCGTGCCATTCGTGCATACAATTACTTGTATCTGTCAAAAGTCTTTGGCCCTGTTCCCATGTTGCTTACGGGTGAGACTTATACAACCAGTGCGGGGAAGGCGCGTCCCGAAAGTTTGGAAGGCACTTATCAGGTTATTGAGGAAGACCTTAAGTTTGCCATGGAAAAGCTGGATTGGGAACCTGCCGATGGAGAATACGGTCGTATTACGAAGGGTTTCTGCAAGGCATTCTTGGCAGAACTCTATATGTATCAGAAGAAATTTACTGAAGCCAAGAAGGAATTGAATGACATTATTACCAGTAATACCTATGCATTGGAGCCGTGCTATGCCAATCTTCATGCCTGGGACAACCATTGGACAAAAGAATCCATTTTTGAGGTTGCTTATCATATTCACGGCAATATGAATTGGGGAGGCAACAGCCACGATGACGGCAAGATATGGTATGGCTATATGTGTGCCGCTCCCGAGTATGGCGGTTGGGGGTCTTTGGCTCTGTCTTGGGAGTATTACCGCTCTTTTGAGCAGGGAGACAAGCGCAAGGAGTATACTTGTGTAGGTACGGGTGACGTACATCCTATTACCAATGAGAAACTGGGTACCAATCCCTCTTACAGCGGATATGTACAAGGCTCTGAAAATGTACCTTGTGTATATTCACTGAAGTATTGGAGAAAGCAACCGGGTAAGGACGGGTTCGTGTATTGCCCGATTTCATTGACTTTCAAACGATATGCAGGCGTATTGCTGGATTATGCTGAATGTTGTTTCGAGACGGGTGAGGAAGCGACCGGATGGGAGATGATCAGACAAGTGCGTAATCGTGCGTGGGGTAACTTGGAAATTGGTGTACAAGCCATTGATTTCCCGCAGGCAATGTTGAATACGACAGTTGTCGATGTACCCGATGCAAAGACTGTTTATGCTGAATATAAGACGCGGAAAGGGTATACAAGTGATGTATGGAAAGTGGCTTTGACACAAGAACGCCGTCATGAGCTCAATGCAGAGTTCTCTTTATATTTCGACCTTTGCCGTATGGGGTTGGCTGAAGAATGGTTCAGATGCGAATATCCGAAAACGAAAGCCAATTCTACACCGGAAGAGTGCTGGAAGACCGGTGATTCCTTCCGTTATTTTGAGCATCAGAAATATCAGGAGATTTTCCCGATACCCACTAACGAGATTCTGAATAATCCTCTCATCAATCCGGAGGACCAGAATGAGGGCTATTGATATACCAATAATGCGAATCAGCAGTTGAAACTAACTTCTTTTTTACCGGTTATGAATTAAAAGTACTGTCTCAATTCCCCTCCTCCAGTTGGAGGAGGGATGCCCGTAGGGTGGGGTGGTAGGTAAGAAAAGAAATCCTTTATGAACCGGTTTCAACTACTGATTCGCATTGATAATGAGTGTTTTGTAAACTGAATTTCAGGCACTGGTGTCTGTCGTGACAAAGACCAGTGTCTGTCGTGACAAAGGCCAGTGTCTGTCATGACAAGGACCAGTGTCTGTTACGACGAACACCAGTGCCTGATAAACGGGGTAAATTCCTATAGAATTATTCATAGTAAGAGTTGTGTTTTTAACTCCTGCATGTGAATGATGCAAGTAAGATAATAGTTATGAGAAAGAAGATGTTTTATTGGATAGCACTACTGGCTGCATGCTGTCTGGCAGGTTGCCGGCCGGCTTCAGGGGATGCAGATAGGCAGACACGTATGTGTACGGAAATCGTTGCCAATGTGCTGGACAGCGTGTTGCCGTTTTGGATGGATTATGCGGTGGCTCCTGACGGTGGTTTTTATGGTACGGTATTACGGAATGGCACTCCGGTAGCGGATGCTCCCAGAGGAGGGGTGCTGAATGCCCGGATTCTGTGGAGCTTTTCTGCAGCATACCGTACGTTTGGAAATGAATCCTATCTGCGACTTGCCGACAAGTCGCAGCGTTACTTCATCGATACATTCATCGATAAGGAGAACGGTGGGGTATATTGGCTGGTCAATCCTGATGGTGAGGTAGTGAATGCTTCTAAATATACTTATGCCATGACCTATGCCATCTATGGACTGGCAGAACATTATCTGGCGACGGGTAACGACGAAAGTCTGAAAACTGCCGTCAGTCTGTATCATGTTCTGGAAGAGAAAGGGCGTGAGCCGTTGTATGACGGTTATGTGGAATCTTTTACCGAAAATTGGGAGAAGTTGGACCAATATGACAATAATGCTCCCAAGACCATGAATGCCCATCTGCATGTGTTGGAAGCTTATACCCTTCTGTATCAGTGCTGGAAAGACAATGGCTTGAAGAAAAGGCTTGAGTTTTGCGTCGATTTGTTCATGAACCGCATTTACGATCCGTCAAGGAGGCATTTCAATCTGTTCTTTGATAATGAGTGGAACAGTCTGGTCGAAATGGATTCTTACGGACATGATGTTGAGACCGGATGGCTGCTTTGCGAGGCTGCCCGTATACTGGAAAATCAGGACCTGATAAAACAGACAAACCAGCTTGCACTGGATGTAACGGGAGCTTGTCTGGCCGAAGGAATGAGTGATAAAGGCTATATGATTTACGAGAAGAAAGGTGACAGAAAAACCAGGCATGCTTCGTGGTGGGGACAGATTGAAACCATGATAGCTTGCGTCAATGCCTGGCAGATAAGCGGAGACGAAGCTTGGCTGCAATCGGCCGATACGGTCTGGACCTTTGTCAAAGACCATATGGTGGACAAGGAATACGGGGAATGGTATAGCGACTGTTTCGACGGAGAGCCTAGAAAGGAGGCTCCCAAAGTAAGTATGTGGCGTTGCCCGTATCATACGGTACGCTTGGGAGTGGAAATGTATAATCGTTTAAAATAATACGTATGAAGAAATTGATAATAGGTGCGGCATCACTGATGCTTTGTGCAGGCTTGCAGGCCCAGGACTTCAAGATTAACCCTTCGGGGTATTTCGAGAACCACGGGGCCAATGTGATGGTGTTCAGTGATGTCTATCCCGAAGGACACCAGGGAGGTGTCACTTTGGTATTGAATGGAGACCGCAGGGCCGCAGGCGGTGATGTACGTTTCGAGATTTCGCAGGGACAATGGCAGGGACTGCCCAAGATGAGAAGCCGGGTAGTGGATGAGGCTGCCAACGAAATACGCGTCACACTGAGTTATCCTGACTCGGCCAAGCATATGGCGGGGTTCAATCCGATGCTCTATCCGGATTTTGCTTTCGGCTACACCGTCAAGGTGAAAGGGGAGAAGGACTATCTGGTATTGACTGTTGATTTGGACCGGCCGGTTCCGGAACGCTTCGCCGGGAAGCTCGGTTTCAATCTGGAGTTGGTGCCTTCCACCTTGTTGGGCAAGCCCTGGATTATGGATAACCGGACGGGTGTCTTCCCTCATCAGGCGATGGGGCCCACGATGAAGCAGACCTCCAATATGGAGCATATCGGAGACTTCAATCCTAAGGGGAAAGCCAGCCTGGACCAGTTGCTCTTGGACCGGAAGACTTATAATCCGATGATTGCCGATGATATTGTCTCTGCCCCTCTTGCCGCGGGAAAAAAGTTTGTGCTCAATCCGCAGGATGAGTTGGCAAAGATTACGATTGAGAGTGAGAAGGGAGATTTGATGCTGTATGACGGACGGATAAACCATAATAACGGTTGGTTTGTGCTTCGTTCGGAATTTCCGGCAGGAACGAAAGGGGATGCGGTGAAATGGATTATCCGTCCCACAGTTACCAAGGAGTGGCGCTATGCACCGGTAGTACAGACTTCCCAAGTGGGTTATCATCCCGGACAGAAGAAAGTGGCTGTCATCGAGTTGGATAAGCGGGATACAGATTTCCGGCAACCTGCCCTCTACCGTATTGCAGCCGACGGCAGGAAACTGGTGAAACAGCAGGCTGCCAAGGATTGGGGAGATTTCCAGCGTTACCATTATTTGCAGTTCGACTTTACGGAAATTACGGAAGAGGGACTTTATCAGGTGATGTACGGTGATGCGGCTTCTCCGGTGTTCCGTATTGCAAAGGATGTTTGGGATAAAGGAATCTGGCAGGCGGAGGTGGAATATTTCCTGCCGGTACAGATGTGTCACATGCGTGTCAACGAGAAGTATCGTGTATGGCATGACTTCTGTCACCAGGACGATGCCCGAATGGCCCAAACGAATATCAATCACATTGACGGATATAGCCAGGGACCTTCTACTCTGTGTAAATATCAGCCGGGCGATCTTGTTCCGGGATTGAACGTAGGCGGTTGGCACGATGCAGGCGATTATGACCTGCGTGTGGAGTCGCAGGCAGGTGAAGCCTATATCCTCGCTATGGCTTGTGAGAATTTCGGTGCCTACTGGGACGAGACTTCCATTGATTTCGAAAAACGGATTGTAGAGATACACCAGCCTGACGGGAAAAACGACTTGTTACAGCAAGTGGAAAACGGGGCTTTGACCGTAGTAGCCGGTTGGAAGGCATTGGGACGCCTCTATAGAGGAATTTTGTGTCCTACTGTACGGCAATATGCACACTTGGGAGATGCTTCGGCCCATACTGATCATGTCAGTGGAACGGCTGATGACCGTTGGGTGTTTACGGAAGACAATCCGGGACGTGAGTTACAGGTGGCCGCTTGGCTGGCAGGTATTTCACGCGTGCTGAAGGGACATAATGATACTCTGGCGGCAGATTGTCTGGAAATAGCCCGTGAGCTGTTTAAGATTACACGTTGTGATAACAATTGGATACTGACAACGAAAGTACATGCCGCCGTAGAGCTTTATCTGGCAACGAAGGAAGCCGGGTACCGCGATTTCGTTTTGCAGCAGCAGGATTTCATCTGCAAGAATATCCGTCAGACGGGCTGGTTCATCGGACGGTTCGACCAAGCTGTGGGCAATGTCCGTTTCAGCAAGGCTATTCGTAAGGCATTGCCGGAGTTACAGGCCATGTATCAGGAGTATAGCAGTAAAACCCCGTATGGAGTGCCACACGACAGAGGTAACCGTTCTTCCGGTTCATGGGAGCCTCAGCATTTGGGCTATAACTACTGTTATTTACATGCTGCTTATCCTGACTTATTTACACCGGACTACATTTTTAATGCCGTCCAGTATCTGCTGGGTATGCATCCGGGACGTAACCAGGCAGCTTTTGTAACGGGGGTTGGTGCCGAAACGATGAAGGCCGCCTATGGTGTCAATCGTGCTGATTGGTCTTATATCCCGGGTGGAGTTTCTCCGGGTACTAATCTGATTCGTCCCGATCTACCCGAACTGCTTCATTTTCCGTTCTTGTGGCAGGAAGGTGAGTATTGCCTGGGTGGACATGCTACGTGGTTTATGTATATGGTATTGGCGTCTAATAAAATATTGAATTGCAATGAATAGTAAAATAAAGGTAGATAAGTTTGTAATTGTAGTTTTTCTGCTCTGCATGGTTTGTAATATGACCATGCAGGCAAAAGCTTACGAGAGTTTCAAAGTATCCATTTATGTCCGTGCTTACGAGGTAGACAAGATGAAGGACATCCATTGGCTGGATTCTACCTGGAATGTGATTTCACAACAGTTGGAAGTGGACAAGATTTATCTGGAAACACACCGGGACTTGCTGGTTGTGGAGGATGCCACTCTGGAGCAGGCAAAGAAATTCTTTCATGACCGGGGTATAGAGACAGCTGGAGGTATTACCTATACCATCAACGAGGCAAACAGTTTCGAGACATTCTGCTATTCCAATCCCGAACACCGCAAGATGGTGCAAAAGATTGCGGAACACACGGCGAAACACTTTGATGAGTTTATTCTGGATGATTTCTTCTTCACCAGCTGCAAGTCCGACATAGAAATAAAGGCAAAAGGAATGCAGAGCTGGACGGACTACCGCTTGAAGCTGATGACCGAGGCCGGTCGTGACCTCGTGCTGAAACCTGCCAAGAAAGTGAATCCTCAGGTAAAGGTGATTATCAAATATCCCAACTGGTATGATCACTTTCAAGGTTTGGGATTTAATTTGGAGGAAGGTCCCCAGCTCTTTGACGGTGTCTGGACCGGTACTGAAACAAGGGACCCGGCAGGTAATCAGCATTTGCAGAACTATCTGAGTTATAATATTATCCGTTATTTCGATAACCTGCGTCCGGGTTATAACGGTGGGGGATGGGTCGATGTAGGTGGACTGAACATGGGTATGGACCGGTATGCCGAACAGCTTCATTTGACCATGCTTGCCAAGGCTCCCGAGATTATTCTCTTTGCCTATCACCAGCTTCTGGATGTGAAGTTGTCTCCTAAATACCGTACTCCCTGGCAGGGAATGGGTACCAGCTTTAACTATGATGAGGTGACCGCTCCCATCCGGTTGGAAGACGGCTCTTTGGTAGAACCTACCACGATGGCCCGTATAGCCGGTGTTGTGCTGAAACAAACGGATAAGTTGATTCATAAGCTGGGGAATCCGGTGGGTATAAAATCCTACAAGCCTTTTCATGCCGCCGGTGATGATTTCCTTCAGAACTATTTGGGCATGATAGGTTTGCCGATGGATATGCGTCCTGTTTTTCCGGAAGACCAGCAAGTGGTTCTGCTGACTGCACAAGCTGCACAGGATACGGAAATTATGGCTAAAATCAAGAGACAACTGCAAAGCGGGCGTGATGTGGTGGTTACGAGCAGTTTGCTGAAAGCCATTCCTGAGAAGCTTACAGAGGTAGCCGAGTTGCGTTGTACTGATTTGAAGGCTCTTGTCAATGATTTCGGCCGTTACGGGCAGTCCGGACGTGACCTGTTGATTCCGCAGGTGCAGTATTATACGAATGATGCTTGGGAGATGGTCAGTGCCGGTCGTCCGCTGACGGGTGGAGTTTCGGGCTATCCTATTCTGTTGAGAGCCCCGTATGCTACCGGTAATCTGTATGTTCTTACCATTCCCGACGATATGGGCAATCTGTATGATTTTCCGGCCAATGCCTTGAATGAAATTCGTCGTATTATGAGTAAGGACATAGGAGTCTGTCTGGAAGCTCCCTCCAAAGTAGGCCTGTTTGTATATGACAATAAAACGCTGGTGGTAGAGAACTTCAATGACGAACCGGTAGAGGTGCGTATCGTGACCGGTGATAAGGTGATGAAGCTGGAAAGCTTGGAGGATGGGACTGTTTTGAGTCCTCTTCCTGCCGGACCGGTGATACAGACCAGACGTCCGGTTACGCCTAAGAATTCTTTCCGTTTATTACTGTTGCCCCATTCATATAAGGCATTCCGATATAAATAATGGGTAAGAAGATTGCCGGGTGACTATTTGAAAGAGCAAGGAGGCTGGTTTACTGTAAAACCAACCTCCTTTGCTTATTCATGAGCATGCTTATGCTCCCCCAGTATTCTGTGTGGCAGTGTTCCGTGTCCCAATAACTCTATCGGGCAGTTGAAGTTCCGTTCCAGCCACTCCTCCGTGACACCGGTGTCGGGGTGGTAATCCAGCGTTTCGTTGACGCAAGCGATAGACTTGACTTGCTGCAATACCGTACCGATGTCATGGCTGACGAGGATGATGGCACATTCTTCATTGATTTCTGTCAGTAGTTCGTAGAGGCGGGCTTCAAAACGCTTGTCAATGTAGGTACTGGGCTCATCAAGAATCACGACCTGTGGGTCGGAGATGATGGCACGTCCCAGCAAGGCGCGTTGCAACTGTCCGCCGCTCAAGGCACCTATGGCGCGTTGTTCCATGCCTTCCAGTCCCATGCGGGCTATCACATGGCGGGCCTTTTCCCGGTGTCGGGTATTGAAGCGCGAAGCAAGTGGCTTTTGGCTGCTGAGGCCTGAAAGGATGACTTCTTCTACTGTAATGGGAAACTTCCGGTCGATGCTGCTGTACTGGGGCAGATACCCCATGGATAATCGAGTGTTGAGGGGTAGGCATTGAGAACCGGCTACTTCGGGTGACGGGGAATCGGTATGATAAAGTATCTCTCCGGCAGTGGGCTTCAGCAGTCCCAGGATGCACTTGATAAGTGTGGTCTTTCCTCCACCGTTGGGGCCGATGATACCCAGAAAATCACGTTCGTAGATAGTCAGGTTTACATCGTGCAACACAGTCCGGTTATCGTATCCGGCACTGAGGTTCTTTATTTCTATAATAGGAGATGCGAGCATGTTTTTTTCTTTATTCTCCTTCTCCTTTAGGGGAACGAGGGGTGAGCAGTGCTTGGGCCGTATTCATCATCTCCTCCTCCCAGTCGTATGAGAGGGGATTGATAGCCACCACCCGGGTTCCGGTCTGCTGGGCGATAAGGTCGGCATTGCGGCGGTCGAATTCCGGCTGTACAAAGATGACGCGTACCTTCTCCTTCTTGCAGGAGTTTATCAGGTTCTTCAGATGGGTGGGAGAGGGTTCCTTTCCACCGGCTTCGATAGGAATCTGGTGCAGGTTGTAGTCGCGGGCAAAGTAGGAAAGTGCCGGATGATAAATCATGAAGGCACGGTCGGCATTCGGGCTGGAAAGCATCTGGCAGATGAGGCTGTCTGTATGCTCTATCCGCCGGATGAGTGCGTTGTAACGTTCCATGTAGGCGTTTTCATTGGCTTTGTCTATGGCGCAGAGTGCATTCAGAATATTTCCGGCAATGATTTGGGCGTTGATGGTGGAATTCCAGATGTGGGGTTCCACACCACCGGCGTGCGTATGGCCTTCGTGTACATGCCCGTCTTTATGATGATGTGCATGGGTATCGTCCAGAATAAGTTCCACATTCTCGGACATATCGAAGAATTGCAGGTGGGGAGCATTGTCCGTCAGTTTTTCCGTCCATGTCTGCTCGAAACCGATGTAGCCGATGCGGAAATAGGCCTTGCTTTGGGCAAGGTCGACAAGCTGCTGGGGCGTGGGGTCGTAGGTTTCCGGACTTGAACCTTTGGGCACCATGCTGACGACGGTGAATTCATCGCCGGCAATGGCTTCGGTGAAATACCGCAGCGGCTCGATGGTGACGGTAATCACGGGTTTATCGTCATTCTTCTTGTTCTGTTGGCCTCCTTGCTTGCACGAGAAGAGCAAGGTGGCTATGAGGAGTAAAAAACAAAACTTTTTCATTTACAATTTACTATTTACAATTTACAATTTGGCTGCGCTGTGGCAGTGTGTTGCATCACTCATCACTTATCACTTCTTCCTTCCCCTCAGTATCTCCCGTTTCCCTCCGGGAGGACCTGGGAGACGCTCTACCTTGAATCCTACGGCTTGCAGCATGCGGCGTACTACTCCTTTGGCGCAGTAGGTGGTCAGCACGCCATCAGTGCTCATGGCGGCATGGATATTCCGGAAGACTTTTTCCTCCCACATTCCCGGTTGCTTTTCGGGTGCAAAAGCATCGAAGTAGACAACGTCGAACGGAGATTTATTAATCATTAACAAACTGTCGATGCTTATTGTTTCGATATCTGCCCGCACTTTTCTCAGTGTGAAATAAGGAGTTATGGCAACTTCTTCTTCCCACGCAGCCCGATGCAGTTCCTCGAACAGAGGATTGTCGCTATATTTTAGCGCATCCACCTCCGGCCATGCAAGCGGATAGAGTTCGATACCGGTATAGTGCACAGGTCTCTTTTCCTTTTCGGCAGTTTCCAGTGTAAGCAGGGCATTCAGCCCGGTGCCGAAACCGATTTCAAGGATATGCGGGCGGGCAGTAGCGGATGCTTTCAGTCCCATGTCGATGAAGATGTGCTGTGATTCTGTACGTGCCCCCTTTACCGAATGATAATGTTCATTCAGTTCCGGTACAAACAGTGTCGCACTTCCGTCTTCCGTCTTCTCTATGATTCGTTGCATCACTTCTGCTTTTGTTGAATGTTTTTATTTAGTTTAATTCTCTGTGATTCAGCGTGTTGTTGCGCCTATATATCCAGCGTGCTGCATCTATACATCCAGTACGTTGCATCTATACATCCAACGCGTTGTATCTATACATCTATTGCTCAAACTCACTACATGTCAATAATTCATCATCGAAATGGCTCCTTGCAGTGCCCACAGCATAGCTATGTAGCGCACCAGTTTCCCTGCAAACATGGACGTGGTGGTCAGTATCAGATTACTGCGCATGAAGCCCAGTGCAATGGCTATGGCCTCTCCCACAAAGGGCAGAAAGGCGAAGAAAGCCATCAGTGCCCCTTTCCCTTGGAGGAAATGCTGCATCCGTTCTATCTTTTCCCTTTTTACCTTGAAATATTTCTCAATCCAGTCTATACGTCCCAGACGTCCCATGTAGTAGCACGTCATGCCTCCCAGCGTATTTCCCAAGGTGGCGGAGAGTACGCACAGTGCCGGGCTCAGACCGACCTTGACCAGTGCTACCATCACTATCTCGGAACTGAACGGAATGATGCTTCCTGCCAATAGGGCAGAGATGAACAGACCGACATATCCCCAGTCAATCAGCAGCTGTACGAGTGTATCTACAAAAGCGTCCATATATTGAATCCTAATAGAATGAATAATCCGATAAATGCACAAATGAAGAATATATTGGAACTGCGGCTATTTGTCAGTACAAACAAGTGTCCCGCCAGGATGCTGACACCGATGAGCAGGAAGGACATCAGGTGGACACTCAATGCCGGTTGCAGTCCGATATAGACAAAGATGCAGAAATTCAGCAGGATGAGGAAGTGTAGATAGCTCCGGGTGCGTATCTTGTCTTCATAGCCGGCAATGAGACAGTGTGCCGCGCTGACGATGAACAGAACAAGGAGATACCCGAGGGTGGCGAGTTCCCACGGCTGATAGTCGAACCGGGTGGGAGCGAAGGTCACCAGCTCGCGGAAGGGCTGGCAGAAGAGTTCCATTTGCCCGTAGTAGAGGGCGTGTCCCAGCAACAGCCAGTAGGGTACGCTCCATCCTACCAAGGAAGCGAAGAAACTTTTGGGTTGGAGAGACTGGAAGTTGTAGGCACCTATCCAGAAGATGGGGACAAACAGTATGAGCTGCGGAAAAAGCAGGCTGCCCAGTCCGATGAAGACAAAGGCGTGGAAGAGACTGCCTGTGGGCCGTGCCTGCTGGTAGCTCTTGAAGAGGAAAAACAGTGCCACCAGGAAGGAGGCGGCTGCCAAGTCTCCCGCATACAGCATGTGTAGGCTGGGGCAGACGGATATCAGCAGGAAGTAGACAGAAGTCTGTACCGATGCCCGCATCCGGATGATGGCGAACGTATTGTTGAGCTGTATTAGGAAGTACCCGATGACGGCATACAGAATAAAGCTGAAGAGACGGTTTGCCCAGGTGGGGATGCAGAAGTCGCAGAATGTTTCCCAAAGGGAATATCCGCTTTGCTGTGTCTCCGTTTCGGGCAACAGAACAGCGGTCAGTATCCAGCAGGATACTGAAATCAGGATAGCGGTGGGTAGTGTGAACCGCCCTGCCGTTATCCGGTTCTGGAATCTCTTCGTTCTCATTTATAAGTCAAATCCGATGTCGCGACGGAAATATTTCTTCTCGAAGTTTATCATGTCGGCCACGCGGTAGCTCTTCTGCAAGGCTTCTTCCTTTGTTTCACCATAGGAGCAGACGGCGATGACACGGCCACCGGCAGTTACGGTCTGTCCGTCTTTGGTGGCTGTTCCGGCATGGAAGAGGATGCTGTCCGTTTCGGCAGCCTTCTCGAATCCGGTCATCACCTTGCCCTTTTCGTAGGCTTCCGGATATCCTCCGCTTACCAGCATGACGCAAGCGGCTGTGCGTGGGTCGAATTCCAGTGTACGCTGGTCGAGGTCGCCCTGGGCAACGCCTTCGAGTAGGTCTACCAGGTCGCTCTTGATACGCAGCATTACACTTTCGGTTTCGGGGTCGCCCATGCGGACGTTGTATTCAATTACCATCGGTTCGCCCTTCACGTTGATAAGTCCCAGGAAGATGAAGCCTTGGTAGCCGATTTCTTCTTCCAGCAGACCGTTTACGGTAGGTTCGATGATGCGGGTGCGTACTTTTTCCATAAATGTTTCGTCGGCAAAAGGTACGGGAGTAACGCTGCCCATACCGCCGGTGTTGAGGCCTTTGTCGCCTTCGCCGATACGCTTGTAATCTTTGGCTACGGGCAATACCTTATAGTGGCGGCCGTCTGTCATCACGAATACGGAGCATTCGATGCCGCTGAGGAACTCTTCAATGACTACCGTGGCGCTGGCATCGCCGAACATGCCGCCCAGCATTTCCTTCAGCTCTTTCTGAGCTTCTTCCAGTGTGGGGAGAATCAGCACGCCCTTGCCTGCACACAGTCCGTCGGCCTTCAGTACGTAAGGCGCTTCGAGGGAAGCGAGGAAGTCGAGTCCCTCCTGCAAGTTGTCGGCGGTGATGCTCTTGTAGCGGGCAGTGGGGATGTTGTGGCGCATCATGAAGCCTTTGGCAAATTCCTTGCTACCTTCCAGTGTGGCACCTTTGGCGGTGGGGCCGATGATGTCGATATGGCAGGTGGCAGGGTCTTCCTTGAAGCTGTCGAAGATGCCTTGTACCAACGGGTCTTCGGGACCCACAACAATCATGTCGATTTCTTTCTCAAGGGCAAAGGCCTTGAGTGCGGGAAAGTCTGTCGCCTTCAGGTTCACATTCTCGCCTGCTTCGCTTGTACCTGCATTGCCGGGCGCAATATATAGTTTCTCTACTTTCGGGCTTTGGGCAATCTTCCATGCCAGAGCGTGTTCGCGGCCACCGGAGCCTAATAATAATACTTTCATGGGTTCATTTACAATTTACAATGTACAATTTGTCTGTGCTGTGGGGCATCAGGTAAGTTGTACAGATTGTTATACTTAATGATTTATTCTCTCTTTTATTCTCTTCTTTCTTCTACCATCTACTCCCTATTTGCACGCCCGCACTGCATAGCAAATTGTACGGTACATTGTACATTAAAGATATTCTTCAAAATATCTTGTTATCTTCTCGTGCAGATGCACACGGTCGCGTCCCAGGACGTTGTGCTTGTGCGTGGGATAGATAAACAAATCGGGATAGGTACGGGCATCCACGCACGCCTTCATGAATGAAAGGGTGTGCTGCGGCACGCAGGTGTCGTCGTGGTCGTCGTGTATGATGAGCAGATGTCCTTTCAAGTTACCGGCAAGGTTTTTCAGATTTGTCTGCTTGTAGCCTTCCGGGTTCGCTTGCGGAGTGTCCATATAGCGCTCACCGTACATTATCTCGTAGTATCCCCAGTCGATAACCGGTCCGCCGGCAACGCCTACCTTGAAAATTTCGGGATAGCGCAGCATCAGCGCCGTAGTCATGTGTCCTCCGAAGCTCCAGCCGTGCACGCCGATACGCTCTCCGTCCACATAAGGCTGGCTTTTCAGGAATTCTACGCCCTTCACCTGGTCTTTGCCCTCTTCGATGCCCAGCTGGCGGAAGGTGGCGTTTTCAAACTCCAGTCCACGGTTGCTGCTGCCACGGTTGTCGAGGCTGAACATGATGTAGCCTTTGTTTGCCATGTAGATGTCCCAGCCGCGGGCATCGTTCATCCAGCCGTTCGTTATCATCTGGGCGTGCGGGCCGCCGTATACGTAGACGATGGCGGGATACTTCTTTGCCGGGTCGAAGTCGGTAGGCTTTATCAGGCGGTAGTATAAGTCTGTCTTGCCGTCGGCGGCTTTGATGGTGCCTACTTCTATGCTGGGCATTTCAAAGCCTTCGTAGGGGTTCTTGGCTGTCAGCAGTGTGTGTTCCCGTTGTTTTTTCGGGTTGGTGGACATCAGTTTTATGATACGGGGGCAAGTGGGCGAAGAGGCATTGTCGATGAGGTAAGTTCCCATGAAACCGGAGATTTGTGCCGAGTGCATGCCGGTTGGGTCTCCTATCAAGCTGCGTTTGCCATTCTTCAGGTTGACAGCGTAAAGGTTGCTCTGCAAAGGAGAGATTTCCGTACTCTTGATGATGAGCTCTTTCGTGTTCCGGTTAAAACCTACGATGTCTTGTACAAGCCAGGGGCCGGAGGTGAGTTGCTTCAGCAGTTCCCCTTCCGTATTGTATAGGTACAGATGGTTGAAGCCGTCACGCTGGCTTTGATAGATGAACTTGTGGCTGTCCCATGGCAGGAATAGAATGGGAGATTGCGGCTCCACATATTTGGGATGTCTCTCTTCGATGAGCACTTGTTGCAGCTTTCCGCTTTCAGCATCGTACCGGCACAGTTTGGAGTGGTTTTGGTCTCGGTTTAGCTCTATCAGATAGAGGCTTTTGCCATCCGGTGCCCAGGTGATGTTGGTGAAGTAGCGGTCTTTTGGGTCGCCCATGTCCAGATAGATGGTCTTTTGAGTAGCAGGATTGTAGATACCTACCTTTACCTGATGGCTGAGCATGCCGGCCATGGGGTAGCGTATTTTATCCACCAGTGCTATTCTTGTCGTGATGTCAACCAATGGATAGGGGGTAACCATGCTTTCGTTCATTCGATAGAAAGCCAGCAGGTCCCCGGCAGGATTCCAGAAAGTGCCTTTTGAAATGCCGAATTCATTGCGGTGCACACTTTGACCGCAGACGATGCCTTCCGGTTCGTTGGTGACTTTCAGGGTTTGCCCGTCACCGGTCATCACATAGAGATTATTGCCGATAGTATAAGCCAAATGGCGGCTTACTTCGTTCCAATCCTCATTTTCGGCTTGGGCGGGGCAAGGCTGGCTCCAGATGACTTTTTTCTTCTTCCAGTCGACGAGGGCACGGTACTTGCCGGTGTTCAGCAGTAGGAGTGGGTCTATTTGGACTTGAATACCCAGATTGACGCCTCGGGGTACGTTGACAGCCTTTGCAGCATGAAAGTGACGCAGTTTTCCAAGTCCTTTTTCTTCCAGCAGCGCGTTGGCTTCTTCCAATGTGATGGCAGTGAATTTCTCTCCGGGCTTGGCACCTAATCCTTTGACAGCCCATGTACCTTCTATATTGTCGATGCCAAGTTCCAGACAAGCGGCATCGCCCCACCACTGGTACCACTTGTTTTCGGCAGTATGGTAGGTTTCACCTCCGGGAATAAGGTCTTCCAGGGTCGGCTTTTTCAGTTCTTGTGCCATGACGTTTGTTGTAAACAGAGCAGGCACTGCCATCAGCAGTGCAAGAATGCTCTTACTTATTTTCTTTGCATTCATTCTCCTTGTCATTGTTCGTGTTATTCTTCTTCCTTCTTTCCCGCCTCTCTTCTTTTTCTTTCCGGGTAAGATTCACCTGACCTTGTTCTGCGTTCTCCACCGAATTCGCGTCTTTCCCTCGGTCTGAACTCCCGTTTTTCCCCGTCTTTGAACTCTCTTCTTTCACGCGGACGGAATTCGCGCTTTTCGCTGTCCTTGAATTCTCTTGGTCTGCGTTCACCGTTGAATTCGCGTCTTTCGCCACCGAATTCACGTCTCTCTCCGCTGAATCGGGGACGGAATTCGCGTCTTTCTCCGGGTTTGAACTCTTTCCTTTCTCCTGAAGCCGGACGAAATTCTTTGCGCTCCTTGCTCAACTCCTCGCCTTCGGCACGAAATTCCTTGTACTTTCCATCGAAGATTTCGTACTGGCGGAATTCGCATTCCAGCGCACCATTGAATAAAGGTATCTTGGAGGTGGCTTTTAGCCCGATTTGGTCGAAGCACTCTTCCCGGTAAGAAAGAATCCATGCGGTGTTGCCCGTAAAGGCATGTTTCAGACGCTCGCCAATCATGGAGTAAAGGCCCAGCAGGTCGTTGGTAGAGATACGCTCACCGTAGGGAGGATTGGTGATGATGATGGATTTCTCCGCAGGTTGCTCGAATTGCTGGAAAGGTTGCAGCTTCAATACCACGTCCTTGCTTACGCCGGCAGCCTTTATATTGTGTGTGGCAATTTCGTTTGCCTTCGGGCTGTTGTCGTAACCGTATATCTTATGCGTAAATTCACGTTCCTGGCTGTCGTCATTGTATATCGTGTCGAACAGCTCCTGGTCAAAATCCACCCACTTCTCGAAAGCGAACTCCTTGCGGAATACGCCCGGAGCGATGTTGCGTGCAATCAGCGCCGCTTCGATGGGAATGGTTCCCGAACCACACATCGGGTCTATCAGGTCGCATTCGCCACGCCAGCCGGTCATCAATATCATGCCGGCGGCCAGCACCTCATTCAGCGGGGCCTCTACTGCTTCCTGGCGATAACCGCGGCGGTGCAGCGATTCGCCGCTGGAGTCGAGAGACAGCGTACATTTGGTTTCGGCAATGTGTATGTTCAGCAGCACGTCCGGTTTGTTGACACGCACGCCGGGACGTTCGCCGGTCTTCTCGCGGAAATAGTCCACGATGGCATCCTTCACCTTGTAGGAAACGAACTTGGAATGACGGAACTCTTCACTGAATACAACCGCGTCCACGGCAAAGGTCTTGTCCGTATCCAGATAGTCTTCCCATCGGATGGCTTTAATCTGTTCGTAAACCTCGTCGGCATCTTTGGCTGTGAAGTGTTTGATGGGTTTCAGTATCCGGATGGCTGTACGCAGGCAGAAGTTTGCCTTGTACATCATTTCCTTATCACCACTGAAAGATACCATGCGGCGGCCTATTTCTATTTCGTTGGCGCCCAGTGCAGTCAGCTCTTGTGCCAGTACCTCTTCCAGTCCTTGGAAGGTTTTGGCAATCATTTCAAAAGATTGTTCGCTCATCTATGCATTTACTTTATGTGAATCGGCAATCTGGGTAGTTGTCACTCGTTTCTCTCATTAGTGGCTGATAACCATTTAACTACTTGAACTGCTGATTTGAGTTATTTACGATTTTAATTGTTTATTGGTTGTTTGTGACTTACTTCTTGGCCTTTGTCTGTACAATCCTTGCTCCTGCGGGAACATCTTCTGTCACCCAGATATTGCCGCCTACGGTGGCTCCTTGTCCGATGGTGATGCGTCCCAATATGGTGGCGTTGGAATAGACTATCACATTGTCTTCCAGAATGGGATGGCGGGGAATACCCTTGATGGGCTTGCCGTCTTCGTCTAGCGGGAAGCTCTTGGCACCGAGGGTCACACCCTGGTACAGCTTCACGTTGTTGCCGATGATGCAGGTCTCGCCGATTACCACACCCGTACCGTGGTCGATGGTAAAATAACCGCCTATTTCCGCTCCCGGATGGATATCGATTCCCGTTTCACTATGCGCCATCTCGGTGATGATGCGGGGAATGAGGGGAACACCCAACTTGAGCAACTCGTGTGCGATGCGGTAGTTGCTGATGGCGCGGATGGCCGGATAGCAGCTGATGACTTCGCCGAACGACTGTGCGGCGGGGTCACCGTTGTAGGCGGCTTCCACATCTGTGGCGAGTGTACGTCTCATTGCCGGCAGGTTGCTGATGAACTTGGCAGCCAATAAGGCGGCTTCTTCCCGTTGGAGCTCGGTACAACAGTTGCATTCGCCGTCGCCTGCAAAGCAGAGGCCGGCAAGGATTTGCTCGGTCAGCAGGTCGAACAAGCGTTCGACATTGACACCGATATGGTAAGTCACCGTACGGCTGTTGACCGTAGAATTTCCGAAATATCCGGGGAAGATGATGGCTCGCGCCAGTTCGATGATGTCGCGCAGCACTTTTGCCGAAGGCAGCGGGTTGCCGTCCGTATGCTGGTGAAACAGTCCTTTGTATGATTCGCTTTCCGATAGCTCATCGACTGCTTGTGTCAAAATGTGGGTAAAGTTGAGTGGACTCATTATGATATCCTTAAGTTTAAAAGTGGCAACAAAGATAGGAAATACTCGTCAAATATCCTACATATCCCTCATTTATAGTACGTATTTACCATATTTGTGGTATTTTCTACGAACCAATTTTGCGCTACTTTTGTCTTGTAAGAAATAACATACCTCGTTCCACTCCGGATTGTTAGTCTTTTCCCTTAGGGGAATGAGGAATTTAAAAACAGTTGGATTATGAAGAAGATAGCAGAACGCCTTACCGACCTGGTAGGCAACACTCCCTTGCTGGAGTTGAATAATTATAACAAGAATAAGGGTCTGAAAGCCCGTGTTATTGCCAAATTGGAATATTTTAACCCTGCCGGCAGTGTGAAGGACCGCGTGGCGCTTGCCATGATAGAAGATGCCGAGGCAAAAGGGCTGTTGAAGCCTGGTGCCACCATCATCGAACCTACCAGTGGGAATACGGGCGTAGGGCTGGCTTTTGTGGCCGCCGCCAAAGGTTACAAGCTGATACTGACGATGCCCGACACGATGAGTTTGGAACGCCGCAACCTCTTGAAAGCCCTTGGTGCGGAACTGGTACTGACTTCGGGTGCCGACGGTATGAAAGGCGCAATAGCCCGTGCCGAAGAACTGAAAGCCGCCAACCCCGGCTCGCTGATTCTACAGCAATTTGACAATCCTGCCAATCCGGCAATGCACGAGCGTACTACCGGACAAGAAATCTGGCGTGATACAGACGGCCGGGTGGATATTTTCGTGGCCGGTGTAGGGACGGGAGGCACAGTGAGTGGTGTGGGTGCAGCCTTGAAAGCCAATAACCCGAAGGTAAAGATTGTGGCTGTGGAGCCCGAAGATTCTCCCGTACTTTCCGGTGGGAAGCCCGGTCCCCATAAAATACAAGGTATCGGTGCCGGATTTGTGCCGAAGAACTATAACAGTGCCGTAATAGACGAAGTTCTGCAGGTATCCAATGATGACGCCATACGTACGGGCCGCGAACTGGCGAAGTATGAGGGATTGTTGGTCGGCATCTCTTCGGGAGCTGCCGTTGCTGCAGCTACCCGCTTGGCACGGTTGCCCGAGAATGAAGGAAAGACGATTGTAGCGCTGCTGCCCGATACGGGAGAACGGTATCTTTCGACGCTGTTGTATGCATTTGAGGAATATCCGTTGTAAAAGTAAATATTTCTGCCGGTTATCCGCTCCATCAATGTGGAGCAGGTGACCGGCAGATGGTATTTATAGTTCGCTTGGTCTTAACCCGAATGACCGGCAGCTTATTTTCTCTACTTTCACTTCCCATATCTTGACATTGCGTACGGCGGGTTCGGCATATTTGCATTCATTTTCCGTATATTGCTTCATCAGCATGTCGAGTACGCGTCGCTTCTCTTCCATGTCTTCCACGAAGTGTACTTTCCCACGACAGATAACACTGCGCGACTTCATGCTGTAGCTGCATGCCACTTGCCGGTGCATATAAACCAGCTCGTGTCCTTCGCAGAAGGTGATGCAAACTTGCGGGTGCTTTGTTACCATCTCCACTTTACTGCCTTCCGGGCCGGAATGCAAGTATATTACCCCGTCTTGATAGGCAAAGTTCATGGGAACCGCATATGGGTTTCCTTCAAGGTCTGTGATGCCCACTATGCAGTATGGGCATTTACGGATAATTTCCTCAATCTGTGTAGGGTCTGTAATAGTAATTGTCTTCATGTGCAAAGCCTCACCCCCGGCCCCTCTCCGAAAGAGAGGGGAGTGGGGAAGTGGGGATATTTAATATTGTAGGGTTATTCTTTATTTCACTTCACTCAAGTTTCGCAAGTTTTCAATTCATTGCTCTCCTCTCCCCTCTCTTTCGGAGAGGGGTCGGGGGTGAGGTTACACCAGTGCAAAGTCCAGCTGCTTCTTTTCCAAGTTAGCGCGTGCCACCTTAATGGTAATGGCATCTCCCAGACTATAAATTTTATTTTTGCGGCGTCCGCGCAGGCAGTAGTTCTTTTCATCGAATTCGTAATAGTCATCGTCGAGGTCGCGGATGGGAATCATGCCTTCGCACTTGTTCTCATTCAGCTCCACGTAGAGTCCCCATTCCGTTACGCCGGAGATGACGCCGTCGAAGGTCTGTCCCAGGCGTTCGGTCATGAATTCTACTTGCTTGTACTTGATGGAGGCGCGTTCCGCGTTGGAGGCTATCTGCTCCATGCTGCTGCTGTGTTCGCAGAGGGCTTCGTATTTCTGTTCGGACACGGTGCGGCCTCCCTGGTCCAAGTACTTGGTGAGCAGACGGTGTACCATCATATCCGGATAGCGGCGGATGGGCGAGGTGAAATGGGTATAGTAATCGAAAGCCAAACCATAGTGCCCCACGTTATGCACGGAGTAGCGTGCCTTCTGCATGGCGCGGATGGAGACGGTTTCAATCAAGTTCTCCTCCTTCTTGCCCTGGATGTCGTCCAGCAGGTGGTTGATGGACTTGGAGATGTCGGTCTTTGTACCGCTGGTACGCAGCTTGTAGCCGAAACGGGCGATGAACTGTGCCAGGTTGTCCAGCTTCTCCGGGTCGGGGAGGTCGTGAATACGGTATGGCAACACTTTGGCTTTCTTGCCTTTGGGCACGCGGCCTATCTTTTCGGCTACGGTGCGGTTGGCAAGCAGCATGAACTCCTCTATCAGCTTGTTGGCATCTTTCGACTCCTTGAAGTAGACGCTGACGGGTTTGCCCTTCTCGTCAATTTCGAACTTCACTTCGTAGCGGTCGAAGTTGATGGCTCCTGCCTTAAAGCGGTTCTCACGCAGTATTTTGGCAAGCTTATCCAGTTGGAGCACCTCTTCCTGGAAGTCTCCTTTGCCGGTTTCTATAATCTCCTGGGCTTCTTCGTAGGTGAAGCGGCGGTCGCTCTTGATGACGGTATGTACCACGCGTGAGTTCTTCACTTCGCCTTTTTCCGTCATTTCAAAGATGACGGAGTAGGCAAGCTTCTCTTCGTCGGGGCGGAGTGAACAGATGAAATTACACAACCGTTCGGGGAGCATTGGGATGGTGCGGTCTACGAGGTAGACGGATGTGGCACGCTTCTCGGCTTCCTTGTCTATGATGCCGCCCTCTTTCACGTAGTGGGTCACGTCGGCAATGTGTACGCCTACTTCCCAAAGTCCCCCTTTCAGTTTGCGGATGGAGAGGGCGTCGTCGAAGTCCTTGGCATCCTTGGGGTCGATGGTGAAGGTGGTCACACCCCGGAAGTCCTCACGTCGGGCTATTTCCTCGGCGGAGATTTCGGCGGGTATCTTGTCGGCAGCTTTCTCTACGGCAGCGGGGTAGACATAGGGCAGGCCGAATTCCGCCAGGATGGCGTGCATCTCGGTGGTATTGTCTCCTGCGCGCCCCAGGATGTCGATTACCTGGCCGATGGGGTTCTTGGCTTTGTCGGGCCATTCCACCACCTTTACGATGGCTTTGTCGCCCGTCTTGCCGCCTTTCAACTTTTCTTTGGGGATGAAGATGTCGTTGGCAAGCGTACGGTTTTCCGTTACAAGGAAAGCGTATGACTTGGCAACTTCCAGGGTACCCACGAAGGTGTCGTTGGCACGTTCCAGTATCTCGATGACTTCTCCTTCGGCTTCGCGTCCGCGACGCTTGGCATAGAAGGCGATACGCACTTTATCATTGTTCATGGCGTGTGCCGAGTTGCGTTCGGCCACGAATATCGGTTCGCCTCCACCTTCCGGTATAAAGGAATTCTTGCCGTTGCTCTTGCGCTGGAAGGTTCCGGTCATTTCCACGCCGTGGTTGTTCAGCTTGTATTTGTGCTTGTCCACTTCTGTGATGTAGTCGTCCATCGACAGTTCGGACAAGATGTCCATGCACAGCATCTTCAGCGGATGTGTGGTGAGGTGGAGTTGTTCAAAGATGTATTTCAGGGATAATACTTCGTCTTGCTTTGTGTGGAAGAATTCCAGCAGTACTTTGACGAGCTCTTTCTTCTTCATGCGTTTGCCGGCTTTCTTTTCTTTCTTTTTGGCCATAATGTTATGATGTATTTTATGTATAAATAGAGATTCTGTGTCAATCTGTGTAATCTGTGGTGATTACCTCTTGCAAAGTAAACAAATAAATACGTTCCTTCGTTCACTCAGACTTCAAAATATTATCATTCTATTGAAAATAATGAAGGAACGACAGATTGTAATGGATTTATGTACTATATTTGCACACAAAGTGAAGATAGGCTGTACCTTAGACGAAAAGCAGATGGAAATGCAAACTCTGAACAAAAAAGCAGATGCCACACGGGAAAAAGACATTTACCGGGTGACGGTTGTGGGAAGTGTGGTAAACTTTCTCTTGCTTGTCTTCAAATTCTTTGCAGGTATTGTAGGTCACAGTGCCGCCATGCTGGCGGATGCGGTACATTCTTTGTCGGATTTCATTACAGATATTATTGTCATTGTTTTTGTGCGCATTTCGGCAAAGCCCGAAGATGAAGGACACGATTACGGTCATGGCAAGTACGAGACGCTGGCAACTGCCATTATCGGTATTTTTCTGTTGTTTGTGGGATTCGGCATTTTCTGGAACGGGGCTTCCTCCATTTACCGCTTCCTGCAAGGCGGCTCTCTGCAGGAACCCGGTATACTGGCACTGGTGGCTGCATTGGTATCCATCGTTTTCAAGGAAGTGCTTTATCAATATACCGTATTCAAGGGCAGGAAGTTGAATTCGCAGGCGGTTGTTGCCAATGCCTGGCATCACCGGAGTGACGCGTTTTCGTCCATAGGCACGGCAGCGGGTATAGGTGGCGCCATTCTTTTGGGTGACCATTGGCGGGTGCTGGACCCGGTGGCAGCGGTTATTGTCAGCTTCTTCATTATGAAGGTGGCTGTGCAGTTGTTGATACCGTGTGTGGACGAACTGTTGGAGAAATCATTGCCTGCCGAGGTGGAGGATGAGATACTGAAGACGATTCTCTCTTTTCCCGGTATCAGCTCGCCGCATCACCTTCGTACGCGCCGCATCGGCAGTTATTGTGCCATCGAGGTGCATGTGCGTATGGATGGCAGCATCTCGCTGGAGGAAGCCCACGAGACGGCAACGGCGGTGGAGAACAAGTTGAAAAGGCAGTTCGGCAAAGGAACACTGGTCAGCATCCATGTGGAGCCGGTGAAGAAGAGTAACGAGGCGACAGAGTAACACAAGGAGCGTCAAGGTGACGGACCGGATGAAAAGTAATTAGTAATTTGTAACAGAAGAAGTGGAATCGATTTTAATTACAGGAGCAAGCGGATTTATCGGAAGTTTCATCGTGGAGGAGGCGTTGAAGCGCAAGTTCGGTGTGTGGGCGGGTGTACGTTCGTCCAGCAGCCGCGAGTATCTGCGTGACCGCAAGATACATTTCCTCGAACTGGACTTTGCGCACCCCAATGAACTGAGGGCACAACTCTCGGGACATAAAGGGACCTACAATAAGTTTGATTATATTGTCCATTGTGCCGGTGTGACGAAGTGTGTGGACAAGAACGAATTCGATTTGGTGAATTATCTGCAGACCAAATACTTCATCGATACGCTGAGGGAGCTGAACATGATTCCCAAGCAGTTTATCTTCATCAGTACGCTGAGTGTGTTCGGCCCGGTACGCGAGAGGACCTACGACCCGATTATGGAGAGTGACCCCCCTTCACCCAATACCGCCTACGGACTCAGTAAACTGAAAACAGAACTTTATTTGCAGAGTATTCCGGGTTTCCCCTACGTCATCTACCGGCCGACGGGTGTATACGGGCCGCGTGAGAAGGATTATTATCTTATGGCAAAGTCCATCCGGCAGCATACGGACTTTTCTGTAGGCTTCTGCCGCCAGGACTTGACGTTTGTATATGTAAAGGATATCGTGCAGGCCGTCTTCCTCGGGATAGAGAAGCAGGTGTCCCGCCGCGCCTATTTCCTGGCTGACGGGAAGGTGTATAGCAGCCGTGCTTTTTCCGATTTGATAAGGAAAGAATTGGGCAATCCGTTTGTTATTCGCCTGAGATGTCCGTTAATTGTATTGAAAGTCGTATCTTTGCTCGCTGAATTTTGGGCGAAGCGGCAGAACAAGACCAGTACGCTCAATTCGGACAAGTATAGAATAATGAAACAACGCAACTGGCAGTGTGACATCACACCGGCCGTCGAGGAACTGGGCTTCAGTCCTGAGTACGACCTGGAACGGGGTGTAAAGGAAACCATTGCCTGGTATAAGGATAAGGGATGGCTTTAGATTTATTTAAAAGGGTAGAAACCCGTAAGGGGCTTTTTGCGGTAGAGAAGATTACGCTGATATACAATTTGCTGACTTCCATTCTCATTCTGTTTCTTTTTCAGGAAATGGATCATCCGGTGCAGATGCTTGCAGACCGTGTTGTCATTGCGGGTATGACGTTCCTGCTGATGTATCTTTACCGGCTGGCACCCTGCAAGTTCTCTGCCTTTGTGCGCATAGCCATCCAGATGTCACTGCTTTCCTATTGGTATCCCGACACCTTTGAGTTCAACCGGATATTCCCCAATCTCGACCACGTGTTCGCGTCGGTGGAGCAGTGGATGTTTGGTGGACAGCCTGCTGTATGGTTCTGTGAAAGGTTTCCGCAGATGTGGGTGAGCGAGCCGTTCAATATGGGATACTTCTTCTATTATCCGATGATTCTGCTGGTGGTGGTGTGGTATTTCCTTTATCGTTTCGACCTTTTCGAGAAGGTTTCGTTCGTCATCGTCACCGCTTTCTTCATCTATTACCTTATTTATATCTTCGTCCCCGTTGCCGGGCCGCAGTTCTACTTCCCCGCCATTGGAAGCGACCATGTGGCGCAAGGTATCTTCCCGTCCATCGGTGACTATTTCCATCACCATCAGGAACTTCTTCCCGGTCCGGGCTATGAGCACGGCTTCTTCTACAACCTGGTGGAGAGTTCCCAGCAGGTGGGTGAGCGTCCCACGGCTGCTTTTCCCAGTTCGCACGTCGGAATGTCTACGGTACTGATGATTATGGCATGGCGTGGCAGCAAGCGTCTGTTTGCCTGCTTGTTTCCTTTCTATCTGCTGTTGTGTGGGGCTACGGTCTATATCCAGGCACATTACCTGATAGACTCTATCGTGGGTTTCGTATCGGCTTTCGGCATTTATATCCTGGCCACGTGGATGTTCAAGCGATGGTTTGCGCAGCCGATGTTCCGCTAGTCGGGCACGGTGATTATCTTTCCACTGTCTGTGGGCAATACCAATGTACGCGGATAAACTTCTGCCGGAAGTGAATGCTGGAAGTTTACGATGAGCTGTTTGAGCAGTTTTTTCTTTTTCATAAAGACATATTTATGGGATTCTTTCTTTCTTGGGAAGACGAATATAGGGACTTGTTTCTTTCTGCCAAAGAAACAATGTTTTTTTTCTTGCCTCCTTGTTGGCAAGGTTTTGCCTTCCCATTGGCAAGGCTTTGCCACCGCGTTGGCAAAACTTTGCCATAGGCATGGCAAAAGTTTGCCAAGGGCAAGGCAAGTGGTTGGCAAAATTTCTTGCTGACAGACAGTGAGTTATGCGGATGGCAACAAAGCGTGTCATCTGCGTCTGAATAGCCCCCCTCTCAGAAGCTATTCAAGAAGGGGCGTGAGGATGATTGCTCAAGTGTCGGACTCGATGGTAAAAATCGTATGCGGTTTTCTCCTATGGCAGCAACGGTTCTATCTCTTCGAAGATGCGGTACAGTTCCTCCTTCGTCTCTGCCCGCAGCATGGCTATCCGGGTGTCGCGGAAATTGGGAATCCCTTTGAAGAGCGGGCTTGCTGCCAGGTGGCGGCGCACGTGCAGTATGCCCCGTCGCTCATCCAGCAGGTTGACGCTGTCTTCCACTTCCTGGCGGAGTACGTTCAGCCGCCATTCGGAACTCAGCGGAGGGAGTTCTTCGCCCGTCTCCAAATAATGCTTCACTTCCTTAAAGAACCACGGGCGGCCGAAGCTGGCACGGCCTATCATGATGGCGTCCACACCGTAGAGGTCGAAGCATTCTTTGGCCCGTTGGGGAGTGGTGATATCACCGTTGCCGATGATGGGAATGTGCATGCGTGGGTTCTTTTTCACCTCGCCGATAAGTGTCCAGTCCGCCTCGCCGGTATACATCTGGGCGCGGGTACGGCCGTGGATGGTGAGGGCGGCAATGCCGCAGTCCTGCAACTGCTCGGCAAGGTCTACGATGATTTTACTGTTGGCATCCCAGCCCAGGCGGGTCTTCACGGTGACGGGAATCTTCACGGCATCTACCACGGCACGAGTGATTTCCAGCATCAGCGGAATGTTCTGTAGCATACCGGCACCGGCACCCTTGCCGGCAACGCGCTTCACGGGGCAGCCGAAGTTGATGTCCAGCGTGTCCGGATGTGCCTGCTCCACAATGCGGGCGGCTTCTACCATGGTGGCGGTGTCCCGTCCGTATATCTGTATGGCTACGGGCCGCTCTTCATCGCTGATGTTCAGTTTCTGCTGGGTCTTGCCTACGGAGCGTATCAAGGCATCGGCAGAAACGAACTCGGTATATACCATGTCTGCTCCGAAGTGCTTGCACATCAGGCGGAAAGCAGGGTCGGTGACGTCCTCCATCGGGGCGAGGAATACGGGGCGTGGGCCCAGGTCTATATCTTTAATCTTCATAATCTAAGCGGATTTGTCCGCAAAAGTACAGAAAAAAGCCTACCTTTGCATACTCTAATTCAAAAAGAAATGATGAAACACTCAATCAGTGACTTCGAAATCATGGCACCGGTAGGCTCGCGCGAATCTCTCGCAGCAGCCATACAAGCAGGTGCCGACTCCATCTATTTCGGTATCGAGAACCTGAACATGCGTGCCCGTTCGGCAAATACCTTCACTATCGACGATTTGCGGGAAATAGCCCGGACGTGCGACGAACATGGCATGAAGAGCTACCTCACCGTCAATACCATCATATACGACCATGACATTCCGCTGATGCGTACCATTGTAGATGCGGCAAAGGCGGCAGGCATCTCGGCAGTCATTGCCGCCGATGTGGCGGTGATGAGCTATGCCCGTCAGATAGGGCAGGAGGTACACCTCAGCACACAGCTCAACATCAGCAACGTGGAAGCTTTGCGCTTCTATGCACAGTTTGCCGATGTGGTGGTGCTGGCGCGTGAGCTGAATTTGGAGCAGGTGGCAGAAATCTACCGACATATCCGTGAGGAGAATATCTGCGGTCCCAGTGGAGAGCAGATACGTATAGAGATGTTCTGCCACGGTGCGCTTTGCATGGCAGTCAGCGGAAAGTGTTATCTCTCATTGCATGAAATGAACCACTCCGCCAACCGCGGTGCCTGCATGCAGGTATGCCGCCGCAGCTACACGGTGCGCGACAAGGAGACGGATGTGGAATTGGAGGTGGACAACCAATACATCATGTCCCCCAAAGACTTAAAAACTATCCACTTCATGAACAAGATGCTGGATGCAGGTGTTCGTGTTTTCAAAATAGAAGGACGTGCCCGCGGACCCGAGTACGTGCGCACGGTAGTGGAGTGTTACAAAGAAGCCATCCGTTCCTATCTGGACGATACATTCACCGATGAGAAGATTGCCCGGTGGGACGAACGTTTGAAGACGGTCTTCAATCGTGGTTTCTGGGACGGCTACTACTTGGGACAACGCTTGGGCGAATGGACCAAGAACTACGGCTCTGCCGCTACGGAACGTAAAATCTATGTGGGTAAGGGCATCCGCTACTTCTCAAACATCGGTGTGGCAGAGTTCCTGGTAGAAGCAGCCGAAGTGAGCGTAGGCGACAAGTTGCTGATTACGGGTCCCACAACGGGTGCCGAATTCGTCACTTTGGACGAGGCACGCGTCGATTTGAAACCCGTGCAGACTGTAAAGAAAGGCCAGCATTTCTCGATGAAATCGGTGAAAATACGTCCCAGTGACAAACTCTACAAGCTGGTTACCGTAGAAGAACTGAAGAAGTTCAAAGGCTTGGATGTGGAGAAACAACGTGGCTAAGTATCAAATAGTAAATAGTCCAATAGTAAATATGAATTATATCTATGAACTTCCCATGAAGGTGCGCGACTATGAATGCGACCTGCAAGGCATCGTCAATAATGCCAATTATCAGCATTATCTGGAGCATACGCGCCATGAGTTTCTGTTGAGTGCCGGCGTCAGCTTTGCCGGACTGCACGAGCAGGGGGTAGACCCGGTAGTGGCACGTATCAATATGGCTTTCAAGACTCCCCTGAGGAGTGGTGACGAGTTTGTCTCCAAACTCTACATGAAGAAGGAGGGTATCAAGTACGTCTTTTACCAAGATATCTTCCGTGCTTCCGACGGCAAAGTCTGTCTCAAAGGCATAGTTGAAACCGTATGTGTGGTGAACGGACGGTTAAGCGATAGCGAACTGTTCGACCGTCTCTTTGCCCCTTATCTCAATCCGTGTGAATCTGTGTAATCTGTGGTGGAATGAACAGTGACGAACGGATTTGCAGCATAGCTCTCACACTTTGCCCCGGTATAGGACATATCGGGGCAAAGCGTTTAATAGAGGGTATGGGCAGTGCTGCCGAAGTATTCAGTCGGCGGAAGGAGCTCCCCGAAATCATGCCCGGTGTGAATCCGGGGGTAGTGACGGCTCTTGATTGTCCCGCTGCCTTTCTGCGTGCCGAGCAGGAGATGGAGTTTGTAGAGAAGAATCGTCTTTCCTGCCTGACGTTGAAGGATGAGGCTTACCCTTCCCGCTTGCGCGAATGTGAGGATGCGCCGATTGTACTTTTCTTTAAAGGAAACACCGATTTCAACCGCCTGCATGTCATCGATATGGTAGGTACACGCCGTGCCACCGATTACGGCAAGCAATTCTGTGCCGACTTCCTGCGCGATTTGGCCGTTCTTTGTCCCGATGTGCTGGTAGTAAGCGGACTGGCTTACGGGATAGATATCCATGCCCATCGGGCCGCTTTGGCAAATCATCTCCCTACCGTTGCTGTCCTTGCTCACGGACTGGACCGCATCTATCCGTATGTCCACCGGAAAACAGCCATCGACATGCTGGCACAAGGCGGACTGCTGACCGAATTCCTTACCGGGACGAATCCGGACAAGCATATTTTCGTCAGCCGCAACCGTATTGTGGCGGGTATGAGTGATGCTACCATTGTGGTGGAGTCTGCCGCAAAGGGAGGTTCCCTTATCACTGCAGAGTTGGCGGAGGGATACCATCGTGACTGCTTTGCCGTTCCGGGGCGTGTTACGGACGAATCTTCCATCGGTTGTAACCGGTTGATACGCGACAACAAGGCCGCCCTTATCCAGAGTGCGGAAGAGTTTGTGCAGATTATGGGCTGGGCCGTAGCGGAGCAGCCTGCCCGGACAGAAGGTATTCAGCGTAATCTCTTTCCGGAACTGACAGAAGAGGAGGAGCTTGTTATGCGCATCCTTATGCGGCAGGGAGACCTCCATATCAATGCGATGGTGGTGGAAGCGGACATACCCGTCAACCGGATGAGTGCCTTGCTTTTTGAATTGGAGATGAAGGGAGTGGTCAAGGCAATGGTGGGTGGTGTCTATCACTTGCTGACTTGAGCGCGGCAGGTCTCTTGCCTTATATGGACGGTTTCCCGTATTTCATGATGAACTTTTCCGGGTGGTCCGTCGCTATGATGTCTACCCCCAGGTCGACTGCCTTCTGGTTCTCTTCCGTCTTGTCGTCCAGCCCCAGGACGAGTGCCAGTACCTGCAGGTTGTGCTCACGGCATTTCTTTACGAATTGTGGGGTAAGGGAGTCAATCCAGACGACAGCGATGTCGGGATGCAGTTCCTTTACGACATGCTCTATGTCCTTTTCACTTTTGATGTAGGCTTGCAGGGTTCTTACCTCGGGTGCCATCTTTCTGAAGCATTTGGCATGATACTCCTTGCTGAAGGTGAAGTTGCAGTTTTCCAGCATGCCTTCGTCCTTTATCAGATCCAGTAATTGGTGCAGACCGCCGTTGCGGTAGTCGATGGTGATTCTTAAACCGTGCTCTTTGGCCTTGCGTAGCAGGTCGGTAAGGCGTAGTACCCGTTGTCCGGCAAATCGGGGCGCAAACCAAGAGCCGGCATCCAGTGTGTCGATGTCGGTGGACAGCCATTGGGAGATGGCGCCGGTACCGTTGGTGGTACGGTCGAGGGTGGAATCGTGCAGTACGTAGAAGACACTGTCCTTACTGATGCAGACATCGCATTCTATATTGCCTACACCGTATTTGATGCACGAATCTACGGATGCCATTGTGTTTTCGGGAGCGATGGTGGCCGCACCACGGTGTGCGCTGGTTAGGGGTATCTTGGTGGTGGCAGGCCGTTGGGAACATCCTGCGGTAAGTAGGATTATGGAAAGCAATGTGAGTACCGGTTTTTTCATAATGGGCTCAAGTAGTGATGTTTTCTTCTTTAACAGTTATAAAAGCCATCGAAGATAGCTATTTTTTGTCATTCGGAGAAACGTATGGGCATAAAAAAAGGAGTACCGCTGTACTCCAACCTTTGTTAACCTTAAATCTAATACTATGAAAAAAATCACATTACAAATGTAAGGTTCCCGTTGTTATCTTCCAAATTTCAGAATGTTCCTGCTACTTCTTTTGTATTTCTTTCACTGAATTTTACTGTTTTCGCACACGGATTGACTTTTTGAGAGAGAAGAATCTATTCACAGCGTCCCGGATAAGGCAGAAGTTGCAAATCTGTTTCAATCGTTTCACAGAACCTTTCAGCCTTTGAAAAGAGTGATGGAAAGTGATTTTTATTCGGTAATTATCTTCTACTTTTGTTTGTATACAACGCGAAATTATGGGAAAACGCATTTTTATATATGTCTTTTGGCTACTCCTTTTTTGCATGATGTCGGGGCAGGTAATAGGGCAGAATAAGTCGGTAGAATCCCATAGCCATACTTGTAAAACGGTGCTGGCGTTAAAAAATAATTTGCTTTACGACCTGGCCTTGGCTCCGAACATAGAAGTGGAGCTGCCATTGGGAAAGAGGTGGTCTTTGAATGTTGAGTACAAATGCCCTTGGTGGTCTGACAGCGGATGTAATTTCTGCTATCAGCTCCTTTCGGGAGGGACAGAGGCGCGTTACTGGTTGGGAAACCGCCATACGCGCGGAAGATTGTCCGGACACTTCCTGGGAGCATATGCCGAAGGAGGTACCTATGATTTTCAGTTGAAAAAGGAGAAGGGATACCGGGGGAAGTATTACGCAGCTGCAGGAATAACTTATGGATACGTGCGTCCACTGGCTCGGCATCTGGCGATTGAATTCAGTGTGGGCATTGGATACTTGGATACGGAGTACAGGAAATATACTTCTTATGGAAATGACTTGGTTTGGGTCAGCAGTGGAAAGTATCACTTTATCGGGCCGACAAAAGCAAAAATTTCTTTGGTGTGGCTTCTAACGTCGGGGAGATGAGTGGTATGAAAGATGCACGGCATATGATTCTCTGGCTGTTCTTCGGACTGTTGCCAATGCTGGGAAGCTGTGACTTCCGCGATATGCTGGATGATTATCCCGTTAGCGGAGTACAGATTAAACTGGATTGGAAAGGGGTGACGGATAAGCTGCCGCAGACCATGCGGATTATCTTCTATCCGAAAGATACTCAGGGGAGAAAGGTTGAAAGTTATCTGCCTGCCGGAGGGGGTGAGGTGAAGGTACCGCCGGGGAAGTATGCGGTGGTGGCCTATAACTTCAATACGGAGAGTATACAGATACGGGGCGACGAGAGTTATGAGACGATTGAGGCTTTTACGGGACACTGTACGGGGCTGGATGTACACGAAGATATGGTTTGGTCGCCCGACCCTTTGTATGTGGTGGCTTTGGACGAGGTGGAAATAAGGCAGAGTGATGTGGCGCTTCCGTTGAACTGGAAGCCGGAAGCGGTAGTGGACCATTATTCCTTTGATATAAAGGTGGAAGGATGGGATAGAATATCGAGCATCATCTGCCATGTGGACGGCTTGAACGGAAGTTACTTTATAGGCAACCGTGCTTGCCATTTGAGCGAGGTACCTATATGTGTGGATACAAAGCGTGAAAACGGGCTTTTATGGGGGTATTTCTCCAGTTTTGTATTACTGAAAGATACCAAGACCCGTGCGGATAGTCCTATGTTGCTGACACTGAAGATTGTGAAACGAGATAAAACGGTTCAAGAGGTGAAGGTGGATATCACGGAAGTGATTGAAACAGCTCCTCCCTCGGGAGGAGGCGAAGAAGAACCTGATGTGGGCGTTCCTGGGTCGGAAATCCATATCGAGGTTCCCGTACCGGAGGACAAGGTTGTGGTGGATGATTTGGAACCGGGAACCGATGAAGGAGATGGAGGGATTGGTGGCGATGTGGATGATTGGGATGATGAGACGGATGTGGAGCTACCGGTGAATTGATAGCAAACAGACAAATAAATATATTAACTTTAATAACAGACAATTATGAAGAAGGTTTTATTTTTGGCTTTGGCTGCAGCAGCAGTAATGAGTTGCTCGGAAAGTGAGGAGATAGAGAATGCCGGACAAAAGGCAGAGATTAAATTGGGAACAGTAGTGGGTAACACTACGAGAGCCACAGTGACTGATTTGCCGGAATTGCAGAAGGTAGGGTTCACTGTGTATGCTTATAATACGGGAGCGACAGCAATGGCCTCCGTTGCGACTTTTGATGCGATGAAGGAATTCATGACAGATGTTAAAGTAACCTATAGTGCTCCCAACTGGAGTTTGACTGGGGGAACATATTATTGGCCAATGACGGATAACTTGCAGTTCTTTGCTTACGGGAATCCGGGTACCGGAGCCTTGACGTACAATCAACCGGCTGCTGGTGCTATATATCCTTCCATTACTTATACGGTAGCAGATGTAGCTGCCCAAACGGACTTGGTAGCCGCGAAAGCGACGGATGCAACCAAGGCATCAAATGCCAGTGGGGTATCTTTGAAATTCGGCCATATACTGACCCAAATAAATTTCACTGTCAAGGCAGCCGACGCTTTGACTTATAAACTGAAAACACTTACAATATCCGGTGTGCACAATAAAGGAACTTATGGTTTTGATGATTCAACATGGAAGTCACAGGAAGGAACAGCCACTTATGCACATACGATTGACGATGGTGCATTGGAAGTGAATACAACGGGTGTGGAAGTGAATACAGCCTGGATGTTGATGCCCCAGACGTTGGATACGAATGCCAAAATCAATGTTGTCTATGACATCTATGAGAAAGACGTTCTTCTTGATACTGTAACTTCCGCCATTGACTTGAATGATACACAAGCCTGGGGTGAAGGCAAAAAGATACGTTATACGCTGGCGCTGGCCAATAAGGCGGCGAAAGTAACCTTTGTACCTGAAGTTGGTCCATGGAGTACGGCTGATGATACGAACGTGGAAAAATAAAACGGCACTGTCCGCAATAAAAAACTGAATTACTTCTATTTTATTCATTCCCCGAAACTTCTTTATGAAAGTTTTCGGGGAATGTTTCTTTTATGAGTATTATTTATCTATTTTTGTCACTGCAACAAACAAACAAATCTACTTGCCGATGCCCAACTCTTCTGCTTGCAGAGGTAAAAAACAATGTGCTCAATGTCCCAAGGCTGTGGACAATGCAATAATATATGCTTCCCACCCCAGAGGATTCCATCTGCCGGCGCGAAAGTGTGAGGAAAATATTATAATTTTCCTGCTGAAAGGAGAAGTGCTTGTCAACAGTAAGGAGTATGCGGGAACTGTGTTGCATGCAGGTGAGTTCATCCTTCAAGCTATTGGTTCCAAGTACGAAATACTTGCCATGACGGATGTGGAATGCGTTTGTTACCGGTTCAGTAAGCCTGAATTCTTCTGTGAGGACCGGTATAACCATATTATGAAAGAGGTTACCCCTCCATTGATATTCTATCCTTTGACCATTACTCCCGAGTTGCAGCTCTTTCTGGAAAGTTCCAAGGCCTATTTGTCCGAGGAGAAGATTTGCCGGGAAATGCTTTGTTTCAAACGGAAAGAACTTGCTTTCATTCTTGGAAATTACTACTCCGACTATGAGCTTTCCATGCTGATACATCCTCTTGCCCAGTATACTAATTCCTTCCACTACTTTGTCTTGCAGAATCATGCCAAAGTCAAGACGGTAGAGGAACTTGCCCAGTTGGGAGGATATACAGTAGCTACTTTCCGGCGTATATTCAATTCTGTTTTTCATCAACCGGTGTACGAGTGGATGATGGAACGGAGGAAGGAAAGCGTGGTTTATGAACTTCGTTATACGGATGCTTCTATATCAGAGATTTGCTATAAATATGGCTTTGAATCGCTGCCTCATTTTTCCAATTTCTGCAAAAAGAATTTCGGGGCTTCTCCCCGTAGCTTGCGTGCCGGCAATTTATCTGAAGTAAACGGCATGTCATAAAAAAACTCCTCCGGCGGTTTCCCGGCAGAGGAGTCTCTTGTGATATTAATCAAATATAGTGAAAGCTGAGTGATAAATCTGAGCTTGCTCAAAAGGTTTATCCGAAGCGCATCCTATATTATTTGCAGAAAGACCGGATTAGTCTTTCAGTTTCGCAATGATAAAGTCGCGGTTCAGGCGAGCAATGTTGCTGATGGAAACATTCTTCGGGCATTCAGCTTCGCACGCACGAGTGTTTGTACAGTTACCGAAACCGAGTTCGTCCATCTTGCTCAACATAGCCTTGGCACGGCGCAATGCTTCCGGTTTGCCTTGGGGCAACAGGTTCAGCTGGCTCACCTTGGCAGAAACGAACAGCATAGCAGAACCGTTCTTACAAGCAGCCACACAAGCACCACAACCGATACAGCTGGCAGCATCCATAGCCTCGTCAGCGATGGGCTTCGGAATCAGGATAGCGTTGGCATCCTGGGGAGCACCGGTACGTACGCTGACGTAGCCGCCTGCCTGCATAATCTTGTCGTAGGCCGTACGGTCGACCATCAAGTCCTTGATAACCGGGAAACCGGCAGAGCGCCACGGTTCAACAGTGATGGTATCGCCGTCGTTGAAACGACGCATATAAATCTGGCAAGTCGTAGCGCCGGTTGCAGGACCGTGGGGGTGTCCGTTGATGTAGAGCGAACACATACCGCAGATACCTTCGCGGCAGTCGTGGTCGAATACAACCGGTTCTTTACCTTCAGAAATCAGCTGTTCGTTCAGGATATCCAGCATTTCGAGGAATGAAGTATCGCCCGGGATATCTTTCATTTGGTATGTTTCAAAAGCGCCTTTTGCTTTCGGACCCTTCTGGCGCCATACCTTGAGCGTAAATGATATATTTTTATCCATTTTCTTTAATTCTTTAAATGTTCAACTTCCCGATTAGCTTTTGTAGTTACGAGTCTGTACCTTGATTGCTTCGTAAACCAGCGGCTCTTTCAGCAATACCGGTTCCTTTTCGTCAGAACCCTGATATTCCCAGCAAGCCACGTAGAAGTAGTTTTCATCGTCACGCTTGGCTTCGCCTTCTTCAGTCTGATATTCTTCACGGAAGTGACCGCCGCAGCTTTCGTTACGGTTCAGTGCATCGTAAGCAACCAGCTCGCCCATAGTGATGAAGTCGTACAGACGGATAGCCTTGTCGAGTTCTACATTCATACCTTCCTTGTCGCCCGGGATGAACAGTTCTTTCTCGAACTCCTTGCGGACTTCTTTCAGCTTCTTCAGACCTTCCTTCAAGCCTTCGGCCGTACGTCCCATACCTACATATTCCCACATAATGTGGCCCAGTTCCTTGTGGATAGAGTCTACAGACTTCTTACCCTTGATGTTCATCATCCAGTCAATCTTCTCCTGAACGGCCTTTTCTGCAGCTGCAAATTCGGGCAGGTCGGTAGAGAAACGGGGAACTGTAATCTGGTCGGCCAGATAGTTCTGGATAGTGTAAGGCAATACGAAGTAACCATCGGCCAGACCTTGCATCAGGGCGGAAGCACCGAGGCGGTTTGCACCGTGGTCGGAGAAGTTACATTCACCGATGGCGAACAGTCCCTTGATGGAGGTCATCAGTTCGTAGTCAACCCAGATACCACCCATGGTATAGTGGATAGCCGGATAAATCATCATCGGGTTTTCGTATGGGCTGACATCAGTGATTTCTTCATACATATCGAAGAGGTTGCCGTAACGTTGTGCAACGACATCTTTACCCAGACGGTTGATAGCTTCGGAGAAGTCAAGGAATACGGCAAGACCGGTGTTGTTCACGCCGAAGCCCTTGTCGCAGCGTTCTTTGGCAGCGCGGCTGGCAACGTCACGCGGAACGAGGTTACCGAATGCCGGATAACGGCGTTCCAGGTAGTAGTCGCGGTCTTCCTCGGGAATATCTTTTCCTTGCAGTGTACCTTCCTGCAGTTTCTTGGCATCTTCCAGCTTCTTCGGAACCCAGATACGACCATCGTTACGCAGAGATTCGGACATCAAAGTCAGCTTAGACTGCTTGTCACCGTGAACCGGGATACAAGTGGGGTGAATCTGTACGTAAGCAGGGTTGGCAAACCAGGCACCTTTACGGTAGCAAGCCATTGCTGCAGAGCAGTTACATGCCATTGCATTGGTAGAAAGGAAGTAGGCATTGCCGTAACCACCGGTAGCGATTACCACAGCGTGGGCGGCAAAACGTTCCAATTTACCGGTAACGAGGTTCTTTGCAATGATACCGCGGGCACGTCCGTCAATGAGGACAACGTCTTCCATTTCGTAGCGGGTATACAGTTTCACAGTGCCTACGTTCACCTGGCGGCTCAATGCAGAGTATGCACCCAGCAACAGCTGCTGTCCGGTCTGACCCTTGGCATAGAAAGTACGGGATACCTGAGCACCACCGAAAGAACGGTTGTCCAGTGTACCGCCGTATTCGCGGGCGAAAGGAACACCTTGTGCAACGCATTGGTCGATAATATTGTTGGATACTTCAGCCAGACGGTAAACGTTGGCTTCGCGGGCACGGTAGTCGCCACCCTTTACTGTATCGTAGAACAGACGGTATACAGAGTCACCGTCGTTTTGGTAATTCTTAGCAGCATTGATACCACCTTGTGCAGCGATGGAGTGTGCACGGCGCGGAGAGTCCTGGATGCAGAAGTTGAATACTCTGAAACCCATTTCGCCCAGAGAGGCGGCAGCACTGGCACCGGCAAGTCCGGTTCCTACTACGATGATGTCCAGACGACGTTTGTTGGCAGGGTTTACTAATTTTTGGTGAGCCTTATAATTGGTCCATTTCTCAGCCACCGGTCCTTCCGGTATTTTAGAATCTATCTTAGTCATAATGCAATTTACAATTTAGTCATTTACAATTTGAATTTAGCAAGCGCCGCACAATGATTTTGCAAAGAATACGACAACTACCAGAGCGAAGCAGAGGACAACGATAGTAGAATAGATGTTGGAGATACATTTCCAACGGTTAATCCATACTTTGTTGTTCCAGCCCAAAGACTGCATGGAGCTCCAGAAACCGTGAGTGAGGTGGAACCACAATGCGCCCAGCCAAACAAGGTAAAGCACTACGAATACCGGATTGCTGAAGGTGTTCTGAATGTGATAGACACCGTTGGCTGCATATGCCAGCGTGAGGGTGTCAGCATGCATGCCCATGTTGTGCATCAACTCGGGAAGCTGCATTTTAGCCCAGAAGTTTACCAAGTGCAGGCCCAAACCCACGATTACGATGATACCCAGTACGAGCATGTTCTGAGAAGCCCATTCCACAGTCTTGGGCTTTTCCGTAACGGCATAACGTTCGCTACCACGTGCCTTACGGTTCTGCATAGTCAGCCAGAAAGCGTAGATGATGTGGATGATGAATAAGGCAGCCAGACCTACCGTAGCCACCAATGCGTACCAGTTTGCTCCCAGGAACTCACAAACCATGTTGTAGCCATTAGCCGAGACTAATGCAACCAGGTTCATCGCCATGTGAAATGTCAGAAACAGGATAAGGGCGATACCGGTAACGCTCATCACCACTTTCCTTCCTACAGATGAATTACTTAACCACATAAATGATTGAATTTAAGTTATTTAATAGTTTGAAAATTTGTTCTATCAGGATACTTCTGTAAATGTTTCGCAAAAATAGGAGAAATCCAGCGATAAAGCAAGCGATTAAAGAAATAATTCCGTAATCCGGCAGAATGCGAAGTTTACGGACAAGTAAAAGGTTTACTCGTCCTCCTGGTCTTTGCCTTGCTCTTTGCAGATAATGGAAATCTTTTCTCCGTTTGCCGAACGTTTTCTCAGGGCGCGGGGCGTGTCTCCGAAAGAGTCTTTGCAGAAGTGGGCAAAGTGGGATAGGGAATCAAAGCCATAGCGGGCGCTGATGACTGAAATGCGTTGTTTGGTGTATTGCAGGTCGTTCAGAATTCCTTCACGTTTCTTGTCCAGAATCCATTCATAGACCGGGACCCCATACATATTTTTAAACAGACGGCGGAATGTGGTGGTGGTATATCCACCGAGGTGGGCAAACTCTTCCACATTCTTCACCTTGTCGTAGTTCTGCATGACGAAATATTGGAAGCTTTCCGTATAAGTGCTGATGGGGTAGAAGAATGTACTGATTTGGTGTAGCGGATAGTAGCATGTCAATATGTATACCAATTCCTGGCATTTCATTTCAATGTATTTGCTGCACGCATAGGGTTGCTCGTTGAGGTAGCAGGCAAGGCTTTTCAGGAGCCCTTCGAGCATGGAAATCGCGGTAAGCGGGGTATAAGTCAAGGGGGCTTCCGAGCGTTTCAGTATCTCCTTGTAGCGCTCTTCGCAAATCAGAGGAAGCTCGGTGAACCAATACACAATATATTCCACTTCGGTCAAAGCCAGGAGTTCTACTTTGGAGCCGATGGCTTGCAAGATGAGCTGGCGGCTTTGGAGAGTGGTGCCCGGATATTCGTCACTGTTTACAAGTAATTCACCTTTCAGCATAAATATCATGCTGTTCTGTGTGCACTTTTCAGCAGAGAAATGTTGTCCCTTGGGGTAGTGGCGGTAAACCAATACTCCTTCTGATTTTTGGGGACATACCATACAATCAATCTGTCGGTTGCAGCAAGTTTCCAGTCTCATGAAATGATTAGCGAATTATTATAAATGTGGCAACAAAGATAGAATTTTTTTGTGAAAACTCTATCTATTTGTCCTATCTTTGCGTCAAACTAATATAAAGGACTTATGAAAAAGGCTATTTTTTTTGTATATTTTATCTGCCTTGTTGTATCCGGTCTTTCGGCACAGAATTGGGATATTAACACTTTGCACCGGGTTAACAGTTGGGATGGCAAGTTTGTCCGTAACTATAATAAGATAATTTCACGTTCGGAGCCCTATGTTGCTGTCGGTGTTCCGGTGGCGATGGCGGTTGCCGCTTGGATAAAACATGATAAGGGTTTGCTGAAAGATGCGGTCTACGTAGGTACAAGTGTAGCGGGGGCTTTTGTTGTGACTTATGGAATGAAATATCTGGTGGACCGTGAGCGTCCTTATGATAAATATCCCGACAGAGTGCATGCATATAGCCATGAAGGCAGCCCGTCTTTTCCTTCTGGACATACGGCGACGGCTTTTGCCCTTGCCACCTCGCTCAGTGTAAAGTATCCTAAATGGTATGTGATAGCTCCGTCTGCCCTGTGGGCTTGTTCCGTGGGAGTTTCCCGTATGAACGAGGGAGTGCATTATCCGTCAGATGTGTTGGCGGGGGCTGCAATCGGTGCTGGATGTGCTGTGGTCAACATCTACGTCAACAAGTGGCTGAATAAGTGGCTGTTCGGAGAATGATTTTAGGCGCGAATTACGCGGAATACGCGGAGTTAGATAAACTAAATCCGCATAATCCGCGCCTAAGTTTGTTTCAAGTCGGCTATTGGATAATAGTGCTGTAGATGCCTTCGTTCAGCACTTTTAGAGCTTGCTGCACGCTCTGGTTCGTGCTGTTCATCACCTGGAAGTATTCGTTCATGTCCCATAGGTCACGGGCTATCAAGGCTTTAAGTTGTGTCTTGATGAGCGGTAGGGATTGGTTGTACTGTTTCTCGTCAAACTTGATTTTCTCTTTGTCGGCAAGCGTACGTATTTCGGCAAGGAAGTTATCGTCTATCTCGAACTTCTCGTTGAAGGCTTCGAATTTCTTGTATTTGTTCTGCAACTCCTTCCGGTGCTTCTCGATGTAGCCGGTAGTGGCTTTGATAACCACGCCTTTGGCTACGAGGTTGCGGTGATAGTCTGTGTACTGGGTAGTGTCGATGGGGACGAAGAAGTCGGGCATGATACCTCCACCTCCGTAAACGGTACGTCCCATACGCTTGGTCTGTGCTTTCAGGGAGTCGGCAAAATGGATACTGTCCGCATGAATCATTTCTCCATGATTGAAGCGGTCTATCAGTTCCTGGTTATACTTATCCTGACTGTTCTCGCCGGTTAGGCGGCCGTCGAGGTTGGCGGTGCTGTCGTAAGGCTTCTGGATACAACGGCCCGAAGGAGTATAGTAGCGGGCGATAGTGAGGCGAATCATGGAACCGTCCGGCAGGTCGATAGGACGCTGTACTAATCCCTTGCCGAAGGTGCGGCGTCCTACTACCACGCCTCTGTCCCAGTCCTGGATGGCTCCGGTCACGATTTCACTGGCAGAAGCGGAGTACTCGTCCACCAATATGATGAGACGGCCGTTCTTGAAGTTGCCCGTACCTTTGGCAAAGAAATCACTGCGGCGTGCGGCTCTTCCTTCGGTGTAGACGATGAGTTCTTTTTGCTTCAGAAATTCGTTGGCAAGGTCGATGGCGGCATTCAGATACCCTCCTCCATTTCCTTGCAGGTCGAGGATGAGGTCTTTCATTCCTTTCTTTTGCAGGCTTTTCAGGGCTTCTGCAAACTCTTCGGCGGTGGTTGCCCCGAAGCGGTTGATACGGATATAGCCGGTTTTGGGTTGTATCATGTAAGATGCGTCCAGGCTGAGGATGGGAATTTTGTCACGCTTCACGGTGAAGTACAGCTGGTCGTCCACGCCACGGCGCACAATGGTGAGTTTCACTTCCGAGTCTTTCGGTCCGCGCAGGCGGCTCATAATATCTTCCGTGCTCATTTTTACTCCGGCAATGGCGCTGTCATTGACGGCTACGATACGGTCGCCGGCAAGGATGCCCACCTTCTCGGAAGGTCCGTTGCTCACGGGTTGTATCACAAGCAGGGTATCTTCTATCATCTGAAACTGTACGCCGATGCCCTCGAAATTGCCTTGCAACGGCTCGTTCATCTTCTTCACTTCTTCGGCGTTGTTGTAGGTGGAGTGCGGGTCGAGTTGTGCCAGCATCTTGATGATGGCTTCTTCCACCAGCTTGTCTTCATCCACCTTGTCCACATAAAGGTTGGTGATGGCAAACTCTGCCATTTGCAGTTTGCGCAGGGCTTCATTGTTCGGCTTTTGCGCTTGCGCCGTCACCGCGCATATACATATTATAATAGTAAATAGTTTTTTCATCATTTCCATTTTAATCCCTAATCCTTTATCCTTAATCCCTAATCTCCATTCCCTCCGGTATGAACATGCTTATGTCCTTGCCGTATTGCAGCAGTTCGCGCACGGTGGTGGAACTGACGCAGGTAAGTTCCGGCTCGGTGAAGAGCAGGATGGTTTCTATGCCGGTCAGTTTGCGGTTGATGTCGGCAATGGTTTCCTCGTATTCGAAATCCTTCACGGTGCGTATGCCGCGTATTATCAGACTGGCATCTACCTGCCGGGCAAAGTCGATAGTCAGGCAGTCATAGGACTGCACAATGATGCGCGGCTCGTTCCGGTAGTAGTCTCGTATCATTTGTTCGCGCTTTTCCAAGGGGAAATACGTATTCTTATTTTCATTGATGCCGATGCCTATGACGATTTCGTCTATAAAAGTCAGTGCACGGCTCACTACCGAAGAGTGTCCGATAGTAAACGGGTCGAATGTTCCCGGAAAGATAGCTCTTCTCATGATGCCAAATCTTCTTCTATAACCAAGTTGTTGATAATAAAGTTTTGTCGTTCCATGGTATTCTTACCCATGTAGAATTCCAGCAGCTCTTTTACGAGGTCTGTCTTGCGCAGGGACACTTGTTCCAGACGCATATCCTTGCCGATAAAATGCTTGAACTCGTCGGGCGAGATTTCTCCCAGACCTTTGAATCGGGTGATTTCGGGGTTGGGACCCAGTTCTTCAATGGCTTTCACACGTTCCTCCTCTGTATAGCAATAACTTGTCTTCTTTTTGTTGCGCACGCGGAAGAGAGGGGTTTGCAGGATATATACATGCCCTTTCTTTATCAGGTCGGGGAAGAATTGCAGGAAGAAGGTGATGATGAGCAGGCGGATGTGCATGCCGTCCACATCGGCATCGGTAGCTACGATGACTTTGTTGTAGCGCAGTGTCTCTATGCCGTCTTCTATATTCAAGGCTGCTTGAAGCAAGTTGAATTCTTCGTTTTCATAAACTACTTTCTTGGTGAGTCCGTAGGAATTTAGCGGTTTACCACGCAGGCTGAATACTGCTTGGGTATTCACGTCGCGGCTCTTGGTGATGGAACCGCTGGCAGAGTCTCCCTCGGTAATGAAGATGCAGGATTCGGTTTCCTGGTCTTTGCCTTTACCGTCACTCAAGTGGTAGCGGCAGTCGCGCAGCTTGCGGTTGTGCAGGTTGGCTTTCTTGGCGCGTTCGCGTGCCAGCTTGGTGACGCCGGCAATGGCTTTGCGCTCTTTCTCGGAGTCTTGTATCTTTTGCAGCATCACTTCGGCCACAAGCGGGTTCTTGTGGAGGTAGTTGTCCACTTCCGTCTTGATGAAGTCTCCTACGTATTTGTTCACCGTGGGGCCGGCGGGCTTGTGTTCCTGCGGCGCGGCAGGCCACATGTTGTTGCTGCCCAGTTTCGTTTTGGTCTGGCTCTCGAACATGGGTTCCTCCACGTCGATGGCAATGGCGGCTACCAGTCCGTTGCGGATGTCGGCATATTCCTGGTTCTTGTTGTAGAACTCCTTGATGGTACGGGCAATGTGTTCCTTCAAGGCAGTCTGGTGTGTGCCGCCTTGGGTGGTGTGTTGCCCGTTGACAAAGGAGTAGTACTCTTCGCCGTATTGGTTGGTGTGTGTGAAGGCAATCTCGATGTCCTCTCCTTTCAGGTGGATGATGTCGTAAAGGCCTTCGCTGGTCATGTTGTCTTTCAGCAAGTCCTCCAGCCCGTGGCGGGAAACGATGCGCTGGCCGTTGTAAATGAAGGTGAGGCCCGTATTCAGGTAGGTGTAGTTGCGCAGCAGGGTTTCTACGAACTGGTTCTGGAAGGAATAGTTTAGGAAGAGTGTGGCGTCCGGTTCGAAGAAGATATAGGTTCCGCTTTCTTCTGTCGAGTCTTCGGTCACATCACTCAACAGCGTTCCTTTCTCGAAGATGGCGGTACGTACCTTGCCGTCGCGGTAACTGCGTACCTCGAAACGGCTACTCAGCGCATTGACCGCCTTGATGCCCACGCCGTTCAGTCCGACACTTTTCTTGAAAGCCTTTGAATCATATTTACCCCCGGTATTCAGTTTGCTGACCGCCTCTACCAGTTTGCCTTGCGGAATGCCTCGTCCATAGTCGCGTACGCTGACACGCAGACTGTCTTCTATAGTCACTTCTATACGCTTTCCGGCACCCATCTTGAACTCGTCGATGCTGTTGTCCATCACTTCTTTCAGCAACACATAGATACCGTCATCGTTCTGTGAGCCGTCGCCCAGACGGCCTATGTACATACCGGAACGGACACGGATATGCTCCATGTCGTCGAGGTGGCGGATGTTGTCGTCGGTATATTCCACGCTGGAAACGGGGCTCTCTGTGATATTGTTGTCTGCTTCTTCCAGCGGCAGGGTCATATTGTTGTTATCTTCCATAAGTACGTTATTCCTTCATATTGCGCATTGCGACAAAGGTAATGAGAAATTCGGGGGTTCGCAAAAAAATAATGTCTTTTATGGACTTCTGACAAGCTTATATTCTGGATTTAGAACTTATTTTATTCCTTTCACAAAGCATCTTCTCCGTTTATGCTGTTCCGTCTTGAAGTACTCCCACTGCGCTTGCACCTTGCCGTTCAGCTCCAGCTCCGGATTACTCTCGGCATACTCGAAACCAAGTTGCTGATAGACGGGGATAAGGTCGGAGAACAACAATGCATTTACCCCCTTGTTCTGATACTCCGGTTTCACGGCAACCAGCAGCAAATCGAGCATCTTGGGATATTTCTTCAAGAAGATGGTCTTGGCCAGGTGATACCAACCCATAGGAAGCAGGCGCCCGTGGGCTTTTTGCAACGCTTCGGCGAGTGACGGCATGGAAATGCCTACGGCAAGCAGCTGGTCATCGGCATCGGTAATCAATGTCACCATGCGTAGGTCGAGGATGGGCAGGTACATCTTGACGTATTGGTCAATCTGCCGTTGGCTCAGTGCAGAATAGCCATAGAGTGGCTGATAGGCTTCGTTCATCAGTTCGAAGATGGCCTGACCGTAGTCTTGGGCAATCTTCTTGGCAGATGTGTATTTCTTTACCTTGAGGTTATACTTGCGCTGGATGAGGTCGGAGATGCGCTTGTGCTTGTCGGGTATGGCGTCGGGAATGTAGATTTTGTACTCCACCCAATCGGCATCCTTCTCAAAGCCCATGCGTTCCAGATGTTGCGGATAGTAGGGATAGTTATAAATGGTGGCCATGGTGCTGAGCTGGTCGAATCCTTCGATGAGCATACCTTCGGCATCGAAATCTGTGAATCCCAGCGGGCCTTGTATATGTGTCATTCCCCGTTCTTTTCCCCATTCTTCCACGGTGCGAATCAGGGCATCGGAGACTTCCGCATCATCGATGAAGTCTATCCAGCCGAAGCGGACTTCCTTTTTGTTCCAGGTTTGGTTTGCCTTGTGGTTGATGATGGCAGCTACACGTCCTACGATTTTACCTTCCCGATAAGCCAGGAAATAGTCGGCTTCACAAAATTCGAATGCAGCGTTTTTCTTCTTGTTGAAGGTGTTGAGCATGTCATCGAAAAGGTCGGGGACGGAATAAGGGTTGTTTTTGTATAGCAGGTAGTTGAAACGGATAAAGCGCTCCAGTTCCCGTCTTGTGGTTACTTTCTTGATTGTAATTGCCATAGTTGTTCAATATTGAGACCACAAAGGTAATGCAAACTGAGAGCAGAACAAAATAAGCTTGCTTATTTTTTATGCCGAGGTACAGCTTGCCTTATTTAAAAATACGTGATAATCTTTAAAATACCGCGTAGGGTGTTTGTAAATTTGCTGTTAGAGGTTGTATATCAGTACCGCTGTGTAGGCAATGTAGCAGAGAATCAGAATGCTTCCTTCCACCCGGGTGATGATGCGTTTCCCGAAAAAGATACCGAACAGCCAAAGCAGGATGCTGGACCCTACGAGTACCCACAAATCGAAATTGGTGATGCCCGTCAGACGCAGTGGAGTGATGGAGGCCGAACAACCCAGTACGAAGAATATATTGAAGAGATTACTTCCGATGACGTTTCCGATGGCTATTTCGGGGTTTTTCTTCAAGGCGGCTACGATGGAGGTGGCGAGTTCGGGTAATGAAGTGCCGCCTGCTACGAGCGTGAGACCGATGATGGATTCGCTGACACCCAATCCGCGGGCTATGCCGCTGGCACCGTCTACAAAGAAATTACCTCCGATGATGAGGCCGGCAAGTCCGCCGAGAATGTATAGGGCGGACTTCCACGCGGGTAACAGCCTGATTTCGTCTTCTTCCTGTAAGTGCTCCTTTTCCGGTTCCTTCATACTTCCATCCCTTTTTGCAATGGCAAAAGTATAACTCAGGAAAATGGTAAAGAAGCATAGCAGCAATAGGCCGTCGGTGATGCTGAGTATGTTCTCCCCACTGCTGTCCAGTAAGACGTCGTTGGCACAAATCAGCAGGGCGAAGGATGAAAGGATGCAAAGGGGTATTTCGCGTTTCAGTGTGTTACGGGTAATGGCTATCGGGGCAAAAAGGGCCGTACAACCCACAATCATCAGGGTATTGAACGTATTGCTTCCCACCACATTGCCAATGGCAATGTCTGCACTGCCTTTGAGAGCAGAGGATATGCTGACGGTGAGTTCCGGTGCGGAAGTGCCGAAGGCAACAATGGTGAGCCCGATGACGATGGACGGTATATGGAAACGTTTGGCAACGGATGCGGCACCGTCTGTCAAGCCATTGGCACCCAGAAGAATGAGGAGCAGTCCTCCGACAAGAAACAATATATTCATAGGTATGTCAATTTTGAGTACAAAGATAGTGCAAACCGGATACAGAACTTTCATGTTTGCATGAAAAAGTTATGTCGATTAGGGTAGGAAGTTAAAAACATTCCGTATGTTTGAAGCATTTATTGGGTATATTTGCATAATTAAAGAATCAAATCAAGAAGTTTATATATGAAGGTTATCCGTGCTTTCTGTCTTTGTTGGCTGTTGATGCTGGCGGACGGAGTGTCAGCTCAGTTGGTAGATAAAGTGCTCAGTGTTTTAGGTGAGGATAGTGTGGGGAGTGTCACAGTGGCAAGGACTGACTCCGATTCGATTCAGTTGTCGCTTGTCCGGCAGGAGTTGGAAACAGCCCGGCTGAATGAGGCGAACCTGCGGATGGAAATGGAGCAGATGAAGTTGGCGGGCTATGCGGCCGATTCGGTGAAGCTGGCATTGCAGAAACAACGCATTGATTCGTTGCGGACGGTGACACCGGGTATTCCGGTGGTGGTGGAGAAGGACACTTTGTTCTATCTGTATGCCAAGCGTGGAGGGCATACGCCCCAACAGCGAGCCAAAGATGTAAGCAACGTCATCGAAGCATTGGGCACGCGTTTCAATCTGCGTCCGGACTCTGTTTATTTAGAGAGTACGGATATTGTTACAGACTTGATGTATGGCGAAAAGGTCATCATTTCCTTTACCGATCAGGATGCTTTGTGGGAAAACTGTACCCGCGACCAGCTGGCCGCCAGCAAGAGGCATGTCGTGGTGGACAAACTGAAAGCCATGCAGAAGGAGCATAGCTTGTGGCAGTTGGGTAAGCGTATCTTGTACTTTATCCTGGTGCTTGTGGGACAGTTCTTCTTGTTCAAGTTTACCAACTGGCTGTTCAGAAAACTCAAACTACGCATTCAGAAGCTGAAGGATACCAAGCTGAAACCGATCTCTATTCAGGATTATGAATTGCTGGATACGCAGAAGCAGGTCAACTTGCTGGTGTTTGTTGCCAACCTGGTGCGTTATGTGGTCATGCTGTTGCAGTTGCTGCTGACGGTTCCGTTATTATTCTCCATTTTCCCTCAGACCAAGAGCTTGGCTTATACATTATTCTCCTACATCTGGAATCCTATAAAGGTCATCTTGAATGGAATAGCCGACTATATACCCAATCTGTTCACTATCTTTGTGATATGCTATGCGGTGAAGTATCTGGTCAGACTGGTGCGTTATCTTGCCAATGAGGTGCAGGCTGAACGGCTGAAGATAAACGGCTTCTATCCGGATTGGGCCATTCCTACCTATCATATTGTGCGCTTCTTGCTTTATGCGTTTATGATTGCCATGATTTACCCTTATCTGCCGGGTTCCAAGTCGGGAGTCTTCCAGGGAATCTCCGTGTTTGTCGGCTTGATTGTTTCGCTCGGTTCCAGTACGGTTATCGGCAATATCATTGCAGGACTGGTCATAACCTACATGCGGCCTTTCAAGCTGGGTGACCGCATCAAGCTGAACGATACTACGGGCAACATCATTGAGAAAACACCGCTCGTCACCCGCATCCGTACTCCGAAGAATGAGGTGGTGACCATTCCGAACTCTTTCATCATGTCTTCCCATACGGTCAATTACAGCCAGTCTGCCCGTGAGTATGGATTGATTATCCATTCGGAGGTCAGTATTGGCTACGATGTTCCGTGGCGGAAGACACATCAGCTGTTGATAGAGGCTGCATTGAATACTCCTGGAGTGATAGATGATCCCCGTCCGTTTGTATTGGAGACTTCCCTTCAGGATTATTATCCGGTTTATCAAGTGAATGCCTATATCAGGGATGCCAACAGCCTTAGCCAGATTTATTCTGATTTGCATCAGAATATCCAGGATGTCTTTAACGAGGCAGGCATCGAAATCATGTCTCCTCACTATATAGCTACGCGTGACGGCAGTGAGACGACCATGCCCAAGGATGACTTGCGGGAGAAAAAGCAGTAAGGGAGCCGGTTATCGTGCCAGTAAAATCTCTGCAAACGGTACGTAGAACATAAACATCCTCCATTCCTTTGTCTGGAAATCATAAGTTTCGATGAAGTCGCCTTCACGATAGCCTGCAAACTGCACGTAGAGTTTCCTTGTCTGCCCGTCCTTGGAGTAGTACATGGCAGCGGAGCGTACGGCGTTGGGGTAGGTGGCGAAAGGCTCTTTCAAGTTTCCGGCAGTAGTATCCCATAAGCAGAATTGCGTATCTCCACCATTGGCACGGGAAACGATATAGCCTCCTTTGCATTGCAGGCTGTTTGGGTTTTCGGGGGATGGTTCCATAATCCGGAAAGGTATCAAGGCTTCGGCCTTGATGGGGTCGTAGCAATGCATCTTTTCTTTGGCGATGTCTATCACGACGGGCGAGAAGGTGCCGTCGCCGTTGTTGGCCGAGAGCAGCATGTGGGCGTCGGCTATCACGCCCGGATAGCGTGAGAGGGATTCGGGCTTCAGTCCATCCGGTAATGGTATTTCGGGAGTATGTATCGGTGGCATATTCAACCGGGTATATACCGGATAAGAGATGCTACAGTAGGTGAGGAGCTTATCTCCGGCCATTTCCAGGGAAACAGTGTTGTTGAAGTCCGAGCAGATGGTAATTGCGTTACGTTCTACCGGGTTACACCAATAGTGCATGCAGAGGTCGTATCCGTCGATGAAACTACTGCCGTCTTTCTCCCGTATCCCGCAGAGGATGTTGGTGCCGGGGATGTTGGCGGCAAGGTGGAAATCTTCGTCGTCATGGAACTGGATTACTTCCGATATTTCTTGTGTTACCAGGTCGATACGGGTGATGCCGCGGGGAACGGTCGGTGTGTAAATGGCGTGGGAGTTGGTGATACCGTAGAGATATGGTTCTTCGGGGGATTGTCCGTCGGCTACCGAAATCTGGCCGAGAGGCTGAAGCTGTCCTGCCCGTTCCAGGAACATTTCTACCCGTGAGGCGGGCCAGTGTCCGGGGGCAAGGAAAGTAATGCTGTTGGTGGTTTGCTCCGTGGTAACGGCGCGTGTGTAGCGTGAATACCCTTCGGGAAAGAGAGGATTGTCGGCTATCGGCCAGTAGATGTCCAATATGATTTGGTCGCCGCTCTGCAAGCCGTCGGCTTTGACGGTCACGGCATCACCGGGATTGAAGGTCTTTCCGGCATCGGATATGGTGATATTGGTCACAAAAGCGGGTTGTTTCTCTTTGTCGTCATCACTGCAAGCGGCAAGTAGCAGGCTGATTAGTAGCAGGAAGTGTATCTTCTTCATCATAGTTATGTATTGACAAATGCAAATATAGGGCTTTTTCTTGTATTCCTGCGGATAGGCTTTGTTTTTGTCGTATGAGATGGAAAAATCCTCCTACGAAACATGGTCTTTTGCTTCGTGGGAGGAAAGTGGTTGTTCGGCAGGGCTTCGGGGGAATGCGCCTGCTTGCGTGCCGGCTTGGATTATTTGCTGCGCGTCACCGTGTGCAATACATTCCCTTTCTTGTCAATCATGCGCAGTTCCAGTGTCTTTTTGCTGGCCGATACAATGGAGAAACCCGGTTCGGGGCTGCAGAATACGGTCCCTTCGATGGGCTTCACCTTGCGGGCGAGCGAACCGGCAGAATTGGTGATATAGTCGATGTCGCTGCCTGCCACGCGTACGTGCTGGAAGTTGTGGATGTGCCCGCAGATGTACATATCCACCTTGTGCTTGCGCAGGATGGGATCGAGACGTGCCTGCATATCCGCGCGTTCGCTCTCGTCCTTCGGGGTTTCGGCATAGATGGGATGGTGTCCGGCAACGATAACCCAGTCCTCTTTGGCGGCAGTCAGTACGGAATCTATCCAGGAAAGTTGTTGCTGGTAATCCTGCTTGCAGGCATCGGGATAGGTCTCGCTGTCGTTGCGGTATTTGTCAATCATCGGGGCGGTGTCTACCCAAAGGATGCGGATGGTAGCGCCGTTGTCCTCGAACGTCTTGGTATAATAACGGGCGGGCATGGTCCAGCGGCGGCTGATATTACTGTAGTCGAGCACAGCCTGCGTATTGCCGCGGTATTCGTGGTTGCCCAGCAGGGGAAACCAGTCTATCATCAGCTCCGGGTGGCTGTAAATAAGTTCGTAGTTGGTCATCCAAAGCGGGTCGTTCACGCTACGTACGCCTTCAAAGTGGTGTACATCGCCGGTGGCAAGAACGAATTCGGGGCCTACTTCTTCTGCCATTTGTCCCATCAGTTCGGCGATGGGCTTTTGGTCGTAGTAGCCGTTACGGCCGAGGTCGTTGGCTACGTAGAAGTTGAACTTCTTGTCGAAGATGGAGTAATCGGTGATTTGGGCAATGGCTGCGTTGCCGAGTAGGGCAATAAACAGTAAAAGGAATATTTTCTTCATTGTCATTATTAAATTGTTGAGTAGTTAATGTTGATAACTTGTTGAGATAGAATTCGCTGTTTAAAAATTAATCTTCACTCCCGCATTCACTTTCACGCCGTAGTATTCTGCCTGCATGGTACGGTCTTTTGTGCCCTGGTAGTAGCGTAGCGGCTGGTTCAGCAGGTTGTTGGCTTCGGCGTAGAAGGTAGTCTTGAACTTCTTTCCGAAGGTATAGCTGGCGTTTACGTCCATATAGTTCACCTTGTCGTAGTAGCGGTCGTAGAAGGTGCTTTCTCCCATTTCGTCGATGAAGTCGGAAGCGAAGTTATAGCTCAGGCGCAGATTCAGACCGCCTTTCTCAAAGTATAGGGAAGCATTTGCGGTATGCTCCGGAGAGCCTGGCATGCTCAAGTCTTTCTCATTCTCGCGGCCTTCGAAGTTGAAGTCTTCCACACGGGAGTGGGTGTAGGTGTACGTTCCGTAGAAACCTACACATTTCAGAGCGGGAGCAATGAAGCTGAAGTCGCGCTGGTAGGATAACTCTACCCCTACCAGGTTGGCGTTGCCCGCATTCTTGGGTTGGGTGAAGCGGGTGTAGGTGTTACCCTGGTATTCGTAGTTGGTGCTCACCTGGTCTACGATGAAGTCGTCTATCTTCTTGTAGAAGATGCCGGCGCTTATCAGACCGATGCTGCGGAAGTAGTAGTCGGCACTCAAGTCGAAGTTGTAGGAGACGGTAGGTTTCAGCTCCGGGTTTCCGATGGTGATTTCGTTGTCGGAACGCTTGATGTTCACACTGGGCACGAGGGCCGAGTATTTGGGGCGTGACAAGGTTTGGGTAAACGAACCGCGCACTTTGAAGTCATCGTTTACATTCCACTTTACGAGCAGCGACGGCAGGAAGTTGATGTAGCTGTTGCGCTGACGGTCGGTCTTGCTGGTGAGGTCTTCGTCGGCATCGTAGGTGCGTCCCGTATAGGCAAGGTTGGTGTTCTCTATGCGAAGTCCGGTCATCAGTTCCACGTCTTTTGTCAGTTTTTGGTCGAAGCGGAGGTAGCCGGAAGTCACGGTTTCGCGGGCGTTGAAGTTTCCGGCAAGTTCTTCCTGTACCTGCTCTTTCTCAAAGAGGGAAGCGTTGTTCAAGTCTAAAGAGCCGGTGTATTCCTTGCTGGCGTAGATGCCTGCCTGGTATTTGTTGTTGGGCATGAAGTTCTTGTTGGTCTGGTCCACTGTATTTGCCAGGCTGTTCGTCATGAAGGCATCCTCGTCCAGAGGAGAGTATTCGTAGAAGTCCACTTCTTTATCCTTGGTCTTGCGCACTACCTTTGCGCCGAACTTCAGCTTGTTGCCGTTCTTGAAGGGAAGTTTGAAGTTGGTGGAGAACTTCAGGTCCTGCTCCTTGATGTCTTCCTGCTGTTCCGTCAGCTCTTTTAGGCTGAATTCATCGTTCAATGTCATGGTAGAGCCTGTTTTGGAGCTGGCAAAGGGTTGGCGTTCGTCGCTCAGGTCCATGTCGAACTTCTGTTTCTTCAGTTGGAAGTCGATGTAGCGTTCGTTGGGACGTTCTTCGCTGGCTTTGGCATAGCTGGCGTGCCAGTCCATGGAGAGGGCGCCGAAGAGGTGTTCGCCGCCGAGGGCAAAGTCCATGGTGCGCTGGCGTTCCAGGCGGGCGTTACGGTTGTCCGGCGTACCGGCTTTGGTCTGTATGCGTACGGTGGCGTTGCCGTCGGGGTCAAGGTCTTTCAGCGTGGTACGGTAGCGGTTCTCCCAGTCGTTGCGGTTGTTGAAGATGCCTTTGAAGGTGAGTTTGTGGTTGGCATTGATGTCCCAGTCCAGTGCGGCGGAGTAGCTTTGGCGTTCGCGGGTGACGTAGTATTGGCGGATTTGGTAGTCGTTGACGTACGTCTTGCCGTTGTCATCCTGCTCCCATACAAATTCGGTGTCGTAGGAACCAGAAGGTGAGTTCTGATAGGAGGCCGATACAATCAAGCCGAGTTTGTCGTTGAAGAAGCGGTCGCCGTAGGTGAAGCCAAGGTTCAGTTGCGCCTTTTCGCTCACCCAGTTGTAGCCGGTTCCGGCGGTGGCGGCAATGGTACGCTTGTAGGGGGAGTTCTTGGTGACGAGGTTGATGCTGCCGCCGATGGCGTCGCCGTCCATATCGGCGGTTACTACCTTGTTCACTTCGATGGTCTGAATCATGTCTGCCGGAATGAGGTCGAGCTGTACGTTGCGCGTATCGCCTTCGGCAGAGGGAACGCGGTTGCCGTTGATGGTGACGGAGCTGAGGTCGGCACTCGTGCCCCGCACTTGCCCGAAGCGTGCCTCGCCTTGGTCGTACTGCACGTTGATGCCGGAGATGCGTTTAAGGGCGTCACCGATGTTGGAGTCGGGGAACTTGCCTACCTGGTCGGCAGAGACTACATTCGTAATCCCCATGTTGTTTTTCTGTGAGTTGATGGCACGGCGCTGTCCCTGGAAGGCGCCGCCTACCACCACTTCCTGCAACTCCACGCCTTCGTTCAGTACGACGTCTTTTTCCAGTGTACGGCCTGCGGGGATGGTGATTTTCAGTTCTACGGGAGAGTAGCCCACGTAGCTCACCTTTACTGTATAGGTTCCCGGGTCAAGGTTAGAGAAAGTGTAGAAGCCGTTGACGTCGCTCGTCACGCCAGTGTGTAGTTTCTCGATGTAGATGGATGCGCCCGGGAGAGTTTGTTTAGTGGCGTCGATGATGCGTCCACGTACAGTTCCTTGTTTCGTGACATTTGCTTTTTCGTCGGCAATGGCCGTATTGACGGTGGCGGTGAATAGGAGTAAGAATAAGAATGCTCTCAAAATCTGTTTCATACTTGTTATTATCTGTTAATAATCTGCCGCAAAAGTAGAGGGTTGCCGTTACGTGGAGATTGCGGAGCGTTGAAGAACAGATAACGATTCAGTTACAATGAGGTTACATAAATTCTTGGAGGTAGTACCTTTTCGGCGGTATCTCCCTTTGCCGTCATCTGGCAGACTGATGCTAAAGATGCACGAGATGTACATCTCGGACTGTATGAGATATATATCTCGAGCAACATGAGATGTACATCTCGTGCAGGGGAAGGTATAGGGGTTGGTGTCTTATCCCGTAGCCTGGCAGCGGATAAGTACCTTCTTCTCGTCTGCCAGAGTAGTGGCAAAGAGATAAGTGCCTCCCCCTTCGGCCAATTTCAGTCGTTTGCGCAGTTCGGCCACGGTGGCGGGGAAGTTGCGCACGGTGAGGTTCGCCTTTTTCTCGGCAGCCAGCATCTCTTTCACTTCTTTCTTGCCGAAGCCGCAGGAGGAGGTAATCCGGAACTTGCGGCCGGGGAAGTCCGGCAGGAAGTGGTCCGAGGTGTAGAGGTGGCTGTTGGGATGCAGTTTTTCCACCTTATACAATGAGGAGAGGCTGCGGAATGCACCGGCTTTCAGCACGGAGGCATTCGGTTCGTAGAGGTATGATTTCAGTTGAGGGGTGTAGGGGCATGCACGCTCCTTCTCCTGCCGGCGGGTGAAGACGAGGGCTTGGGGAGCCGGTACACCGGTGAAGTTGACGCAATGGATGGGGATGTCGTCTGCCGGCACTCCTTCGCCTTGTCCCAGCAAGAGCAGCAGTTCCTTGCATTCGTTGCCCACGGAGACGATGTGTGCCTCTCGTACATGCTTCAAATCGTTCAGGGCAAGGGTGAGGTCGAGCATGGGGGAGAGTTTTACCAGTACGTGTCTTGCCTTGCGTAGCAGCAGTTCTTCGAGGGCGGCTATATCGGGTTCGCAGTCGCCGATGGCTACGGTCTTTCCGCCGTGTCCGTCGCGGCGGGCAGGGTCTATGAATATACAGTCCACGGGGTCCATCTCTTGCAGATGGCGGACGCTGTCTGCGTGGCAGACGGAGATGTGGTTCAGGCCGAGGACAGGGAAGTTGTGTGCGGCTATCTGGCAGAGGGTTTCCTGGCGCTCGACGTAAGTGGCATGCCCGAAGCGGGAGGAGAGATAGGCGCAGTCGATGCCGAAACCTCCGGTGAGGTCGGTAAAGGTGCCGGCTGATGCGGGGGTACTGTTCTGCGCGGGATGTTCTTGTTCTGTATGTAGCAGGTTAGTTATAATCTCCGCTTTATACTGTGCCGTTGCTTGGGAGGAGCATTGTTCCAGAGAAAGGTGGGCGGGGTAGAGTATATGCTCGTTCTCGGCCCATGCGGGTATCTTCTCTTTGGCAATCTGCCAGCCGGAAATCTGTGTGATGGCGGCGGGCATGTCTACCGAAGGGTAGCGGCGTGCCTGCAAGGCAAGGCTGCGCACGTCGTCGCGGCGATGCTCGCGGATGAAGCGGAGGGTGTCTTGGGATAAAGGCATGGCTTGGCTTATTTATTCTGATGCAAAGTTATCTCAAAAAGGACAAAGTGGGGCATAAATTCGCAGCTTTCTATCTGATTATTTTTCAGACACAGATGACGCTGATAATACAGATTAAGAATATTAAAAATCCGCGTCATCTGCGTCATCCGCGTCAAAGCGATAGCAAATTTAAGTTTCCGGACAAGCTGGGGGTGAGAGTTAAGGGATGACCCGGTATCGCTCCTTTGTCGTCTGCCTGCTGACGCGGTTGAAGTGCCACCATTCGCTGGGTAGCGGGTGGAATCCGGCTTCTTTCATTACCTGCCGGAGCAGCAGCCGGTTTTCACGTTCTTGTTCCGTCAGCTTGCCTTGTGCCACGAGCACGGCTTCTTCTGTGATGTGGGCTTCCCTGCCCAGATGGTCTACCGGGGTGCCCATGGGCAGAGGGGTTCCTTTATCGTCGAGTATGCTGATGTCCACTGCCAACCCGTAGTTGTGCAGGCCGCCGCCGCGTGAGGGGTTGGAGACATAGATGTATTTGGAGGTTCCTTTCACTACGTTCCACATCTTCTGCTGTACGGACAAGGGGCGCGCTGCGTCGTAGACGATGAGGCTGTAGCCGGGGTACTGTTCTTTCAGTAGGCGTTGTGCCCGCTTCAGGCTTTTCATGGCATCGGGGTGCAGGTAGGCTTCTTTCAGGTCTTCGTACAATAGGGTTCCGGTGAAGTTGTCGGCACGGGTGTACATCAAGTCGATGGCGATGCTGCTGTCCGCTTCGGCGATGTTGACGAAACCGAGGGAGTCCAGGTAGCGGGCTGTCCGGCTTTTGGCCGGAGCCGGAGGGACGGATGCCGCTACGGTGCCGGCGTACGGGATGGTGGTCTCCGTATCCGGGTCTTGTGTCTGCTTTGGCGCTTGTTTTCTGCTACAACCGCATAGTGAGCAGCCAAGCAGCAGATATAACAAGTAAAAGAAATATCGTTCCATCTTACAAGGCATTCTTGGCGGTAAGGATTGATTTCATCAAGGCTATGTCCGAATCTACTTCTCCCTGCATCAGGTATTTGTTTTTCCGTTGGCAGGTGGCTTCGTAAATCTCTTTTGCCTTTGCCGTATCCTTGTCCCGGTAGAGTGCCAGGGCGCAGAGCAGCCGCTGTTTGGAAGACGTCACATCCTTATATTGCCGGATGTAGGTATCCAGCTCATCGGTATATAATTCTTCTGCCCGTGCGGTCCTCTTTGTCACCAATGCGGTGAAGAGCAGCTCGCAAGCGGTTTCCTTTATCAAAAGCCCGATGACTTCGTGCCGGTGGCTCATTATTTTCTCAAATGCATTGTAGGCGGCTTCCCATTCTTCGCAGTCGAGCAGGCGCGAGGCGCTTATCAAGGCTATGGTGACCTGCAGGGCATCTTTGTAGTTGATGTCTTCCGTTTGGCTGAACCATTCGGCAGGCATGTCCTTAGGACGCATGCCCTCTTGCACCAGTGCGTTGATGCGCAGCTGGGTGACCAGTGCCTGCTTGCTCTTGCTGTCCTTGAGAAGCAGGCGCATGTTGTCGGCATCATTGCCGATGCCGCCCATCTTCATGGGGATGCCGTTCATCCCTGCAAGGAGAATGCCAATCAAAGAGAGCATCAGAAGGAAGAATTTCAGCAGGTAAGGCAGCCCGTCTACGGTCAGCAGGGGGAGGAAGGCAAGGATGGCGGTCAGCAGGTTGGCAAGCACTCCACCCAGGTTGTACAAGGTGGTTGGGATATCTTCAAGAGGCCTTTCGGGTGGGGTAAGCAGGCATTGGCCTCCCGTTCCGGCAAGGCTGAAACGCTTGATGCATAATTTCCCGTCTTTCCGTATGAAGGTAAGGTTGAAGATGCGGAAGGAGACGAAGCGGTAGTCGGTTGCCAGTCCGCAGACAAGATGCCCGCCTTCGTGCAGAAGTACTTGCAGGAAGATGGAGAATAGCAGAATCAGTATGGCTAACAAGGAAACTCCTACTGTCTCCAGCATGCCGGTTTCGGCAAACTTGCTGTGTAAACCGTCGAACGAGTCTCCCAAAACCAGGACTCTTACACCTATTACTCCTACGAAACCGATGCATGCCCCGACCATGAATCCTCCAGCCAATTTAAGTACTTTCTTCATCCTGATATCTTGATAAATGTGTTTGCCGGCAAAGGTAAAGGATTTTATCTGAAATGCAACAGCTTGCCCCATGTATCATAAAAAGAAAGAGATTGTGATTGCCACAACCTCTTTCCGTCACCTAAACCCACTACGCAGGCTACAGATAGGGAATTATAGTAATATAGATACCCGTAATGATGGCTTCTTGCTTTTCTGTCCTTATCTTAGGGTATACTTTCCCAAATCTTTGTTATGTTCGTAATATTTCCGAGTATATCCTATAGATCCCATCTTCTCTTTATTGACAGTTTAATAATCTGCATTTTCGAATTCCACAATATGAGGCAGTATTGGAAATCGGTTATCATGATGCTGGTTTATTCTGTGCTTTTATCAGTAACCAACTACTGACTCGCTTTTTCAATATTTTTGCATATGATAGTTGCGTTCTTGGTATACTCTTTGTCAATCCCATTATGCTGGCAATGGTCGTTTTAAATTTCGAACATTCTGCTCCGTGCCAGCATGCAGGCCCCAACTACTCCAGCCTTGTCTTTTAGCTTGGAAACAGTCACCGTGGCGTCTTTGTTGACCAGATTCAATGAGTATTTCCTTATTGCCGTTTTGATTGGCTGCACTATATAGTCTCCTGTTGATGATAGTGTACCCCCGATTATTACTAGTTCCGGATTGAATATGCTTATTAATCCAGCTATTTGCCTTCCCAGTTTTTGGCCTATTTCTTCCACTATCTCAATGCATAGCAAGTCCTCTTTATTGACTGCGGTGATGATTTCATCCAAGGTGGGCGGATTTTCTGCAGTCCGTTTTGATAGTATGGAACTTTCTCCGCTACCGATTCTTTCCAACAGGATGCGGTGTAGTGCCGATCCTGAGGCTTCCGTTTCCAGGCATCCTTTTTTGCCGCAGTGGCACAGTATTTCATTATCGAAAACATTGACATGCCCGAATTCTCCGGAAAATCCAGATTTTCCCGTGTATACCTTCCCGTCTATGATGATGCCGATTCCGAGTCCCCAGCTTATGTTGACAAAGATGATGTCCTTTTCCCCTTTGACGCATCCTTGCATATGCTCTCCATAGGTCATGGCCCTTGTGTCGTTGTCTATGCAGACCGGGTATCCTATCTTTTCATTCAGTACATCCGCCAAAGGACGCTCTGAAAAGTTGAACATGCTGAAACTATATCCTGATTCCGGATTTACTCTTCCGGAGATGTTGATGCAGATGTTCATTATCTTCTTGTCGTTGATTTCCGTTCCCTTTATGAAGTTTCGGATGAGTGCACACAGTTCTTCCAAAGCTTCCTGTGTATTTTCGAACTTGTATGGTATGTTCATCTTGATTTCCACCATATCCCCCTTGAAATTGATCAGTCCGATGTTTATGGCAAATTTCTTAATGTCCACTCCAATGAAGTATCCTGATTCCGGGTTGAGTCCGTATAGGCTTGGATGGCGGCCGCTACTGGTCTCCAGTTTCCCATAGTCGTTTATATAGTTGTCCTCACACATTTCATTGATGAATTTGGTGGTTGTGGGCACACTCAGATCGAGTTCCTTGGCCAAATCGGTAATAGTGGAGCTCCCATTATATATATAATGTGTGATGATCCTTTTTTTTAAGAGTGCATTCTTGCTCCCGGTTTCCATTTCTTTTAATAAATTCTGTTTCATATGTATGTATTTTTATGTTATTTACTCTATTTTGCTTATTATATTAATAAATACGGATTTATTATTCTGAAATATTATGTATTTGATTTGTTATTATGTAAATTGTTTTGTAATTACGCGTTAATATATATTAATTGTAGGTTATATATTAATTAAATACTTTATTAAGTCTTGCAAATATAATAAATATATCTATATTTGCAGCGTGATAATTGAATAATAACAATTAATATCTAAAACAATGAAAAACATAATTGATTTTTTATCTTAAAAAAGTGTATTCGATAGGTTTAATATATAATGGTTGATCTTAATTTTATTAATAATGAAAACACGCAGGGATTTTTTAAAGAGGACCGCTTTGTTCGGTGCGTCTGCATTCATGGCCCCTTCATTGTTGGGGCGAGAGGGTGATGGGGATTGCTTCTTTTCTCAAGAGTCTGCCTCTTCCATGCTAGTTCCCATGGGCGATGCACTTAAAATTACCGGCACGTTCTTGGATGAGATATCCCATGATATTCCCCATCAGAATTGGGGGGAAAGGGAATGGGATCAGGATTTCCGGTATATGCAGAGTATTGGAATTGACACGGTCATAATGATCCGGTCGGGTTATCGCAAATTCATTACTTATCCTTCGGCGCATTTGCTGGGCAAAGGGTGTTATATGCCTTCCGTCGATTTGTTGGACATGTTCCTTCGGCTGGCGGGGAAATATCACATGAAGTTCTATTTTGGTTTATATGATTCGGGCAAGTACTGGGATACCGGTGACCTTTCGTGGGAGGTTGAGGATAACAAGTATGTGATTGATGAGGTGTGGAGCAGGTACGGTGAGAAGTACAAGAGTTTCGGCGGATGGTATATCAGTGGTGAGATAAGCCGTAAGACGAAGGGTGCCATTGATGCCTTTCATGCGATGGGCAAACAATGCAAGGATGTCTCCGGCGGTTTGCCGACTTTTATTTCTCCGTGGATTGACGGGAAAAAGGCCGTGATGGGTACAGATAAGTTGACAAAGGAGGATGCGGTTTCTGTTCAGGAGCATGAAAGGGAGTGGAATGAAATTTTCGATGGCATTCATGATGTGGTTGACGCCTGTGCTTTTCAGGACGGACATATCGATTACGATGAACTGGATGCTTTCTTTACGGTGAACAAAAAGCTGGCTGATAAGTATGGCATGAAATGTTGGACAAACGCTGAAACCTTTGATCGTGACATGCCCATCGACTTTTTGCCTATTAAGTTTGACAAGTTACGGATGAAGCTGGAGGCTGCCAAGCGAGCCGGTTATGACAAGGCCATCACTTTTGAGTTTTCTCATTTTATGAGTCCCCAATCAGCATATTTGCAGGCAGGACACTTGTGTAATAGGTATAAGGAATATTTCAATATTAAGTGATTATGAATTTTATGCTCAGATTGTTTTGCAGTTGTTGTCTGTTCTTGGTTGTCTCAATCATGCAGGCTGCAATTTATCCAGATCCCGTTGAAGGCGTGGTGACCTGTAAAGGCAAAGGGCTTGCTGGTGTTGTGGTGACAGATGGTTTTGACGTGGTGCTGACTGATGCTCAGGGCCGTTATGAGTTGCCGCGCAACCGGGATGCTCGGTTTGTATATCTTTCCACGCCTGCAGGTTATCTGCCGCAAGAGGGTGGTGGGCATATCGCTTTCTTTTTCCCGCTTAAGAAAGGCCGTTTAAAGTATGATTTTGAATTGAAGAGGAATCTGAAAGATGATATGAAGCATGTGTTTATGGTACAGACTGATGTGCAAGTCAGCTGTCAGGAGCATTTAGACAGTTATCGTTCTTATGTAGGTAAGGCACGAGCCTTTATGGAAAAGTATGCCAAGGAGCGTGATGCCTTCGTGTTGGATTGTGGTGACATTGTGGGTAATACTCCTGGTTTATACCCAGATTACATTCAAGTGTCTGGCGGTCTGGGATTGCCTGTTTACCGTATCATAGGAAATCATGATATGGAAATGGGTGTACGTTCTTTTGAACATTCATACAAGACCTATGAGGACTATTTTGGTCCCATTTATTATTCTTTCAATCGTGGAAAGGCACATTATATTATACTAGACAATTGTTTTTATATCAATAGGGATTATCGTTATATAGGTTACATTGATGAACGTACACTGCAATGGATAGAGAAAGATTTGGCTTTGGTGCCGAAAGATCATCTGGTATTTGTAATGATGCATATTCCTTCCAGCACTACCAAGGACATCAAGTTCAATGCCTTGCTACCCGACGAGACAAGCAATGCCAATAGTCTGTATGATTTGCTGAAAGACCATGAGGCACACCTCATTACCGGACATACCCATGTGAACGGTAACGTGGTGTTCAACGACCGGTTAATGGAACACAATACAGCTGCTGTATGTGCAGGTTTTTGGAAATCCATGCTTTGTTCTGACGGTACCCCCCAAGGCTTTGGACTTTATGAGGTAGATGGTAATCAGGTGAAGTGGCACTACAAAGCGGTAGATTATCCGCTGGAATACCAGTTTCAGGCTTATGCTCCGGGTAGTTCGAAAGAGTTTCCCGAAGAAGTGCTGGCCAATGTCTGGAATTGGGATGAGCAGTGGAAGGTAGAGTGGTTCGAGAATGGTACTTGTATGGGTGAGATGACCCGTTGTAAAGGTTTGGATCCGGCTGCTGTAGAAGCTTTTTCCGATCGTGAAAAGATGGGTGCACTCTGGGTGAATGCTTTTCCTACCAATCATTTGTTTAAGGCTGTTCCTAAAGATAAAAAGGCTCGCATAGAAGTACTGGTGACCGATCGCTTCGGTACTGTTTATAAGCAACTTGTAAAAGAATAATTTGAATTTAATCGATAAATTTTATACTATGAAATCTTCGGTCAATATTGGTTATGTAGTTTTCTTGTCTGTTGTGGCTGCTTTGGGAGGATTTCTTTTCGGATATGATACAGCAGTCATTTCCGGTACCATTGCCAAGGTAACCGCTCAGTTTAATTTAGATACCATGTCGCAAGGGTGGTATGTAGGCTGTGCGTTGATAGGTTCCATTGTAGGAGTGCTCTTTGCTGGTATTTTAAGTGACAAGCTTGGTCGTAAACGTACCATGATTCTGTCGGCCATACTCTTTTCCATGTCTGCTATCGGTTGTGCGGTATGTGCAGATTTCAATCAGTTGGTGGTTTACCGTATTGTCGGAGGTGTAGGTATCGGTGTGGTTTCCATTGTATCCCCTCTTTATATATCCGAGGTGTCGGTAGCTCAGTATCGTGGACGCTTGGTATCACTTTATCAATTAGCGGTTACCATTGGCTTTTTAGGAGCTTATCTAATGAATTATCAGTTGCTTATGTATGCTGAGACCCATGCAGGAGCTGCCGATAGCTGGTTTAACTGGATTTTTGTGAATGAAGTATGGAGAGGAATGTTGGGAATGGAGACTTTGCCTGCTTTGCTGTTCTTTGCCATTGTCTTTTTTATTCCGGAAAGTCCGCGTTGGCTGATTGTCCGCAATCGTGAAGAGCGTGCGGTCAATATTTTGGAGCACATTTACAGCTCTTCCAAAGAAGCGTTGGTGCAATTGAACGAAACGAAGTCTGTTCTTACTTCCGAAACCCAATCAGAGTGGTCCTTGCTTTTGTCGCCGGGTATTATGAAAGCCGTTATTATTGGTGTATGTATAGCCATCCTCGGACAGTTTATGGGAGTGAATGCAGTCTTGTATTATGGTCCTTCCATCTTTGAAGGGGCTGGCCTTTCCGGTGGTGATTCCTTGTTCTATCAGGTGTTGGTGGGGCTAGTCAATACCCTGACTACTGTACTGGCTCTTGCCATTATTGATAAAGTGGGTCGTAAGAAATTGGTGTATTACGGTGTTTCAGGCATGATTCTTTCATTGGTATTGATAGGCTTTTATTTTATTGCCGGAGAATCATGGGGCATTTCAAGCCTATTCCTGCTAGTTTTCTTTTTGTTCTATGTGTTTTGCTGTGCGGTTTCCATTTGCGCAGTCGTGTTTGTATTGCTTTCCGAAATGTATCCAATCCGGGTGCGTGGACTGGCCATGTCCATTGCCGGTTTTGCATTGTGGATAGGTACATACTTGATTGGGCAGCTTACCCCCTGGATGCTCCAAAATCTTACCCCCGCCGGAACATTCTTCCTGTTTGCTGCCATGTGTATTCCCTACATGCTGATAGTTTGGAAACTGGTGCCGGAGACCACCGGAAAATCATTGGAAGAGATTGAACGTTATTGGATGAAAACAAAAAATTGACCTTAATAATAGATATGATGAAAATTAGAAAAATTTTATTGAGTGGTTGTTTGGTGGCAACTTTATGCTCATGTGGTGGTTCTCAAAACGAGAATTTGAATCTTACTCTATCAAAAGATGCTCTGTTTGATAAAGTAAAAGGTGCTTGGGCCGGTCAGGTTATCGGCTGTACGTATGGAGGTCCTACAGAGTTCCGCTATCTGTCTACTATGATTCCGGATTCGATAGTGATGCCTTGGGGACCGGGTGAAATTAAAAAATGGTACGATGGTGGTGGCGGCCTTTATGACGATGTATATGTCGACCTGACTTTTGTGGAGACTTTTGAAAGATGCGGTTTGGATGCTCCGGCCGATTCTTTTGCCACAGCCTTTTTGGCTAAAGAATACCCTTTGTGTCATGCCAATCAGATGGCCCGTTACAATCTTCTTCATGGCTTGACTCCTCCCGCCAGCGGGCATTGGAAAAATAATCCCCATGCCAATTGTCTGGATTTTCAGATTGAAGCGGATTTTGCAGGTATCATGGCTCCAGGTATGGTAAATAGTGCTACTGAAATTTGCGATCGTGTAGGACACATCATGGCGTATGGCGATGGCTGGTATGGTGGTGTATATGTAGCAGCCATGTACTCTTTGGCTTATGTGAGCGATGATGTTGAGTATGTTGTGACGGAGGCGTTGAGGTCTATTCCTCGGGAAAGTCGTTTTCATGCATGCATGGCTGATGTTATAAATTGGCATAAACAGTATCCAGAGGATTGGAAAAAATGTTGGGAAGAAATAGAGAAAAAATGGGGATCCAATGATATTGCTTGTCCAGATGGGGTTGAGATGCCTTTCAATATTGAGACTTATGTGAACGGTGCATATATCATTTTAGGGCTTCTCTACGGGCAGGGTGACTTTGAGAAGACGATTGATATTTCTACACGTGCCGGTCAGGATTCAGATTGTAATCCGGCTTCTTCCGGGGGAATTTTGGGAACAATGATTGGGTATAATCGCATTCCTGAGAAATTCAGAAAAGAGCTGACTGTAGTCGAAGATATTCCTTTCAATAATACAGTGAGCTTTAATAAAGGATGTGAATTGAGTTTTGGGCACGCTTTACAAATGATAGAAAAAAACGGTGGAAAAGTTGGAAGCGATGAGGTGACTATCTGTTTTCAAGAACTGGAACCTGCACAATTGGAGATTAGCTTCGAAGGCTTGAAAGTTGATAAAAAAGTGGTAGTGGAGAATTGGATTGCTAATTTCCCGACCTTCGAATTTGAAGGTGTGGGGGCTGTCATTAAAGGTGAATTGAAAGGTGAGAATGTGCCCGAAGATTACGTTGCTGAACTGGAAGTGTATTTCAATGATAGATTGATTGAGGTATGCAAGCTTCCGCTGAAGTATAATCACCGTAAGCATGAGTTGTTCTTTAATTATGTACAGTCTTATGGCAAATATACCGTGACTTGTAAATGGGTAAACCCCGTTGAAGGAGCAGATATTTGGGTAAGAGATGTAATTTCTTATACAACAGATAAATAATGTGAATGTAAAGGGCTGGTTTAGATGCATGCCGGATAAAAAACGTTCCCAGCCCTATTTAAAAAAGAATGAAGATGATGGATTTTAAGAAATTGGCGAATCAGTATAAGGACGAACTTATGAATAATGTTCTTCCTTTTTGGTTGAATCATTCCCAAGACACCGAATACGGTGGCTATTTTACTTGTCTGGATCGGGAGGGGAATGTTTTCGACACGGATAAATTTATCTGGCTGCAAGGCCGGGAAGTATGGATGTTCTCCATGCTTTACAATAGGGTGGAGAAGCGTCAGGAGTGGCTTGATTGTGCCATTCAGGGTGGTGAGTTCTTGAAGAAATACGGGCACGATGGGAATTACAACTGGTATTTTTCATTGGACCGTGCAGGACATCCGTTGGTAGAGCCTTATAATATCTTTTCATACACTTTTGCAACGATGGCATTCGGGCAACTGAGTTTGGCCACCGGAAATCAAGAGTATGCAGATATAGCTAAAAAGACTTTTGACATTGTTTTGTCGAAAGTTGATAATCCGAAAGGAAAATGGAATAAGCTTCATCCGGGAACAAGAGATCTTAAAGGCTTTGCTTTGCCTATGATTCTATGTAACTTGGCATTAGAAATTGAGCATTTGCTTGACGAGGATTTTTTGGTGGAAACAATGGATACGTGCATCCACGAGGTGATGGAGGTGTTCTTGCGTCCGGAACTTGGAGGACTTATTGTTGAGAACCTAAATGGTGACAATAGTTTGGTAGACTGTTTTGAAGGACGTCAGGTTACTCCGGGGCATGCTATTGAAGCCATGTGGTTTATCATGGATTTAGGTAAGCGGTTGAAACGCCCGGAATTGATAATGAAGGCTAAGAACACGGCTTTGAAGATGTTGGAATATGGTTGGGATAATGAATTTGGCGGTATCTATTATTTTATGGATCGCAAGGGATTCCCTCCCCAGCAATTGGAGTGGGATCAGAAACTCTGGTGGGTGCATATAGAGACGCTGATTTCATTGCTTAAAGGCTATCGGTTGACCGGAGACGAAAAATGTTTGGAGTGGTTTGAAAAAGTACATGGTTATGTATGGACGCATTTCAAGGATCAAGAATATCCGGAATGGTTTGGCTATTTGAATCGTAGAGGTGAAGTTCTGTTGCCTTTGAAGGGTGGCAAGTGGAAAGGTTGTTTCCATGTTCCCAGAGGGCTCTATCAATGCTGGAAGACCTTGGAAGAGATTGTTCTGGATAAACAATATTAAAAACTAATTCAATTGTTCGATTTTAAATTCTAGTTAAAATGAAAAACAAGTATTTTTGTTGGCTGTTCTTGTTGTTCACTTTGGTAAGTTTAGGTGCAAGTGCCCAAGTGAAGGTAGAGGGTAGTGTGTTCGACGAGATGGATAATCCGTTGATAGGTGTATCTGTTTTTACAGAGAATCGCAAGACTGGTGCAGTGACAGATGTGGATGGTCATTTTACGATTACTGTGCCCAATACTAAAGTGTCATTAACCTTTTCTTATGTAGGATATACTACTCAAAAGATTGCTCTGAAAGATAGAAAGCTTTTGAAAGTGGTTTTGAAAGAGGATTCCGAATTGTTGGATGAAGTGGTGGTAGTAGGCTATGGCACACAGAAAAAAATCAGTGTAACAGGTTCTATTGCTCAAGTGGGTAACAAAGAGTTGAAGAAGGCTCCAAGCGGGACACTTTCTAATATGTTAGCTGGACGTATTCCGGGGTTGATTGCTAAACAAAGCAGTGGACAGCCTGGGCAGGATGGTTCAAATCTTTATATTCGTGGTACAGGTGCTGGTGACGGTAACGCTTTGGTAGTAGTGGATGGTGTGATACAAGATTATTTTCCCTCTTTTTCTCCAGATGAAGTAGAATCAGTTACTATTTTGAAGGATGCCACAGCTGCTGCCGTGTATGGCGTACGTGCTGCTGCCGGTGTAATTTTGGTAACGACAAAACGTGGTACTGTACAAAAACCGACTGTAACGTTGAATTCTTCCGTTACGTTGAGCCAGAATACTAATTTTCCGAAATTTTTGAATGGTCCGGATTATGCCTATTGGTATAATAAAGCTCAGTTGATGGATGGTGTAGCTGAGGAGAATTTACGTTTTTCTCCCGAAGATATTGAACGTATAAATAATCCTGGAGAGGATGAAGAGATCTATGGTAATACAGACTGGTTTGATTTGCTTTTTAAAAATGTAGCTCCTACATATACGAATACGGTTTCTGTTTCTGGTGGTAATGAGCGTATCAAGTTCTTTGCTTCTTTGGGAGCTTATAATCAGGAAGGTATTGTCGAAAACACATCTTATGATAAGTATAATTTCCGTTCAAACTTGGATGCTAAGGTAACTAATAATATTGATTTTTCTTTGAATTTATCTGGGTTTGTAGATGACCAGCGTTCACCGGGTGCTTCTGTTGGTCCGAATGCTTATGCGGGAGTATTCCAACAAGCGATGTTGTCTTATCCTTATTTGAGGCCTTATACCAAAGACGGTATGCCTATAGCAAGTCAAAATACAGCAGGTAATGGAAATAATAACCCTTTAGGTGCCAGAGACTTGTCTGGATATCAATCAAGTAAGACTACTAAGTTTCAAGGTGATATTTCTTTATGTTATAAGTTGCCTATCAAGGGGCTTTCAGCAAAATTGGATGCTGCTTTTTTGAAGAGTCATTCAATGAGGAAAGCTGCAATGACACCGTATAATGTTTATTCTTGGAATCAAACGACACATCAGGGTAATGTTGAAAAAGGGCGTATCTGTTCAATGGCATCTGTCTCACACTGGTACGGTTCCCAGCAGCGTTATACGATAAGACCTACCATTGAATATGCTAATAAATTTGGTAAGCACGATGTCTCAGGTTTGTTCTTGTATGAATATGCCAGAGAAGATTATGAAGGAATATCTGCTGGACGGGAGGATTTTCCGATTACAGATATAATGGATATGAGTTACGGTTTGAAAGTCAGCGAAAATTTAGTCAAGGGCAGTCATAGTAATGACAAACGTGCAGGCTATGTTATGCGTTTTAATTATGCTTATGATGAAAAGTATCTGCTTGAGTTTACAGGACGTGTGGATGCTTCTACTGCACTTCCGGCTCATAACCGTTGGGGCTTTTTCCCTGCCGTTTCTGTCGGTTGGCGAATTTCTCAAGAAGATTTCTTTAAAGAAGCCGTTCCTTTTATGGATAATTTAAAGATTCGTGCTTCTATAGGACGTTTAGGTAGTGATCGTGCTATTGAGAGCACTATGACTTATTTTTCTACAGCAACCTTATCTGCTGACCCCGTAGTCGTATTTGGTACTAATGCTTTGAAAGATATAGGTATGAGTGGGCCTATTTGTCCGGATTTGAAATGGCAATTGACTGATACCTATAATATTGGTGTTGAGTCTAATATGTGGAATGGCCTATTGGGGCTTGAATTGGATGTATTCTACATGAAGACCACTCGTTCTCTGGAAGGTCAGTCTGGGAAATTTCCACCTTCTTTAGGCAGTTACTTCCCGGGATATATTAACTATGGTTCACATGACAATCGTGGTTTTGAATTGGTATTGACGCACCATAATAAAATTCGAGATTTTAATTATCATGTACGAGGCAACTTGTCATGGGCTCGTAACAAAATCTTGAAAGTTACAGAAGATGCTAATGTGCCGATTTATAAACGTGCTACAGGGCAAAGTATGGGACGCTATTTGGGATTCGTTGCAGAAGGATTATTTCAATCGGAAGAAGAAATAGCTCACAGCGCTTTGTTTGAAGGGTCTACAAATACAAAACCAGGTGATATTAAATTGAAAGACATTAACGGTGATGGAAAGATTACTTGGGATCAAGATATGGTACCCATTGGTCGTAGTAGTATTCCGGAAATGGTATTTGGATTAAATTTAGGAGCTGAATGGAAGGGATTTGATTTCAGTATGTTCTGGCAGGGAGCTGCTATGTTCGATGTGAATTTATGCGGTATTTATGATAGTGGAATTCGTGACGATACGTTCTATACCCGTCCGTTTTATGCTGATGGAAATACCCCTTATTATTTGGTGGAAGGCTCTTGGCGTCCTGATAATCCCAATGCAAAATTTCCTCGTTTAGGGATTGAGGCTCGCGATAATGGTGGAAAATTCTCTTCTTGGTGGGTAAAAGATGGTACATATTTACGTTTGAAATCAGTTCAGTTAGGTTATACACTTCCTAAGAAATTGACGGAAAAGGCTGGATTTAGAACTATTCGTGCTTATGTGAGTGGTGGTAATTTGCTGACTATTTGTGGACTGGATTATATGGATCCGGAAATGCCTGGAGTAAATCAAGGATATTATCCTCAGCAGCGTACTTATGAATTTGGTTTAAACATTACTTTCTAAAAATTTAATCAGATGAAATCTATAAAGAAAATATTAACGGTATTCACTTCTACTTGTTTCATATTGGGTAGTTGTGATATTGATCCAACATTAACATCTTCATATCCTTCTGATATTATTTGGTCGAATGAATCTAACTTGATTACTTATATCAATGGTTATTATTCATTGGTGGGTGGTTATTATGGACTTGGAGGTGAAGCTTGTACTGATATGTTGAAGCAGAATAATCCTGTATCTGATTATAATCAATTCGTTTTTGGTTCGATGCCTATAACAACTACTAGTAATATGTTTGATACTTGGGGGGGGAGCCACTCCTCACAATTGTCTTTGACTCGTTTTTTGGAAAATCTAGAAAAGAATCGAACTAATTTTTCAGACTCGATTGCTACACTTGCTGAAGCACAAGTCCGCTTTTTCCGTGGTGTAACTTGTTTTAATTTAGCTAAATGCTATGGTGGGCAATATATAATCTATAGACAACTTCCTGTGTTAGGTGAGAAAAATCATCCGCTTTGTTCTTCTCAAGAAGGTTGGGATTTTATTTATGAGGATTTGAAGTTTGCCGCCGAACATTTGCCTACAAAAGATAAAGTGGAATTGGGATGCTTGAGCAGTGGTGCTGCTTATGGTATGTTGGCTCGTGCTATGTTATATGCTGAACGTTGGAAAGAAGCTTCTGATGCAGCAGCTCAGGTAATGAACCAAGATTATGAGCTATATGAAGATTACGGTAAACTGTTTACCAATTCGCGTTTGGTGCCGGTTGAAAATAAAGAAAGTGTCATAGAATTCGGATATCTGAAGGATAAGTTCACTTATTCTTTTGATTATTTCTATTGTCCGCCAAGTGATGGTGGTTATGCTGAGATTTCTCCTACAGAAGATTTGGTTTCTTCTTATCAAATGGCTGATGGTAGTGAATTTGATTGGGATAATCCTGAGATGGCTGCTAATCCTTATGAAGGGCGTGAGCCGCGTTTTTATGCAACAATCTTGTATAACGGTTGTCAATGGAAAGGGGAAACTTTATATACTTATGAGGGTAGTAAGGATGGTTTTGGCTTGGGAGGAGGTACTACCAGTACAGGCTACTACATGCGTAAGTTGATGAAAGAAGCCATTCAACCCAAAGGCACGAGTTTTACTGGTCAGGGAGATTTGACTTATTATTATATGCGTTATGCTGAAGTGCTGTTAATTTATGCAGAGGCCATGGCGATGCAGGATAAGTTGCCGGAGGCTTTAGATGCTTTAAATCAGGTCAGGAGAAGAGCTGGTTTTACTAAGGATTTAACGGCTGCTACCCAAACAGAATTCATGAAATTACTTCGCCATGAGAGAAAGATTGAACTGGCTTTTGAAGGCCATCGTTTTTGGGATCTTCGCCGTTGGGGGTTGGCATCTACTGTACTGAACGGTACAAGTATGCATGGAGTGAAGCCGATTAAGGTCGGTGATAATGAATTTACATACGAAGTTGTAGATATTGATGGCGGCAAGACCCGTGTTTGGGAAGAACGTTATGCCAGATTCCCTATACCCCTTGGTGAAATAGAACAGAATGAAGCAGTTCAACAGTTTGATGAATGGAAGTAAAAAATCAATTTATTTGCTGAATGTATTAACTTGAAAATAAAAATTAACCATGAAAATATTAAGTAAATTATCAGTAATCGCTTGTTTGTGTTGGGCTACATTGGCATCGTGTGAGTCTCCTGATTATGAAACAGGCCGTACTGCTCAAGTGAACGGACTGATGAGTGTTACCATACAGATTCCGGGAAATCCATCGAAATTTGCAGCCACCAAGACTGGACCTTATGAAGAAAATGAAGAGATTATTGTTAAGGTACCTACGACAGATGAAACCCCGTTGGATCTAACACGTCTTATCTGCATGGTGAATGTAGAACACAATTGTTATGTTACTCCTGCGGTTGGTGGTGAGATGGATTTTACAAATCCTTATCCTATAACGGTAGTGGATGCATTGGGAAATAAGCATCATAACACGATTCGTGTAGTGCCTACTCCTCCGAAGACTAAATATGCTAAATTATGGGAGAAAAATGCCGCTTTACTGAATATGTCATCTAATACTACCGGTTTGGCTTTCTATCAGAACTACTTGGCTATTCAAGAGTACAATGCTCCTATTAAATTGTATGATAGAAATAGCGGTGAGTTTGTGAAGGAAATCCCTGCAGCAAGTACCTTTATGATGAGAGCTCGTACAGATGATGCCGGTCATTTGATTACAAACCGTGAAAATGTTTATGGTGCAGGATTTATGGTCTATTACTATTCAGAGGAGACTCAAGAACATATTAATCTATTGAATTGGACAGCTGATGCAGGATGTCCCGATGATTTGGGTTATAACATGAGTGTGAAGGGGGATGTAACTAAAGGAGTAGCTTATATTTATGGTATGTGTCCTCATAATATGGAAATTTATTATTGGAAATTGGAGGATGGTCAATTGGTAACTCCTGATGCAAAACCGAATGTACTTCGTTATGGCCCTGCTGGTGGCGATTGGACCAGCGCTCCAATGATACAACGTGCAACTCTTGAAGATGATTCTAAGCATTATATTGCTTATAATCGCTATTCTGGCGCTACCGGCGATGACGCTGCTTATAAAGCTAAATTTAGTATGTTTACTCCGGCTTATGAAATTACGTCTTTGAATCAAGACAATCACGAGTATCGCATCTTAGGATTTAATGTGTTCAATATTGAAAACGAGACTTATTTAGCGTTGAACGACCAGCAAGCGGACACTTGGTCTGGTGGCGTTTCTACATTGAGTGTTTATGATATTACCGACCCGTCTAAGATGGAATTGGGACCTGATGATGCAGGTTATGATAAGTTCTGTTTATTCAGGGGTGAATGGTCTCCTTATGCTACAAGTTATAACTCTTGGGGTGATTTGACTACTGCCATTGTGCCTACAGATACTGGATATGATATTTATATTGCAACTTGTGTGATTGGTGGTGATACATCCCAAACAACAATACGCATGTATAAGATGACTTGGTATCGCCAATAAGAAGTAACATGTAGCTGGTGATTGATAGGCGGGAATTCGTCTTAAGAGTGATAATCCCGCCTATTTTTGTTTTTTGGGTTTTTATTAATTAGTTTATCGGACTTAGATTATGACATGTAAGAAAGTACTTTTTTCCCTTATGGCTTTATTGAATATTTTTACAGTATGGGGACAAAAAGAGACATTGAAATTCAATCAGAATAGAACATTTAAAATAGTACAGTTTACGGATGTCCATTATAAATATGATGATCAGGTCAATTCTCAGGTAGCACTGGATCGTATGAATGAGGTCTTGGATATAGAGAAGCCCGAATTTGTAATATTCACGGGAGATGTTGTGGTTTCTAACGAATCTTTTAAAGGGTTGGATATAGTGTTGGACGTTTGTATCAAACGTAATATTCCTTTTGCTGTCGTATTTGGTAATCATGACGACGAATACGATCATACCCGTCCGGAACTCTATGACTATATTGCGAAGAAGAAAGGCAGTCTAATGCCTACCCGTATAAGTGAGGTGGTTCCGGATTATGTGCTGACTGTGAAATCTTCAAAAGATAAGAATAAAGATGCGGCATTACTGTATTGCATTGATTCTCATTCTTATACTCAAATTAAGTCAGTTCCGGGTTATGATTGGATTAAATTTAATCAGATAGCTTGGTATCGTGAGCACAGTAAGAAGTTTGCAGAAAACAACGGAGGTATACCTCTGCCTGCATTGGCTTTTTTCCATATTGCTCTCCCAGAATATAAAGATGCATTACTGGAAGATAAAAACCGTTTGTTTGGTTGTAAGGGAGAAATGGTATGTTGTCCAACTACCAATTCTGGCTTTTTCACTTCAGTTAAGGAGTGTGGTGATGTGATGGGTATCTTCGTTGGACATGATCATGATAATGATTATGCAGTAGCATATAAAGAAGTGTTGTTGGCTTATGGTCGTTATACAGGTGGAAAAACTGTTTATAATGATTTGTCTTCTAATGGAGCTCGTGTCATTGTTTTGCATGAAGGTGAACGTAGGTTTGATACTTATATTCGCGTAGCTAATAATGAGATGGAATCTTTTGTCACTTTTCCCAACAGCTTCTATTAATAGAAATTATACTTTCAAAAAAGGTAATTATGAAATATTTATTATTGTTTCTTTTTTCTCTGTTTTGTACTGTGAATATGTACTCTAATGAGAAAGTGGGTTTAACATTGATACCTCCCGGCAAAATTTCAAATAAGATAAATTTGGATATACGTGGAGGAATTGTGAATAGGGGTAATTCTCTGCAAACTTATCAAGTTTCCCTTTTTTGGGATAAAGAGAAAAAATCTGCTTTATTGTGTGATACAACTTTGAAAATATCATCAAGTAAATCGGATGTTGTGAAGATTATGATTCCCATGAAAGATAAAGTGGGCAAGCATAAGGTGATTTTGAAGGTGTCTGATGGCAAAAGAGTATATCGTAAGACAAAAGAAATAGAAGTAATTCAATCGGACATTCGTTCCATTCAGCAGATTTCAGGTGCTTGGACCGGAATCTATCATTGGAGTGAAGAGGAAGGTAAGCACTGGAATCAAGATATCAAAAAGATGACCGATGACCATTGGAGAGAGATGATTCGTTCCATGCACAAGATTGAGATGGATATGGTGGTAATTCAGGAAGTATTTCGCCATCAAGCTTATATCGGAAGTTCTACTACCGTTGAGGATTATCCGGGGAAGGCTTTCTATCCTTCTAAATTATATCCCGGCCGTATGGACATTGCAGCTGAAGATCCTATCGAAGCCATTCTCTCGGAAGCGGATAAGCAAGGAATGCAAGTATTGATGGGGGTTGGTATGTTCGCTTGGTTCGACTTTACCCCCGAGTCCTTGGAATGGCACAAACGGGTTGCCAAAGAACTGTGGGATATGTATGGGCATCATGAGTCTTTTTATGCTTTCTATGTATCCGAAGAAAGTGGTGGGGGCCTAAATAACTGGGAACCAGATCCACAACGCAGTAAGGAAAGAAAAGTTGAAATAGTACATTTCTTCAAGGAATTTAAGGAGTTTTGTAGTGCTTTAGCTCCTGAGAAACCCATAATGCTTGCCACTAATAGTTTTGATGTCCCTGTTGGGATGGATACTTATCCGGAATTATTGAAATATCTGGATATTCTTTGTCCATTCGGCTTTGCACGTATGCCGGCAACCGATATAAGCGGCAAAGAGGCTGCCGATTTGTTGCAGAAGGTTTGCGATGAGGCGAATGCGCACTTGTGGTTCGATCTTGAGGCTTTTCTATTCAATCCGGACAATTCTTTGTATCCCCGTCCTATAGAGCAGATTATTCATGATTTGAATCTGTTTGACAATTTCGAGAAGATCCTTTGCTATCAGTTCCCCGGTGTTTTCAACGATCCGGAGATGTCTATCCGTGTGGGCGAAGCGCGTACAATCAACTTGTTCAATGGGTATATGAGATATTTGAAAGAACTGAAATATAGGAATAAAACACGTAAATAAAAAGAAAGTGATGAAGCGCTGTTATCTATACCTGTTTATCCTAATAGAGATGTGTTACCTGTCGGAGCTTTCTGCTAAGAGTTGTGGCAAGGTTTTCAAAGGGAATGATCCGGCCGTGAGATATGTTGGCAGAACGCTGGTTTCCTCGGACGGGTCGGTATCTTTCGATTGGGTGGGCACCTATTGGGAGACTCGTTTTACGGGCGGAAGACTCTCTTTGATAGTCTCTGAAACCGGAACAAGCTACTACAATGTGTTTGTGGATGATGAACTGCACCGGGTTGTAAAGGTGTGCGGGACAGATACTCTAATTAATGTGGTGTCGGGGATAGATAAGCGTCTTCATAGCTTGAGGATGCAAAAACGTTCTGAGGGAGAGTTTGGAAAGACAACCATCCACCGATTTGTGCTCTCTGCTTCGGGACAGTTGCAGGCAAGTCCTACTGTGCGTACCCGTCATATTGAGTTTATCGGCAACTCGCTTACTTGTGGGTATGGGGTGGATGGTAGGCACCGTGATGAGCCTTTTGGGGTGGAAACGGAAAACTGTAATCATGCCTTTGCAGCCATGGTAGCCCGCTATTATGATGCCGATTATACGTTGGTTGCCCATTCGGGCAGAGGAGTAGCCCGTAACTACGGTGATTCGGTGAGGGTGTCGAAAGTAACGATGAAAGACCGAATGCTAAATACTCTTGATGAAGACCTTACTGTTAAATGGAATTTCACGGGCTATCGACCGGATTTGGTGGTTATAAATTTAGGCTCGAACGATTTTTCTACAGAACCGCATCCTTACAAGAGAGAGTTTGTAAAAGCTTATATGCAGATAATAGCACAGTTGCGCGAGCATTATGGGAATATTCCTATTCTCTGCCTTTATCCGGTTGCTATGCAGGCTCCGGTGTTCAGTTATTATGAAACAATAGTGTCTGAATTGAATGATCCGAAACTCTTTCTGCTGAGGCTGGATGAAGGACTTTATAACAGGACAACAGATTTGGGTGCAGCCTGGCATCCCGGATACAGTGGACATAGGAAAATGGCTATGTGGATAATTCCTTATATCTCGACCCTCATGGGGTGGGAATTGGCTGATAAAATTATTGAGTAAAACAGAAAAAAAGAACAAGAGATGAGAAGACGTGATTTTATAAGATATTTAGGCTTGGGAAGTGTGGCTGTGACCATACCCGAAGCTATGCATGCAGTTCCTGCTGCCGCCACCACATTGTGTTCGGACAAGAAGACCAAGCCTATTTCGGGCTCTTGGTTTGAATTTCAACATTCGGCAGCCGAAGGCGGGTATTGGAATGAAGCATTGGCCCATTTTACTGCCGACCAATGGCGCAGGAAGGTGTTTGAAATCCGTGAGGTCGGTATGGAGTATTTGGTTTTGATGGGAGTGGCTCGTGCCGGCAAACCCTTCTATCCTTCTAAAATTGCTCCTCGGATTCCAATGGGGTGTGATGACCCGCTGGAAGCTGTCCTTTCTGCGGCAGATGAATGTGGTATCAAATTTTTTGTCAGCAATGATTTTTGGGGCGATTTAGATGCTTACAACATGATGTTGGACAAAGGAGTACAGACAGTTCGTTTCCAGGCGATGGAAGAGATAGCTGAGAGGTACAGTCATCATGCGTGTTTTTATGGGTGGTATTTCCCGAATGAAGCCATGCTGCAACCTTATTTTGTGGATGCTTGTGTGAACTATGTCAATGAGACTGCGGCATTTGCCCAACGCCTGACGCCCAATTGTGTGAACCTGATAGCCCCTTATTTTATCAAGGAAGCCCGTTTTGATGATCATTTTGTTCGTCAGTTGGAGAAGATGAATATTGATATCATAGCCTATCAGGACGGGGTGGGAGTGAACCATACTTCATTGGAAGACTCGGCCAAGTTCTATGAAATATTGTATAAGGCGCATGAAAAAGCTTGCAGGGCTCGTTTGTGGGCAGATGTCGAATTGTTTTATTTTGAGGATGGAACCGGTGGTAATTTGCTTCCTGCTGATTTTGGCAAACGCATTATCAGGCAGCTGGAAGCTGTGTCCCCTTATGTGGATAAGGTGCTCTGCTATCAATATTTGGGCATTATGAACAAACCTGATACAGATATTGTGGCAGGGCATCCGGATTCTATAAAATTATATGAGCAATATACAGAATGGTATAATCATTATCAAAAGAAGTGTGAATGAAAAAAGTGTTTCTCTTGACTTTATTGGTTCTGTTTGGTACCTTTGAAGTAAAAGCTGCTTTTAAAAAGAACGAAAAGAGAATTTTGTCAGAGCAAGTGCTGAAGGATAAGGTGAAAGGTGCTTGGGCCGGGCAAACGTTAGGGTGCAGTTATGGTGGTCCCACCGAATTCAAATTCCTGGGAACTATTATTCAGGATTATATTCCCATTCCTTGGAATGAACACATGGTGAAAAAATGGTACGATAGCTTTCCGGGACTTTATGATGATGTCTATGTAGATTTGACATTTGTCGAAGTCTTTGAAAGATGCGGTTTGGATGCTCCGGTGGATTCGTTTGCCGTTGCCTTTAAGCGAACGGAATATCCCTTGTGGCATGCCAATCAGGTAGCGCGCTATAACCTGCTGCAAGGAATGAAAGCTCCTCAGAGCGGGCATTGGAAGAACAACCCTCATGCCCATTGTATCGATTTTCAGATTGAGGCTGATTTTGCCGGAATTATGTCGCCTGGGATGCCCAATCAAGCGGCTGAAATTTGCGATAAGGTAGGTCACATCATGTCTTATGGCGAAGGTTGGTACGGGGGGGTGTATGTTGCAGCCATGTATTCTTTGGCCTATGTCAGTGATGATATGGAGTATATTGTGGAAGAAGCCCTTAAAATCATACCGGAGGAAAGCGATTTTCACAAGTGCATGTCCGATGTCATTCGTTGGCACAAGAAATATCCCAATGACTGGAAGCGTACTTGGTTTGAACTGCAGAACAAGTGGAGCGAAGAAATCAGTTGTCCCGAAGGCATCCACAATTCTTTTAATATCGGTACGAAAATCAACGGGGCCTACATCCTTTTAGGATTGCTCTATGGAGAGGGTGATTTTACAAAAACCATTGATATCTCTACCCGTGCTGGGCAGGATTCTGACTGCAACCCGGCATCGGCAGCAGGTATATTGGGAACCATGATAGGTTACAGCAACATTCCCGAATACTGGAAAGGGACTTTGTATGAGGTGGAAGACCGGCCTTTTTCTCATACAGACATAAGTCTGAACAAGGCTTACGAAATGACTTATAAACATGCTTGTGATATGCTCCGGAAGCATGGAAATGCGAAAATAGGGAATGCTTTTGAAATCAAGCGGGAGGATATTCGTCCTGTTGCGTTGGAAGTGGCCTTTGAGGACCTGAAAGTTAGTGGCAAACTTACTGTTGAAAAATCGATAGATGAGGTGAATCCATTCACTTTCGTAGGCACAGGTCTGGTGGTGAAGGGGTACGTCGCAGGTGCTCTTCCGACAGACTATACGGCCGAAATGGAGGTGTATATAGATGGGAAATTGCATGAGACCACTGCTTTGCCTCAGGAACTCAATCACCGGAAGTGCGAGTTGTTCTTCTGCTACGACTGTCCGGTGGGTAAGCACGCAGTGACTTTTAAATGGAAAAATCCCGTGTCCGGCGGAAAGATATGGATTACCGAAATTATAACCTATACAACGAAATGACAGCCATGAAAAAAAGAATGATTCTGGCAACCTTGTCTTCTTTGTTGCTATGTATGGCAGCTTGCAGCAATAAGCAGCTCCCCACAAGCGAGGATATCTTGACAGAAGCTCGTGCTGTGAAGACATTGAACGCTTATGATGAGATGAATTGTGTGGTGTATGATATGAAGGTAACTCCTGCCTCGCCTAAAAGTTCGATAGACCGTTTTGTCAGTGATGACTGTGTAGAAGGTGCAGGAAGTTTTGAAATCAGATACTCTTTTTCCGGCAATTCTTCCGAAGCGGAATCGGTGTATATCCAGCAAAGTGGTGGAGACTACCGCAGTGATTTATCTTTTCATCCTCTGGGACTTTCCATTTGGGTGAAGGGTAATAAGAACAACAAGGGTACATTCCGTTTTATGATAATTCAAGATGCAGGCATGTTCACCCAGGGGACACTGCACGACAAAGGGCGCTGGCAATTCTTTGAATATGTGGACAAAGAGGTGTTGACTCAAGAAGAGTGGACTCGGGTGGTGATGCCATACGAAGCCTTTACTTTTGTCAAGGGACATGATATGGGGGATAATAAACTGATGCTGAACCGCTTTGAGGGGTATCGGATAGAAGTAACCAATGATGAGGGTGTAATGTGTACCGGTTCGTTCTGCATTGACAATCTGGAGCAGTTGACTTCTTATGCTCCCGAGTTCAAAGGGGCTCCAAAGTTTTCCAGTGTGTTTATTCAATTGGACGGGGTATATGAAAACACCGATTGGGATAAGGAGTTTAAAGCAAGCCAAGAGGTGGGCATTGATACCTGGATTATACAGTATGCCGAGGGGTTCAATGACCGTGCAGAAGAAAAAACTTCTTTTTATGTTCCAACAAAACTTCCTTGGGTCACGAAACAATATGATATCATGAACCGGATGTTCGAGGCTGCCAAGCAGAATGGAATGAAGCTTATCGTAGGGCTTTATCCCGGTGATTATAGCAAAAAAGACACTGCAAGCCCCGAGCAATACGATTTCCTCGTAGAGCGGAACAAGCAGGTCTTTGATGAACTGTTTGCCCTTTGGGGAAATCATCCCTGCCTGGATGGTTGGTATATAACGGAAGAGTTTCACGATGGCTCCTATCCCGTGGGGTGGCAGCAAGAACCTTCACTCTCCATGCTGGCCAACTATTTGCAGACGGTGGCGGCTTATATAAAGTCGAAATCTCCCAAGGAAGTCTGCATCGCTCCTGCCTTGTGGCGTGGCATGCCGGCCGATCTTTGTGGGGAGTGGTTCGGTAAGATATTTGCCCAAACACCCGATATTGATGTTCTTTATCTTCAGGACATAGGCGGACGTTGTCTGGTGGACTTTGATGTGGATCTGCCCAATTGGTTTGCCGAAATAAAGAAAGCCTGCGATGCCAACGGAGTGATTTTCGGGGTAGACATCGAGTCGTTTAAGGAATGCTGGTGTCCGAAGATTACAATGCGTACCAAGCCTTGGTCAGAGTTGGAAGAACAATTAAGGGTTGCCGGAATGTTTACCGATCATATTACGAATTTCAGTTGGGCTACCTTTAAGCCGGGAACGGACACTTATGAAGGTTATAAGAGGTATATTGAAGGAAAATGACCTATTGCTGATGCAATAAAATAGCTCATTAGCGGAATTGGTAGTGTTTAATCAATAAAAAACAAATATTTTTTATGAATCAGTTCATCAAAGAAATACAAGAACAACCGGAAATGTTGGAACGTACTCTTGGCTATTATCATTCAAGAGAAGGAAAGGAGCGTTTGGATGCTGTCTGTACTCTGTGGACAACCGGTGACTATGACAAAATAGTACTTACCGGTATGGGAAGTTCTTATTTTGTATCGCAAGCTGCCGCGACCATGATGACCGCTTATAATATACCCGCTTTTGCTATCAATGCCGGGGAGCTATTGCATTTTCAGTCTTCAGTTCTGACAGAGCGCACTTTATTGGTTGCCATCTCACAGTCAGGCGAGAGCTATGAGGTGATTGAACTGCTTAAACAACTTGGTGAACGGCATCATTCACGGTTGACAGTGGTTGGGGTCACAAATGAGTCTGGAAGTTCTTTAGCGGCGATGGCTACTCTCAGTCTGCTATGTAAGGCTGGGAGGGAGGAAATGACATCTACGAAGACATTTATCACCACCTATCTGGTAGTGTATCTGCTTGCAGGAGCATTGGATGGTCGCAGGGTGGATAATGCTCTTTTAGATAGTGTCGTTCGGGAAGTCGGTCTTCAGCTTGAGAAAGGGGGGATTTATTTATCCCGTTCGGTCGCTTTTTTAAGTGGGCATCCGTTTGTTCAAGTGATAGGCAGGGGTACGGTTTTTGCAAGCGCTGCCCAAACCGCCCTGATGTTTATGGAGGCTACCAAGACTCCGGCTTCAGCTTTGTTGGGCGGTGAGTTTCGCCACGGCCCACTAGAGATGGTAGGCCCTGGCTTTATCTGTATCATTTATGCGCATTCACGGTCCGGTGTTTATCGGCAGAGCATCAGGCTTATGGCTGATGTTCTGTCTTTTAATGGTAAAGTGATCCTGGTGTCGGATATCTCCTCCGGCATTGAAAGTGTGAATTTGCTGGAAATCAATGTTCATTGCGGAGACCCTGATTTGTTTGCAATTCCGTCCATTGTTCCTGTTCAGCTGATAGTGAATGCTTGGGCGGAAGAAATGGAACTAGTGCCCGGCAGTTTTACACATGGTGCTAAAGTGACTTCAATAGAATAATGATGGGACGAAGAAAGGTAGCCATAGGAGTCGATATCGGAGGCACAAAGATCAGTGCGGGTATTGTTGGCGGAGAGGGATTGGTTTATGCTTCTCCCCGTACTATTGCAACTAATCCGAAAGAACCCGGCGAAGTAATTATTGCCAATTTGTTTTCTCTGTTGAAAAATATTCTGGCTGATGCTGCGGATTACGATATTCAGGGCATTGGTATCGGGTGTACCGGACCTCTCGATATAGGTAAAGGTATACTGCTGGATGTTGAGAATCTTCCCACTTTGAACTATTTTCCGTTGAAAGACACCGTTGAACAAGCATTTCCGTTGCGGGTGATCCTTGATAATGATGCCAATGCGCTGATTTATGCAGAGGCATTATGGGGAGCGGGTCGGAATGCCGGTTCAGTCCTGGGTTTCACTTTAGGAACGGGGATAGGATGTGCTTGGATTAATGGAGGAAAAGTATGGCGTGGGCATTCCGGTTGTGCTGGAGAAGTATGGACTTCACCTTATAAAGAAGGGATATTGGAAGATTATGTATCCGGCAATGCCGTCACCCGTCTTTATAAAGAATATACAAAGGAGGAGTTGCCGGCTTATCGTATAGCCGAACTGGCACGGTCCGGTGATAAAATGGCTTTGCAGGTATGGGATGCTTTTGCCCAGGCATTAGCTCATGCTTTGTCATGGACAGTGAATATTACCGATCCCGAAATTGTCATCATAGGCGGATCTGTTCTGAAATCTTCCGATTTATACTGGGACAAGGCAGAGTGGCTATTTCGTAAATTCATTTGTCGTTCAGCAGCCCGGCATACTACTTTGCTGCCTGCAGCCTTGGGAGACAATGCCGGATTTATTGGTGCGGCTGCATTAATATTAAAATAACAAGAAACTATGAGAAAACTCTTTTTTATACTGTTGATATGTAACATGTTGTTTGTCAATGCCCAATCTCTTGAACTGGAGAACTGGAAGATTATCAATTCTTCCGAGCTAAACGCCGGAGCTGCTGAGGTTTCGCAATTGTCTTATCCCACTGCCGGATGGTATCAGGCCACTGTGCCCACTACCGTGTTGAACGCTTTGGTGAAGGAAAACGTATATCCTGATCCGAGAATCGGCCTGAATAATTACCTGATTCCGGATGTGTCGGATGAATTTAATGCCCGGATGGATCTATCTAAATACAACTACCTGAAAAGTGGCCGTAATCCTTGGCAAGATCCATACTGGTATCGTACGGAAGTCGTTCTTCCCAAATCATATAAAGGCAAGAAGGTATGGCTGACCTTGAACGGCATCAACTACCGGGCAGATGTCTGGGTAAATGGTCGTCAGGTTGCTGATAAAAAAGATATTGTGGGTATGTTTCGTCGCTTTAAACTTGATATAACCGGATATGCCCGTGCCGGAGCCAACAATTGCATTGCGATAAAAATTTATCAGGTGGATCATCCGGGCGTCCCGACTCCCGGCACCCAGTTGAAAGTATTCGGTCCTGTACGCGGACATTCCTACGATATCTTTAAGGATGAGACATTGAAGATATCCGGTGGCTGGGATTGTGCTCCCGTGGTTCGCGACCGGAATATGGGTATCTACCAGAAAGTGATAGTGGAAGCCACGGACGAGGTGTTGATTGAAAATCCTTTTGTTATCACTACTTTACCAAAGTCCACTACCATGCCTATGAAGGTTGACACTGGGCTTGCAAAGGTCAATATTAAACTTGAAGTGAGGAATACTTCTGCAAAGCTTGTCGAGGGAAAGGTGAATGCTTGGATTACATTACTCAACGAAGTCAAATTTCCCACTTATACCAAGCATATGGAGGGATACCTCAAGCCAATCAAGCTGACGAAGAAAGTAGCCCTGCGTGCCGGTGAGAGAAAAGTAGTGGAACTGACCCCTGAGGACTTTCCTTCCTTGCTGATAGAAAACCCGTATTTGTGGTATCCGAATGGGTATGGCGAGCAATACTTGCATCACATGAAACTGTCTTTTAGCATCGGTGGAAAAGTGTCCGATACCAAAGAGTTTGATTTCGGAATCCGTGAGGTGGCAAGTGGACTGAACCGGGTGGGAGATGAATGTGGTCGTGTATATTATGTGAATGGCAAGCGGATATTCTGTAAGGGCGGTTGGATACAGCCGGACATCTTGTTGGAGGAATCTGAAAAACGTATCTATGATGAAGCCCGCTTGATGGCAGAGGCGAACATCAACCTGATTGGCAGTGAAGATATGCCGTCTCCTTCTGAAACCTGGTTTGAAAGTTTTGACAAATATGGCCTGATGTGGTGGCATGTTTTCTATCAATGTTTCCGTATGACTCCCGGAACTGAAACTGCTGACAATCCTCTGGATCATGGTCTGGCGGTGGCAGGAGTGGAAGATATGATGCTCCGCTATCGCAATCACCCTTCTATTATTTCATGGATAGGAGCCAATGAGGTCTTGATGAATGAAAGCTTGTACAAGCTGACCAAGGAGAAAGTGAGGAGTATCGATACTACGCGTGTTTATCTTCCGACTACCAGTTTTCATTGGGATGTAGACGCCTTGACTCCTTATCTGAAAGAAGATCTGCCAACAGGTACGACGGATGACGGTGCGCCCGACTATAATTGGGCGCCTTCTTCCTACTTCTTTGATAAAGTGCGTGAGGTCCATTTGCAGATGTTCCGCAATGAACTGGGGATGCCTTCCATGCCGACGTACAACAGCCTCCGGAAATTTATTCCTACCGCGGAGAGTACGGCTAATGTAAACAGCCCTATTTTCCCATTGGATAGCATTTGGGCTGAACATGGTGCTTGGGATGTAAGTAATTATTGCTATCGCTCTTATGACAATGCCATTCGCACAATGTTCGGTGATCCGAAGACGGCAAAAGAATATGCCGACAATGCCCAGTTTCTGAGTGCCGATGGTTATCGCGCTATGTTTGAAGCGGCTAATCACCGGATGTGGGATATTACTTCCGGTGTGATGATTTGGAAGATTAATTCTTGCTGGCCCGATGTGTGCTGGCAGATATACGACTGGTATCTGGCTCCCAATGCTTCTTATTATTTTGCAAAAAAAGCTATGGAACCGGTGCACGTACAGTTGAATGCGAATGATTTCAGGGTTTCTGTGATTAATGCCTCCCATCAGACACTGCAAGACGTGAAAGTGACGGCTAAAGTTATCAACAATGACATGGAAGTGGCTTGGGAGGACTCCCAGCGGATAACTGTTTCTCCCGATTGCTATCAGGAGATTGTTACGGTGCCCCGGTGTGGAAAATACTCTTATAATTACTTTGTGAAGCTGGAGCTGCATGATAAATACGGTAAACTTCTGTCCGAGAACCTATATTGGTTCTATTCCCAGCATATGGATTTCTTTTGGTTCACTTCTATGGAGAAACCGGAATTGAAGGAGGAGGTTGAAGTTACCAAAGAGGAAGGGGAATATGTCTTTTCTATTTGTTTGAAGAACGAATCGGATCGTTTGTCCCATTTCAATCATCTGACTTTGCTGGACGTCCGGGGTAAGGAGATTAATCCAGTATTCTGGAGTGACAATTTTATTACGCTCTTTCCGGGAGATGAAAAGGTAATAACGGCTCGTGTGGCAGTATCCGATGCCGGAGATACACCTCCTGTGTTCTTCCGGGCACGATGATGAATAGATTGAATTTATTTATAATATAGTGTTATGAAAAAAATTATAGTGATTGGCAGCTCCAATGTGGACATGGTGGTGAGAACTTCTCATCTGCCTGCTCCCGGTGAGACGATTCTGGGAGGGGAATTCTTTATGAACCAGGGTGGAAAAGGAGCAAATCAGGCTGTTGCAATAAAGAGATTGGGCGGCAATCTGATATTTATGGCAAAATTGGGGAATGATGTATTAGGTCGGCAATCTGTCGGTTATTTTAAAAAGGAAGGAATTGATACAAGATATATTGCTCTCGATGAAGATTCTGCTTCCGGAGTAGCTCTGATCAGCGTGGACGATCATGCGGAGAATAGTATTGTAGTGGCATCCGGTGCCAACATGTTGTTGAACGAACAAGATGTAGATAAAATGTTGGAGGAAATGTGTGAGGGAGATATCCTCTTGATGCAATTGGAAATTCCGCTTCAAACAGTGGAGTATGCTGCCAGAAAGGCTTTCGGGAAAGGAGTGAAGGTGGTGCTGAATCCGGCTCCTGCCCGCAGTCTTCCCAAAGAATTGTTCCGGCATCTGTACATGGTCACTCCGAACCGCATCGAGGCGGAGATGCTTACGGGCATAAAGATTGCCAATGATGCCGATGTTGAGAAAGTGGCGGAAGAGATTTGCGCGATGGGGGTAAAGAATGTAATTATCACTTTGGGTTCGAAAGGATGTCTTATAAGGGAAGAGGGCGTTTCTTATCGTATAGATGCTTTCAAAGTGGAGCCTGTTGACACTACAGCTGCCGGAGATACGTTTAATGGGGCTTTGTGCGTAGGATTGTCAGAGGGCATGGACTTGAAACAAGCTGCTGTGATGGCTTCAAAAGCTTCATCCATAGCTGTAACCAGAATGGGAGCCCAGTCTTCTATTCCTTACCGTGAAGAGTTGTAATCATTAAAAACAATATTAAATATCACGATTATGTTTATAGTTGAAAGTTACGGATTGGCGGTAGCGTTGTGCTGGGTCACGATGTTATGCTGGGGATCATGGGGAAATACTCAAAAATTGTCAGCCCAAACATGGCGCTATGAATTGTTCTATTGGGATTATGTGATTGGTATACTTCTTTTTTCTTTGGTTTGGGGCTTGACACTGGGCAGCATTGGAGAAGGGGGACGCGGATTTATGCAGGACTTGCAGCAAGTTGGTATGGAGAATTTTTGGAGCGCTTTTCTGGGTGGCGTCATATTCAATGCCTCGAATATATTGTTGTCGGCTTCCATGTCGTTGGCTGGTATGTCGGTTGCTTTCCCGATAGGGGTGGGGTTGGCGTTGGTATTAGGCGTATTTGTCAATTACTTTAGTGTACCGAAGGGGGATCCTGTCACTCTTTTTGGGGGTGTCTTCTTGATTGTGTTGGCCATTGTTTTTAATGGGATTGCTTCCAGTAAAGTTTCTGAAGTATCAGGTCAGACTGTCCGAAAAAGAGGAGTTCTGATCGCTGTCTGCGCTGGTATTCTGATGGCGTTTTTCTATCGTTTTGTCGCCGCTGCTATGGATTTGGAAAATCTGGAATCGCCTGCTGTTGGTATGATGACTCCGTATTCTGCCTTGTTTGTGTTTGCAATAGGTATCTTTATCAGTAACTTTCTATTCAACTCTTTGTTAATGAGGAAACCTTTTACGGGGGTGCCTGTGGCTTACAGTCAATACTTCAAAGGAAATATGAATACTCATTTGGTTGGTATTTTGGGGGGTGCCATTTGGGCGTTGGGAACAGCGTGCAGTTATATTGCTGCCGGAACAGCCGGTGCTGCCATTTCCTATGGGTTGGGACAAGGGGCTACGATGGTTGCCGCATTATGGGGGGTGTTTATTTGGAAGGAATTCAAAGGGGCTTCTAAATCTACTAATCTATTGATTGCCTTGATGTTTATTCTCTTTATTTTAGGTTTGGCGTTAATTATTACGTCCGGTGGCAATTGATCTTTTATTAATTAAAAAAATGTGTATATTATGAAGAGGATTTTTCTGCCAATCCTATTGGGGGTACTGATGATATCAGCCGTACTGCCGTCGGCAGTAGTTTTTGCTGGCAATGATGTTCCTGGCCGACAGAGAAAACAGAAGGTGAAGGAATCTGTTTTGAGGGTGAAGCCCATTACTGGTACTTGGATAAATCTGGCATATAAGGATGTACGTAATAGATATACCAATCCGCAGAGTTTTGATAATACGGATCCGGAATTATGGAAAGCTAAAGTGCGGGAACTGTCAGCTATGGGCATTGAATATCTGGTATTCATGGAAGTTGCCAATGAGGGTAAGGCTTATTATCCCTCTCAATTAATGCCCTGGTGGTATGATAAAGATAAACAGAGTCCTGTGGAAGCCATTCTTGATGAGGCTGCCCGATATGACATGAAGGTTTTTATGAGTACTGGATGGGCAAAAGACCAGGATGATAATTTGCAGGATCCTGCTATCAAACAACGCCAATTGCAAATTATGGAGGAACTGGCCGTCTTTTATAAAAATCATAAAGCCTTTTATGGCTGGTATTTGCCGGTAGAGGATTGTCTTTGCCCCATTTTTGCAGAACATGCTGTACAATCGGTTAATGCATTGACCAAAAAGGCAAAAGCATTGACTCCGGATAAGAAGACACTGATTTCTCCTTATGGTATCGGACTGTCTGATTTTGATAATCCGGAGTATGAGAAACAATTGGCAAAGCTGAAAGTCGACATCATAGCCTATCAGGACGAAGTGGGCTGTGTACGCGATAAATTCATGTTGCCTCGCTTAAAGAAGACTTGGAAACGGTTGAGAGACATCCACAACCGTCTGAATATTGAGATGTGGGCCAATTGTGAGACTTTCACTTGGGAACAGGGAACCAACGACCGTTCTTCGGCCTTGATTCCTGCCGCTTATCCGCGTCTTTTATCTCAACAAGTGGCTGCTTCTGTGGCAGGGGTTGACAGGATTATCTCATTTATGGTTTGTGGAATCATAGAAAGCCCCACGTCAACTTATCAGTTGGGGCAACCGGTGTGGTCACATAAAGTATACAATGACTATATGGCCTGGAAAAGGCGGATTGGCTGCTGGCAATTGGCCGAAGCTGCCTTTATGGAGAGATTGGCTAACGGGGCTACCATTGACATGGTGTTGGGAAAAGCGGATTTGAAGGCATTGCTTGATGGCAGGGTTGCCGAGGAAGACAGTAAAGATGCCCGTTGGGTGAAATTCGAGAAAGGTTATCATGAGCTTGTGGTAGATTTGCAGAAAAAGACCAGACTACGGAAAGTCATGCTTCGTATGCTGGACTATAATTTAGATGGAATAGGTATGCCGCTGAAAGTTTATCTGTTCACTTCGTTGGATGGAAAAGAATATAGATTAGCTTCTATCAAGGATACTCCCCATTTCCCGAACAATCGGCATGATGCATGGATTGAAAACTTGTTATTTGATCAATTGGATGAAAGCATCCGTTATATGAAGGTGGCTTTCGAAGCTTCGCAACAAGTGTATATGGATGAGTTGTTTGTTAATCCGGTGATAAAATAAAGACCAGTTGAGATGAGAGTGAGTTTGTGTTTATTAACGGTGTGGCTGTTTCTTGCTTGTGTAGGCCGCGGGGAAATTGTACCAATTCCTTCTTGGTCAAAATCGATGGCAAAGGAGAAATATATCCTAACCCCCAAAGCACCTGAGGTTCCACAGATTAATAGTCTATGGTGCAGCCTTGGAAATACAGAAAAAGTCTCTGTTCGTGATTTGTGGCATCAAAAGGATTTAGGGGAGTATAAAGGGGGATTTTGGACACAAGTCCCTTATCATGGAGTTACTTTTGTAAAAAAAATCACTCTTGTAGAGTGAACTGAAACTTTAAAATAAATAGTATGGAATTTGCTTTGGATAGATGGATTACCAAGCATAATGCTTGGATTGATGTTTTTGGACCAAACTACATGAGGTGGATATTTCGTGATGTGAAAATGACTATTTTGTTTTTGGGGCAGTTTCTCTTTGGTAAAGTGTTGCAGGTGTTTAAGGCAGGTGTGTTATTGGGAGCAGTGTCTTGCATACTATTTGTGCCAGGGCTAAAGGCAGAAAATTCTAGGCCATTTGTGATACCGGCATTACAGGAGTGGAAAGGCGGGGATGGCTATTGGCGCTCATCGTGTCGGTTGGTGTTGGACCCCCGCTATGCAGCAGAACTCAATCCGGTGGCAAACACATTTGCCGAAGATTTAGCAGTGATGTTTGGCAGGAAATATAAGGTGGCGGAAGGCGTTTCTGCCTGCTCGGGAGATATTTTTTTGACTTTGGCTGGAAAAGAAACAGAAGAGAATCGGGAGAAGTATTATTTGGATGTGTCTGATCGGATGGTGTTGACGGGTGCAACGACGCAGGCAGTGTTTTGGGGAACTCGGACCATTCTTCAAATGATGGAACAGTATGATGGGGCGGTGCCGCAGGGAGTGGCTGTAGATTGGCCCAATTATCCTAAGCGTGGATTTATGTTGGATGTAGGACGTAAATTTGTCCCCATTGGCTTTTTGAGGGATTATGTGAAGATAATGTCCTATTATAAAATGAATTGTTTCCAGATTCATTTGAATGACAACGGCTTTAAAAAGTTCTATGGCAATGACTGGTCGCAAACACCCGCGGCTTTCCGATTAGAAAGTACCGTGTTTCCGGGATTGGCCACGGAGGGGGCTCATTATTCAAAAAAAGAATTTGTTGAACTTCAGATGTTAGCCGAGCAGTATGGAGTGACTGTCTTGCCGGAAATAGATGTGCCTGCGCATTCATTGGCCTTTACGCGCTATAAGCCGGAAATTGCTAGTAAGGAGTACGGAGAGGATCACCTGGATTTGTTTAATCCGGAGACTTATTTGTTCTTGGACAGCTTGTTTGCAGAGTATTTAGGTGGAGAAAATCCGGTGTTTAGGGGTAAAGAAGTGCATATTGGTACAGATGAATACGATAATTCGGATCCTAATGTTGTTGAAAAGTTTCGCTTTTTTACTGATTATTACATTAAATATGTGGAGGGTTTTGGGAAGAAAGCGGTGGCATGGGGTGCATTGACGCATGCCAGAGGAGATCTTCCTGTGAAGTCTGACGAGGTACTATTGGACATTTGGTACAATGGTTATGCCGATCCCTTTGAAATGGCCGAATTGGGATTTGGATTGGTGAATGTGGCATGTAGCCAATTGTACATAATACCATTGACGGCACTCTATTACCACGATTACCTGAATATAGAGTGGATTTTTAATAACTGGGAACCCTATATGTTTGATGATAGAATATTTAGTCGGAATGATAGGCGTGTGAAAGGGGGAATGTTTGCCGTATGGAATGATTACATTGGAAATGGGATTACTTTCAAGGACATTCATCATCGTGCGTATCCTGCTATGCAGACATTAAGCTTGAAAATGTGGACCGGTGCTGTGGATGATTTGTCTTTCGCACGGTTTGATTCTTGCCGTCGTGCTTTGTCGGAAGCTCCGGGAGTGAATATTGGAGCAAAGGTAAAAACGATGGATGGGAAAGTGCTTCAAGTCTCGAAGTTGAAAAGGAATCAAAAGCTTTTGATAGAAGAAGTAGGGTATGATTATGAAGTGGCTTTTGATTTCACTGCAAAATCCGCAGATAAGGGCAGTGTGCTTTTTAAATCTTCCAATGCCATTTTGTATCAGAGTAGCCCAAAGTCTGGAAAATTGGCATTCTGGTCAGATGGTTATTTAAATGAGTTTGATTATATGTTTCCTATCGGTCAACGGGTACAAATTGTGATTAAAGGTGACCATACCTCTACAAGTTTATACATTGATGGAAAACTACATCAGACTTTGGATAAAAAGATACTTTATAAAATTGGCGAGGAGGTGGTGTACTACCAGTCCACTCTTGTTTTTCCATTAGCTTTTACTGGAAATTTTAGTGGGCAATTGTTAAATTTGAAAGTACTGCAAAAGTAATTCGAGTTCATGTTACAAGGATCCATTTTAGGTTATTCTTTGCCTTTAATTTGTTGTAAGAATTCATTGGTGGACACTAATGCTTTTTCATCTTTGAAGCATGTGGAAGTTGAAAAAGGATAGTGATAATTCCCTGATTTATATTCAATGGTTGTAATATATCCTGACGGAGATTATGGTGAAAATATTTTGCTGGGTCATACCAAAAGGCCTGGTTGGATATAATGATTAGTGCTAAAGTGCAATTATTAAGCCTGCTTTAAATTTCACTTTTAGCCATTAGCTTGTTACAACAGATATGTAATAAGATGTAAAGTGAAACTTAAAGTAGGGCTCATTGATTATTCTACATGTTGCTTTGAAGTACTTATGCAGAAAACAACTTCTATTATATTCATTCTTCTATGCTTCTTGTCAAGTTGTAGCTTCGAATCTAAAACAGAATTTCCAGCCTTTGATAAGGAGATTAGAGTAGATGGTGAGCAATCTGATACAGAATTGCTGATTAATATGGGATGGATTGACTGTGTTGATACATTCTTGGTAATGACGCATGTCGCCCAAAATGATTTTTGCCATGTATATTCCATTCCTTCGGGTATGAAAAAAATCCATACTTGGGGTTCATTGGGAAATGGTCCTGGCGAGTTCCTACAGCCAATAATTACATACGCTCACGAAAACACCTTCGGTTTGAATGATGTCAATATACAAATGTTGGCAGTGATGTCTCTAAAAGGCAACGGAAATGCTATTGAAATTGAAGAGCTGTCCAGAAAAAAAACTCCTTATAAGCGTGTGCAAGGTGAGCTCAATCCTGCAGATTATAATTTCGTACGACTGGATGAACAGCATTTTGTCTCCCTATTGTGCGGAAAGGACGGTAGTTTCTTTTCCTTACTGGATGCCAATCTGCAGCCTTTACAGAGGTTCGGCGAATCTCCGGTGGGGAACAAAATTTCTGTCCAGTCTTCACGGATGAATTTGAAAGGTTATCTGTCGGCGCATGACGGGCATATGGTGTTTGCGCCTAGCAAACTGCCGTATCTTGCTAAATACCACCTGGAAAATGGAACCATGGTAAAAGACTGGAACTTTTATTTTGATCGGTCTTTTTATGAATGTAAAGACTATAACCTCTTGTTTAGTAAGGCAAGAAGCTTTGGGCAGGTGTTGGATTTGGCAATGGATGACCAATATATCTATATTTTGTACTTAGATCAACTTTTAAGCGAGTATGACTATAATGACCCGCAAAAATCCATGGCGAACAAGGTGCTGGTTTTCAATTACTCGGGAGTACCCATAGCCAAGTTGATATTGGATAAACGAATCTATCAGATGGCTTTGTGTACAAAATTGCATAAGATTATCGGGCTGGGGAATCTGCCAGAACCTGCATTTGTTTCGTTTGATGTCGTTTTTTAGATATATAGTCTAGTATTTCCCTTATACACTAGAAATAGGATAGCGTATAATTATATGTTTTAATTTGTATATAACTGATATCCATTAAATTACTGAAGTGTTGATTTGATATCCTTTTTAGGCATTCTACCTTTGAAGCATGTGGAAGCCGAAAAAGGATAGCGACTAATTATAGCTCAGTAGATTTTTAGTGGGGAATTATTAGCTTACTTGCCAAACACGTACTTCGCAACCTTAGTATTAGCCTTGTTCTCATTTACGAAATCACGTTCAATATAGATGTCCGTTACTTTCATTGCATCGTCAATATGGTTAAGTGCTGCATGGACTATATATTTATCAATGCCAGCTTTATTAAGTGCAATGGTAGCCCAACTATGCCTTGCTGCGTAGTATTCCAAATCGTCAATTTCTAATATTGTACAAATTTCTTTTAAGCCGTAGTTGATAGCCTTATTGAAATCCTTCTCGTCAGCATAGTATTGATAGAAATTGAAGAGACGTTTACCAGTCTTATCCTTATACTTCTCAACAAGAGGCAGGATTAATCTGGGTATGTCAACCTTCATTTGAGCCTTATCCAATCTACGGTCTTTCGTCTTGGTACGATTATAGACGATTGTATAACCTTCCATTTCAGTGGCATTGTAAAGGTCTGCTGAATTGATTCCCATAAGACAGAATGATAGAATGAAACAATCCTTTGCCAAATTATAATGGCAGGTAGATTTGTAGCCTTTCTTCATATCTTTATAGGGTAGCTTCCATAGCTTCTTTATAATATCTGCGGATATGGCTCTCTTTCTTGTTGCTTCCTGCTTGGGTATTTCAAGTTCCATGAAGGGTGAGTTGGGGATTAGGATTAAATTCTTCTCCTTCTTATTGTATTTCTTCTTGGCTTCATTGAATAACTTCTTAATGCTTATCAAATATAGAGAGAGTGAACGATTGGAAGGTACCCGTTTACCCTGCTGCATTAATCTTTTAGTCCGTATCTCACGTTCTTTATTCAAGAATGCTTTAAAGCTTTCTAAGAAGTCAAGGGTAATCAAATTAATATCCAATTCCTCTTTACCTATGAAACGGACTAAGGCATTAATGGCAGTGGTGTAGTTAGGTGCACCTTTGATAGTGGTTGAGGCTATCCACTCACGACTGAACTTTATAAAGTCAATGGTTTGTTGCTTCTCTTGTTCTCCATTTAGGTAGTTCATTACATCGTCTAACGTGTAGTTGTTTAACTCAATTTGGAGTTTGGCACACTTGTCATAGTAGCTGTGGATTAAAGCGTCTATATCTTGTTTTATGGGTGCTGAGGCTTTAATCTTGTAGTTCTTTGTTAAATCATTAGGGGTTGCGAATAGGCTTGTTGATATACGTTTCATTCTTCTGTTAAGAGTAAATCTAAGCCTTACGGTGAAACAGTCATTTGTCTTTCTTTGTACTTTAACTACTTCTGGGTTGATTGTCAGCATATTACACATTGTTTAATTGGTGAAACAATAGTGAAACAACTGCTCTTTATTAAGGCTAATATAACCAAGCAACAGACCCTTAATCGGAGGTCTCCATGAACTAAAAAAGGCTCTATCTCGTTAGAGATGAGCCTTTTAGTTTGTGGACCAGCCTGTTCTTCCAGAATGATATTACAAAATATTATTTGCTTCTTTATGATGTTGATACTCAGTTGTATATTAAACGTTCATTTGCTTTTAACAATCAATTATATTCATAAATACTCTAAAATCGGGGGAGTAGTTAAAGGGTGTTACTCCCCCTAATCAGTCTTCGTATCTTCGCTTTTGAAATTAAGTGGATAGAACAAGGAAAACTAGTTTGTACTATCATGTATATTCATGTAATGTCAGCCTCTTTTCCCTTTAAAATATTCCCTTTAGATTCGCGGTAAAATTAAGTAAAACGTATGAAAAAGACAAATTTTAGCACAAGAGCCTATGTAATGAAGAACGGGCAGGTAATGATTCGGGTAAGATGGAACAGCAAGAAAAATGAGGTCGGCTTTTCTGTCGGTTATACTATCGATCCTCTAAAATGGGATAGTGGCAAACAACTGGTAAAAAGCAATACGACCCATAAAATCGGTGGGAAGACTGTTTATGCCCGTGAGATTAACAATGCAATCCGCAGTTTCTTAGTCTGTATTGAGGAAGTGTTTACTGAGTACTCGCTACATTCTGAAGAGCCCACTACAACTGGTCTGAAAGAACAGGTAAATGAGAAATTGGGGCGTATTAAACATGAAGAAGTAAAAGACGAAGCCGATAAAACCTTAAAAGATATATTTACAGAGTTTCTTGTTTTACGTCCACAGGAAGGATGTTGGTCTTTGCAATCCCGGTATAAGTATGAACAAATGTGGAATCAACTTATGGGATGTGATTCTAATGTCACACTGGAAAAGTTGAATCAGTCTAAGATGCTGGAGTTGGTAAACTGGTACATAAAGAATGATTACCATAATTATACGATTGCCAAACAGCTCAGAACGTTGAAATCGTTTCTTCGATGGGCTGTAAGACATGGATATACTGTGCAATCCGGGGTGTTGGAGTTTAAGCCGAACCTGAAAATGGTACATAGAACAGTGACCTATCTTAAATACAAAGAGCTTATGCATTTTTTTCGTTTTGAGTTTCCACGGGAGAAAGCATATTTATCGAAAGCTCGGGATATGTTCTGTTTTATGGCCTTCACCTCACTCAGATATTCAGACTTGGCCGCACTCAAACCAGTTAACTTGGTGGATGGCTGCTTGGATTTCTGTACTGAAAAGACCGATGACAAACTACATATTGCCCTCAATGAATATGCACAAGAGATTCTTGATAAGTATGCATGGTATAAGGGTAGTACTGTATTTCCAGTTCCTTCCAATCAGAAACTGAATGATTTTCTGAAGGAGGCAGCTAAGCTGGCAGGTCTGGATCGTAAGATTGTTCAAGTTTATTTTAGGGGTAACACCAGACATGAGGATACTTATGAATTTTGGGAACAGATTTCTTGTCATGATGCTAGAAGAACATTTGTCTGCTGTTCATTGGCATTAGGAATTCCAGCCAGTGTTGTTATGAGTTGTACGGGACATTCGGATTATGAAAGTATGAAGCCTTACATTGAAGTGGCTGATGAAACCCAGAAGATACAAATGGACAAGTGGAACAGCCATCAATATAAGTCTGGTATTATGGAGAAAATGGAAAGGATGACTTCAACGCAACTGAAACAGCTTTTTGAATATGTCATGAGAATGGCATAGAAACGACTGGTATCGCACTGAAATATTGGAGACGGTATCTGGGAGACAGCTACTGTCTTTTATACAAATGAAAAATATTCCTTGCTATGTGATTGTCTGTAACTTTTAATCAACCTGACTCATGATAAGTCTGACCTGACAGAAGTTCTGAAATCCCTCAGTCCGGTTGAATTGAAGCAGGTTCTGGATGCTGTAAGGCGCCAAAACACCTTGAATATGTCGTAAAATACATGATTGCGGCTATTTTGACTGTGTAAACAATATGTTGTAGTTATGTTTTTTCTATATTTGTGGCGGTTTTCGAAAATCGGTTATTGTTTTATTAATCTTAAAAAATTAATAACATGAAACACACATTTGATTATGTTGCCAGACGCAGGTACATTTCCAAGAATCCCTCTGTAGGCAGGCGGTGTTCTTTGAGTAAGGGTAACAGTTTTGCTATTGGTATGGTTGTAGGAGCCGGTCTCGTTTATTGTATTGTCAATAGAAAGGAAATAAGGAATATGTTGCTAGGCTTGATAAATTCCGACTCTAGGTCTTCTGCTCCAAATAAATTTTCCTATGGTATTGGGGAATTTGAAAGAAACGGCTGTCAGACAAACAACCATACTACAATTTTTGTATTTGTAAACCAGACAAACGTAACGAATACCACGAATATCACAATCAATTCCGCTGACAGTCCCCATAAAAAAGAGGATGTGCGTTTTTCCGAAAACAATTATACGGAAACATCCCGTGAGCCTTTGTCAGAGGATACGGTCGCCGCTTCCGGTTCATCTGTCTCTCAAGATTCCGAAAGTGTGACTCCCCAGTCATCCGGAAATCCAGTTTCCGGGGAGATTTTTTCGGGCAAGGAAGAGTCCTGTGAATCCTCCATTCCCTTTCCTGATGATTTTCCCTTCCCTTTCTATCTTTCGCTTAGTGATGATTGTATCAAGGAACTGTTCGATGGAATGCATGGCAAGTACTTCCATAAAAGGACATCCCTGGAGCAGTTTACCTATGTGTTGACGGGCAGGGGTGAGAAACCGAAAAGTGGCATACCCATTGAATGGATTGCCTCTCCCAGGAGCTTCTCACTGTTCATCGGCATTGTATGTGCTCCTTACCGTGACAAATGGAAAATAGGCAAGGGACTCTTTACTGGGAATATAAACAAGAATCCCTCATGTGACTTCAATAGGATGGTCAGTCATGATTTAGTGAAGAACAACAGGGTATCTCCTACATTAAAAGAGAATGCCCGCTTTATAAGTGAAAAGGATAATGACTTGAAATCCCTTCTTGTGCTTCTTTCTGGATTCCCAACCTTCTGAAACCATCTTTCCATTTTTTCTTTATCCGCTCCTCTTGTCCTTTCCCGGACAAGGGGATTTTTTGTTTTTCTGCAAATTATTCCTGCTATTTTTAAGCTATTTTCCTGCTATTCCAAATAGCTCAATTATATCTTGTAAATAGCTGTATTTCAGTTTTTTGTATTTGAATAATCTCTATATTTGCTTCCGCATTTCAAGCTTGATAAGATTTTATTAATTAAAAAAACATATAAAATGAAAAGCGAAAATAATATATCTGATATGCTTAACAAGCCTTTGTTCCAGGCCACAGTTTCCGACCTTGTCGAAGTGTTCAAGCTCTGTGGGTGTACCGGTGAGCATGAGGTGGTATCTTCCGGTGCCCCTTCCGTCAAGAAGAATTATGTATACGGCCTTTCCGGTCTCTCCAAGCTGTTCGGCTGTTCAGTCTCCACTGCCCAGCGTATCAAGAGCAGCGGTATTCTGGACAGTGCCATAGTGCAGCACGGGCGTCTCATCGTGGTTGATGCCGACCTCGCTCTGGAGCTTGTGAAGGCTTATCACCGACAATGACGCCTCTCCGTTCCCCGGCTTTCACATGAGGGAAGGCATGCCGGCTATCTTTCTCCAGTGGCGGTCGGGGTATCGGATCTGAGCAGTATTATTATAAACAGTAAATTATTAATATCGTGAACATTAAAAGAATAGTCCTAATGGAACTTGGCATGGCTGTCGTCGGCCTTGCAGGTATATTGGCCTATAAGAGCTCTGTAAAGAGACACGGTCAGATAGTGGAAGCACCTGCCGTAATTGATAAGGTGGGAAATGATGCGGAAAAGGTTGTACCATCACAGGTTCTCCTCTCTACCAAACGTACCAGGACCAGAACAAAAGTCACCCGTGGCATGGTGAGAGAATGGCATCTGGCGTCGAAGAAAGGGATGACCCATAGGGAAATCGCTACCATGTATGGCGTCTCATTGGTAACCGTGGACCGTCATCTGGCGGATGTCAACAGAAGGCAGGCCGTCAAAAACGTGAAGTCACCGGTCTGTCTGACAGTCCCGACGGACGATGCGGTAATTAAACAAGATTTATTAATTAAAAAAAATCATATTAGTTATGAGTAGAAAAATATCAAATGCAAGTGCCCCTTCCACCATTAAAGCGAGAGCGAGTGTAGGACTGTGTGGAGTTAGGGGGAGCTATGAGGGCACCGTTTCATCTTTCTGGAAAATCGGTGGTCCCGTTGTCGGCATCACGGTTGCAGTCGGGCTGATCGTATTGCCCAAAATCAGGAAGAAGTTGGTAAAGGCCAGGATTGAGAACGAGATACTGAAAAGCGTAATCAGGAAGGATGAGGCATGTGAGAACAGCAGGATCAAAAAGGACGAGGCGGAACAGCAGTGCGACCTTGACATCCGGAAAGCAAAAGGGCTCAGCCAGGTAAAGATTGACGAGACGCGTGCTCTGTTTGAAATCCGTCGGGAGTTCGGTCCAATGGGGAAAAGTACGGGGCAAGAGCAGAACCCGCACGAAGAGAGCAGTCTTGGAGAATGGCTGCAATGGTTCAACCGGGAATGCCCCATGCCGTGCCACTCTGCCATCCCCCACATCAGTACCATTCTTGACGGCTGTCCTGAAGGTTTCAGGCCTGCCATGCTCTTCCATCTGCTCGGTGGCTACGGTGCACTGGCCTTCTCAAATGTACAGGCAAGATATCTGGATGGACGGTATCATTCACCCAGCCTGCAGGTGATTATCGAGGGTGGGCAGGGTTCCGGAAAGAGTGTGTTCAAGGACGTGTATGAGCAGGACCTCTTTCAAAGGGTGGTCATGGACAACAGGCTAAAATCCAGAACCGGCAGGACAGACCGGATTGTCCAAATAGTGGGTACCGACATTTCAAAGGCAAGGCTGATGGAGGTCATCGCCAACAGCCGGGGTCTTTCCCTCTATGCGATGGAAACGGAGATCGACACCATACGGAAATCCGCTTCGAAAGGTGGCGGATTCTCGAGTGACCTGCTACGCAAGGCATTCTCCGGTGAGGCCGTCTCCCTGGACAACAAGCATACCCGTGATGACTGCCGCGGTGATTTTTCTGTCCGTTTGAACTATACCTTCACCGGTACTCCCGGAGCTGTCGGACGCTTCTTTACGGATGAGGACTACGAGAACGGCACCGCATCCCGTATCTGCTTCTGCGCGATTCCCGAACAGGACCGTTCAGTTCCCGAGTTCGATCTGCCGGAGGGTGAGGAACTTGAGAGAATGCGCGACCAGTTAGGGGAATGGCGGGAGAAATACTGCCTCAGGACTGCGGAGGATGGCACGGACATTCCCGCCGACGAGTATCTGGCCGACCTCTCCTATGTACATGGCCCGCTGGGCAACTGGATCGGGGAACAGAAGAAAGCTGATGACAGGATGAGGAGAATGGTCTCCCCCCGTATGGCCACCATTGCCTTCCATGCCGCCATCGTGCTGCACATGCTCGCCGGAGAGCCGGGAGAGGACAATCCGAAGATGCGCAAGGCAGTCTGCAAACTGACCGTATATATTGCCAACCACTGCATGGAACGTTTCCTCCACAAATACTATAAGGGGGCGTATCCGAAGATGGAGAAGATGTCCTGCCCACCTCTCAGGCGTAAGCTGACAGACGAGGAGATTGAATGCTGGTATCCTCTATGGCATACTCCCGGTGAGGACGGCCAGCCGTTGGGATACGGGAGGATAGCAAAAATGATCGGAGTGGACCGGGACAGCGTAAAAAATGCTTTCAAAAGATATGAGAGAAGAAACGGTTTGAGATGAAACGAACCAAGGAGGGTATACGAAAGGTGCCCTCCTTTTTCTTTTTTCAGGGGGGTAAATATCATTCGCTGGTGGGTAAATACTATATTTCAGACGGGTAAACGTTCAAAATACAGCTCCTTGGAAAATACAATATGATACGACTTTTTGAATTGAATATTAATTGGTTAATCGACGAAAAACTATCTATCCCTAGAGTGTGTAAAACGCTACCCACCTATATATAATATAAATATAAGAAAAAAGACTGTCTTTTCATGCCCAACAGAACGGGTATAGTATTATATGATATATAAAATATTTTACATTATTCCATTTTCCAAGTAGCCATATAACCAACACTTCATCCCAAATCCGTACGGGTAATAATGAATAGAGTGGATGAGTGGCCAATACAGAGTCCGGTTACCGGATTAGTTTCTGTACTGATACTGAGATAACCCTTCTACCAATGATGAACCGACAGCAAACCATATCCTATATTCATCGCTTCTTTATGACCAGCTCTTGTATTAAGTATTTATCCTTACCGGTTGAATGATAATAAAGCTCTTCTATTTCCACCCTATACTTGTTTAATACTCCACAAGGCAAGGTACATGAACGGGCAATGTATAGACGTGCCTTGGTGTATGTGGAGAGAGGTTTATATTTCCTCCACCTGTTTTCCGGCACTGTCATAGGTTTGCCCGTCGATTATAGCCGCGAAGTAACCATATCAGCTCTTCAACATTACTCTTTCATTCCATTCACTGGGGCAAGGACTATCTGGCAATATTAACGGGAGACATATACAGCTTGGTTTAAACCGGATCTATGTAAGGGTGACGGGAGTGGTTTATCGGATTCCTGCTTATACTGATACACTTTTGCCCATACTTCCCGATGCAATATGTATAGTAGAGGAGTTGAAACAATGTATAAGTACTCCAATTCAGCCAGGGAAAAAAGCAAGGTTCATCATTCATGCATTATCCGAACTGTGGGAGTAAAGAGTTAACTGAAAGCCAATTATACCATATGATTATTACAATTGATGATAATATCCACTCAAGCGGCGTGAGCCTACAACAAACGAAAGAGAAAATATTATATCCCAAAATCAACTTTTTTTCCTAAAATTGGGATTATTACTTAAAAGAGAAAGATTTTATTGAGAAAAAAAGTGATGCGTACCGTTAACTCATCCAGCAGTAATTTGGTTATACAGAAAAATTGCATTGTCCGATTTGCTATATAATGACATATCTTCATTTATAGCAATCATACTTTGGGTTTATGAAATGCCGGGGAATGAATAAAATCCCGATTCTTTTGCTACCTTTGGGGAATATACAGCCGGAAGAATAAGTGATAAGTTTGGCAATAATACACTTTTTCCGTATTATCAATTTTTCCAGTTCTCCAAATCATCATTGAAAGAGTAAACGGAACGCATCAATCAATTTTTTTTCCTTTGAAACATATCATTTATAAGTAATTTCCCTCATTCCAGCAAAAAAAGTTGATCTGAAATTATATACTATTCTCTTCTTCGTCAGATGTAGGCTCACGCCGCCTGAGTGGGTATTATCATCAATTACAGTAACATATGGTACAATAGGCTTTCAGTTGACCCTTGCATATCATCATTTATGTGATACATGGGTAATGTGATTTTAATCCCCTTGCTTCCCTTGACTGGACAGATGGAATGTCAGCATATGGTCGCCAAGAAAAAAACAGTACCGTCCTATCCATGGACGTACTGTCATATTATTTGTCTATGCTTCCAGTATCTTGATAAAATACACTTTCCTGCCCCTGTCATTTGTCCTCTGTTTTTCCATGACGGGAAGATACAGTTTCAGTTCTGTTGCCTTGGCTGTTTTCCCGGAAAGTCCCAAGTTGTCGTATATCTTCTGTAACTTGGCCTTTACCTCCTGTTTGGAATAAAGCATGCCGGGAACGAACTCCTGCCTGCAAGCCTCACTTATCGGAGCCTGTGCACAAAGAACATTATAGGCATCCTCAACATCAGCCTCACGAAAATCAAGACTTGACAGGGTATCATAACCAAGAGTTCCATACCACTCGTGAAATCTGAAATCAATGAACGGATTTTGTAAGAGCAGGGTGTCATATTGCGGACATTGATTTCTGAAATTCGCATATCCTGCAAGCCTGTCCTTGTCAGGTGCATTATAATACCACTGCTCGAACAGCTTCATCTCATCCGGCTTCTTCCGCATCCCGACCGCAGACTGAATGCTCGTCAACAGCTGGCAGGAATTGTTATAATAGTAATTCCTCTGGTACCACCTGTTCCACATTGCCGCCATTACCAGATGATTGTAACCTATCGTCGTTTGCCCGTTCTCCTGTATGAGGTCAGTATAATCATCTGTAAACTTCTTGTCTGGTTCCATTTTTCTGTAAGAATCTATTAATACAGTTCTGTATTCTTCAGGAGCACCATTGAATACATTGAGGATGTTATTTGTTTTCAAATCCATCATCTTCTGCTTTTGTTCAAACTCCGCTTCCGTCATAGTGGCAGGGTAGGTCTTGTAATATATCGTGGCATCATGCCGGAACGGATTTGTATCAAGCCTCTGTCTGCCGAGAATCTGAGGTATATCCAGCATGATGTCAAGGGTCTGCCACTCCTTTCCTGCATTAATGAAGATATAGGTGCTTGCATTATCCGAGTAAAAATCCACACCTTCAAAAGATGACTTCGTACAGAATGTGAAAGGCTTGTTCCTGGGTTTGTTCCTGTCCGTATTCAATCCGCCTGTCGTGAATCCTTTGGGCAGTTTTGAGGATTGACTTTCAGAACACAGGATTGTCACTTCATCCGGCTTCAGATTGTTTTGCCTGATTATCCTTATGATCGACTTTACCTCATTGAGAAATATACAGGCTTCACGAGAGTAGGTAATATTTCCATTCACTATTTTCCTTTCAAAATATCCGTCCCTTCTGTAACGTTGTATCAGTTCTTCACACAGTTTCTCCGCAGTCTCACCCTTCCTCATCTGCCTCTCCTTCAATGTCGGCTCTACAATCACATCAGGATCCCATTCCAGTTTATAGTAGGGAATGCTGGCGAATTGAGGTATGTAGTCAAGGTAGATGTCAGGGACAGGTGTAGCTGACAAGTAACAGATGCGTTTCACTTCACTGTCAAGCCGGATGAGAAAATTCATGTCCGTACTGCCCTTGAATGTCGCATCACCCATCAGACACTGGAACTCATCAACCACAAAGAGGCATGAATCCAGCATATTATTTCTTCTAAGGACACCAAGAACCTTGTCCGATGAATCCAGTGTAACCAGTATCTTGGCAGGTTTTGACAAGGGGGCAAATGGTGTGCTTCCATGATGATAATTCAAGTACGAATCAAGATCCTGCATCTTTTGAATTATTGCTTGCCCTCTGTTATTGCTTGGTGGAATATGAAAGTGAAAACTGTCAGGGTATTGTCTGTGCTTCTCTTTCAACACCTGAAGTCGTGGCGAAATTATCACTACCGGAAAGTTTGAATTGAGAAACAGGGATGTACCACCACAACCGGTTACAGTCTTGTTCAGGATAAACTTACCATCCAATGGCAATTCCCCATTCAAGAGATTTTCATAATCACTCATATACCTACAACCTTTCGGCATACTAATTGATATCATATTATTTATATTATTATCCATAATAGTTTTATTTTTGTTTATACTCATTTCATATATAAAGGTTTGCAATGTTTTTATATACCCTTTTTACACTTCGATGAGTTAACGGAACGCATCAATCAATTTTTTTCCTTATGCAATCTATTTCTTTTAAGTAAAAATCTCAATTCTAGCAAAAAAAGTTGATTTTGGAATATAATATTTTCTCTCTTTCGTCAGTTGTAGGCCAACGCCGCCTGAGTGGGTATTATAATAAAATATGCAGTATATGTATAATAAACTTGCCTCCGGTTAACTCACAAGGTGTTATTTTACAATATTTTTCACCTGTGTCCTTGACATATGGATTCTTTATTGGCTTTGACGAAATTTTAAAGGAGAGCTTATGCAGCATCTCCTTTATCTTTCCAATCAGTCAGTACATTCTCAAATCCAGCATTTGGCATTGGATTTGACTACCACTCTGGTAAATTTCTGAAGTTCGGTTATCAATGCCTGCACTTCATTCCTTGTCGGTTCGGGAAGGGTAATGTCCTGTCGTGAGTTCCTGCCGATATTGACTTGTACAGGAGAACACATGCTGACAAGTTCAACCATTTCGGGCAAGTCGAATTTTATCAGAGGTTCACAGGTCACATAGGTTCTCATTCCAAGGCTCGCCAATTCTTGCATGGCCTGGGCACGTTCCCGGGTACCTGGAGCATTCCTTACGATGTCCGGATAAAAGACATTGGTTTCTATGGTTGTACAAAAAAACGATTTCTGTATTACCGGATGACCCATGAACTCCAAAAAACGTGAAGGGTCCTTGGACTGGAAAAGATAGTTGTTATTAAACAGGTTACAATAATCCAGGAACCGGGTAATCCAGTCCGAAGGTATATCGAAAGCCCAGGCATCCGTTCCGCTACCAACGAAAATAAAATTGCCGTTACCCAGGTTTACTTCCAGTTCCTTGGGGTCAAACCGTATAGGAAGCAGACCATCGAATTTTTTCATGTAACAATAGGGGCAGTCATGAAAACATATCCCTTTTATTGCATTCCACGTGTGGGTAACAAAAGGATACATGTTACCCCGGCTTTTTGTCAGTGCCATAATTGTTTTTTAAAGGGTTGATTAAATCAGTGTATTGCAAATATCAATGTTCCGAAGTTCTTCTCTTCGGTCTTATAGGCATTTCCCACATGGCTTCTGATTTCCTTTTCATCCATTGTGTCATCTTCCCAGCCATCAATGAAATACTCAGTAGCCAATTCCTCGTCAACACCCCATTTGCACATCCAGCAGGCTAACCTGAAGATGCAGTTTCCCCTGTTGCCTTTTTTCCAATATTCAGGATTGTTCCTTTTCCAGTGGGAGTTCATAATGCTGATGATGCTTCTGTCCGACACTGTTCTTGTCCCGGATGATTGTGGCATCTGTACCTGTGGCTTTATGGTGGGGACATAATGAAATTGTACCGGATTGGGATTGGTCCAGATGTCAGGATCATAACTCAGATAATTTCTGCGTGCCAGGTCTTTACAGCCTGCATCACTTCTGTTTGCCACATAGAACATGTTTAGTAGCTGCTCATATAAATCCCCATGTCTGGCCGGATCTGTATTGTCATGCAAGACCAGAGCCTTCAGTCCATTTCCACTGGGTGTAACAAAAACACTCAGGACACATTCGGTTATCATCAGCCTGTTCCGTAACCGGATCATTTCATCCGGTGTTGCTATATGGTCAAAATCCAATGCCGTCACACGCGAGTATTCAATCAGCCCCGCACCGTTAAGTTCCCTGAATGTACCGTTATAGGCTACAGCGGGCAGGAGTCTGGCTTTCCATTTCTGCATGTCACCCGGGGCTACACTCCTGATATGCTCTATTGCCTGCTTCAATGTATAGCCATCAAACTCATTGTCATGTAATTGCATGTCTCCCGTACGAATCATCTGTATAATATCACCCAGCCCCGGATAAGTCAGATTGTACTTTGTCCAATTAATCTTTTCTGTCAATGTTACTTTCATATTCCTTACCATAGACTTTATTGCTTTTTTATCCATCTGAGATTATCAGCCGCATTGTTGGAGATGTCACCGTCGATATGTTCCACTTCCGTATAGACTTCCGGAGCGGGGTTAGCCAGGAATGTCTCCGCGACAAGGAGATCGACATAGGCCTTCTCCCCTCCGATGATGACATACTGCCGTCCGTTTGCCTCCTCATAAATAAAGACTTCATTGTCTTTTGTTTTTTTACTTTTCATAATTTCGTTTTTTTTGAAATTGAACATTTTTTTTAAAATCACACATGTAAGGATTTCGGTGTTTTGTCAGACGGTAGTTTTTTTATGTGTGTAAGTTGAAGTGGGAGAATATGTGGATGATGGCCCGATGGATTTGTCCGGCAGTCGTTTCGGTATGTCAAGCTTTCCCAGCAATGGTTATCCGATGAAGATGATAACCGGAACTGAAGGGAGGGAGTGTAAGTATGGCTTAGAAATTGAAAAAGGAGTTCAGATTGTAGAGGATAAAGGATAAGGGAGACCGGGATGTTTACTGTTTCCTTTTTCTTTCCGGTCAGAATAAGAAGGAATAACCCAAGGAGCAAAAAACGCTGGAATTGATTGAAGTGGCTATGGTAGGTGTTAATGAGAGATTGAATAAGAGAGGCTACTACGTATCCTGCCAGAGTGGAGAGGAGAAGATTTGTTTTTTGTTCATTTTCTTTTCCTTACTTTTGTAGGCCGCGAAGCTGGTCTACTCTTCTATATCCTCATTTAATTATTATTTCACCCGTATTTCTATGTTGTATTTCAATCAAAAAATAAAAAGAAGAGCTTCCCATCCTATTACAGACAGAAAGCCCTCCAACACAACAACTAAAATCTTGTTAATCAAAAGTACTGTGTCTAAAGAATCTCACAATTCCATGGCAAAAATAACGATAATGCACATGATTTTCAAAAATAAACTGATAATATATATCACTTCCGCCGGTTTTATTCCCCCACAACTTGAATATCCATCATTTGGAGAACTGGAGATATACTTAGTGGGGAAAATGTACGGCGGCGGTGGATATGTCTGGATTTCGTATTATCTTTGTGCCGTCGAAATGCTCTCTCTTTATACAATAGACTACTGTTGATATGCTCTGTCTGGTGATGGATGGGGCATATTTTATTGAGTGATATGTATTGGGAGATACAGGCCATGAGTTCTTTATATCGGAACAAGGAGATGCCGTAACCTTTCTTCAGCGGATAATTCTTATATTTGCATCGAAGAATGGATGGCAGTATGACAGGAAAAGATAGTTACCGGTTTGACGAGGAGTCTGTAAGGGATATTGTCCGCTGGGCATTGACGGCACATCTTCCCAAAGAAATATATATTGATTCGGAGCATATAACGGATGTACGTGAATATGTAAAGACAAGTATCCGGGAAATAAACCTATATTATCCCAACCCTTTATACAATTCAGCCATCATCCGGTTATACAGGCTGAAGGATTTTGTGGAGGGTATCCTATAGAAGGTTGTTTTATCACGCCAGCATAACCGGAAGCCTGACATATCCCTTGCCTTTGTTTAGCCATGATAACATATCCCCAATAATAAATCCAATCTCTCGTCTGGTCAGTGATGATAGGACGGGAGTTTTTTGTATGATTTTAGGGGATTTCACTTGCATATCTCATCTGAATATCCTAACTTTCAGACATAGTTTTAGAAGTTGTATCCAAGGGCGGTCAGAGTCGGTATTTGTTTTTTCAAGAGGATAAATCATCATAATAAACTGTTTCATTTTAGCTGACTGCCCTTATGTATTGTACGTATCCATCAATTTTTCATCTCAATATATGGATACGACGTTTTGTTTTAGTAATGTTTCACGCCCGTTCTGCCAGTGATTGGTCGGACGGGTATTTGTATATTTCATCCGGTTACCTTATCTTTGCGGATGCTTGATCAATAAACGTTTTTATTTTTAGATGACAATGAAAGACAGTCTGAGAATACTTTTGGTCCGTGAGGATATTTGCTACGTATAAGATTATTTCATACCGGGCTGTCTTTCTTACTCTACAAAAAATAAAAAGCCTCCCGGAATACAGCGAACACTACCAGTAAGAGATATACAACCGGAACCTGACTCTACAGATTAACACCATTATCCGGAAGGCTTGAATGGATATAACAGAAAACACGTGGAGAATGTTCGGTTATCTTAAGGGCAATGAATCAAGTGCCTCTGGTTATCGGGAAATGGGTTTAGGTTTTATTCCCGTAGACTCGAGGCACGTTTCCGAATTGCATTGCAAGCTCGGAATTTTTTCACTCTCTATATTGGCTAATCGGATAACAACAAAAAACGCCCGAAAAAAGATTAGGATATTACCCGTATTAAACCTCTTTACCCGGATAGTTTTTCAAGTTGTCGTACTTGTTGCCTTTTTTCTAATTTGGGTAGGGACTAGATAAAAGTCGGTTCAGTGATGATACGGTTTCCCTCCTTGCTACAGCAATAGTTCCCACAATTTCCTTTTCATTGTTTCCGCACTCTCAGATATGGTATAGTACAGCATAGTCGAATTTTTACCGCCCCCGACAAGCAGTACTCTTGAGGTGTCATCCGTCAGGCTTTCAATACTGACTATATGGTTGACATTGACAAGGACGTTCCCTTTCTCAATGGTCTTGAGCTCTACGAATTTCTTCATGTCTTTGTGTTTTTGAAGTATAGATCCAATTTCAACAGTTATGGCAATAATACGTTACAAAAATAGTAAATATCCTGGAAACACGTTGATTCTTATAGTATATTTCTTGCACCATTGAGAACAAAAAATAAGAGGCAAGCTGTCAAAAGCATTGTTGCATACAAATAAAAATATGTATATCATAAAACCTGGCAAGAGGGGTACAAATACGGCAGGATATAAATTGTGACAAGACTATAATATGCTGCTGTTCAAAAGATTCAAAAAAGAGATGGAGGGGAGTCTATAATTTGTACCCCCTCCTATAAGTACCTCATGAAATATGAACACTATTTCTTAATGGCTCAGGGCGGATAGTGAATGACTCGTATTATATCCAACGGACAATAAATCAAGTGCCTCTGAATTATCGGGAAGTGGGTTTAGGTTTTATTCCCGTAGACTCAAGGCACGTCTCCGAATTGTCCATAAAAACAAGAGAAATGTTATGTTTATAAGCCAGTCCCATTCCAATAATATCAATAAATGTACGGCAGTAGTGATATGTTCGGATTTTATGCAGTCTTTGCACCATCAGAAATACACATCTATAGTAGAACTGCTGTGTGCCCTATCCGATGATGGATAGGGTATATTCATTTTTCAGACTTGGGCAATATCATTATGAGCATAAACAAGTCCCTTGGAATGATGTTGTTTTTTATACATAATAGTAGTGTTTTTATACCATATAATCTCAAAATAACAATGAATGATACATCTTTATCCACTATTGTATTTTCAGCTGTTCTTTCTATTGACTATCTTTGTACAAATTATATATAAAATAAAGACGTCAACCTTATAAAAGAAATTGCCTATGGACTAATTGGGAGCGACTCTTGAAATCAATCATAACAATGTAATATGGCTTCGCCGAGAATCAAAAAAGCGTTACAAAACAACAAAGCCCTCCATTGAAGGTGCAATATCCATACAAGACGAAGCAAAAATAACCGGTGTAAAAAACACTATGGTACGAATAGCATCCAACCTCAAGCTGGAATGCGATAGTAAGTGTGAATCTTAATGTTTCGGGATTGAAAGCTGTGACTGCTTGTTATGCCAAGTGTATAGCTGCCGGAAAAGAAAGAAGGGACAACCACGATACAATAACATAATGTATAACCGATCATTTAATAGAAACAATGAAAAAAATATTCGTTTTATTCTTGCTTTCAATCATCAGCATTTCTAGTATATGCGCAGAGACAGTTCGCATGAAAGTAGGGGATACCAAAACACTTTCTCCGTCTGTTTTACCGACAAAAGTGCTTGCGGGACAGCCTGCATGGACCTCCTCTCGCCCCAATGATGTTAAGATCGTTTCAACAACTATGTACTCCTGCGAGATAGAGGCGGTTAATTCATTTAGCGGATATGCTACTATACATTGCAAATATTATTATAGAGAGTTGGACCCAACAACGGGACAATATATATATCAGCGTTCCGGATATGTTGATTACAAGGTATTTGTTGAAGAAACAACAATAACAAGTATAGAGATTAGCCCTACCAATATCGAATTGAACAATGGTGAAACTCATAAGATGGAGGTTATAATTCTACCTTCCAATGCGAATCAGAGTGTAGCGTGGTCATCATCCGATCAATCTGTCGCGTTTGTCAATTCAAGCAATGTTCTTAGGGCCAACGGATATGGCACTGCCGTAGTAACTGCAACCGCAAGCAATGGTCTTACTGCGACTTGTACTGTAACAGTAAAAAAGAATGGGGATGACAGTGGGGAAAACAGTGGCAATGATGGACAAGACAGCACTGATTATGATGAACTGGACTATTATTTCCAAATAGCAAAAAAAAGGATGAACGCACTCCGGAATAAGGCTATACAACAACAGAATAAAAATAATGAATGACATGAAAAATATAACACTTCTCATTTTGTCCTTAATGGCATTAGCCTGCTTTTCCTCATGTAATGATGAAGGGGAAGAGAATGCGATTCCACAATATTCATTTTTCAAGCCCTACCTGGAATGGGGAAGTTCTAAAACGCAAATTGCCTCAAAGATGGCAGATTGTGTTGTTTTGTTAGATACAGATAATACGTTATGCTATCAATCAGAAAGTGAAACTATTGCCTATGCGTTTAAAAACGGCAAATTAAATACGGTCGTCGTTATTCCAGAAAGGGCATTGCCATTAGATGAAATCTTATTGGCGTTTAATGGCTACACATTATTAGGAGAATATGACAATATGGTTTATTTGAATGAACAATCGAATACAATTGCTGAAATTGAGGACAGCAACGGTTTTTATACTATAAGCTGGAGCCAGTACGGTCTTGATATGGCAAATGCGGTAGACTTAGGCTTGAGCGTGAAATGGGCAGACGTAAATTTAGATATGGGATATGATGATTATGCGGCACTGACCCCTGAAAACATCCAAGACGACATGACAAGGCACTTTAATGGATTAATTGGATGGGGAGATCCCACTGGTATAAAGAAAAGCGAAATTGAGAGCGATTACCCCAAAGCCAGTTCAATAAGCGGTACAATATATGATGTTGCTAAAGTAAAATGGGGAGGCAAATGGAGGGTTGCCACTCAAAGCGAATTCCAGGAACTGATTTCCGCTTGCATATGGACTTGGGAAGAGAGGAATGGCTATTATGGATATAAAGTCATAGGCCCGAATGGAAATAGTATATTCCTTCCAACTACCGGATACAGAATAGGTCTTTCATGGTATAGTAGCGATAAAGGATATTATTGGACAGGTACTATGCGACCAGGCACAAGTCCGTATCCATACATCCTAAATTTTGACAAAGCGAATAAGGGACTTAATACTTCATCTGTTTCTGGCTTGGCATATCCGTTTAAGCATTTTGGTTGTGCGATAAGACCTGTACAAGATGAATAATTCCTTTCCGGTATGGAGAAACTGAAACATGCTATTTTGAGGCGGTATCCATAATTTTGTGTAAATAGAAACGGGATTCAGTTATAAGTTCTCTTACATCTGGATTCTGTTTTCAAAAATAATAATAATCTCCACTAAAAATCTACTGGCCCCTCTTTAGCTCTCCAGGCTTCTAGTTTTTTATAGATTAAATCTTCGGATAATTTTTCGAGATAGGGTATTTGTATAGTTTCCCATTCATTTTGGTTATACTTTTTCACGAAATGAATATCAAATATGTATTTGTATTGATGGCCCGAAGGTAGTATTACCAAAAAAGGAGTCACTGTACGTTCTGCTATTGCACGGCAATAAGTTAACGTAGCGCAGTTTGCCATGCCGTAACTAAACAAGTGCGTGGTATAAGGATTACCTCGTTTGGTTTTACTATCATCGAATTTGTTGTATTCATAGTATAATTTACCGTCAAAAACGATGTGGAAGTTAAAATCTTTGCATGAGATACTTAGCAGAGTAGATCCTATGAACTTAAAATCAATGGATACGTCTTTTGTTTTCTTTATCGTATTTCCGCTTTTGTCCAATACTTCGCAGTCGCATTCTGCCCTGATTGTTTGGGACATTAAGAGCCCTGCCTGTACTTTAAGACAGGTAGAAAAGAAAATTATTATAAGTAAAAAAATTCTCATTGTTGATTTTTTCATTGAAAAAATATTTTATACAAAAAAATAACCGGGTAAAATCCTTTGTCCCCAATATTATGGATAATGACAATAGACAATTCGCTTCCCGATGCCGTTAACCGGGAATAGAAATGAAAACCTGCAAATGTCTTTCCACAGTCAATCTGACAAAATCTCTTTGGCATAAAAAGATTTTTTGATAATACAAAATTAAATCGTTTGTAGCTGTATACAAAATATTAGTGGTCTTTTATAATCACTATATTTTACATGATAGCACTTCGTATTGCAATATAGTCTGAAACATTTAATATTTAGAATAGAATTGCCAGGTAAGGCTTCCATCTCTCAACGCTCAAGACATCAAATATGTATTCTGAACCACTCGGATTTCCCCTCTTTCTTTGTGGTATTTAAGGTCTGCATAATTTGAAAAAATGGTATTGGATACATGGAGAATATGGAACTTTATGTCTTAAAGAGTGGATTGATAACTGTTGACAATTTATGCATTGACATGTTACTAAATATATGGGATTCCCTGAAACCATGTTAATTCATACAGTACAATTCTTGTTCCATCAAGGAAAAATAAGAGGCAAGTTGTCAAAACTTACCTCTTATTATCAATCACCACCCCAACTCTTACTGAAACGGCGATTTTTCCCTCAACATCCGATTCCTGTACACCACTCCCCGTTCCTTCCTTGAATACAGTTCCATCCTTGAGACACCAAAACTTTCACGGTTGGCATTATAGTTGTTGATTGCCATCCCTTCAATGTCATCCTCCGAGATACCATGCCTGCCGAACGTACCGATGAGATAGTTCAAGGCAGCATCATACAAGACACCGTATAGACATAACCATTTTGCTCTTGAGAGTATGGAACTGTGCCTATTTCCATCTTCATAACTGTCCGGATACTCTTTTCTCCATTTCCTGTCCACGTAGTTAATCAGTGTCTTGTCCTTCCATAACCTCTGAAAACCTGTATTCCTCTCAATCTCTTCCGGCGTATGAATGAAACAACCGCCTGAACAACCCTTATTATAACTCTTCGCAGCAGGTTCAGGAATGGATGGGTCATATTCAAAGTGGTAGGGAATCAACGTGTCTTTCTCCGGGTTGACATAGACATCAGGATCGAAACTTAGGAAGAACGTGCGGCTTAGATTATGACAACTCTTATCGAATTCATCAGTCCTTGGATATAACCTTTGCTTCACCTGCCGGAAAAGATTGTAATGATGCTCCGGGTTGGTGTTGTCGTGAACCATAGCCGCCTTCACACCTTTATTGCTTGGAGAGAACCATACAGCGTAAAGATAAAGAGGATTGGCATATTGAATGAGTCTTTCCTTGAATTCTCCTGCCGCCTCATGTGACCCGAAATCGTCAAAGTCGAGCACAAGGATATTGGAATACTGGTGCAGGTTGTCCGGGTCATCGTTCCTGTAGTCGAATATTCCGGAAGGTGCTATCATGGGGAGTCTGTGTTTCTCCTCCTTGTAGGCCTTCTCTGTCGTCTGTTTTCTAACCATGTCTGTCTGCTTGGAAAGTTTAGTGTCGGATGCTATAAGTTCAAGGATATGGTCGAAGTTATAATAGATTCTACTCCTTGAATCGCTTGAATTAAAGTAGTAGCTTATGTTTTTGTTTATCATATCGTTATTGTATTTTAGATTGTTATTGTATCGTGAACCTTCCTAGAGACCGGACCAGGCTTTTCTTTGAGAGAAAGCCGGTCCTCTCAGTATCTTCGTCTCTCAGGAAGAACCACTATTTTTCAGTAAAGGAGCTATGGAAACGGTTGATGAAAGATTGAAGAGAGAGGCTACTTCGTACCCTTCCAGAGTGAGAGAGAAGAAGGATGTTTTTTGTTTTATTTATTCTTTTCCTCTCACTTTGGTAGACCGCGAAGCAGGTCTCTTCTTCCATTATCTATTCCATATCCCCTTTATTTACTATATTACCCGCTTTTTTTTACTTCTCTATATATATTAGATTGTACATCAAAAAAAGGCGGGTGAGTAAATATTTATCCTAACAGCTGATATAAGGAAAGGGATGGGCGTGGCCACAAATCCCGCCCATTCCCTTTTTACTTTATCACCAGGGTAATCTTCAATTTACTCAAGGTTTCCAGTAGTCTGTCATATTTACGTCTTTCCCTGACATACCTTTTTATACCAATCATCTCCAGATAGGCAAAAGTAACCTCCTTCGTATATTCACTATCCATGGTTATAGCCCTCTGCATATCCTTGTCATACCTGGCCAACAGTCTGATCTCCTCTTTAATGTTGCTCCTGATCTTCATCCCGTCCAACCTCTTTTCCCAGTCATTATGAGAAACGGAAGCCTTGCCTATGACCCTGTTCTCATTGAAGTAGGCGTCCATCCTTTCTATGAACCTTTCATCAAAATCATCAGTATGCCAGACCGTATATACCTCACCCTCGATATGCTTCCTGATGCCTATCCTCGTTATGAGCTGTGAGAAATACCAGTCCTTCTGACTGTGCGGGTCAGTGGAGGTACCATAGGCCCTCCGGATCTTTGCCGATTCGGTGTTCGGAAGGTTCCAGTCACCACACAGGAGAATCTGTTCAACATCCCTGTATGAGTTGGTGCTCTTGTTGTCGGTCGCTCCATAATAGGTGACGGTGAACAACCCGGGATCGACACCTTCGGCAACCAGTAACCTCCTGAAACGTTCCGCATATCCGGATTTTCCCGGGCCGTCATCGTCACCGTTTATATCCTTCCAGCATACAATCAAGGAAGGTTTGTCTATCAGCCTGCCTATCCTCTTTACGAATGTGCCGAACCCCGCTTCATCAAAACACTTTCTGGACAGTCCGAAATCCATCCTCTTGAACTCCGTTACGGTGTTGTACTTGCTTTCCGTATCCAGAAGGGTGAAGCGGGTGGAGCCTCTGAAAAGGATATTACCCGCCCCCTCGAAGATGAGGATATGCGTGGAGATTGTCATGCCCCCGGGACAGAGGTCAACCGGGTAGAATGTAATGCCTACCTTGTCGGTATCGGACATCACCCATGAACCATAATACTTTGGAATGAGCCCCAGCACCACGTCACGCTTCATACGGTTGATCCTGTAGGCCTGGTTGAAGAGGTCGTTCTTTCCGCCCCTGATGAAAAGGTCATAATACCGGCCCAGCTCTTCAGGGGGCTTGCAGACGATATTGCCTTTCTCATCGGTCTTTCCGAATATCCCCAGCATGCTCCTGTCGAACTCCACAAAGGGATTGATGAAGGTCGGCGTCTCGTCAAAGATGACATATCCCCTCAGGTCATCCCTTCCCATCAACGTCCTGAAGTCACCGTCGAACGGTGCCACCTCCTTCTGTGGCTTATAGATGAGGAAATAGTTTATCAGGTCTGTCCAGAAGCGTACATGAGTTATCAGAATCACCTTCTTTTCCATGAGCACTCCGGGGCTGTCCCTGTATTGCCCCAGGAAATCGGCTCTCCCGGGGTCACTGGATATAATCATCACATCCTCCATCCTCAATACCCCTTCCATCACAAGGTTCTCCACTATCCAGCCGAACATCTTTTCCAGCTCGTCTTTGGTATCGACACAATAGAGTATGCCCTCATTGTATTTCTGCCGGATCAGGCTCTTGATGCTCTCGGTCTTTCCCGAACCCATCCCCGAGCTGACGATGTATCCGCCACGCCCATCGGGAACATCTATCTCCCCGGTCTTGAGCCTCATCCTGAAACCGGGGCCCGTGGAATGGGGAGTGATGTCAAACAGCTCCCTCATCGCCGCCTCCTTCCTCCGTATCATCGATTATGACCCACTCGTCCCGGTACTTATTGACCAGGAATTCATAGTATGATATCACGTCCGACTCGTCGAAGTAGTTGTCGTCAAAGTCGGGTTCCGCCTCCTCCCATGCCTTGAGGTCGGCTCTGATCTGTGCGAGGAGTTCTGATTTCCTCACAATTTCTTTCTTGTTGGTCTTCATTGTTTAAAAAAAATTAGTTTGATTAATCGATTGGACATGCTCACTGGAACATGCCCTTATTACACAGATTAGGGCATGACTGGAAATGGCGCGCGTTTTTCATATTTGGAGCGCTATTATATATATAAGGTATAATTGCCCAACGTCCAGCATCCTCCCAAAGCCTTATTACCGAAGAAACAAATACTCACACAATGAAGAAGGGTGTCCGAGATCTGAATATGGTCAACGGCGCTCTTCTTATTTTTTTCTCTTCCAAATCGCTAAAACACCATTCACAGCCTGCCAGAACCTAATAACTGAATAATAAAATAGCATAAACCCTATGTTTAAAGAGTTCATAAATCAGCTATTGGGACTTGAGCGGGAGCCTATTCCCAATCGTTAGGATACTTTTACCGCACCTGATGTCACCGAAAAAGCGGTATCATCCGAACCTATCCCTAAGAAATACCAAAGAGACATTGAAGCGCTCCGACAGAAATATGGAGACGCTTTTAAAACCGGTCTCTGTATTAATCTGACCCTACAAGAGGCTTTATCAATCATGCATAGAGAAAGGAGACGTATTGACTCCTATTCCGGTCTTGTCTCTTATCTGAAAAAGGATTGGAATATCACACTAACAATCACATCACAAAAAACTAAAACTAAATCATTATGAAGAACTATTTTATAGCAAACGGTGAGATTCTGAACACCAATATGAGCATTAAAGAAATGGAATCACGAGTACAGGCAACATTAGATGAGAACACCTCTGGAATGGCACAATTCAGAATCAAGGAAGTCAGCGAGAAAGAAATCAGAATGTTCTTTGTCAGAGACTTCGACTATAATCCCGACGTACCAATCATTTTTGACGCTGACATGGCCTTAATAAGTGGAGTGGGAATAGGCGCCTTCCAGCCACAACAAGTCGGAGGATATCCAATGATTTATCCCTTGAGTTTTGCCGGGAAGAATTTCTATACTGGCATCACAAGCTTCATCAGGTTCTATAAATTCCAGCTGTTTGAAGAGACGGGGCAGACAGTGGAGCATATAGGCCTGAGATGCTATTCGGACAGGATTCTAATGCAGATAATCTTTTAATCCTTATGAATGTATTGGTAGCATGTGAAGAGAGTCAGGCCGTTTGTCTGGCTTTCAGAAAACTGGGCCATAATGCTTTCAGTTGCGACCTTCAGGAATGTAGCGGTGGTCATCCGGAGTATCACTTCAAGGGGGACATGTTTGATGTAATAGCCAATCGTGGGGGAACTTTAGAGAATGGCACTAAACACTTCCTTGATAGTTGTTGGGATTTGGTCATAGCCCATCCACCCTGCACTTTTCTTGCTGTCTCGGGTGCAAGATGGTATTATCACCCCGACGATAAAAGCCTTCCGATAGAACAGAGAAGACCACATCCGAAGTTCCCCGACAGAGCCAAAGACCGAGAAGAGGCAGTCCAGTTTTTTATGGATGTTTCAAGGGTTGGAGTGAGTAAATTGGCCATCGAGAATCCGGTAGGTATCATGAGTAGCCGATGGAGAAAGCCCGACCAGATAATAGAACCTTGGATGTTTGGTCATGAAGCTAGCAAGAAGACCTGTCTATGGTTGAAAAGCTTGCCTCTCCTGGTACCGACAAATGTGGTTGGGAAAGGTGAGGTGCTGACATTCAGGAACGGCAACCGGATGCAGAAATGGACCTCCGACATATTCTTCTCGGGCGTGTCGGCAGAAGAGAGGAGAAGACTGAGGAGCAAGACCTTCCCCGGGATAGCGGATGCGATGGCTGACCAATGGGGAGGTAAGATTATGGCAGCGTAAGGCAATAACGACAAACACAATGGGTAACTATGAAGAGCACAATATATACCACAATCGGAGCGTCCAACCACTCTGATACAACAAGGGAAGAACATGATTTTTATGCTACATTCCCTGAAGCCATAGACAGATTATTCGAGGTGGAGAAGTTTCCTGATACTATATGGGAACCTGCCTGTGGAATGGGGCACCTGTCTAAAAGGATGATAGAATTAGGCAAGGAGGTTTATTCCACTGACCTGATAAACCGGGGTTATGGTACCGGTGGCGTTGATTTCCTGAAAGCCACTGGAAACCCTTATGGAGCTGTCATTACCAACCCTCCTTATAAGATAGCCCTGGAATTTATAGAGAAAGCCCTGGATATATCGGGAGAAGGAACAAAGATAGCCATGTTCCTGAAGCTGACATTCTTGGAGGGAAAAAGACGCAAACCGTTCTTTCAGACCAATCCCCCATTGAAAATCCACGTCTTTTCTTCCCGTGCCGTTGTAGCCAAAGGTGGAGATTTTACAGCAGCCCAGGCAAACGGGAATGCTATCGCCTATGCCTGGTTTGTTTGGGAAAAAGGTTATAAGGGAGATACTGTAGTGGATTGGATCAACTGAAATACGGCGTAGGGAAACGATACATTCCGGAAATGACAAATATAATGGTTATATGACGGAATGGTGTGTTCCCGCTGGATAATATAAATTTATTAATTCATTAAATAACAGAAAATTATGAAAAAGAAAAGTGTAAATACTACTCAACGATTGGGTAAGAAAATATTTATAGCAGGAAAGGTGTATGACCTGCAAGTGATGGATAAGGATGAGGTCGAGGCATCGGTGCAGGAGTATCTGGACAGTGCAATCGGTAAGGGTAGGGTAAGGTTCGAGCTGTGCACAATCGGAAATATGACCGCCATGTTCTTCCACCGTGGATTTGACTACAATACCTATAATGCAGATCCGGCGAAAGACATGATGGATGCGGATGCCTTCATGATGACCGCCCACGAATACAAGGGTTTTATGATGCCTGTTCCTTTCCCTACACTTCCCATTCCAGGATTCGGCTATCCCTATCATATAGGTCAGACCGATTTTCTGGACGCATACCGGAAGAGTGCCAAGGTTCTCGGGGCAAGCAGGATTAAGAACGCATGGCTGGAGATAAAGCCGCAGTCCATTGTGCTGAGAGTGCAGATTGGATAGGGAGTGAGGAGGCGTAAGCGGAAGTGACATTTTAGGGTGCCTCGGACTGTTTTACCTGTATAAAAAGGTCGGCAGGATATAATTTGGAATGTTTTTCTATAGGCTTTACCATCAGCTTGAAATGAATAAAAGACTATGTGGAATTTTAATTGGTATAGAAGTCGTAGTACAGAGAATGTATTACGATTTCTTTTTTGTTCGATAATAAATAACAGAAATGCTGTATAGTATATCTTGCAAAACAATCTGATTTCGTGACAGATTTTCCATTATAGGATTAAAATGAATTAATATTTAATTACAATAGTTTGATTGTTAGATAGTTATGATTATTTGTTACTTTTTTTGTTGCAAAATAGCAATATTTAATATATATTTGTACCCTAAACAGATATGACAACAACTTTGAAAAGGATATATAAATAGTGCAGGAAACTTCAGCTGGCTATAATATGGTATTTCAAACGGAGGCATTAAGTAATATAACGACAGAGAAAGAAAAGGGCACTTATTTTTGTGAGATATATTATAACTGCTTGATTTATATGTTCTTACTAAATCTTGCAGGATTAGTTGAATCATGTCAAAACAAATGAACCTTCCTATGGAAGACGATGAAAAAACACATTGGTATGTCATGCGTGATCTTAAGCGTGCCAATGCCAGCCTGCCAGCCTACAAATTATTGGAAAAGGAAAAAATTGAGGTATTTACCCCGATGAAAACGATTTTGATTGTGAAACAGGGAAGACGCGTACGGAAAAAAATCCCGTTCATTCAGGATTTGCTTTTTGTCCATGATAAGCGTAGCAGGCTGGATTCCATAGTCGGGAAAACCCCCACTCTTCAATATCGCTATGTCCGTGGTGGTCATTATCAGGAACCGATGACTGTACCCGATACTGATATGGAGCGTTTTATCCTTGCGGTCAGCATTGCGGAATCTCCAAGGTATTATACGCCGGAAGAAGTAACACCGACGATGTGTAGGCGAAAAGTACGTATTGTGGGAAGCCCACTTGACGGATATGTAGGATATCTACTCACTATACGGGGCTCCAAAGTGAGACGCCTACTCGTGGAAGTAAAGGGGCTTCTTGCCGTCGGTGTGGAAGTAACCCCTGAATATATCCAATTTTTATAGTTCCGGAGAGGGACTGAACAATATGGTTTTGAAACGTTTTTTTGACATGGTGGTCTCGCTCACCTTCATCTGCACGTTGTTCCCTTTCTTTTATGTGGTATTGGGAGCAGCCATCAAGCTGACTTCCACTGGCCCTATCTTGTTCAGGCAACAGCGTAGCGGATTGGGCAACAAACCTTTTACTTGTTTGAAATTTCGCACCATGGTTGTGAATGATGAAGCGGATATACTTCAGGCAACAGATAATGACAAGCGGATAACAAGTATCGGACATTTTCTCCGCAGGACTTCTTTAGATGAGCTCCCCCAATTTATCAATATTTTGAAAGGTGACATGTCGATTATCGGTCCCCGGCCACATATGCTTTATCATACTGAAATATATTCATCTTGTATTCCGGGGTACATGAGACGTCTGTCAGTCAAACCCGGTATTACTGGATTAGCACAAATTCTCGGCTACCGTGGAGAAACCCCTATGCCCACCGACATGGCACGGCGCATAAGACTAGACTTGTGGTATATCGAACACCAATCATTTAGTCTTGATCTATATATTTTCATACACACCCTGATTAACTTTTTAGGAATAAGATTATTATAAATTATAGACAGATATGAAAAGAAGAACAATCATTTTTACATTCCTATGTATGCTGTTGCACTGTGGTCTTCATGCACAAATTGAAAGGTCAGATAATATCCAATGGTACCGAGTAGAACGTGACTCACTGCCCATAAGAATTGATTCTCTTCTGACAGAGGACTATGTTTCACAAACGCAACCCACCGATGATCAGTACCGTGTAGTAACAAACCGCTTTTGGGACAACTGGTGGGTTTACGGAGATTTGGGAATACACACCTTCCGTGGTGACTGGAGTGGCAACGGAAAATTCAAGGAAACACTTTCACCGGATTTCACAATTGGTGTTGGTAAATGGTTTACCCCGGGACTTGGTATTAAGGCGCAATTCGGAATAGGAAACTCACGTGGGTTCACTGAAATCTGGACTCCATACGCTGTCGGCAGTGAGGACACTCCCATGTACACGGCTGACGGTATTTCATATTGGAAATTGAAAACTAAATGGTGGGACTTTAATGCCAATGTAGTGTTCAATCTTTCACGCCTTTTTTATGGTTGGGAGGGGTATAACTCCAAAGAGTGTTTTAACCAATTTTTCATATCTTTAGGTATAGGTGCCGTAAAGCATTGCGACAAGGAACTCAAGAATCTCTCTTGGGGTAAACCTTATGGTGGTCCTAAGCATGAATGGTACGGCAACGTTGAATTACAATACAGTCGTTTCTTCAATCGTAACAAAGCGTGGTCACTTGATGTAAAACTGCGCGGAAGATTCTACGAAACCCATTACGATCTCTCACCCATAGCCGGTCATCGATGGGATTACCATCTCGGTCTGAACATAGGAGCCACCTATTATATTAGGAAACGTGGTTGGGAACGCTGCATTCAGGGCGACAACATCAACTACATCATCAGTATGCCTGCCCCGGTAGTGGTACAAAATTGTCCGGAATACAGTACGTTTACTTTCTATATCTTTTATCCGAACAATTATTCCGGACGTAATGATGCTCCTGTCGTAGCCGATGCCGACGTACACACTATGGACTATCTTGCAGGAGGTATTTTCACACAGAAAAGATTCAAAAACAGTTCTGTTGTAGCATCACGTTTGAAGGCCGGGACTTCTCTGCGTTCGCTTAAAACAGAGGATATTCCTACCGAAAAGGCTACCTTTACAGAAAATCCTACCAACGTAGCACGTGGCTACGAAATGTCCAGACAACCTTTGTCATTGAATATGGATGCTGATAATATGCAACGCTTCGAGGACGTAGCAGACTACTATTATGCTCCCATCTACGAGGCTGATAAAGTCTGGGGCTACCGAATTGACAACGAAACACGTACCCAAACACTGCTAAGCCGTGACAACTACAACGAAACCGCCTCTTATTCACTGAATGCTCATGCTGGACTAACCACGGTACGCGAAAACATGCCGCTGGGAGAAGGCACCGTACTATATAGCTTTGCTGACGTATATGCCGCATTGACCGGTAACGAAGGATACATCAGCCAATTTAGTGACAAGCAGTCAGTAGATGCCATCAAGGATATTCTTGAGAACAGCCGGATTCTGCACGTGCAAGCCGAAGGACTTGCCACCAGTCAGGACAACTATATCGGTAAAAACGCAGAGGTAGTAGGATTGAATCGTAACCGAACACTTTCCCATTATCGTGCTCTTTCAGCCATCAAATGGCTCAGAGAAAGCGGTAAGTTTGGTGAATTGAAACAAGGAGACTTCTCCATCAATGTGCTTTCCGACCCTATCGGATGTGTAGATGATCAAAGCACCCGTGGACTAAAGGCCAAGTTGAATCGCTGTGCAAGAATTACCGTCAAATATATTAAATAAGCAAAAAAGTCTTGTTAAGGAAAAAAACCAATAACAAATCAGCAATAAAATTTCCTTTAGTAAGTATTCTTACTCCATGTTACAATTCCGGCAGCTTCTTGCATGTATTGTTGGACTCTATTTTGTTACAAGACTATCCTTCTATTGAGATGTATGCCATCAATGACGGCTCGACTGACAATACCAAGCAAATTATTCAGGCATATATCCCTTTTTTCGAGCAGAAAGGATATTCTTTGGGCTATATATACCAGGCACATGCCGGTCAGTCCGGAGCTATTAACAAAGGATTGAAACTGATTAAAGGTAAATATCTGTTATGGCCAGATAGCGATGATTATTATGCCGCTCCAAATGCTATTTCAAAACTAGTATCCAAGCTGGAAGGTAGTGATGAAAGTGTTAGTATGATTCGGTGTCTTCCCACCTATGTTAACCAATCAGGAAATGCTTATACAGAATCTCGCATCGCAAACCTTGATAAAGAAGATTTATTCGAAGATTGCATTTTTGGGAGAAATGGTTTTTGGTACTTGTCGGGAGGGTACATGGTAAAAACCAGTATATTGGATAAGACAGTCAGAAACAGAAACATAAGCACCGCAAAACATGCAGGTCAAAACTGGCAATTACTTCTTCCCCTACTATATGGTTATAAATGTCTGACCATAAAGGAATACCTATATAATGTGACTGTTCGGGAAGATTCACATTCACGGGGGAAATACAAAACGCATGATGAATTATTGAACAAATACAAAGACTTTGAATATGTGCTGATACAAACATTAAAAGAAATACCCCATTTGCCTGAAGCAAAGAAGAAAGTATATATAGGCCAAATACGTAACATTTATAGAAAAATATATCTTGATCATTGGCTGTCATCACATTCATCGTTGTTAGCGATAAAGAAACTTATAGCTGCTTGTTACCATTTTATTCATGATAAACTCAAGAGATAAAAAACAATGCAGTGGCTGTACGGCTTGTGCAAACATCTGTCCCTATCAGGCTATTCAGATGAAACCGGATAATTTGGGTTTTCTTTATCCCGTTATAGATTCCGCACGTTGTACAGAGTGTGGAATATGTGATTCTGTTTGTCCATTTAATCATGTCTGTAATCTGAATGATTCTTTACCACAGCCATATCCTTATGCTGTAAGGCATAAGGATATGAATCAATTAAGAAGCAGTCAAAGTGGTGCCGCCTTCATTGCCATATCCAATTGGATACTCGAACATAAGGGAGTGGTTTATGGAGCCGGTTACACAGACAGCTTTGAAGTAGTGCATAAACGTTCTGTCACGAAAAAGGGACGTGATGAATTCAGAGGCAGTAAATACGTACAAAGCCATCCGGGAAACTTGTTTCAGCAAATAAAAACAGATTTGCTTAACGGAAAGGAAGTTCTCTTTTCGGGAACGCCATGCCAAACTTCAGGACTTTATTTCTACGTGAACAGTGCATTACGAAAAAAATTGTACTTGATTGATCTGGTGTGTCATGGAGTGGCCAGTCCCTATATGTGGAGAGATTATTTGAGGTATTTGGAAGGCAAATACAAGAAACGAATTATATCCGTCAATTTTAGGGATAAGAGTTTCGGATGGCATTCCCACCGGGAATCTTTTTGTTTCAATGACGGATATACCATTTATCCCTATTTTTCCATTTATCAAGACAGTTTGTTGCGTCCCTCATGTGGTATTTGTCCTTTTGCCTGTCTAAAACGTCCTTCAGACATAACCATTGGGGATTTTTGGGGAATAGAAAGAAACCATCCATTGATGGGAGCAGACAATAAAGGATGTTCATTGCTATTATGCAACACTCTAAAAGGCAAAAAGCTATTTGATGAAATTAAAGACAGCGTGCAATTCCAACTGGTAGGGATAGAGGAATGTCTACAACCCAATTTGATACATCCAACATTTATTCCCCACTATCACCTACTTCTGGAATGGAGCTATCGTTCCGGTGGAATTGTTTTAGTCATGCTTGTTTTGAAAATTATAAAAAAAATTGTGAGAATAACCAATCTTATTAAATATGGCATTTCATGAGAATAGGGATATTGACATTTCATCGTGCACATAGTTATGGGGCTGTCCTGCAATGTTATGCCTTACAGCAAACATTGGCGCAGATGGAGCATGAGGTATGGGTGATAGATTACAGACAGCCTTATATAGAAAATCTGTATTATAAGGTATTCAATTGGAAATGTTTTTTTTCGATGGTTGTACATTTGCACTTCCGTTATATACGAGATACAATATTACGCGCCATATATTATCACCGTTATCGCAAAAAATATCTGCATACGACAAAGAAATGTGATAAAGACACTATTCCGCCATTTGATTGCTACGTTATAGGAAGCGATCAGTTATGGAGCCTTCATTGCACAAAAGAGACGGATAAAGTTTATTGGGGACAATTTATCCGCCCCTTCCATAGCAGAGTAGTAGGTTATGCCATCAGTTCTACCCAAGATTCATTATATCAAATGGGAGAAACGCTAATAAGACATTGCCTTGAGGCTTTTTCCTCTCTGTCTTTCCGGGAGGAAATAATTGGCAAGCTGATATATGATATGGTGGGGGTAAAAGGTGAAACGGTGCTGGATCCCACACTATTGTTGCCGTTTGATTACTGGAATGGTTTTGGAAGTGTAGAGGAAAAAAGGATGTCAGTGGTAGTTTACTTGATGAGGTTTAGGAATAGTGAAGAAATAAATCGGGATATTTTAAGAAAAGCCCACCAATTGGCACAATTGTTAAAGTACGAAGTTACAGACTTATCTGCCAATATCGTCAGTCCGGAAACATTCCTATCCTATTTCAAATCTGCCCGATATGTTATCACCAATTCATTTCATGGAGTTGCTTTAGCCCTGATTTTCGAGAAGCCTTTGTACGCCATTCGGTCTTACGATTCATTAGACGAACGTTATGTGAATCTCTTGTCACTTGTCAATGGCAAACAGATGCTGGCAGATAAGGATTTTTCTCCCATTGCCATGCAAATAGACTATACCACCATACGACAGAACCTTGCAGAACTGCGCAATAAATCTATGGAATATTTAAGAGATAATATACTATCCTGATAATGTTCGTCAATCGCACCAAACAGAGCATAAGGAATATACGTGTTTCCTTATGTTTCTCTATTTTAATACTTGTTCTTCGTTTCTTCTCGCGAAAGGTGTTTATCGACCACATTGGTATAGAAGTACTGGGGCTAAACACTGCTCTGACCAGTCTTCTAAATTTATTAAATCTGACAGAGTTAGGAATAGGAAGTGCAGTTTCTTATTTTCTTTATATCCCATTAGCTCAATCCGACTGTAAAACGGTAAATGAAATAGTTTCTTTACAAGGATGGTTATACAAGCGTGTGACATATGTCATACTGGTCGGAAGCATAGTGTTAATGTCGTTTTTCCCATGGATATTCTCACAGATGAAACTGCCATTGTGGTATGCCTATGGCTCATTCGGGGTCTTGTTAATAGGGGCGATACTCGGGTATATCATTAATTACGCACAAATTTTATTAAGTGCAGACCAGCAAATATATAAAATAACCTATAATATAAAAGGCTGGGAAGCTTTAGGTGTTATTATCCAGATTGTAGGTATAAAATATCTGCATTATGGATATTTCTTTTGGCTTGTTGTCGAATTAGGCAGGACTTTAATTTCTTGTTTATCTCTACACCGGACAGTTAAGCGAAGTTATCCGTGGCTTCATACAGATTTGACCAAAGGGAAATTCCTATTTCGAAAATATAGTGAAGTTACCCGGAAAACCAAACAATTGTTTTTCCATAAAGTCTCCTCCTATATTGTCAATCAAACCATACCTTTAGTAACTTATGCATGTTTATCATTGACAATGGTTGCAGTTTACGGAAACTATCTCGCAATTATTTCAAATATAACAATCTTGTTTTCTGCTTTGTTCGAAAGCATGAGAGCCGGCATTGGAAATCTGGTAGCAGAAAAACACCCCAGGCAGGTACATGCTTTTTTTGCAGAATACATTACTGCCCGGTATTGGCTGTCAGCTGTCATTTGTTTTTGTTTATTACAACAAGTCACTCCATTTATCTCGTTATGGCTCGGCAATGAATATGTGTTGGATTCTGTTTCTTTTTATATATTGATACTGAGTACATTTTTGTCTTTGGCAAACAGCTTTGAATCGTTCTTGTCTGCATACGGATTATTTCAGGATGTTTTTTCACCTGTCGTAGAGGGGGCGTTACACTTGTCCTTTTCCATTTTATTGGGATACTACTGGGGGCTACCCGGTATTCTTGCCGGCAGAGTAGCTGGATTATTGTTCCTCATATGTTGGAAACCTTATTTTTTATACAGTCGTGGATTTCAAATTCCGATAAAGCGCCACATTCAACTTATGGGCAAGGTGATATTTCTGATTCTGTTATCAGCTGGCATTTGCCAAATCACGACAAAGCACCTTATGCCCCCTTATTATAGTTTTACAGAATGGATATACAATAGTATATTATTATTCGTATATAGTATTTTGGTTTTCTTTATCCTGTTTGCTGTGTTCTGCAAAGAGTTCAGAAACTTGTTCTACCGATTTCTAATAATAACCAGACACAAAACATGATTTCTGATCAAATGTTTTCACATTATGTGAATCGCGCCAAACAAAAAATACGTCAATTGATACTCGACAGCTGCCAGCTATTGGCTGGAAGAGTGGACAAGGAAATTTCCATCTTTTGCAACAATTGCATAGGAGCATTTGTCGCGTCAGATTTTAGGCTGCCGTTTAACAGTCCGACGGTGAACTTGATGATACCTCCGGCTGATTATGTCAATTACATATCCAATCTGGAGCACTATATTAATGCGGATATTGAAGCAATAGATACCAGTCTCCCATATCCGGTAGCATTATTGGGAAATAAAGTGTGTTTGCACCTTATCCATTACAATACGTTGGAAGAGGCCAAGGAAATCTGGAGAAGAAGAGAAAACCGTATCAACCGGGAACGGATGTTCTTTATTTTTGTGGAAACTGACGGTTGTACCATAAAAGATCTGGAACGGTTTGACCATTTGCCTTACAAGAATAAAGTGGCTTTGACCCATAAGGCATATCCGCAAATCAAATGTGCTTATTATATAAAAGGCTATGAGAATCAGGATGGGGTGACTGGTCTGTATTATTTTCGTAAGATACTTCCATTGCGGATTTATGATCAATTCAACTGGATGAGATTTCTAAAAAGAGGAAAAATATAACATTTAATAAATACGTTCCAATTATGCCTCCCCCGATTACCATTATTGTAGCAGTTTACAGAGCGGAAGCCTATTTCCACTATTGCATGCAAAGTCTGCTTAATCAAACTTTTAGGGACTTTGAGATATTACTTATTGATGATGGCAGCCCCGATAATTCCGGCAGGATATGCGATGAGTATGCAAAAAAGGATGCGCGTATCCGAGTATTTCATAAGGAAAACGGTGGGGTAAGTTCTGCACGTCAATGTGGAATAGATAATGCATTTGGGGAATATACCATTCATGTTGATCCGGATGATTGGATAGAACCGGATATGCTGGAAAAGCTGTATAAAAGAGCCCAAAAGGATAATGCAGATATGGTGTTTTGCGATTTTTATTTAGAATATAAGGATAAAACGAAATACGAAAATCAGCAACCGTCAGGTTTAAGTAATAGATCCATATTATTCGACTTATTGGTTTATTATAAACAAAGAGTGTCTTTGTGCAATCGGCTTATACGTTTATCCTGCTATAGAAACCATGGAATTTATTTCCCTCAAGAGTTAAAATATGGAGAGGATAATTGTGTACTTATACGATTAATATGTCAAATGAAAACAATTTCTTATTTACCGCAAGCCTATTATCATTATAATCTATATTCTAATTTGAATTCATTAACAAGAAGAGAAAAAAAAGACATTGTAGCAGTAAGAACAACTAGATTTAACTACTATAAAGATGACTTATATCAAACAAGTCCAAAACTATATAATGCGTGTTTGTCTGCCACTGCTTATGAATTCTTTGCAGACAATTTATTTTCCGCTTCTGAATATAAAGAAAAATATAGAAACAAGATTATCCTCTTTTTATGTTCTCCGATTAGCATAAAAATGAAATCTTTTATTATTTTTTCGGCTTTGGGATATAAAGACATTGCTTACAGAATATATAATAAATTGAAACGTATATTTCCCAATAAAAATAAGCTCTCAAAACTAGAAGATATATGATTCCAAAAAAAATTCATTATTGTTGGTTAAGTAAGAATGCCATGCCGGATAAGTTCCTGCATTGCACAGAAAGTTGGAGAAAATATCTTCCTGACTATGAGTTCATCGAGTGGAATTTAGAACGTTTCCCTTTACAAAAGAGCATTTGGGTCAGACAAGCTTTTGAACAGAAGAAATATGCTTTTGCAACCGATTATATTCGGCTCTATGCACTGGTTACAGAAGGGGGGATATATCTTGATTGTGATGTGGAACTCGTGAAGCCATTTGATGATTTGTTGTATTTGCCTTATTTTGTATGCAAGGAAAACAGCCCACAAGGAATAGAAGCCGCGATTATGGGAGCTGAAAAGGGAACGCCATGGATAATGAAATGCCTGAGTTATTATGATAACCGCAATTTTATTGGTGACAATGGAACAGAACAAACCGCCGTACTTCCTTCCATCTTAACAAAAGTAATTGATAGATTTTACACCTTACAGTTTATTCATGAAGTATCTGAATTTGTAAATTCACAAGAATATGTTTGTGTTCTTCCACCCGATTATTTTAGTCCCAAAAATTATATAACCAAGAAAATATCAATTACCCAAAACACGTATTGTATTCACCATTTCGCCGGAACTTGGCAATCAATATGGAAGAAAATGTTACTATGGTTATGGTTGCCATTATCGGCAAAGTATCCTTTCCTGAAATCTCTCTTGAAGAAATGAATATCATATCATGCTATTCTCAAATCTGTACATAAATAATATGATTAAAGTTTCCATTTTAGTTCCTGTATATAAATGCGAGAAATTCATAAATCAATGTGTAGAGTCTTTATTTAGCCAAGCATTTGATGATGTGGAATTTATCTTTTATGATGATTGTTCGCCCGATGCAAGTGTTTCCTTGATACATCAATGCTTGGAAAAACATCCTGACAGATGGGAGCAGGTAAGAATCATTTCCGCACAGCAGAACTCGGGTGTTTCTATTGCACGGAATCGTTTATTGGTAGAAGCCAAGGGAGAATATATATGGTATGTAGATAGTGACGATTGGATAGAGCCGGATGCAATACGGTTGTTATACGAAACGGCTTGTTCTTCCAAAGCGGACATCGTTTCCTTTGGATTCTATTATGAAGGTATATCTCGTTGTGCAACGGTGTATCATTATAAATATAAATCGGTAAAGGAGTGTCTAAAAGATGTAATAGGTAATAATTGGGGAGCTGTTTGGCGATTTTTCTTTCGACGGTCAATTGCAACTGAGAATTCTATTCTTTTTCCGGTAGGCTACAACGTAGCCGAAGATTATGTATTCTGTATCAAATACCTATTCCATGTTCAAAATATTATCAGTATAGATGTGCCCTTGTACCATCATATTACTTATAATACGATGTCGCTTGTTGCAACACAAGATATTCATAGTCTAGTTCATCAATATGAAGCCACCATAATTGTAGAGGATTTTTTACGTAAAAACAAGATCCTGCAACTGTATTCTAAAGATTTGAATTTACGGAAAGCTTATGTACTGGCGTCGTTTTATCGGTATTTCAATAGAATATGGGGAGGATTATATGGGCCATTATGGAAACGTTTGGTTGCAAGATGGAAGCGGAAAGCAATAGCCTTGATTTATAAACATGGTTTAAAATCATCGAAATGACCCTATACCGATTTAAGAGGATATGGTCTATGTTAAAGTCTTTACCATATTCTTTATATTTTAATTTTCATTACTTGCCTATCAGGCAAGCCATAAAATTGCCCATCATACTATATTCACCCCACTTTTGGTCGTTGAAAGGAAAAATTATTATAGATGCTCCGCAAATCTATTTCAGAATGATTCGCTTGGGATTATTCAATGGAGGACTAAGTAACGGGCATGGATTTGTTTGGATGAACGAGGCTGGAACAGTAATTTTCCATGGAAAATTTACTGTAGGTCCGGGCTCTGTAATAAAAATAGCACATCCCAAGGCTATATTGGAATTTGGAGATAATGTATGTAATGCTTCCTCTCTAAAAATAGACTGTCATTACCGGATAAGCATTGGAGAGAAAACCAGATTCGGGTGGAATGTCACTATAATGGATTCTAATTTGCACCGATTAAAAAACGAAGATGGTACTTGGAAGGGGAAAGGATATGATATGGTAGATATCGGTGGAAATACTTGGATATCATCGCAGTGTGTAGTACTTCCGGGAACAAAATTCCCATCATATAGCGTTTGTGCCTTAGGCTCCATTCTAAATAAGGACTATTCAAATAATGAAAGAGGATTGTATGCAGGAAGGCCAGCTAAATTAATAAAAGCCGGAATTTGGAGGGATATGTCGGATGATATAGTTCATTATGATGAGAACTTATAAACGGCTTATTCAGATTTCCAATAGGCATATTATCTTTGAGTAAAAACACATGGAAAGTGTCAAGGTCATAAGAATTGTTTTTGGACTTATAAAAAATGAGGTTATCTATAAATGAAATTGGCTTTTTGGCATTCTTTTTACCTCTATTGGCTATTAAACTGCTTAATATAACAGCAGAAAGTAGGTTGTTAATGATGGCAGGGGCAATATGTTTTGTTTTTTTTATACTATTTGTCGCACAAAAAAGGAGATATAGCAAAAACTTTGCCCGGTTATTTGCTTTATTATTGGTCTATTCTGTAATTCTTGTATTTACTTGTGAAAAGCAAGGTTTCTTGTTTTCTGTTGCCATGTTGATTTTAATGAAAGACGTTGACATGAACCGAAATGTCTATAAGATATCTTTCATAGTTGGATTAATATTTCTATTTATTGCTTGTTATCTGAGCAGGCATGGAGGAGAAGTAATTCGATTCATAAACGGGGAATGGAGAACGATAATGAAACGTAGTAATATTCTATATGTATCTTTTACGGCTGTAACTTGTCTATACCTTTTAATTAAAAAAAACAATCTCTTTTTTCGGCATATATTGTGCATTTTGATTTCCAGTTATTTGATGTATTTATATGCAGGTGCAAGGACGGGGTTCGTATCCATGTTGGTTCTTGTGTTTTCGCTTATAATATTGAGAAGTGAATATATCAGTCGTCTGAAATTTGTTAGATACAGTTGTATATTATCACCGGCAATATGCGCAGGAGTATCTTGGCTCTCGGCATTTAAATATGGAGACAGTCTCATTCTGATATGGTTGGATAAATTGGTACAAGGCAGAATATATCAAGGTAATTATTTTTTAAACCTATATGACATAAAATTGTTTGGACAACCTATCTATGAGAGTGGTAATAGTGATGATTATTACGTTTTGGATTCTGCTTATCTCGATATGCTAATTTGTGAGGGAGCGTTATTTTTTGTTTTATGGGTATTTGTTAATAAGGCTGTAATCAAGTATATGTATGATAACAATAGAATGATAGAAGTGGCCATTTTAATTATGTATTCGGTCTATGGAATATGCGAAACATTTTTACCTAATTGTTTTTTGAATATATCTTGGTTCTTGTATGGAGAATACTTATATGCACGAATAAAATGATATAGATTGTGACAGTTAAAGATGAAGACAAAAATTAGGAATTATTCCCCATTAATAAAATCAATACTTCTCACAAATAAACAGTTGACAGAAGATATGTTGGTAAGTCGTGGAAAGATATATACATTTCTAAATCCTGTCTCTTATCTGACAGCATTAAAGGATGAAAGCTTGTTCACCCGTTTTGATGCGGTAATGGTTGATGGCTCTATCCTGGCTACCGCCATCAGGCTATTATATAATAAAAAAATCAAACGACGAAGTTTTGATATGACCTCTATTGCCGATTTGCTGTTTCGACATATCTTATCTGAGAAAAAAACTGTATATTTGGTAGGTGCACAGCAAGAACAGATAGAGAAAGCGGTGAGCATCTTATTAGAACAATATCCTAAAATGCGAATAGCAGGCTATAGGGACGGGTATTTTTCGTCGAAAGAAGAAATACAAGAAGAATGTAAAAAAATTCTCCATCTTAATCCTGACTATGTAATTGCCGGAATGGGAGTACCCTTACAAGAACATTTTTTATTGCAGTTGAAAGAGAATGGTTATCAAGGTATTGGATTTACATGCGGAGGTTTCTTTTCACAATTGAGTATAAAAAGTATCCAATATTATCCTCAATGGATGGATAGATTCAATTTTAGATTTTTGTACCGTTTTTACAAGGAAAAACATACAAGGAAACGTTACTTGAAAGCCACATTCTTGTTTCCTTTTTATTTTATAAAAAATAAAATTCGTTAAGAGCTTGTTTAGATTTCATTTAATTGCAGGAAGGGCTTTCTGTCTAGGCGTAGAATTAGGAAGCTCCTCTTTGTTGTTTTCTAGAGAATTAGACTTTGGAAGGTATAATGAAAGATTGTTATCCGTCTTTTGATTTGATGTACATTTATGTAGCTTTCGGGGTATTCTTTATAGAGCAAAAAAAGAAAAAACTAAAGGGAGGCCGTCACAGTCTCCTTTACCTCTACAGCCCAAATTCCTTCTTCAACCTCTGGACCGTACTTACACTCACTCCCTCGGTACCGGCTATCATCTTCATCGGATAACCCTTGCCGAGTAACCTGAGTACACTGGCATATTGCTTGCGCTTGTCCTCCTCCGGTTTACGATATCCGGTTTTTCTGCCTACCTTGCCTCCCTTAGCTATATATTATGCTTTACCCGATTGAAGATGGAAGCTGATATTCTCCCTCTCCATCGCGGCTACAGTACCGAGAATAGCGATGAAGATAGTAAGGAATGGATGCTCCCTACCCGTGGAGTCGAATATGCTCAGGTTCTCTTTCTGGAAATGGACGTTCAGCCCTCTCTCCTTACACAGCATCACATTCTTAAGCACCTCATCAACGTTTCTACTCAGTCTGGAGAGTTCGCTGATAAGTAGTGTTCCTATACCCTCGGAGAAACAGTATTCAAGACACTCTGTAAGAACTGCTCTTTCTGAATTTTTCTTTGTTCCTGATATTTTCTCCTCGTATATTTTCTCGATTCAGCCAGCATCCTCAAGTCCGATACCTGACGCTCCGTGGATTGTCTGTCGGTAGTGGAACTTACTCTGGCATAAATCACCACCCTGCTATTTTCCATGTCAATTATACTTTGGTAAACGCTCAAATTAGGGTAAGCGCCTAAGTAAGTACATCTTCTACAGTTCATTTTCCCTCCTTACTTTTGCTACAAAAAAATAATATCCTATGATGCAGCGACGTAAACACATGATGAGCAGAGAAAAA
>OCAI01000036.1_pt1 | contig 187633 bp, 127 predicted proteins | sample 1538271 | NCBI WGS metagenome assembly OCAI01 (sample SAMEA2580269, study PRJEB22360) | human gut metagenome | biome: human gut; feature: human-associated habitat; material: faeces | place: Denmark | collected 2008/2010 | reverse complement strand
TCACAGCACCGTCCCCCAAAAGAAAAAAAAAATTTAGATGGGGGGGGGGGGGGGGCGATTTGGCAACTTATCTATTCTTTCCATATGCCATTATTTTTTATGGTATCAGGTTTTTTGATGTATAAAGCGTATCAATGGAGTGATTTCCTATCATTTACAAAGAAAAAAATCATACGTTTACTTCTGCCATATATTTGTACAATTTGGCTTGTGTATTTGGTGCGTGGTGCTATAGGATATTGGTTTTTACTATGCTTATTCCAAATATCAATAGTCGGTTTTCTATTAATAACATTACTGGAAAAAATTAACCCTAAAAGATTTTTGATTATTGATATTATAATCATGGGTATTGTATATGTCCTATTACGTATATTCCATGCACAAGAATGGCATCTTTATGGAATTTCTTTAGGAAGGTTTGTTGGTGCTTTCATTCCATTTTTTGTAGGTATATTACTTCGTAAACACAAATTCCTGTTTAATGCATGCATCTATAGTGATTGGTTTTATTCTTCGGCTTTAATATTATTTGTAGGAGTTTTTTCCTGTAGATATTTATTAGAATACGGAAAATTTTGGGAACTCATCTATATTCATAGTACTACATTCTTGGCTATTATGGGGTCATTCATAGTCTTCCATATATTTGCAAAAGATTTATTGGTAAGATTCAGACCTTTGCTATCCCATTTAGGAAGAATGACTCTCCCAATTTACATGTTGCATATAATGTTTGTTATTCAAATTCCTGCTATAGGTGAGTTCATTATTGTGCAAAACGCAGTAACTTCAATCGTATTGCAAATAATTTATTCAGCCGTTATATCTATTATTGCTATTGTATTATCTCTGTTGCTTTATAAGGTAATAATCATTAGTCCACATTTAAAACGGCTATTTTTCGGTGAGTAATTTATGAGCGGAAAAGTATTGTTAGAGAAATTATCATTTCCAAAGAAAATCCTATTTATTTTCAGCTTATTAATAGGAATTTGTTTTTGGTCAAATTTGGCGTTAGATATAAATCCATGGGGAACCCGATGGGCATATCCTTTAGTGTTTATTTATTGCCTAATCTTACTTTTTGATAAATCGACAGAATGGAAATCGTATAAATGGGAATTTGCAGGAGTTTTAAAATGGACAATTATTACAATGTTCCTTTCTTTTATTCCTGCATACATTGATTGGAATCAATCCATATTACTGAGCTTACAAGCCTCAATAAAATATACTTGGATTTTATTTATCTATTTTATTCTTCGAAGATGGAATATAGGTACTTCATATATAATGAAATATATCATTATTCTATCTATTATTTGGGTTATTATTGAGATTGGGCAACAATTTACTTATCCAAATTATTGGTTTACCGGTCGGCCTGATGAAGGATATGGAATCGCCGAGCGGATGGGATTATATCGTTTTTACATTTGGGGAGTAGATTTCGTAATGATAGCATTTGCTTATTGTGTAGGACTATTGGCACAGCGGGAGAATAAATTTTCCATTAATTTATTGTGTTTAGGAACTATCTTTTTAATAGGTCTTTTATGCTATTGTTCACGCAAACACATATATGTATCATTATTAACAATCGGTATTGTAAGTTTATCAATTAAAAGCAAATATAGAAATCTTATACGTTTTGTTTTTGCACTATTAGTCTTTGCAATAATTTACAATTTCTATGCAGATTTTGCAGAAATGAACGAACAATCAATTGAAGCGCAAGGTGAAGGTGAAGATTTCATTCGTTTTTTGGCCTTGGACTATTATTTATTTAAGTTTTCTGACTCACCACTTTACTTTTGGCTTGGTTCAGGCATACCATCAATATCTGAATTAGGGAGAGTTAGCACATACGCAATAGATGTATTGAAATTTTATAGGGCAGATATTGGCATTTTTGGTTATTATTCTCTATTTGGAATAATAGGAACACTTCCTTTCATTTTTTACATATGGAAATTCTTAAAAAATTGGAACTATATAGATTTATGGTTCAAGTTATTCTTCATTATGAAATTGATATTGATTGTGTTTGATTTTTGGGGAAATTGGAATGTTGGTATGATGGCTTATGTCATATTCTTATATATGTTAGAATTAAATATTCAAAAAAATAAAGGTCAACGAGTAAAAACTTAACATATGAATATCGGAATCCTTACTTATTATAGAGTAGCAAATTTTGGAGCTAATCTACAAGCTGTATCAACTTATTATTATCTAAAGAATAATGGATATAACCCTTTGTTTATCCTTTATGAGTCTGATGATACAGTTAAAAACTTTCAGAAGAAACAAGCCAATGAGATACAAAAGGAAGAGCATGTTCACTTTGTTGATACCGTTATTCCAAATCAATCATTCCGTTGTTTTAATGCAAACGATATAAACCGAGCCATAAATGAGTATAATTTGGATGCTATTATTATCGGGTCTGACGCTGTGTTGCAACATCATCCAATTTGCGCACGAATCAAAAAGGGAAAGCGTAAGCCGTTTTATATTGAAAAGATGGTTTCTGAACGAATTTTCCCTAATTGCTTCTGGGGATGTGGAATATCCGAAAAAATATCAATGGCTATGATGTCGGTTTCTTCCCAGAATTCCGAATATAAATATTTTGGAAAAAAGTTAAGCCGAAAAATGTCAGAAACACTATCACGAATGAAATACATTTCGGTTCGTGATAGTTGGACAAGAGATATGGTTGTATCTATAACACATGATAAAATTATCCCTCCCGTAACTCCTGATCCTGTTTTTGCTTTCAATGAGAATGCAGGATTTCTTGTACCAAGTGAAGAAAGCTTGAGGAAAAAGTATAATCTTCCTCAAAAATACGTTCTCATAAGCCTATTACATCAAGATTTGACTATCCAGCAAATGGAGGAATTAAAAAAAGAGTTTGCCAAATACGAAATGCATTGTATTGCTTTTCCGATGCCCGTAGGAATACGTTTTAAGCATCCATTTGCCTATGAAATAGGAATTCCTCTTCCTGTATTAGATTGGTATGGATTAATTAAATACGCTTCAGCATACGTTGGGAGCAATATGCACCCAATTATTGTCAGCTTGCATAATGGAACTCCTTGCTATAGCATCGATTATTGGGGGACGACAGATTTCTGGGGAAATCATTTGGGTGATGGTTCAAGTAAAGTCGCTCATATACTGAAGGTTTTTAAATTAGAGAAAAACAGAATTAGTATCAATAAGGGAAAATGTGATTTGAATGCTAAACAAGTGGTAGAAAGCATTATTTCTTTCCCTCGTGAACAAGTCATCAAACAGGCTAAGTCATACGCTAATGAATATGAACAAATGATGAAACAAATTATCGCTTCACTTATGTAACATCACAAAATATATAGTTGATTATGAAAATTCTTATTGTCTCCAGTGTTCAGACACATCCTACCACATCTGGAAGTGGAAGCTTTATCAGAAAATACACTACCCTATTAAAAGAAATGGGGCATGAGGTTTATTTTTTGCATGTGATTTATTATGCTTTCACTAAAAAAAATAAAAGATTGACTGATGAAGGGATTATAGGAACCAAGAATTATTGGAGAGATCATTATTTTCAGTATCGCACTTCCTTAAGTAGTAGAATCATTGAAGAGATAAAAAAAGCATATCGGAAAAATTTTTCCGACTATTATGCACGATGTGATGATCATTATCCTTATGGATTAGCAAAGTTCGTTTCCCAATTACATAATACATATCAATTTGATGCATGTGTAATCAATTATTATTGGTTTACGAAACTTTTCAATCATATTGATATTGAAAGAAAAGCCTTAGTGGCTCATGATAGCTTCACTTATAATAATGTAAGAAACTCTGTTAAAAGTTTATTAAATCTGAAACCTAATGAAGAAGCTAAAGCTTTACAGCGATGCCCGTATATTTTTGCTATGCAAGAGGAAGAACGGATATTTTTTACAAGACTTTCACCATTAAGTAAAGTGTTGACAAGTTATTGTAATTATGAGTTTGTCAACCAACCAAAAACTGGTAATCATAATATTGTGTTACTATCTAGTGGATTTCAATTAAATGTAAATGGTTTAACTTGGTTTATCGATAATGTATTTCCTTTAATTCTTCATGACTATCCTGATTGTCGTCTTAAAATAGGTGGTTCCTTATGTAAAGCAATACAAAATAGTTTTCCTCATCCTAATATTGATTTAATTGGATATGTAGATAATGCTGCTGATTTGTATGAATTGGGTGATATTGCTATAAATCCCACTTATCAAGGAACTGGTTTGAAGATTAAGACATTTGAATCTATTGCTTACAATAAGATAACGATGGTTCATCCACACAGTATGAATGGGATTTTTGATAAAGGGAATGCTCCGTTATTCGCATCTGACAAACCCTCTGAATGGGTGGATTTTTTACATAAAGTTTGGGACAATCCGGATTTTTTGGATTCCTTTCGAACAAGGAACAAAGAATATATAGAAAGAATGAATCTTTTCATCGTTGATCAATTTGAACAATTTCTTAAATCATAAACAATGAAAATTAAGCAAATTATTTTTTGCACTTTGAGAGATAATCGAGGTGCAACGGGAGGACCAGGAGGCGTCCTCTATATACAGAAAAATGTATTAGGAAACGAGATAAACAAGGTTCCTTGCAAATACCAATTTAATATCATAAATTTACGTCTAGGCCCTATTAAAACACTAATCAACAAATGGTTGTTCTACTTAAAATTCCGACATATTACAGACGCTTATTTTTTTACACATGACATTGAGACTGGCGAGCTTTTGGCACACCTAGGGAAAAGATATTCCATACTATATCACCATCAAGGACCAATCATACAAGAATTGACAAACTTTGGGAAAAAACTTGGTAATTGCAAGAAAAAGAGACTTACCCAAATAGAGCATATAGCGTTAAGTCATGCACAATCATTACATTTTCCAAGCACTGGAGCTGCTAACATGTATTTTACGAGCCAATATGCCGCATGTAACAGAAACGAAGTGAATCTTGGCAAACCATTTTATAATATAATACCCCAAGTCAATCCTACCAAACCTAATGATTTTGAACTTGATTTCGATGATAATTTTATAACCCTGTTTTCTTTGGGCACATTGACCTCCGCTAAAGGTCAAGACTTGACGATAAGGTTCATACATAAGCATATAAACGCATTCTCAAAACCATTGCGTTACATAATAGTGGGCAGAGGACCTTTGAAAAACCAACTGCTATCAGAGCTTGATAAAATAAAAAAAGAGAATCCTTCATTCATATATCATTATTATGAATCCCTTCCACATGAAACGGTAATGCTCATTCATAAGATAAGTGACATATATATTATGTTGCATCGCATTTCTATATTTGATTTCGCAACATTGGAAGCCATGTCACAACACTCTGCTATTATCCTGTCCAAAATTGGAGGGAACTTGGATTTCGACATGAATTCAAACATTATCTTTGCGGAAGACGTAGAAGCTAATGAATCTATTTTAATAAAAGCGGATTTTCCTTCTCTTAAAGAGAATAACTATAATGTTTTCAATTGTCATTTCTCTAAAGAAGCATTTGTAAATCAATACAAGGAATTCTTCGAACAGATGCTTGTGAAAGAAAAATAGTCACAACTTGATTCGCAAATTTATACTCGAAACCTTGATGAAGTATTTATGAACCCTACTGGCACTTCCGTTCCTATCCCTTCATTTGTTTATACGGTTTTTCTCTTCAAGAAAGATGATATGCAAGGAAGATCAAAGGCATACGGCACAGTGCAGGACATCTGCATTTCAAAACCAGATATTGCAATTTATTTATTTCATGTTATGGTTACCAGAATACCGAAACGTATTCTATATGCGTTGTGGAAAAATGGGAAAAGTCTTGCCGTATTTACCCCCCCCATATTCTCTCAAACCACATTGTATATCAAGATGTTATCTAAAAACGCAGGAGGAGGTATGGTAATAAACCATGGCCATTCTGTGGAAATTAACGCTTCTCGTATTGGCAAAAATTTTCATTGTTTTCAAAACGTAACCATTGGGACTACAAACAGTCCGATAGGACCTACGATAGGTGATAACGTTTTTGTCGGTGCCGGAGCTGTTATTATGGGTAACATCAAAATTGGAAATAATGTGAAGATTGGGGCCAATGCTATTGTAACACAAGACTTACCAGATAATTGCACTGTAGTCACAAAAGGCTCATGCATTGTCAGATTGTCTGGGGAAAAAGTCCGTATTGATTTGTAATAAACACAACTTATTTATATATATTATGAAATCTCCCAAAATCATTGCAGAAATCGGTTGCAATCACAAGGGTGATATGGCAATCGCTAAAGAGATGATTATGACAGCTGCCACTTATTGCAAGGTGGATGTTGTCAAGTTCCAAAAACGTTGCAACAAAGAGCTGCTTACTCCAGAAGAGTATAATGCTCCGCATCCTCATCCGGAAAACTCCTACGGAAAGACTTATGGAGAGCACCGTGAGTTTCTGGAGTTCAACCTTGACCAGCATCGCCAGTTGCAGGAATGGTGCAAGGAGTTCGGTGTGGAATATTCCACCTCAGTGTGGGATATCACCTCGGCAAAGGAAATCTGCACGCTGCATCCCAATCTGATAAAAGTGCCTTCCGCCTGCAATTTGAACAAAGGATTGTTGGAATATCTGTGCGACAACTTCGGAGGAGAAATCCATTTGTCTTTCGGCATGACTACTCGTGACGAGGAAGAACAGATTATCCAGTTCTTTGAATCCAAGAGTCGCAATAAGGATTTGGTTATTTATGATTGCACATCGGGTTATCCAGTACCTTTTGAGGACATTTGCCTGCTTGAAATCACCCGCTTGCGTGAACTGTATGCAGACAGAGTGAAAGCCATTGGTTTCTCAGGTCATCATTTAGGCATAGCCGTTGATAGTGCTGCCGTAGCTCTTGGTGCGGAATGGATAGAACGTCATTACACGCTTGACCGTACATGGAAAGGGACAGACCATGCAGCTTCTTTGGAACCGGACGGTGTACGTAAGCTGGCTCGTGACTGCCGTGCCGTGGCAAAAGCATTGACATACAAGAAAGAGGATATTTTGGATATTGAGAAGGTGCAGAGAAACAAACTGAAAAAAAATCAAGTGAAATGGTAATTAAAAAACCTTGCGTTATGAAAGTTACGAAATTTACTATTAAAGCAGATAAAGTGTTCATGCTTTCTTGCGATTGCGAGGAGTTTACAGCAAGCGCGGAAAGTGGTTTCAAAACATGGATAATGGATTATCTCGAGAAGCAATATCCCGATAAAGGAGTGACTATATTCACACGATATGAGCACCCTGTGATATCGGCAATAGCCGTGATTGACATCAATGAAGGCCAAGAGGGCGATATTGAAGAAATAAATACGAAGATGTAAACTATGATTATCGCATTCATACCTGTGAGGGGTGGAAGTAAATCCATCCCTCTCAAAAACATCAAGCCCTTCTGTGGCAAGCCTTTGGTTTGCTGGAACATTGAGGCATTGGAGAATTGTCCTGAGGTGGATGAGATCATTGTCGCCACAGATTCTGACAAGATAGAAGAGACAGTGGCGGCACAAGCATACAAAAAGACAAAGGTCTACCGACGTTCGGCAGAGAACGCCTGTGACACAGCAAGCACGGAAAGCGTGATGTTGGAATATATCCACTACGCCCAACTTCCGACAGACGATGTTTTTATGCTGGTGCAAGCCACTTCCCCGCTGACAGAGACAATTCACTTCACGGAAGCACTTGCCACGTATAGGAAAGGTGAATATGACTCCATCCTGACTTGCGTAAGGAACTACCGATTCTTTTGGAACGAGGATGGCACAAGCATGAACTACGACTACAAGAACCGTCCACGTAGGCAGAACTTCTCAGGAATGCTGATGGAGAACGGAGCCTTTTATATCAACAAGGTAGGCAACATCCTTGAATCTGGCAACCGTCTCAGTGGACATATCGGAATATACGAGATGCCGGAATATACGGCAACGGAAATAGACGAGCCGGATGATTGGATTGTTTTGGAGAACCTGATGCGCAAGCATGTACTGTGCAAGCGCAAAGAGACCAAGAAACCAATCAAGCTTTTCTTGTGTGACGTGGACGGCACGTTGACTGATGGTGGCATGTATTATTCAGAAAACGGGGATGAATTGAAAAAGTTTAATACCCGTGACGGTATGGGATTCCAATTACTTCGTGAGGCTGGAATAAAGACCGGTATCATTACTTCGGAAGATACCAAGATAGTGGAAAACCGCGCCAAGAAACTGAAAGTGGATTTCCTCTATCAAGGGAAACGAAATGGGGGAAAGTTGGCCGTGGCCAAAGAGATATGCGAGCAACTTGGCATTACGTTAGACGAAGTGGCTTACATCGGTGATGACGTGAATTGTGTGGAATTACTTGAAGCTGTAGGTGTGAAGGCTTGTCCTGCTGATGCTTGTGAGGAAGTGCAAGCGATTCCTGGCATCCATGTGATGACGAGGAAAGGCGGCGAAGGATGCGTGAGGGAGTTCATAAATATTTTGTTTAAGTGATGAAAAAAATAAAAGTTGTCTATATTCATCCTTCGCAATTGTCGGAACGATGGTTGCAATACTATAAACTTGATGAATTGCAAAACATATTTGACATTGAATACTGGGACTGTTCCGCTTTCGCCAATCCAAGTTTCAAAGCTCAAGAAATGCTGATACGTCCTTACTTGTATGTCTTGAGAAATGAAAATGAACTACGGGAAAATCTGACAAGAATCCCCAAAGATTCACTTATAGTCTGTGATTTACATAAAAATGCTGAGAATTATGGAATTTACAAGATTATTGCCAAGCTATTTAGACAAATCATATACATCAATTTCTTCTCAAACACCCAAGGCGCATATAAGAGCAAAATTCTTTCTAAATTGGCAAATTCATCAATTAAGGATATTGTTTGCTATTTTCTAATCAAGAGAGAACTGAAAATCATAAATATAAGCAGTCGAAATTCAGCCAAGTCTCAATATCGTATCAATCATCCTGATTATGAACAGTTCCAGAAAACAATAAATCAAGGAAACACTATAATTAATAAAGATTTCATAGTCTATATAGACAATTATTTCCCATTTCATCCGGAAATATCAAAGCGAAATTCTAGTATTAATCCAAACAGGTTAGCTCCTTTGTTTTACAAGTCCTTAAATTCTTTCTTTCAAAAAATCGAAAGAAATTATGGATGCAAAGTCATAATAGCAGCCCACCCTTCCTCTGTTTATGCAGTCAACCCGTTTGAAGGAAGAAAGTTGATTTACAATAAGACTTGTGAATTGATAAAAGACTGTAAGGCTGTGTGTATGCATACAAGCAATGCGATTTCGTTCGCTATCTTATGTGACAAACCAATAGCCTTACTTTCCAACGCTGCCTTCAAAGAAGCGACTTTAGAGTGGAAAAAGTTGCATACTTTATCGAATTTGTTGTCGCTTGACATCATTAATACAGATGAAACAACCATCTCGGATAGTCTTTTCTCTCCCGTTAATAGTAAGATAGCAAATCAATATAAACAGGAATATTTGATTGCGAATCCCAACGCAAATAATGCACTTTTGTTTATAAAACATTTCAAATCCATATATAAAAAATATTGCTTAGTAGCAAAGAATGTGACTCTGTTATGATAGTTTCACATAACAATACGACACCTTAGTTTGAATGCTGTGAGCAAATTCTTTCTTGCAACTGCATAATCAATTACAAACATTTAACAATCAAACTTTATATTGTTCTAATATGAATACGCCATTAGTTTCAATCATAATACCAGCGTACAACGCAACGGAATATATCGAGGCTATGCTTGATTGCATTATCGGACAAACTTATAAAAACATAGAAGTAATTCTGATAAACGATGGATCTACGGATGACACATTGGATAAGATACAAAAATATGCCTCGCTTGACAGTCGCATAGTGGTCTTAGATGTGCCTAATGGAGGTGTGTCACACGCACGCAATCTTGGCATTAAGAGGGCGAAGGAAGAGAATCTTTTATTTTTTTTTGACAGCGATGACATCGTTGATGCTTATGCGGTGGAGCATTGCATCAACTACATGGCATCTAACCACACCCCATGCGGTCATCTTTGGGTTTAATCATCAAGTGGATGGCAAGAAAACAAAATCAAGGAGTACCCTGGAGGGGATTTACAGAGGCAAAGATATTGTAAATGAGATACTACCTCGTATCATAGGAGTGTCATTCGAAGAGATCAATCAGTGGATTCGGTGTAACAAAGCATTCAAGACCGAGAAAGAGAGTCCGGCACTCTGGCATATCATGTGCGATGCAGAGGTCATTCGCAAGAATGATTTGCGGTTTGATGAGAATTTATCGGTAGGAGAAGATTTATCCTTCTTCTGTACTTATTTGCTGTATGAACAATCGGTTGGATATTTAGACGAATATTTGTACACTTATATTTTAAGAGATGGAGGAGCAAACTTACAGAATCAATCAAATGCCCGCAAACGGATTGAAAACAAAACTAAACTGATTTCGGCTCGCCTGAAACTTGATGAGCTTGCCCTTCAATTATATGGTGCCGATATCCATAAATATTGGGAGGGCACTTTGGTACTTAGCTGCATACAGGCAGGATTGTGTATGGCTAAAGATAAAAATGGAAACATGCGAAACAACTATTTATTATACAAAAAAATTGTCAATATAGATGTGGTGAAAGATGCTTGCATGGATTTCAAACCTCTAAAGGCTTAAAATCCATACCGTTTCGACTTTTATCAAAGGTATGGGGGGGTATTTTATACATTCTTTTCCTATTAACACCTAAACGGTTTTTAAAAGGATATAGGATTTAATCGTAATTTTTATTTCTGCATAAAATGAAAAACTATTCCCGTACCTCTTACGTCGACATAGCCAAAGGCATTGCTATTCTGTCTGTAGTCTTACTTCACGTAGATTTTGTTTATCCCAAGTTTTCGTTTATCAACATCAGTGCCATGTTGGGATGGTATTGGCATGTGCCAGTATTCTTCTTAATTGGCGGATTCTTTTTAAAGGAAGAACGGCTATTGCAGCCTGTTTCTTTTATTAAAGGGAAATTCAAATCGCTTTATCTGCTGGCTCTTTATATCTATCTGCCGGCAACCTTGCTGCATAATGTGTTCTTCCAATTAGGATGGTATTCTCCGGATGTGGTGTATGGAGGAAAAATCATTGCAGAATGGGACGTGAAAGAATATGCAATAGGCATTGCCAAGACTTTGCTGTGTGCGGGACGTGAACCGATAATGGGAGCGATGTGGTTTGTATATGCGCTTTTGTTTGCCTTGTGTGGATATAGTATTGTTATTTATATTGTTAATAAATGCAAATGAGGGGGGGGTACATCGTTCCGCTTATATTATTGGCATTGAAAATCGCTTCTTGTGTAGCTACTAATGTATATGGAATTACGATACCACGGTTCAGCAATGCCGTATCGGTCATGTTACTTATATATTGGACAACAACTGAACGGGCGATTGAAAGTGAAGTTTGACAATCCTTACTTATTCGTGGCAGCCGTATTGGTGGTATATGAATCTTCTTTATTGATAGGTCCGGTAGGATTGAACCACAATAGTTACAAAGACGTATTACAACTTACGGTGGGAAGCACATCTGCGCTTTATGCCGTTTGTTTCATTTCGAAAAAACTGGAGAAGTGGCGTATCGGGAAAGTGTTGGAAGTGTGTGGCAGGGAATCTTTTTACATCATGGGACTACACATCGTGAGGTTCAAACTTTGCACTATGTCGCTGATGGCTTTGGGCATTATTGAGGGTGGATTGGAAAATCTGATGACACCTCATTTATGTATTCCTGCTGATTGTCTATACGTTGTGCGGTTTGTTCTTTCCTGTCGCTTTTATGTTTGTATTCAGAAAATTGAAATCATTAGTGTTGCAAAATATGCATTGTGCTAACCAATTATAGAACATCCGATATATCGAGTAATTGGGCAATTGAATTGTAATGAATAAAACTATAGTTCAAATGTCAACTTTTACTAATTTCTAACATTATATTTCCATACTTTTATGAATATCAAGATTTTGGTGGTAGCTCACAAACAGTGTGAGATACCAAAGGATGACGTGTACCTACCCATACAGGTGGGCAAGGTCTTGCATCCGGATTTGAACCTAGGTTATCAACCCGATAATGACGGGGAGAATATCTCGGAAAAGAATCCTTATTATAGTGAATTGACTGCTATCTATTGGGCTTGGAAGAATCTGAAAGCCGATTATATCGGGTTGGTGCATTACCGCAGATACCTCGGAATGAAACACGGAAAAGATAAGTGGCAATGTCTGCTGACAAAGGAGGAAGCCCAAGCGCTATGCAAAGAACATGACATCATATTGCCACAGAAGCGGAGATACTATATAGAGTCGCTATGGTCGCATTACGAGCACACACATGATATTTCACATTTGGAAAAGACAAAAGCGATTATCGCAAAAGACTATCCGGAATACCTGCCTGCTTTCAACGAAGTGATGAAAAGAACTTGGGGACACATGTTCAACATGTTCATCATGAAAAAGAGTTATGCGGATGAGTATTGCGCTTGGCTGTTTGACATTCTATTTAAAGTAGAAAAACAGATAGATTTCTCCTCCTTGTCTGCCTTTGACGCCCGTCTGTTTGGCAGAATCAGTGAACTACTGCTTGATGTATGGATAGAGACCAAGGGGTATTCACATAAGGAGATAAAGATGATACAGATGGGAAACGAGAACTGGCCTCAAAAGATTAAATATTTTTTAGCAGCTAAATTCTTTGGCAAGAAGTATACGCAGAGTCGATAAACCTATAAAATAAAAAAACACATTAAATTTAAGTATTATTCATGCAACATTACGATTACCTAATAGTAGGCGCAGGCCTGTTCGGCTCTGTCTTTGCCTACAAAACCAAGGAACAGGGCAAAAAATGTCTGGTGGTTGACCGCCGTCCACACTTGGGTGGGAATCTTTATTGTGAAGATGTGGAAGGCATCCATGTGCATAAGTACGGGGCGCACATCTTCCATACATCTGATAAGAAGGTGTGGGACTTTGTCAACTCGATTGTGGAGTTCAACCGCTACACCAACTCACCCGTGGCAAACAACAAGGGCAAGCTCTACAACCTGCCGTTCAACATGAACACGTTCTACCAGATGTGGGGCGTGACCACCCCTGCCGAAGCCAAGGCGAAGATAGAAGAGCAGAAGGCAGAAGCCATTGCGCGTATGAAAGCGGACGGTGTAAGCGAGCCACGCAACTTGGAAGAACAGGCGCAAACGCTTATCGGCAAGGACATTTACGAGAAACTGATAAAAGGTTATACCGAGAAGCAATGGGGACGGAAATGTACGGAGCTTCCGGCTTTCATCATCAAGAGGTTGCCCGTGCGTCTGGTTTTCGACAATAACTATTTTAATGACAAATACCAGGGGATTCCCATCGGCGGATATAATGTGTTGATAGAGCGTCTGCTGGACGGAGCAGATACACGGTTGGGCTGTGATTTTTTTGCTCATCGTGAAGAATTGGAAGCTCTGGCGGATAAGGTGGTGTTTACCGGAGCCATTGATGAATATTACGGTTATCGGTTCGGCAAACTGGAATACCGCACGGTGCGGTTTGAGATGGAAACATTGGATACTCCGAACTACCAGGGCAATGCGGTGGTGAACTATACGGAACGGGAAGTGCCTTACACACGGGTCATCGAGCACAAGCATTTTGAGATGTTCGGCACGGATGTGGACAATTGCCCTAAGACGGTCATATCACGTGAATACAGTTCGGAATGGACGGAAGGCAGCGAGCCTTATTATCCGGTGAATAACGAAAAGAACAATGCGCTTTATCTGAAATACAAAGAGCTAGCGGATAAGGAAACGAACGTTATCTTCGGTGGAAGGCTTGCGGAGTATAAGTATTATGACATGCACCACATTGTAGAAAAAGTATTGAATCTGTTTTAATTTGTAAAAACGCAATTCTGAAAAGTCAATAATGCATGAAAAAGATCAAAAATCTGAAGACTTTCCATGAAATATTTTTATTCTTTTATTATATTGTGCTGTTTGGTGACCAATATGTTGGGTCAGCATACCTACGGCACATCAGGGCTGCTTTATTCTCCTACAGCCGAAATGCAGAAAGACAAGACTGTCATGATTGGTGGCAGCATGATAGACCACAATATTTATCGTGATGCCTATTGGAATGCCCATGATGAGTATAAACCTTATACTTATAACTACTATCTGAACATTACGCTGTTTCCATGGTTGGAAATAGCTTATACCTGTACGCTGGTAAAAGGCATTCATGGCAGCAATTACTGGCCGCAGCAGACTTGGGGCAAATTTACCAATCAAGACCGTTCGTTTCATGGGCGTTTGCGTCTGTGGAAAGAAGGTTGGTGGCAGCAATGGACACCACAAATCGTGCTGGGAGCGAATGATCCGGGTAGTCACGAGAGTGCAGGCGGCGGTGACCTTACATTTCAAGATGTAGGAGAAAGCACCAATCATCTGACCCGTTTCTATGTAGCTGCTACCAAGCATTTTACTTTTGAGAAATGGGGAACATTGGGTTTACACGCTTCAGTCATCCAGTTTGACGGTTTGGATTTTGACAACGAACACGGCGTGACGGTAGGCATAAATTACCGTTTCAATCGTACTGAAGATGATTTTTGGAATAAAGCGTTGAACGGACTAAATCTGATGGGAGAATATTATGACGGCGTGTGGAACGTGGGAACAAACTATTCGGTGTGGAAAGACCGGATCAATGTGGTGGCAGCACTATATGACAATCGGTTTTTGTCTGTTGGGATATATTTCAGAGTGTGCTTGAAGTAACCAAGTATTTATTCGAATTTATAAAGATTATTGGAATAAAATTAAAAACAGGAAGAAGTTCAGTAATAAAGAAATTACATGAAGGACACAGTATCCTTTCGGCAAGTACCATGGAGCCATCCGAACAGAACATATGGAAATGGATGGATAACGAACAAGATGAAGGAGAAAATTCCTAAATCAGATGTACTGTTCTTGTTTTGGGGATGATACTTTTGCGGTTTCCATGCAGATAACAAGTCAATTGTATCGTTGGAGCAAACGGCTCAGAGAAAAGTACTCTGTTGGAATTGATACTATGTATTGACAATAATTTTTCATACAGGCTTTTTGATGTCGCATGGAAAGAAAGGATAAATAAAAAAACATTAAAAATATATTAACGTGAGTTCGAAATAAAATCAAAAAATAGCAAGTTGTCCGTCATTGACAAACTTTACGTCAATGGCGGGCTTCTTTTCAAAAAAGCAGTATGCCGCGATAGCCGACAAGGAGTTGGCTATAAAGTTACTGCATGAACGATGTCTTGAGTGTTCAATCTGTGCGATGTTCTTCAGTTCGTCATTGACCGTTTCAATCAAGGCTCTTTTTCTTAGCAAAATCTTGTCGGCAATACTCATCAGTGAGTTCCTCATATTATTTTTAACTTTAGTAACAAGCTGTATGCCATTAAGGAAAAGGTTTTCAAACAGAGCCTGACCTATATATCCCTTGTCTGCACATAGTTTTCCTTTGATGTTTTCCAGAAACCTACCCTGTTTCAACGGTTCCCGGTCATCCACGTTTCCAGGCGTGAACATGAAATTGAGGATTTCACCCTTGTCATTGATTATCAGATGCAGCTTGAATCCGAAGAACCATCCCATAGAACATCTTCCACGCTCGGCAAGCCCTTCAAATGTCTTATGAATCAAGATTCTTTGGTTACGACATACACATAAGGGAGTGGAATCAACGAAACTGATGCCGGTACAAGTTCCCAGCAGTACTCTTTTGATGAATATGGTCATGGGAAGCAATACTTCCTTCTCCAGTTCCACAAAACGGTTATAAGAAACCTGACGAGGAAAAAGGTGTTTCAGATGTTTACAGACATACTCCTTGTAGTAATGCTTGAAACAACGGAAACCACCGGAGTGAAACAGGATTAGAATAACCATAATCTCTGCATCACTCATACGGTTGGGTTTGTTACGATGCATGGTCTTCATATCCTTAATCATATATTTTTCCTGTTGCAATGTAAATTCCTTGCAAAAATCATCGGCCATACAATAAATCTCTGTAACTTTAGACTCTGGAAACATAGTGGTAATCGTTTAAATGTTATAATTCAGCACTATAAATTTAATACTTTTATCGCTATGTTTCTAATTATAAGTGAAATATATTTATTCTTATTTCGAACTCACGTTATATTAGGCAATAATCAATGCATTACTATTGAAATGATTTCTGACTAAATTTGTTGTCATTTATACATAATTCCATGAAAAGTAGGATAGTTTCCGTTTCTTGTCACTATCTTTTAATAAAATATATCTTGTGTTGAGTGGGGATCAGTTGCCTTGGATTGAATGGCAGAACATCAAGCCTTATACTCCATGGAGATGGCATTAAAATCGTACAGAAGTACGATAGAAGTCCACAGGGAAGGCAAGGCATACAAGGACATGATGTCCAAGATGTATTATGTGGACGGCGATCTCAAGAACGACACGGTACAGTTTGACTTGGCCGTAGAGCGTTTCAAGATAAACAATGGGTACATTGACAAGCGGATAAAGGACTTGATGGAATTTGAGACGAACTCACTTTATGATATAGAAAATTTCTGCGTGGACAATGAAAGTAACCTTCCTTTAAGACACCGTTTCTTGGATGTGCCGTGGAATGTTCCAGTGGATTCAAAGGATGACGCTGATGACAATATCCAATGAAGTCTTATTCCAACATTCTCTGCCCTTACCAACAGAGCATCAGGCTATGCGTGTCTGATACGTGGAGGTTGAATAAAAACATGATGGTACAAATGCCAACAGGTATAGGCAAACTCCATTCGCTCGCGTCGGTCATTCATGAGCATTTGCAAGAACGGCAAAGGCAAAGTGTGTGGATTGCCACCCACCGTCGTGAACTGGTAGAACAGATAGAAGATACGGTGGTGCGGTACGGCATACGGAAAGAGGAGGGATTGGTCTGTTCCTCCCAATTGCTGTCACACCATTGGGAGGATGTGGAAAATGACAGGTCAGACCTGATAGTGATTGACGAAGCTCACCGCGCACTTGCCGAGACCTACAAGGAACTGTGGGCACATTACCCAGATGCGAAAAATTAGGCAGACAGCCACTCCCTGTCTCATGAAAAGGCGGGGATCCACGGATTTGTTCGGCATCCTCGTCGCATCCGACAGCATCCCACCTTGACATTGATTTCTTCCAAGAGATCCTAGCTTCACACTGGAAACCTTATCTTGATAACCTTCACGTCTGCATGACCGATGCCACATGCTATGAGAACCATATGCATTTTCTTACGGACATGAAACTCCTTTTGGAAAGCATTGAATGGCTCTACAGGCATATATTGCAGGGATTGGCATAAGGCGTCCGCGTAACAAATACAGGAATGTGGCGGAATCCTATCTGTCCTACTGCAAGAAAAGAAAGAGGAGAGCTTCAAGGACAAGAATGCTCAAGCGTGATCAGACTCCTTGAAAAACTCCTCAATCAAAGGGGTGAAATTCATAGAGAGTACGGAACCTCACTCCGATATACCCAAGATTATCATAAACATCTTTCCATCATCAGGAAGGTTCTTGTACAGGAAAAGGAAATGTTTGAAGGGCGAAAAGTCAGTGACCGTATCGTCAATATTAACCGTCATTATGTACGTCCCATCGTCAGAGGCAAGGGAATCAAGTCCGTCGAGTTCGGTGCAAAGGTCAATAATATACAGATAGACGATATATCGTTCATCGAACATCTCTCATTCAAGGCGTTCAATGAGGGTATAAGGCTTAAGGTAAGATGTCTGGCTGCCGATTCCATATATGCCAATAATGCCAACAGAAAGTTCTGTACAAGATATGGAATATCCACATCCTTTGTGCGCAAGGGAAGAGCGGCAAAAGATGAGCCAGGTGCCTAGAAGTGAACTCTCAAAAGCAACATTACTCGCTCGCAAGAATAAAGGCAAGGAACAGGAAGCGGGAAATCCTGCGGATTTTCTTCGGAATACATACGGAAAACGCCATACTGATGCTTGACAGGATCAGGAACAAAACGGTGAAAGCAGCATGATATAAGTTTACTAAAAGAATCAGAAGAGGTCAGCAGACTTCTTCCGAGATTTTATGTCTTGCCCGATAAAAGTATAGTAGAATATACAGAAAAATGACAATAAAAATGGCATATGAAGATGATAGAGTATAATCACTTCATATGCCATGATATTTTGTAGAAGTGTTATTAACACATCTACACCCAAATACATAAACTAAATGAAGAAAATACAACTATTCTTATTACAATTTCTGTTAATATCTATTACGCAGCACACCAATGCCCAACTCCCTGTCAAAACAGAATATACCGTTGAGATGGGAGGAACATCGGGTAAAGGAACCTATGCGCCGATGTGGCTTACTGCCAACAGGCAAGGTTTATCTTCTGCCAATACCGAAAATGGTTATTTACGGGCAGGGACTGCACATACAATGCCATTAAACCAACATTTCAGCTTCAGTGCAGGACTGGATTTGGCAACCGCCTACAATTTCACCTCCTCCTTCATCATCCAACAAGCCTATGCAGACCTCAGTTACCGATGGTTGAACCTGAGTATCGGCAGCAAAGAACGCTTGCCCGAATTAAAGAATTCCAAGTTAAGCAGCGGAGGTATGGTAGAATCAAATAATGCCCGCCCCATTCCCCAAATACGCCTGGAAGTTCCCAATTATGTAGCCATACCAGGTACCCATAAATGGCTTCATTTGAAAGGACACATAGCCTATGGACGTTTTACTGATGACAAATGGCAGGAACATTTCACTTCCATAGGTAACAAATATGCCATTGATGTACTTTACCACAGTAAATCGCTTTTCGCCAAAGTAGGAAACAAAGAACATTTTCCGGTAGAATTTGAAGGAGGAATACAAATGTCCGCTCAATTCGGCGGAGACCAATATATTGCAGGACAAAAAGAGCCTGTAATAGATATGCCTACCCGGTTTGTTGACTTTATGCGTGTATTGGTTCCTATGGCCGGAGATGATACCACACCCGAAGGCGAACAAGTAAACATCTACGGAAACCATGTCGGTAGCTGGAATTTTGCCTCAACAGCTTATCTTAACCGGTGGAAGGTAAAGATCTATTATGAACATTATTTCGACGACCACTCCCAAATGTTTTTCCAATACGGACGTTGGAAAGACGGACACATCGGACTGGAAATAACTTTTCCCAAAAAACGCTTCATTGATACTTTTGTATACGAAGGATTAGGAACAAAAGATCAAACCGGACCTATGCTGTATGATTCCTTTTGGGGGAAATTTGAAGAGCAAATCAGTGCTAAAAATAATTATTATAATCACTACCTCTATCAAGGATGGCAGCATTGGGGAATGGGAATAGGTAATCCTTTACTTCCCGGACCTATTTACAACAAGAACGGACAGATTACTTTTATCAGCAATCGTGTACTGGCACATCACATAGGATTCTGCGGTTCCCCCTGTCAGTCGCTAAGTTATCGTATGCTGCTCTCCTACTCCCGCCATTGGGGTACTTATGATAATCCTCTGAATGAGATCAAGAAACAATTCAACTCTTTGTTTGAAGTAACTTATGCTCCACAACAACTGAAAGGATGGAGTTTCACTGTATCCGGAGCTATGGATCGCGGCAGCATACTTGGAAATAATTATGGTGGAATGCTGGTTATCCGCAAACAAGGAATTATCAAATCGGGCAATAAATAGAAATTTTAACTGTCAACCCAATCAACATATGAAACAAATATTATTATTCATACTCTTTATGCTGGGAATCAGCAGTTGTGACAAAGCTCCCATCAATGGCAAATTAGATGGCAGATGGCAATTAATGACTATAGAATATACTAATGGGAAAATAGAAGAATGTAACCGCATTTATTATAGTATCCAGTTACATTTGGTGGAAATCAGTGCCAAAGGTGGAAATGGAGGCACTCATATCGGACGTTTCTCTTATAAAGGAGATGAGGTAACCATGAGTGAATTCCGCCACCGGGGAGATGAAGAAAAACTAACGACACTGAATGAATTGAAACTTTTCGGACTTAATCAAGCTATTAATCATCTTAAGGTGGAAAAAGCAACAGGCAAGAAACTAATTCTGAAATCTGATTATGCACGCCTCACATTCAGAAAGTTCTAAAAAAATATACCACAGGCTATACAAACTGTCTGCCGATAAAATATCGGCAAAACAATTTATACGCTATAGCAGTGGCAAACCACTATACCGGATTTCTAGAAATCAATTTGGTGCCACCACTCATGAAGAGGCTGTCTCAAAATAAACTTGAGATGGTCTTTTTTTGTTTTATTTCAGATTGAAGTCATTTGTATTGTTCTCAAAAGAAGAATTTATAAGCTTGCTTTTGAAGATTTCATCCTTTCAAACTGTTTTTTCGTTGCCATAAACCTCCTAAGAGGCTACTTTTGCAAGATTATGTGCTATGGCGTCAAGTACAACTACTTCCACGTGGAACAGCGGTCGAGGTTCAAACCGGCCCCGTTCAAGGCGGAAAACTTCTACTACAATGAAGAACATGACTTTTGTATCTGCCCTATGGGACAAAAGATGCAAAGGATAGGGACCGGACATGTGAAAACAGCATTCGGATATGTCAGCGAAAATGCCAAATACAGAGCCGTCAGATGTGAAGACTGTCCGCTAAGATGCCGATATTTTAAGGCAAAGGGGAACAGGACGATAGAACAGAATCACAGACTCAGAAGATACAGGCAGAAAGCCAAAGAGCTGCTGTGTTCCAAGGAAGGACTGAAACACAGAGGACAGAGATGCATAGAACCGGAAGCTGTGTTCGAACAAATGAAATACAATATGAACTACAAACGTTTCCGCCATTTTGGAAAGGATAAGATCTTCATGGACTTTGCCTTCTTTGCCTTCAATATAAAAAAGATGTGTGCAAAAATGGCTAAAGAAGGTATGGATTGACTGATTAGACTGTTTTATGAGCTTACAGTAGCTATATTTAGATGTTGCGAACACATAAATCAAAGAAATCCTCAAAATATCGCAGCTTAAAAAAATGAGCCGATTTTTATAGTCAACGAAAAAAAAGAAGGCGCATCGCGTATATGACACACCTTCATTTTTATTGCAAATATTTTGTATCATATTCTTGTTCTTATCTGTTGAAACATGCTCCATAAGAAGAAGCCTTTTTCTCTATGAATAAAAATATTTGCTTATTCAAAAAATATCTGTATCTTTGTATCCTAAGAGGGTTGTTCCATAAGTAGGAGGCTGTAAAATACTGAAATTAGCACAATCTCCAAATCGTTACCCGAAACTTTTTAAAACTTCTATAAGCGTTTGTCTTTCAAATCAATCTGTCAATAAGATAAGAATTTAAAGTAAACTGTTATCTTAACATAGAGAAATTCTTTCTTTTACTTGTTTTACTCAATAAGAGATGTAAAGTCAGAACAATAATGCCAGTGACGGTAAAAAATTATGCCGGGAACATCTGTAAAGACAATCCCCGGCTTTTTAATATACTTCAGGTATCCTTCCTTAAAGAGAAAGCTGATTTTCTGAAAAAGGACATACCTTTCCCTACAAAAGAAAAGAAAATCAAGTTTTAAATGAAATGCTAATCACTTAACATCATAATAAATTATCAATTTTCAAACTATTTTTTCAAGAACTTCTCGGCACGTCCCGGAGAAAATAATTCCCACAATGAAGCCACTGTCCATCCCGGAGCAAAAATATCATTATAATAGCCTTTACCATTCTTACCGTAGTCCCAGTTAGTATGCTGGACAACCTCCGGATAATATCCTGTTTTGGCAATACCACATCGATGCCCTTCATAGGGTAACAACTGACGCATTGATGTACTGATTACCTGAGAAAAATCCGAAAAACGCTTTTCATTATATTCTTTTGCCAACCAGTTCAATACGTCAGCGAAATCAAAGATAAAGACATCAATATGGTTATTTTCTACAGAAACATTTCCCCAGCCTCTAGTTTTCAACCCTAAATCACCCAACATCTGACCGGGGGCAAAAGGGACATCCCATGTATAGTACCATGACAATGCAAAATAAGCTGCCTTCCTCGCCAACCCAGCATAATGGGCTCGTTCAGCTCCTTTTGTAGCTAAAGCCAGATAGTAAGCGGCAGTTGACGCATACAAAGATGCCTCTTTATCCTCGCAATTAGCATCCAAAGTAGAAGAAAAATAATCGGACTTCGAAATCAATTCCTTTTCCAAATACTCCACCGTATGTTTTGCACTTGCCAAATACCGTTTATCCTTAAAATATTTATATCCCATAACCAATGGCAAAGTTGCCGAAGGGGTACTTCCCCCACTCTTGTCTACAATAGAAAAGTCATCTTTAAACTTACGAGGAAAACTACCGTCCTTATTTTGTAAACGCAGAAACATATCCAACATACTTTTTATACGCTTTTCCCACTCAGGATGTTTACGACCTTGCAGTCTTTCGTAATTCAAAAAATGAAGCAGGGCATATACCCCTTCAGACTGACGGCGGATACTATGAACAGACTCTACAAAATTACGCCTATAATGTACTACTTCATTAAAGAAACCCGTTTCCGAAAATCCATTCTGCAAATAAGAATCAAAAATTTTATAAGCATTCGTCACCAAATCCGTACGACGCTGCTGTTCTCCATATTCCAATGCATTAAAAGCATTCAACAAAGTACGTCCCACAAAACCCACTTCGGCAACATCCGTTTGGTCACAAGTAGCCGTACGCAATTCCACCCCCGAATAATAATGAGTAGGAGTATTTCCGACAAAGCTTTCCACGAAGAAATTACTCATCACTTCCTTCATTTTCTCAGGAGAATAAGGTGTATTTACAATTTGAGGACAGTTTGTATCATAAGAATATTCCCAAATATGCTGCACACATTCTGAAAAATCAGCAATTTCCGACTCATGTAATTCCCAAGTCAGAGAAAGACTCTCACCTTTACGTAATAATTGATAGGCCTCAACCGAAGGAGCCAATGTCAATTTACGAATATAAGTTTTAGGAGCTTCCTTGTAAGGAAACCCAAAAGACAAAGAAGCGATACCCGAGAGGTTTTCAAATCCTGTATAACCTATAGAGGTTTTACCAGACAATATCACTTCCCCTTCCTTATGGGTAGTCAAAGCATCCGAAGCCATATTATCCAGCCGGATAACAGAATATGTTTTCCTATTCTTTTCATCAAAAATAGCAGTCAAGGGAGTACTTAAACGGTCTTCACGAACCAACCAGCTATCCGAGGTATGAAAAGACGGCGCTTCTTGAGGAGAACGCAAGTTACGACGATACCAAAATCCAGGCATATAAAACAAACAATCATCATGATGACAACCAGTCATTACCTGCTCACCAAAATTAAAATAAACATCATCCAATGCAGTCATAAAAATGACAATACGCTGGTTGCCGTCTTTTTCTTCAACATTCTGATAAATCACCACAGGTAATTTATCGGCCGCCACCCACTGATATTCAAAATTACTATTATCCAATTGCTGCAAAGTCAGCGGATACCGCTTCGCATCATTACCAGGCACTTTCAAAGCAATGGAAGCCGAAACATTTTCCGGTGTATAGTTCACAGCTTCCGCACAAGTCATTCCTGCCAGACACACCACACTACATACAAAGTTTTTCCAATTCATATTTTTATGTATTTATTAATTACAATACAGGTTTTTCCGATTTCAATGAGGGAGAATCCGTAGCTACCACAGGCCATCCGTCTTTCCAACTTATTTTATCCATCATCAAAACACGCCCTTCAGGATGCTTTGTGGCCACTGCATGATAAAATACCCAATCATTACCCACTTTATCAGTCACAATCTCCGAATTGTGTCCTGTTCCCACAAACGAACTATTCTTATGAATCAACACTTCATGTTGGTTATCCATCATTGTCCTCCCGTTCTTATCAACATAAGGTCCAAACAAATTTTCTGAACGAGCAACTACAGTAGTGTAAGTGCTATTCAATCCTTCACAGCAAGTCCCTATGGAAGCAAAAAAATAGTAAAAACCTTCTTTTTTATGAATATAAGTTCCTTCATAAGCTGTACCAGCCACCTGCCGAGGCTTCTCCCCTTGTTTTACTGAAAGACCGTCCTCACTTAATTCAATGCCATAAATGCCCCGAAAGCTGCCCCAAAACAAAAATTTCTTTCCGGCATCTTCTATATAGAAAGGGTCAATAGAATTCTGTACATTAATCTCGTTACTCCGAAACATCAGACCATGGTCTTTAAATGGCCCCGAAAGTTTGTCTGCCGTAGCGCAACCGATACCACAGGTCCACTCACCTCCCCATTTAGACATAGAATAATAAAGTACATACGTATCACCTATCTTATTGATATCCGGAGCCCATAAGCCTCCACCCGGTTCAAAATCAGGACGCGTTCGATCCGTGAATGCTGTACCTACCCATTCCCAATTAATCAAATCCTTGGAACGATGGATCGGCAAATTACGAATATCTTCGGTTGCATACAAATAATAATAACCATCACCACCTTCTATAATAGTAGGATCGGGCAGACTATAATCTATCACCGGATTCCGGTAATAGCTGGTTTTATCACCATCAGGTATTTCTTCTTGCGCAGACGATGATGAGCAAGACACCAAACAAAAGCAGATAGACAGGATCAAATTTTTTCTCATTGCAGTAATTTAGGAGTTATATATTCTTTACTGATTCTCATACGGTCTGTTCCATTCACATTCTCAAAATTTACCGTACCAATATACATAGCACGCGGATGAATATTACTTTTATCTTTGTGGGCATGGAATACAATACGAAGTTTTCCCTCTTTATCAGTGAACATGGCGCTATGCCCTACACCTACCAACCCACCAGGATTTTGCAATAATGGATTTTCGTCGTATTTAGCCCATTCCCCCATTATATCGGTAGCTGTAGCACAACCTACACCATAGAATGGACTTTCATAACTATTCGCAGAATAAGTCATATAATAAATTCCATTGTGTTTGAGAATATAAGAACCTTCATTGACTCGAGGCCACACTTCCTCCCAAGCCTGTGAAACATGAATACAAGGGCGCATCGTTTCTTTCTTAAGGGTTATCAAATCTTTTTCCAACTCGGCTATCCATACATTATTCCCATCATTAAAACGGACAAATGACAAATAAGGAGTACCGTCATCATCCATGAAAAAAGAATTATCAATACATTTCTCCTCAACAATCATAGGTTCTTGCTTATTTTGTATAAATGGTCCTACAGGGGAATCTGCCACTGCTACACAAATATGCTCATCTGCCGAATAATACATATAAAATTTACCATTCACTTCATATACTTCCGGTGCCCAAAACCAACGGTCTGCCCATGAATCCTTCTTATTCAAAGCCAGCCCTTTATATTTCCACGTTTTTAAATTATCCGAGATATAAACCTCTATTCCTTCATCCGAGTGAGTACCATAAGCATAATAAGTCCCATTGTGCAACAATATAAACGGGTCACCCAGTGGAACAGGTATTTCCAGCTCTTCCACAATTATTTCATTCACATTCTTATATTCTGAGGAACATGACTGACAAGAAGTCAATGTCCCCAACATCAATAACCAAATAAAAATCAATTTTTTTTTCATAATACTAGTCAGTTTCCTATATGATAATACAATATTCCTTTATATACCGGAGAATAATTTCCAGAACAAAATCCTACACAAGAAGCAGGATAATGAATATCCAATCTCCCTAATTCTCTTCCGTCAACAAAAAGATAGAGCTTATTTCCCCTTCTCACCGCACGGAAATTATAAGATTCCTTTAATTGTTCTTGAATTCCCAACTTATAAATATGCCGTTCCAAATCCTGAGCGTCTTTATTAATAAAACGAATACCTTCCGTTTTTATCGGAGTAAAAGACAAACGATTATAAGCCGGATGCTCTGCCACCGTCGCCCCGCTGTTATTCAATGGATACCATTCTCCCTCATTCAAATATTTTATTGTAAATTTACTAAACATATCGTCTACAAACTCCGCCTTATTCCCTACTTCATGACGGTTCAGGTAAAGGGCATTTATCCATGAAGGCGATATAAAACGATAACATTTTTCGACAAAATCAGTATACTTCACATCAGGATAAACCATTTGTAAATGTTCCAACGGATATTTTTTATCAAGTATCTGTTGTCCTTGTTTTACAACTACCACTTCCAGCATACGCGTGATACCATTAAATTGAGCTTTTACATAGTTATCTTTATCCACATAAACCGGATAGCTTCCTGACATCTTACAATCGGACAAACCTGAAAGTTGAAAACTAAATTCATAATGATCAAGAAAATCACCTTTCAATATTTCTGAATGTTCTTTTAACTGTATCCGGTCATCATCAAATCCGATAGTATAAGTCACCCCTTCGAACAAAGCTTTTTTAGTCCGATCAAATACTCCGGGAACACCGGGTTCCGTCACAGGAATAATCTTTGTAAACAGATGTTTTTGAGGAGATGGTATTTCATCCAACCATACTTTTAAACAATCCTGATTACGTTCAATACGTAAATGATGATAAACACCCCAACGAAAATCTTTAGGCAAAGTGAAATATTCCTCCTTTTCTTTACCATTAATAATGGTACGCAAATACCAATTGTGGTTCTTTGTATCGAAACCGATATAAGCATTATTATCCACATCTTTCCACCACGCAATGATACCAGCATCTCCATCTGTTTTGACTGCTGTTTCAAACATATAAGTTGTAGAAGGTTTCACTTGTTGCAGCACTCCAAAAGAAGGTGTTTCCCCTTTCATTGAAAAAGTGGGCAAAGAAGGTTCCGGATGATAGCCATCTGTACAAGGACCGGTTATTCCTTCAACAAATAATGTTTTATTAAAGAAATGAACACGGTTAATATACTGCCCCCTACGCTCATTATTTTTATTAGCCATATATATAAGCCACCATTCAAATCCATTGGGCCCCCTTAAAATATTAGGTTGTCCCGGGGTCATCAAAATATCATCCGCTGTTTCACTCCTCATATCAAACAAAGAAACATCAAAAAATTGGGCACGCCCTTTATTTGTTTCTACAGCAAGCAAGTTCTCTCCTTTTTTCAGAAGCTCTCGTTGCTTTTCATCAAGGTTTACCATACAATAATCCCGTCCCTGTTTTTCGTAAATCAATGTTCCATTCAAATATATTTTTGTATCTCCGTCATGAGCAACCCTGAGTGCTAAATTTCCCACCTGTTTGCCAACAAAAAAAGATTTACGTAACCACAATGAAGGAGATGTCCACCAAGTACCTAAATGACGAGTGGTAGATCCTTTTATCTCTTTAGATGAGAATCCACATTCTCCTTTCTTCCAATCGGAAGCCTGATATACCGGAAGCATCCAACCGACTCCAGGATTATTTTCTGTATAATCAAACAATGGCTCATAAGTGATGCCATATCGTAAAAGATCCACATAATTCTCTTCCAGTAGAATTTGATTAGAATTTACTACCGGATAGCTATATTTATTCCCATTTTGAAAACTTAAAGGTGAGTCTGCCTCCGCAACCCCCAATTGATAATTCCCCCACTCAGTAGAGGTATGATTGGCATTATACATCAAATAGTATCGGTCTCTGTATTTCATCACCCAAGGTCCCTCTGCCACTCTGTTATCCATGGTCTCCCATGTATCCGGCAATGATGCAAACAAGCACACTGGTTCTCCGGCAAATTCCGCCGGATTCTTCATTTTACGTCCCCAAATAGTATTTCCATCAGTAAAACGCACCATATACATATATAATTGTCCGTCATCATCTTTAAAAACCTTAGGATCAATGCGATTATCCATCCAAGTTTTTTTATCAGGCTCTATATAGGGCCCCAACACATTTTTACTTTGAGCATGTACAATGTGAACAGCATGCTTATCCTTACCCCAATAATTGACAGACCAATATAAGTGAAAATCACCATTCAAACAAAACATATCATTGGCGTGAATCTGCTCATTACCGGCACCACTTCCTTTACTCCAGACATTATCCATAGTCACGACATGAACAGGTTTACCCCAATGAACCAAGTCGTCGGAAACATAAAAATCCCCATTGGTAAATACTCCACCTATATAATACTTACCATTATATTTCATCACACCGGCATCCGCTACTCCGGGAAGCACCGGATTCTGTATGTTTTGCGCGAATAAAGTACCGCAACAAGCAAAAGCACAGAAGATCAGTATTTTTTTGCAGACAAGCATAAATGATACTAGTTAAATAAAGACTATGCCGGAAGTATTATAAAAAGAAAAAACACTCCGACACAGTCTTTCTTTTTTATTAATAATTAGGATTCTGAGTTAGTTGAGGAACATCATCAATCTTACTGATTTCAACTTCCGATGTAGGGATAGGCATACGTTTGTGTTTGCCAATCACAAAATTGTTGAAGTCCTTGTCACGAGCTTTCAGCTCGTCAATACCAGCCTGTGAATCAAGCAATCCCCAGCGCTTCAAATCCGCCCAACGCCAGCCTTCGAAACAAAGTTCCAAAGCACGTTCCATCTGAAGACGTTTGATAAAGACCTCCTTTGAACTTAAACAATCCTTCCACCGACTATCTTTCAGTTTGGATAACCCTGCACGTTCTCTTACCTTATCAACATAAACAGCCGCATCAGAAGCCGAAGTTCCAGTTTCAACCAAACACTCCGCATAACTCAATAAAACATCAGCATACCGCATAATACGATAATTATTACGTGCGAAATAGTCTTCACGTTCACGATAGTAAGAAGTATTGTATTTGCGAATATAACAATCCTCTGTATCCTGTCCCCACTCATCAAACCATTGTGACGCATCTTCATTGGCATAGTATTTTTTTGACTGATCAGGAAAATCATCTCCAAAATGTTTATAAAGAATACTATTGTATAAACGCAAGTCATTTCTGCCATCAACCCTTCTCTCTTTCAAGAACTCATCTACTAGCCAACGACGCGCTTTACCATCGCCCCAACCCGTACCATGAGTGCCACCGGGTGCATAAAACTGAGTACGCTGGAAACCAAAGGCCATACTGGCATCATTGCCTGTGCCCCCCTTATTTTGATCATCAAACTGAATTTCAAATATTCCCTCCTGATTATTTTCATTCAAATCGGTAAAATTGTCTTCACGGTTATCAAGCAAACCATACAAAGAGCCTTCCCTATCAATCAGCCATTGCAACTGTTCTTTGGCCCTATCATATTTATGTTGTTGCATATAAGCCTTGCCCAACAAAGCTTTAGCAGCACCTTTTGTCGCTCTGCCTAAATCTGCCGCATCCCATGCCTCCGGCAAATTCTCCATTGCAAACGTAAGGTCTTTTTCTATCTGATCCCAAATTTCCTGTTCTGAAGCGTCCTTAGGTATGTAATCAGCATTTTGAGGTTCAAGAACTAATGTCCCTTTCTCCCACAAAAGATTTATCTGAAAATACCACAGAGCACGCAAAAAGGAAGCCTGTGCTAAAAGTTGGTTCTTTTGAACCTCATCCATTTCAATCGCAGGCACATTAGCCAAAACCTGATTACAACGAAAGATCCCTACATAAAAATGCTCCCAATGTACCTTATTACCCTCATAGAAATCATAATTATTATAAAGAAAACGCGTCCAGTCACCTAATTCTATCCAAGGAGACGAACTCCATCCTTCATCTGATGACAGATCGTAACGAAAAGACAACCAACGCATCCAAGTCCCTTCTTTATATAAGAAACTGTAACAAGCATTTACTCCAGCTTTTGCATCATCCGCCGATTTCCAAAAAGTAGTATTGGTTACTTCATTCGGATTTTCTATATCCAATAAACTTGAGCTGCATCCGGTAGCACACAAAGCCAAGACACCAGCAAATAAAAATCTATATATTTTCTTCATATCAGTATACTAATTTATAAGTTAAAAGGTCAAATCCAAGCCAAACATAACAGAACGAGTATTAGGATATGAAAAACTATCCGTTCCACTATTCCAAATATTAGTGTTTATAAAATCAGGATCAAGCCCGGAATAGCCTGTAAAAGTGAGCAGATTACTACCGGTAGCATATAAACGAAGTTTGTCAATACCCAAATTCTTCAACCATTCCTTTTTAAGATTGTATCCGATAGAAATATTTTTCAGTCTGAAATAAGAACCGTTTTCAAGGAAACGATCCGCATCCCATGAATTACGTTGGTCACCATAAATTATACGTGGCGTATCAGAATTCTGATTTACCTGATAAGGTTCTTCTCCCTTCTTGAAGCGAAGATAATTGGAATTGTCCGAGAACAAACGTCCTTGCCATTTGGATACATTATAAATTTTATTACCAAATTGCCCATTCCACATCATACTGAAATCAAAGTCTTTCCATTCAGCATTCAAGACCAATGACATTTGCATCTTTGCCCACGGACTTCCGCAAAATTGACGGTCATCCGCCGTAATCTGTCCATTATTATCCGTATCAATATATTTCACATCACCTAATTGCGGACGTTTCCCAGAAATCATAATAGGTTCGCCATCAGGAGTTACATAATTATCTATTTGTTCTTGTGTTTTAAAAATCCCATCGGTTTTATACAAAAAGAATTCTGCCAACGGACCATTCAACCTCGTTCTTGCCTGACCTGAATCAATAAAAGGTTTTTCATATCCTAAACTTAATACTTTATTACTCAAAGTTGTAATATTCAACAATGCACCATATTTGAAATCTGAAACTTGATCTTTCCACCCCAAGCTCAATTCAAATCCACGATTGCGCAAACTAGCCGCATTTGCTTTAGGTGCCCCTTCTTGATTACCGGTAGAGATGGCAATAGGCATTTCCGTCAAAACATCCTTAGTCTTTGAATGATAATACTCGGCACTGAAAGTCAAACGTGAATTGAGAAAACTAGCGTCAAAACCAATATTTACGGTTTCTTTGGTTTCCCAAACAAGATTGGTATTCACTAATTTTACTTGAGTGGCTCCAGGTACAATAGCTCCACCAAATACCGTCACAATGCTTTGATTAATAGTACCAACATAATCCCAATCACCGATAGAAGCATTACCCAAACGCCCCCAATTTCCCCTGATCTTCAAATCATCAATCCAAGGTACCTTAAAGAAACTTTCCTTAGAAATTCTCCAGGCAGCAGAAACAGAAGGAAAATTACCCCAGCGATTTTCCTTAGCTAAACGAGAAGTACCATCCCGACGGAAAGTAGCTGTCAGATAATATTTGTCATCATAAATATAATTAACACGTCCCAAATAAGAGATCATGGCATTCTCACTAATACTATTAGTATTCTGTTGGTTACTTTGTCCAGCATTTAACACTGTCAGATAATCACCATTACCTAACATAGGAAAATTAAGACGGGAAGCCCATAACCCCTCCCACTCATGATGTTGGTAAGTAGTACCTAATACTGCATCGACATGATGTTTTCCAAAATCCTTGTTAAAATTCAACGTGTGCTCAATCAGCATATTATAAGTATTATCACGTGCTTTCTGGCTCTCCGGATCACGATGTTCCTGATTTTGTTGCCAATTACCTTCACCACGAAACCATGAATTTTCATAGAAATACAAGTCAACGCCCCCATTGAACTTATAAGAAAGAAACTCGAAAGGTTTGAACTCCAACCACAATGAACCATTCAGACGATTTTGTCTCATATGGCGTTTTTCCAAATTTTCACGTGCAATGGGATTTACACCGAAAGTATTATATTTAGCCGCATCTCCATATCCATAACCACCTGGATTATTCTCATCATAAACCGGAATAGTAGGCATCATACGTAAAAAGTCATTATAAGTATTTGTCTGGTTCGGATCTGTATTAGTTAATGAGTAGGCCAAGTTCTCACCGAATGAAAACCAACCTTTTTTCCCCTGTGTGTTAACACGGAAACTATAACGATCAAACGTATTTCCATAAGATACACCATCATTATTATAGTAACCAGCTGAAACAAAATAACTACCCGAATCTCCACCACCGGATAAAGATACATTATAATCCTGTACCAAAGCTGTCTTCAATACCTCATCCTGCCAATTGGTATCATATTCGGAATGCTTCTGAGTTGTTGTTATGGAGGCTATACCATCTTTTATCGCTTCTTTATAAGCTATATCATTATATTTAATGTACTCTGCCGCATTCATCAAATCAAACTTCGGACTCCATTCCAATGTTTCTTTCACACTTACATTCACCTTCATAGGACCACTCACCCCTTTCTTAGTAGTAACAATAATCACCCCATTAGCAGCACGAGAACCATATATAGCGGCAGCGGAAGCATCTTTCAAGATCTGAATAGATTCAACGTCAGCCGGATTAAAGTCAACTCCCGGATCAGTTATCATCCCATCGACCACCCACAACGGAGCATTATTACTTAATGAACCCACACCACGAATTTGAATAGAAGCATCCTCACCTGCTCTACCACTACTACGAACGTTTACACCTGTAGCAAGCCCCTGCATCTGACTGACAAGTGTTCCAGCTGAGCTTTTTTTCATCTCTTTGGTATCAACTACTGCTACTGCACCCGTCAGATCAGATTTCTTCACAGTCTGATAACCAATTATAACCACCTCTTCCAAAGCCTTGGAATCATCCTTCATTATCACGTGCAAAGGTTTTCCCTTGTAAACAATCTCTTGGAGGGTCATCCCTATATATGAGAAAACCAATGTTTGTCCATTTTCTCCAGTAAGAGTAAACTTACCATCCAAATCAGTAGTAGTACCGGTAGAAGTACCCTTAATAACCACATTCACACCAATTAAAGGCAGGTTGTCTGTGTCTACTACGGTTCCGGTCATTGTTACGTTCTGCGCATAAGCAGTCATCGTAAAAATAGTCAGAAAGAAGACTAATAATTTTTTAATCATTTTTTATAGAATTAGATTTGTAAAATTGTGCGGAGATTTCAGTTCCGCTTTTTAATTAATCACAAGTATGTATCATAAATATACATACAACAGATAGAATTTGAAGGTCACATTCTTGTTATGTCATAGGCATTTCTTTTTTCACAGTATTACATGAATCATATTCTCAACTTTTTGTGATGCAAATGTATTCCAAACTCCCCGGATGTGCTAGAACTATTCAACCAATTAATAGAATAATACATTCAAAAATCGCCCTCAGAATAGTTCCTGAGGGCGATTTTTGAATGTATTATTCTATTTCATGCGCCGAAAAAAATCATTTCACAAAATCTTTTGGTAAAATACCAAATTGCTTCTGAAAACATTTAGTAAAATAAGAAGGAGTATTGAAGCCAACCATATAACATACTTCATTTACCTTACATTCTCCTTCCCTTAATAATTGAGCAGCTTTTTTCAATCTCTCTAAACGGATATAGTCATTAGGGGTCATGTCCAAGACTCCTTTTATTTTGCGGTTCAAACTGGAACGGCTCATATTAAGCAAACTCGCCATATCGTCCAGACAGAAGTCCGGATTTTGCATATTGGCAACAATCACTTCATTCAAGGTTTTCAAAAAAGTTTCATCCGCTTTCGTCATAGCCATAGAATTGGTCTGTATAAACGGTGAATGTGCAAAAGCCGCATGCAGCTTTTCATGATTACTTAATAAATTGGCAACAGACACTTTCAAATACTCCACAGAAAACGGCTTTTCAATATAAGCATCCGCTCCAGATTTCAAACCATCTATTTTTGATTGTAAAGTGGTCTTAGCCGTCAACAGTACAATAGGAATATGACTGTAATCCAAGTCTGATTTTATACGGTCACATAATTCCAACCCATCCATTTCGGGCATCATTATATCCGATACTATTAAGTTCACTGTATGCCCCTCCAACACCTTTAAGGCCTCCACTCCGTTAGTTGCAGTCAATATTTGATAAACAGGTGACAATTGTCTGACAACAAAAGCCAACATTTCAACATTATCCTCCACAATCAATACAGTGTAACGCAGCTTCTGTTGCAATTGTCCCGGATCCTCTTCTTTCGGATCCTCTTTCAACTTAATCTCACTCTTCGAAATGGCAATAGTATGTTCATGCTTTACTGGCAATGAAAGAATAAAACAATTCTGCTTTTGTGAATCATCCATAATTAAGTTCCCTTCATGCAACTCAGCTAAAGATCTTGCCAATGCCAAACCAATTCCCGTACCCGAAACCTTACGGGAAAATCCGTCCTTATACTGTATGAAAGGCTTAAAAATCTCTTCACGCATTTCCATAGGAATTACATTGCCATCGTTACAGACAGACAAGAACCAACAAGTATCCTCCATCCACAACCGGACATGAATATAAGTTTCAGAATATTTAATGGCATTAGTAAACAGATTACTAATTATCTTAGTCAACGCCTCACGATCTATCGACGCATAGATAGATTCCGAACATTCAATAACAAATTCCAATTTCTTTTGCCGTGCCAATGGAGTAAACCGCATATAAATCTGCTGTAATATATCCGAAATATTACACTCTACAAAATTCAGTTGAAACCCACGTGTTTCAGTCTTTCTGAAATCAAGTAACTGATTAACCAAATCCAGTAAACGGGTAGTATTCAGATTCATTATTTCCAAATCATCACGGATATCTGCAGATACATTCGGAGAAACAAGCACATTTTCAAGCGGACTTTTGATTAATGTCAAAGGAGTACGAATCTCATGCGCCACATTCGTAAAGAAATCTATTTTTGCAGTATAGAGTTCGCGTTCCTTTTCCCGTTCGAATTTCTCCATGGCCTGTTGGTGTTTCTGCTCATTCCTTTTCCGGAAATAATAAATGATACCTACCACAGACAGAATTCCTAATAGCAAATAAATAAAATAGGCCCACCCTGATAAATAAAACGGAGGTAAAATATGAATCTTCAATATACGCTCTTTTTCATTCCATTTTCCGTCACTATTCGATCCTCTTAAATGGAAAATATAAGTTCCATATGGTAAATTGGAATAATTGATTACCGAATTCCGCCCTACATTATACCACTCTTTATCAAATCCTTCCATTTTATAAACCAATTGATTCATTTCCGGTGCCTGATAACCTAATGCCGCCGCATGCAATGAAAAAGAATTTTGATCAGATTCTAACTCGACCTCATCAGAAAAGACGATGCTTTCTTTCAATGGAGAATCCTTACTGCCGATCTGCATTCGTTTATTGAATAAGAAGAAATCTGTAATGACAACTGGTGGAACAAAAGTATTTTCTACAAAAGTAGATGGATCAAAAGTGATAAAACCATTTATACTACCTAAATAGATACGTCCCATCTTATCTTTATACCCAGACTGATAATTAAACTGGTTACTTAGCAATCCGTTTGCTGTAGTATAAACTCGTTTATCATCTGTTTCCGGATTGAAACAAACCAAACCATTATTAGTTGTCAACCATAAATTCCCCCGATTATCCTCTACCATCCGATAAATGATATTACTAGGAAAACCTTTCGACATATCAAAACGAGTAAAGCTTTCATTTTCCGGATTAAAACGGCAAAAACCCGCCCCTTGTGTCATAAACCATAACCGCTTACGACTATCTTCACAAATACTGATTACTTTATCATAAGGTAATGAAGTGGAATCGTTCTTGTGAAAAATAAAATTCTTCCATTCTTTCTTATTCACATCATAACGAAAAACACCGTTAGAATAAGTTGCCAGCCACAAATTCCCATTAAAATCCTCCAATATTTTATAAACAAACATATTAGCTAGTTCCGGCATCCTAGTAAAGTCATCTGTATCACGATTATATCGCAGCAATCCAGATGTAGTGCCAATCCATAAATCACCAGATGTAGTTTTACAAATAGAGAATACATTATTGGCATCCAAAGAATTTGGGCTTATACCTTTTTGATAGTGTCTTACTTGCTTCGTAAGCAAATCAATACGGCTTAAACCTCCGGAAAAAGTGCCTACCCACAAATCATCACCGTCCAAACATAAACCATGAACATTTTGATAAATAGAAGGATGTGAGAATTTTTCAATCTTTCCACTTTCCGGATAAAAATGAAATAATCCCTTATCTTCAGTACCAATCCAAACAGTACCATCATTACTTTCACAGAATTCACGTACCCTACGCCCAAAATTTTTAATATCATCACGAGGGTAGAATTTTTCAAAATAAGTCCATTGACGCGGATAGTAATTGACCCCGCCAAAATAAGATCCGATCCACATTCCTCCCTCATTATCACGGCATATAGAATAAATAGCATTATCGGCTAAAGCATAAGAATCATTCCCGTTTGAAACAGTGAGATGAGCTATTTCACCTTTTTCCAAATCATAAATATATAGCCCCGACTCCGTACCTACCCATAATTCCTTATCCGATTTAAAGCCTAAATCACGCACATAATAATTCAACAAACGCCTTACCCGCCCTGTTGTCAGATTAATTTCAGTCAAACCATTAGAAGAACCGATATACCAACAATTATGGGGACCCATAATCCAAGTATTAATGATATCATCTTTAAAAGGCTCTTTTCCTTCAGAATCCTGAAAGGGAAACAATGTCTTAAAATTATCTTTTGTATAATATAGGTTGTCGTCATATAAACTGACCCAACATAGTTTTTCCTCAAACCAAAAACGCGTAACATTGGCCAATTGGTTCTTACGCTTATCTCTATGCAGACAATTAATTAACCGATCTTGCACACGATCAAAATGAAACAATCCTTGATAATCCACGGAAATCCATATATCACTATCTTCATCACTTTCAATACGAGTCACAGCACGACTAATCATATCACCTGTGTCACTAACTCTATCAAATACTGTAAAGTCTTCTAATAAAGGATTATACACATAAACGCCTGCATCTGTTCCAACCCAAATATTTCCTTCTTTATCCTCATGAAGTGCAGTGATAAAATTATTTCCTAAAGCAGAATTCTCTTTTTTGAAAATACGAAAACTCAGGCCATCAAAACGATTCAAACCATCTTTTGTTCCAAACCACATGAAACCTTGTTTATCTTGCAAAATAGCGTTCACCGTGTTTTGCGAGAGTCCGTCTTGAATATCCAATGTTTTGAAATAATATCGGATATTACTTTGAGAGTAAAGAGTAAATGCATATAAAAAAAGAAGTCCTATTATGAATATTCTTTTCATAGTATATCAATTTAGTTTAGAGAGTACAAAATTAAAGATTAAATTCTCCATATCAATAATTATCCGGAAAAAGTCCCAAAAGAACCAGTGTTTGCCCTCACCGCTTCTTTCAGGACTCTTCCTCTCTGAATCTTATTTATCCCAAGTTATATTCCACAATTCCTTCTACCTTAACATGCATTATTTATGTACCGAAAACTTGTAAATACAGCGGCTTTCATATTTTTCTCCAGGTCTTAATACTGCCGTAGGCCAGTCTGCCTTATTAGGTGTATCGGGATATTTTTGCGTTTCCAAGCACACAGAAGCGCGAAAATTATATATTGTATTTTTTTTACCCGTCAATGTCCCATCTAGAAAATTACCACAATAAACCTGAATACCCGGCTCGTCAGTATAAACATCAAGTACAATACCCGTAACTGATGACTCTAATGTGGCACAAACCTGCTGAATATCCCCTTTAGTATTTAGTATCCAATTATGGTCAATGCCATTTCCGTTTTTCAATTGTTCAAAGTTTTGATTGATACGAACACCTATAGCTGTAGGACATCTGAAATCCATAGGAGTACCCTCAACAGGAAGAATTTCTCCGGTTGTCATGAAAGTACTATCTACAGGAGTATAATAATCCGCGTTCAAAGTCAATAAATAATCAGAATTATCTTTTGACGGATCTCCATCTAAATTAAAATAAGAATGATTGGTCATATTTACAATAGTCGGTTTATCCGTTTCTGCCTCATACTGAATGTCAATAGCATTATCATCTGTCAATTTCATAGTAATTGTACAATTCAAGTTTCCGGGAAACCCTTCTTCACCGTCTTTAGACAAATAAGTCAGCTTCACTTCCCTATCACTCATTTGAGTACCTTTATATACACGATACTGGAACCCTTGAGGGCCTCCATGCAAACAATGACCATAATTGTTCTGAGGTAACTGATATATTATTCCATCTAATGAAAAACGTCCCTGATTTATACGGTTGGCATAACGCCCTATACTTGCTCCAAAATCCGACGGATATTTGATATAATCCTGTATGGAATCAAAGCCCAGTACTACATCCCTCATTATTCCGTCCTTATCAGGAACCATAACAGAAACAATACGACCGCCATAGTTAGTGATACAAACTTCCATCTTATTTTTATTCTTCAATATAAACAGATCAGTTTTTTCACCATTTATCTCCGTTTGAAAACGACTTTTACTTAAACCGGACTCAGTCAAGACTTCATCATTTTTATGAGAAGCACATGCAGTCATAAGGACTGCACATACCCAAAAGAACAGCTTATTCATATTCTTTACTTTAATGATTTACAGATACGTGCGTTGGCTTCTCTCACTCGTTTTTCATCTACTTTAATCACTTTACGATCATAAGTCATCAGTCCGTTCACTTCCACCTCCACATCCGTAGTCTGAGTATAAACAGCCGCCGAGAATCCCCTGGTTATCAGGTCATAAAGCATATCTGTATATTTTATATACTCATCAGTTACTTCTTTGGAAGAATTAAACTGTATATATCCCCAGTTACGATCCGGTTCCCAGATATGATTTTTCACTACCCAACCGATACCACCGTACTCTCCCAAAACATTCGCTCGCTGGGCATCATACAGATACATTTCGGGAGCAGGATAATTATGCAAGTCAAGCATATCGCCACAAGTATAATGGTTGCCTCCACTTGCAGGATTTACCAGACGGGTCGGATCATATTCTTTAGTCCATTCTGCAATTTCCGGAGTCTTGAATTGCCCCCATGCCTCATTGAACGGAACCCATGTTCCGATACATGGATAAGAATACAAGCAATCCATAATTTCTTTCCATTCTTTACGGTAACAAGCCTCAGAAACCGCCGAACGCTTTTTTTCCGTACCTTCAAAATATTTGCGGTTCTGCCACTCCGGATTACGATCACCGCTAGGCATATCCTGCCACACAATAATTCCCAATTGATCACAATGAGTATACCAACGGGCCGGTTCCACTTTAATATGTTTACGTATCATATTGAATCCTAAGTCTTTAGTCTTTTGTATATCATATACTAAAGCCTCATCAGTGGGAGCGGTATACAATCCATCAGGCCACCATCCCTGATCCAATGGTCCGAACTGGAACAAAGGTTGGTTATTCAGTTCTAAACGTACAATTCCATTAGCATCACGTTTCGTAGAGTATTTGCGCATAGCTGCATAACTGTTCACCTGATCCAATATTTTATTATCGCTTTTCAACATAACCTTTAAAGTATACAAAAAGGGAAAATCAGGACTCCATAATTTAGCATCTTCCGGCATAGGTATGACCACAGCCTCATCATTAATACTTTTCCCAGTGGCAACCAACTGATTGCCGTCATATACGTTTACTTCAATCAGATCGGAAGGTGCCCTCATATTCAAATGGGCTTTTACAGTCAGTAAGTGTTGGTCAATATCCGGTGTGATTCGAAGTTCTTCAATATGCCTGGCAGTAACCGGTTCCAGCCAAACAGTCTGCCAAATGCCAGTCACAGGAGTATACCAAATACCCTCCGGATTATTTACCTGTTTACCTCTAGGCTGATACCCTTCATCCGTAGGGTCCCAAACTTTTACTACTAATTTATTATTTCCCTTACCAGACAACGCTGCAGTGATATCAAAAGAAAACGGAGTAAAACCACCAGTATGACTACCAACCTTCACATCATTTACCCAAATATCTGCTTTCCAGTCCACAGCACCGAAATGAAGTAATACATTTTTATTTTTCCAAGCAACAGGCACTTCAAATGAACGGGAATACCATAATTCCTTTTTTGCACCGACTCTTTGTCCCACACCTGATAAAGAAGATTCCACTGCAAAAGGTACCAAAATCTGCCCGTCAAAATGCGCCGGAACATTTCCTCCCAAATCGGTGATAGCATACTCCCACAAACCATTCAAGTTCTTCCATTCATTACGTTCCATTATAGGACGTGGATATTCAGGCAATACGGCAGAGGTATTTATTTTATTTGCCCACTGTGTTTTGATCTTGTCACCAGCCGGTTTCCACTGCGCACATACTTCCGTAGTCAAAAAGGCTAACAACAGAGATAAGATAAGAAAATTCTTCATAATAATGTAATTTAATGTTTTTCTCAGTATGGCAAAGATAGAAGCAATATGCTTTAAAGGATAGAACAATTCTTCCAATAATTAAAATAATCCGCTCAAATCCTCCATTTCAACGGCAGAGTGATCTAATTATTCTATCTTCTATGTATAATCTTACAAGCCATTTCCATACAGAATAGACTAAAAAACAAATGATACCTACTCATCACGAGCAAGTATCATCTAAATTAAAATCTAAATTCTCTACGAGAATAAGGTGGTCTCGCCTTAAATCTGAACACAAGCATCCAACGAGACCTCCTAAAAGTATTGTACGCTTACAATACTTATACGTTTTGATCCTTTTATGTCTATTTTATCAATAAATTTCTTTTCTGAATAATGGTACAAAGATAAACTTTTAACCTATCCGACAGAGAATAAGTTCTCTAAAAGGAAAACATTAGAGAAATATGGGTCATGCATTAGATTTATTTAAAAAATAAATACAATACGGAATACCACTACCTATAATAAAACAATATCATTCCTTCAAAAAGCTCCATATTTCATAAAAGAAAAAACAGTAGACTGGACATTCCCAGCCTACTGCTTTATTTGTTAAAAAACACATTTCTTTATTTTGCTCCGTTTACAAACTTTTTGACGGTATTATAAAGATCATCTCCACGCAACTCCTTCGCTACAATTTTACCTTCCGGATCTACTAAAATTATATGTGGGAAACCGACAATACAATATGATTCCAACACATCCTTCACATCGTCTTTCCGCAACAGAACCTGATTCCAATAGCTCTTGTCTTCTTCAATAGCCTTTTTCCAATCTTCCTCACGACGGTCTGTAGACACACCATAAATAGTAAATCCTTTATCTTTGAAAGCATTGTACGTCTTCAACAGATAAGGAGTTTCCTTACGGCACCAACTACAACCGGCAAACCAAAAATCGACTAGAACATATTTACCCTTGAAATCGTTCAAACTGACAGAATTTCCTTTCAAATCAATTCCTGTTATAGCAGGAGCAACACTGCCGGTAGCACACTTAGCAAATTTATCCAAACCTTCTTGCATTTTTACATATATACCACTTTGCTTGGACACCTCATCAAAACCGCCTATGAAGTTACGTGCCTCATCAATCTCTTTAACTGTATTAAAAGTATGATTTTGGAAGCGATAGGTATAATAAAGATACAAACCGAAGTATGAGCCTTTATTTTTAGCAATTTCCTCATTTATCAGTTTACAGGTCTGTTCCGAGGCACTCTCATAATAAGGACTGGAAACCTCCCGGATACGCTCCATTTCCTCACGATCTCCTTTTTCACGAGCCGCATAGAACATATGATCCAAAGAATCGAGAACCGTACGATTACCTGCTATATATTTCGCTTCTAGCAAAGCTTCGTATTGCTCCTGCAATGCAGACCCTGTAGCATGTAAACTCAGTTGGTCATACTTATCCTTGCCTAAGGTAAGCTGCATGGATTTGGGTTCCAAAAACAAATTAGCGTATTGCTGTAAATACTCCCCACGCTCCATATTCTGCAAAGAGAAACAATAAAGACCGACTTGTATAGAATCAGTGGGATAAGCAAATCTACCATCGGTAACAGCAATAGATTTAATCAGTTTCACACTACCATAATGCTCATTGTCCACTTGATATAAATAGATAGAATCAGCCTGTATTCCATCAAGACTACCCTCTAAAGACACAGACTTAGACTCATTGCAAGCATTTAACATGCATAAAGAAACGCCTAATAATAGATATTTTTTATAAATCATAAATTTACTATTTATTAAGAACAGAATCAATCAAAGTACCAATCTCTTCACTTGACGGACGTGGAGCGTATGCATTCACAATATTGAAATCCTTGTCAATCAAAATAAAACGAGGAATATACATGATAGCCCAACTTTCTTTTAAAGCAACATCATTGGAATGATATTGAGTCAATTCTTTCTTATGTCCATCCAAGTACCTTAACCAAGGTTTCGTTGTAGTATCTGTAGAAACCGGAAGAAAAACAATATCCTTACCCGCATATTTCTTACCTAAAGCCTCAAATGCCGGAGATTCCTGAATGCAAGGACCACACCAAGTTGCCCATAAATCAATATAAATCACCTTACCCCTAAAATCTGCAAGATGCTTCACATTGCCTTCCACATCCAACATCTCAAAATCAATGGCAGGTTGTCCGGGAAGCAACTTGGAAGCTTGAACAATCTTTCCTTCAATTTCTGTCACGAAATCAGCATTCTTCACTGTTTGCAAAAATGCCTTCGCCTCATTCACAGTCTGTTCAGAAGCTTCATTTCTCAGATTATCAACTATTTTAGCACAAGCATATAATTCCGTAGTACGCGCAGGAATGGAAATATCTTTAAACCAAAGAGAAGCTAATGTAGAATCTTCCTGATAAGACAAAACATCGCGCACCACAGCTACATTCAGCATATCTTCATTCATAATCTCCTTATATAGCGGAGTTACATCCTGAGTTAATGAAACATTAAATTCATTCCATTTAGCCCGCATCTCTTCTTCATTCTTCACTCCGGCAAACATCCTTGAATAACTTGCATAACAGATATAACTATTAATAATATCCGCTTTGATCCGTGCTGTTTCCAGCTTTTTAAATGCATCAGACACATTACTTAACGTATCCAATGTATGCATACGTATAGCGGCCAAGCTGTCAACCAACGCTTTAGTGGATACAAAATCTCCACGCAAGTTACCACCGGCTTCCAGATAAGAACCTCCTTTCGGGAAAAGACGGAACTTCATGTAATTATTGGCTTCGGCTCCGATTCCCGAGAATTCCGCTTCTGTATTTGTCTGAGTTACTTTGATAGTCATGTCATCTCCTGGAGTAAGATACAATGTGTTGCGGCTGATAGTATAATATGTCGGTTCTTTAAGTACAAAAGTAGTATCAAAATGACCGGAAGCATCCGTTTTCAACAAAATATCCCGGCTATCGCCTAGCATAGATGCCGCTCCGTCAAATCTCATACGCACATTCTGGCTACCCATATCAAGCAACTGACCTTTCAAATGAACAGTATTCGCCAATTCTTGCTTAGTTCCACTGTTGCAGGAACCCAGGCAACAGCATAATGCTGCTGTTGCCATCATAATCGTTAATTTTTTCATTAAAATATCTTTTATCTTATGTTAGGAATCATATCAGGATTAAAACGAAGTACAGTGGGTGGAATAGGCAAAATATATTTAGGACTATTGGGTTCCAATTTGTACTCTACACCATTCACCTCATGCACAATAGTCTTTGCAAATTCAGGTTCACGATTCAAACGTTTCAAGTCAATCAAGCGGGTACAGCCAAGCATAGGCATTTCCCGTCTTCTTTCCTCCAAGACTTTAACCAATGCATCCTTGTTATCACTTGCAACCAAAGGTACATTATCAATAATACGACTATCACGCAAGGTGTTAATATATTCCATAGCTTTGTCTTTACTACCTATACGAGCTTCACACTCTGCTGCTATCAGATACATTTCCGGAGTAGACATAGCCATGTTGGCATAAATATAAGGTGCCCAAAGAGGATAATCCAAATCTATTCCACCTAAATATTTCGTAAAATACAACAGATAACGCTGATCCCTTTCCTGATCATACAAGGACGCCAATTCTTCAGAAGCATATGCAGTAGCACTAAATCCAAAAGTCCATGGAGCCAAACGAATATAAATATTTTCCGGATTCTCATCTCCATCCGGAACATCGATCCTACCAATATATTTATCACGATCCACTACTTTATACGGGAAAAGACTCATCAAAGTTGAATTATTCTGTAATGAGATCACCGCATTCTCCAAAGCTTTTTTGTAATCTCCCATATAAAGATACATACGTGCCAACATCCCGTACCCCACCGGCTTAGATGCACGATAGGCATTCAACACCGGTTTTTCCGGTAAATTAGGAGCAGCCTCATCCAGATCTGTCTTAATTTGATCATATACTTCCTGCACTGTAGCGCGCTGCAAATTTGTTTTATTGATATTTTTATCCAACATCAATGGAACGCCAGGATCTGTAGCAGCAGTCGACGGATCGTAATGATTAGCATAAGCATTAACCAAAGTCAAATACTCAAAAGCACGCCCAACCAATGCTTCAGCCCTCAATTGCTTTTTATGTTCTTCAGTATCTTGAGTAGCTCCCATTATATCATCAATAACTACGTTATAATAATAAATACGATTATAGGAGTATTCCCAAAGACCGTCACTCTCTCCTTCTCCAAAGATTTCACTATTAAACGCATATAAATGCTGGTTCGGCAACTCCAGAGAAACAAATCCTCCAGTCATATCATCTTCATAAGGCATGAAAACATCATCTGTCATAAAGTTAGGATATGATTCTGAAGCTTTTAGCAATTGAGCATAATTCAATAAACGTTCATAGTCTTCACTCTTTTCCGGAATTACAATCCCTTTAGGTTGTATATCCAAATAATCATCACATGACATTATAGGTAACGCCAAACATGCACAAAGTAAAAATTTATATAATTTCATATTTATCTATTCAATCATTTAAAAATTAAGGGACAAACCAATTGTATAAGTAGTAGGATTCGGAAGAGTCAATGCTCCCCATCCATACCCCGATGTAGTATACGCTTCCGGATCAATATCTCCGTTAGCAGCCCACCACCACACATTACTAATTTGACAAGTCACTGCGGCCGATTCTATAAAATATTTCCTCAACCAATTCTTTGGCAAATTGTAACTCAATGAGATATCTCTCAATTTGATATAATCTGCCTTTTTTACATGAATGTCTGCCGAATACCATGTCTGAGCATCTGTATAATAAATATTCCTATTGAAAGACGGAGCTACTCCTGGAATATTTTCATCCCCCGGTTTCCTCCAATGGTTTAAAGCCTTACGAGTAAGATTCGCACTCGGTGCACCACCCATATATCCAGCTACAACATCACGTAACACATGACCACCATAATATACAAACATAAATGAAAAATCAAAATCACGATAAGAGAAGAAATTTTTCAATGATGCCGTATACTTTGGAGTACGAGTTCCAGAATACACCATATCATCAATAGAACTTACTTTTGAAACTTTTTCTCCTTCTTTATTATACACCAACACATTCCCATTTGTCGGATTAAGTCCTGCATAACGATAACTAAAGACACTATTAATAGGGTAACCAACAGCTGCTACATTATATGCACTATAATAAAAAACCGTTTCTTTCGTACCTTCTAAATTAGTCAATTCATTTTTATTATAACTAAACATTAAATTTGTCCCCCAAGTAAAATTCTTATTTTGAATATTTACACTCTGTAATGACAATTCTACACCTCTATTAAACATCGAGCCATAATTTTGCAATAAACTTGCCCAACCTAAAGTCGGATCCGCATTACGATTTCCTAACAAGTCCGTCGTTTTCTTATAATAATAATCAATACTACCGCTTAAACGAGAATTGAATACAGAAAAATCAAGCCCCACATTGGTAGAAGCCGTTTTCTCCCAACGAAGTTGAGAATTGGGTGGATTCTTTATATACGAACCAAAATCTCCAACCCAATCATTATATCCGCTATCAACCACAGTCATATACGGTCCTGCATTTTTAGGAACATTACCACCCACACCATAAGTCATACGCAAGTTCAAACGATTCAACCACGTGCAATCTTCCATAAAAGGCTCATTAGCTATCTGCCAACTACCACCAACGGACCACAACGGACGATACTGATATTTAGGATCAGTACCAAATAAATTAGATTGATCGATACGAATACTTCCAGTTAATGAATAACGTTCGTCAAATGTATATGAACCATTAGCATAAAAAGAAACATATCGGTCTTCTGTATGAGTCAATGCATTATATTCACCATAGACCCAATTAAACGACCCCAACAAAGCTTCAGTACCATTAATAGGAGACATAACTAACGGATTTATAGGTTTTACTCCCAAGCTATTATCATCATATCCCATATAATAATTCTGCGCACCAGTACGACGCACCAACCGACGTTCAGCACCGCCCAACGCAGATATAGCATGTTTTCCCAATATACGATTAAAGTTCACCTGAGCACGCATTGTATACGAATAAGATTCATAACGACTTTCATCCAATTGGCCACCTTTAGGGACATTCAGTGTAAGGCTTCCTGTTGCCGCATCATATTGAGCTGCATCATTTATCATATTACGCACTTTATATGACATATTACTATATAAAGTACGATTTTTATCATAAGTCCCTTCTGTCTGATATTTTAAATCAATATTAAGACCTTCTAGAATTTTAAATTTCAATCCTGCATGCAAACGATAATAATTGGAATTATTATGATAGCTTTCTTCTGCACGATTCTTTATCGGACTATATGTTTCATCCATCAAACCTATACTTTGCAAACGTTGCAATTCATAATCTGATTTAGTACGTTGAAAATCTAGTGGATTTCCCTGTAAATCCCTTAACATATAATAACTAGGATAACTACTCATCAAGCTGCTATAACTACCTGCTCCATTATCACCCTTTGAACGATAAAAGCTTCCTGTAACTCCAAAATCAGCCGATAACCAATCAAAAAAATCCACATCATCTTTTAGGCTAAATCCAATACGATCTTTACTTTGATACTTTTGATTACCATAATCACCCATATAATTAACAGTAGCCATGTATCGATTTTTATTAGATCCACCAGAAATAGCTAAATTATGCTGATGAACAATACCTACACGCGCAAATTCATCTTCTATTTGTTTACGATTATCATTTGTACGATAAGGTAACAGAGCATCTGCCAATTGACCATCTGTCAGTTGACCTAGTTCATGCTGATACAATAAGCTAACTACCGGATTTACAGCTTGACGCTTATTCAAATTCTCATAAGCCGTATGATAATAATCAAACCCCTCAATCTGCATATCTACCAGCTCGGAACTACTCATCAAATTCAAATAATCAAAATCCGGTTTTGGAGACAACTTAATACTACCATTATAACTTACTTTAGTTTTACCTTCCTGTCCACGTTTAGTTGTAATAACAATTACACCATTAGCCGCACGGGCACCATAAATAGAACTTGCAGCAGCATCCTTCAATACTGTTATATTTTGTACATCTGTAGGATTTATTGATGCTAAATCACCTTCATAAGGCATACCATCAACCACATACAATGGCTTTGTATTTCCCATATAAGTAGTAATACCACGAATAACAACATCATTACTGTTGCTTGAAGTTTTATTTATACCTGCTACCAATCCTTCAATACGTGACAACACATCCGTTTCCAGTTTACCCTTCGTACTTTTCTCTGAAATCACAGAATAAGATCCTGTTGCTCGTTCTTTGGACAAAGTCTGATAGCCAGTTACTACAACATCCGCCAGTGCAGTGGCATTAGTTTCCATTTTCACATTCACCACTTTCTTACCAGCTTGTACCTTGACTACTTTATCTGCCATTCCAACAAAAGTAAATGACACTAAATCACCAGGAGTAACCCGCAAACTATACCGACCATCTATATCGGTTACAGTACCCTGACTTGTACCTCCAATCATAATGGTAGCTCCAATAATACTTTCTCCGGTTTCATCCATAACCACACCTGTCATATAAAAGGGTTCATGTTTTCCGGTTGTTTTCTCAGCCTTTGAAGGTAAAATAAGAATCAAATTTCTTTTTACTTCATATCGTAATGAAGTCTGTTTACAAAAATCGTCCAAAACCGCATTCAAAGAAGTTTTGGTGTAAAATAAACTTACCCGTTTTCCTGAATCAATATTTTCTTCATCGTAAACAAAATGGATCTTTGCTTCCCTTTGCAGTTGATCCAAGGCTGTTCTGATTAAAACATTGTTCACATTGATAGTTACTTTAGTATCCGTTTGGGCAAATGCTTCACCCACCGAACAACAAAATACTATCAATGCAACAAAGCATTTCACCATGAGGCCTTTGCGACAGATAGTTTCGCTCAAAAGTTTTGTACTCATAATTGTTTGTTGATTTATTATTAAAAAAAGTCAATTCTCTCCTATCATTTTACTTTCTCATTCGTGCTTATCTTCAATGTAAATCGTTTCTCCTTCGCGGGTAAAATGTACATTAGACACTCTCTCAATTACTTCAATAGCAAAATTTAACTCTTCATCCCTGAAGATGATACCTGCAAATCTTTTATCTTTCAAAGATTCATTTTTAAAATAGATATCTACATTATACCACCGTGACAGTTGGGCAACAATTTCAGACAAAGACGTATTACGAAACTCATAATTTCCCTTCGCCCAAGAAGTAAATAGATAAGCAGGCACATCACGTGTCACTATATCATCATTATCCAGTTCAATAACCGCTTGTTGGTCAGGATTTAACACAACCGAAACTTTAGCTGTACTTACTTTAATACGCCCTTCTGCAAGAGTTGTATATACCTTATAATCAGGATAAGCAGATATATTAAAACTTGTACCAAGTACCTCCACCGAATGTCTGTTTGTATGAACTATAAAAGGATGTTTAGCATCTTTCGCCACTTCAAAAAAAGCTTCCCCTTCTAGAAATACTTCTCTTTTTTCTCCAACGAAAGAAGTTGGATAACGTAAAAGACTTTCAGCATTCATCCATATCCTTGTTCCATCCGATAAAATCAACTGATATTCCCCTCCTCTTGGAATAGCCAGTGTATTAATCTGAGGAGTTGAAGAAACCTCTTCCACTTTTTTATAAGTCAATAATTGATTGGCATTATTATTGATTACAGTAGAATTTACATTAGAAATAGTACCTTTTTTAACAGACAAGTCCACTTTTTCTCCATTCTCTAAAGTAAGGATAGCCTTGCGGCTGCCTGTTTCCGGAAATGAAATCACAGCAGCCACTACAGCCTCCTTGTTTTGCGTGTTATTGTGGAGAGAGAATATATGACTAATTCCTAAAATAAGAAAAAGAAGAGCCGCTGATGCCGCTACACAATATAAACTGATACGGCGTTTCCTTCTTTTTTCAAGCTTGTATTGCAGGTTTTCCCATGAACGTTCATGATCATATTGACAACGAAATTCTTCTTTTCGCTGCGCTATATAATACTCAAAAGACTTTTTGTTCTTTTTTGGATTCTCTTTGTTCATCGATTACTTTCTTTTAATAAAAGAGAGCCCAAATTAATAAATGGGTGACAGGAAAAGAAGAAAAATTTAATTTTAGTAAAACAGTGAGTGTAGATTGTATTCTTTTCTTAATTGTCTCAAGGCTCTTGTCAGATGAGTTTTTAGGGTATTCACAGAAATATGGAGTTCTTCAGCCGCTTCTTTATATTTCTTATTTTCCATAATGACAGCTCTCACTACTTGTAATTCCTGACGAGGTAATTTTTGTAATTTTTCCAATAATAACTTATTTCGTTCCTCTTGCTCCTCTTCATCTATAGACTCTTCAGGAATACTCATATCAAGACCTGAGAGTTCCTCCATAGATAACATGTTATTTTTCTGTAAAGTATTGATTGCCGCATTCCGCACAGACAAATAAAGATAGTAACGAAGATTTTGATTTATTTTCAAGTAATATTTCTTCTCCCAAAAATAGATAAAGAAATCCTGCACAATATCTTCAGCCATCTCAAAAGAATCGGTCAGTTGCACTGCATATATACATAATTTCATGTGATAAGCATCAAATAATAAACGAAAAGCCTCCTTGGGAGATGTCCGGAACAACTCCAAGATATACTTATCCTTTTCGCTATTATCTTTTAAATTTATCACCATGATAATACACTAATAGATATAAAAACTGAAAAAAGGTTCTATAAATCATTAGATTTACAGAACCTTTCATATGTTAAAGGGTGACTAGTGGGATTCGAACCCACGACATTCAGAACCACAATCTGACGCTCTAACCGACTGAACTATAGTCACCATGTTAGGCTTTCCTTTCGAAAGCGATGCAAAGGTACTGTTTTTTTTTATATCCGCAAACTTTTTGAGGAAAAATTATTCAAAAAAATACTCTTTTATGCCTCCATTCGATTTCCCTAATAAATTCTCAGTTCCTTTCAAGAAACGTTTCATCACATTAAGTTCCTCATTATGAATGGATTTATTTATAAAAGTAACAGGATATAATTCAAAGTTCTTTTTTTTACTTAAAACTGGTCTCGAAGTCCAAACCAACGCATATTCACAATTCACTAAACGAGTTATTCGAAAAATCCGTTGCAACTTCAATCTCACCATAGCTCCTCCATCCGTTTTTTCTTTCGACATATTTGAGATAAAATTACCTAATGAATAAACAATGACATGCCGGGCAGGAGTCCGGGAGTCTTTTACAATTTCCATAGGCTGGAGTACATGCGGATGCGAACCTATTACATGATCAACTCCTTGTCCAATCAACCAGCCAGCCAGTTCACGCTCCGATCGTTCAGGGAACGAACAATATTCCACTCCCCAATGCATACAGGCTATAATAACATCAGGAAGTTTCCTGCGCGCATCAAGAATATCTTTTTTTATCTGTTCCCGATTAATATAATTAACCATATTCGGAGCATCAGTCTTCAAGCCATTCGTTCCATAAGTATAGTTCAACAATACAATTCTAAAACCATTTTTCTCAATCAATAACGGGTAGTTCCTATGGCGTTCTTCCGGGTTCCTATAGGTCCCAGCATGATGTATTTTCAAAGAATCCAGCATCAGGATAGTACGTTCCAGCCCCAGTTTCCCCTTATCCAGACAATGATTGTTAGCGGTCAGCAATACATCAAATCCGGCTTCCTTTATGGCATAAAGATATTCGTCCGGAGCACTGAACACCGGATACCCTCTATAAGGCTTTCCTCCCAATGTCACCTCCAAGTTCCCTATAGCCATATCCGCCTCACTTATTTCTTTCTTCACATGACGGAAACAATCATTATAATTATACCCGTCTCCTTGCCTGGCTGCATCAATTTGAGCCTGATGTTGCATCAAATCACCGACAAACAACAAAGAGATCTGATCTTGCGCCGATAGCGACAAACCAAACCATAGCAAAAAAAGAATGAAGATCTGTTTCATCTATTCTAATATTAAAGGGTACAAGATAGGAAAAAATTCGTAAAGAACAAAGTTCTACACTAATTTACAGTTTTCATACGCTTGAATTCCGTAGGAGCAACCCCGAACTGTGCCAACAGGCTTCACTAACCTGTACCCGTTCTGAAACAGCAGTACCATCGTTTTTTTCAAGCGAATAATACAAATAAAAATTAGAAAGAGGGTCTACAAGCATTTGCAACAAATCTTTATATATCACACACATGCCTTATTGATGACAATGACCCCAACAGAAACCACGTCAGCAAGCATGCCAACCGCCAGTCCAAAAGACAAGGACATTTAAAAAAAAGACCAAGACGTTTTTAAAAAAGACGGCGGCCTTTTAAAAAAAGCTCGTCACCTTTTTTAAAAATGACCTGATCTTTTTTACCACAGCCGGAATCCGCCATATTCCATAAAGGTACAAATCCTCTATGCGCACTTCTTACAAGAAAAAAAGCCTAAAAATAGCCTACTTTACATCAAAACGGAATAGCCTATAAAAAGAATATATATAACTGTTTTCAAGCCTCTTATGCAAAATTCAGCTTCAAAATATAATGAGGGCATAAGAGCATAAGTGAGAGCAATATTTTTTACCCTCACCATCTAAATCTTTTATAATAAACCTATTATACATGCAGTGAGAGCATGAGGGCATAAATGTCCCGAACTTCCCAGCGAGAAAGACCTATACATCAAGGACACTCCCGAAAATATAGTCATTCCGAAGAACAAAATAATCTTTTAAGAGCGAAAATCCTTCCTTATAATTTTACAGGTAAGTCCGAAAAACAGGCATAACTTTTGTTCATGAAAACAAGTGTGTCAAAAGCAGGTCAGCTTATCCTGTAAGCATTACCAAACTTTTGACACATTCTTTTTTATCCAGCAAGCTTCGCAAAGCATGTGGCACTTATTTGTAAATGGCCTTTTTTCCAGCCAGCAACGTATTCTTCATTAAAGATACAATCGTCATAGGTCCCACACCGCCCGGCACCGGAGTGATATAAGAACATTTGGGAGCCACTTCATCAAATTTCACATCCCCGGTCAGTTTGAATCCGGATTTCTTTGTAGCATCCAGCACACGGGTAGTACCTACATCAATAATGACCGCACCTTCTTTCACCATCTCAGCCTTTACAAAATTAGGCTGACCCAGTGCAGCAATGATAATGTCAGCTTCCTGACATTCTTTTACCAAATCCTTGCTGCGGCTGTGACAAACAGTTACAGTGGCATCACCCGGATAAGCCTTCTGCATCATCAGACTTGCCATAGGCTTACCTACAATGTTACTGCGGCCTAATACCACACATTTTTTTCCTTGGGTTTCAATGTTGTAACGCTTCAGCAATTCAAGAATACCGTTAGGAGTAGCAGATACATAGCAAGGAAGACCAATGGACATACGGCCTACATTGATAGGGTGAAAACCATCCACATCTTTCCGATAGTCAATGGTTTCAATCACTTTCTGCTCGGAAATATGTTTCGGCAAAGGGAGCTGTACAATGAAACCATCCACGTCAGCATCCTCATTCAGTTCTCTGACCTTTGCCAATAATTCTTCTTCCGTCACATCCGCTTCATAGCGAATCAGACTGGATTTGAAACCACATACCTCACAAGCCTTTACCTTGGCCGCTACGTATGTTTCACTTCCTCCGTCGTGTCCGACGAGAATTGCAGCTAAATGGGGACGCTTGCCACCTTTAGCCACGATTTCGGCAACTTCCGCAGCAATTTCCTGCTTCACCAGTTCCGAAATAGCTTTTCCATCAATTAGTTGCATACTATCTATTTACTTATAAATTATTCATTGAGCAACAAATGTAGTATAAATCAGCCATGCAGCATAATAAAAAAAGGAGAAAGTTTCACACTTTCTCCCTTATCTGTTTATTTAAGCATCACTTTTTAAGTTTCGGCATCATCTTACCCATCTTACTGCCGGTCACCATCTTCATCATCTTGCGAGTCTGGTCAAACTGTTTCAACAGACGGTTTACCTCCTGAATGCTGGTTCCACTACCTTTGGCTATACGTGTACGGCGCGTTCCGTTCAGAATTTCAGGATTTGTACGTTCCTGCGGAGTCATGGAATAAATAATCGCTTCAATACTCTTGAACGCATTATCATCGATATCAATATCTTTGATAGCTTTCCCCACACCCGGAATCATGGATGCAAGTTCTTTCAAATTACCCATCTTCTTAATCTGATGAATCTGGCTCAAGAAATCATTAAAGTCGAACTGATTCTTGGCAATCTTCTTCTGAAGACGCTTTGCCTCTTCCTCGTCATATTGCTCCTGCGCACGCTCTACCAAAGACACGATATCACCCATGCCGAGAATACGGTCTGCCATACGTGCAGGATGGAACTGGTCGATAGCATCCAACTTTTCGCCGGTACCCACAAACTTGATAGGCTTGTTTACCACGGTACGGATAGAAAGAGCAGCACCGCCACGGGTGTCACCATCCAACTTGGTCAGCACGACGCCGTTAAAGTCCAGACGTTCATTAAACTCACGAGCTGTATTCACCGCATCCTGACCGGTCATTGAATCGACCACAAACAAAGTTTCATCCGGATTTATCGCTTTCTTGATAGCCTCAATCTCGTTCATCATCTGCTCATCGATAGCCAGACGGCCGGCTGTATCGACAATGACCAAATCATACCCTTTCGCTTTTGCTTCATGAATAGCGTTCAATGCAATCTGCACCGGATTCTTGCTGTCCAACTCACTATATACAGGAACCTCGATTTGTTCTCCCAATACTCTTAACTGTTCGATAGCAGCGGGACGATAGACGTCACAAGCCACCAACAGCGGCTTACGGTTCTTCTTGGTTTTCAGCATACGGGCCAGCTTACCGGAGAAAGTAGTCTTACCGGAACCTTGCAGACCTGACATCAGGATAACTGCCGGACGACCTTCCAACACCAATTCGGCAGTTTCACCACCCATCAATGCGGTCAGTTCATCATGTACAATCTTTACCATCAACTGGCTGGGCTTCACAGCCGTAAGCACATTCTGCCCTAAAGCTTTTTCTTTCACTGTATCAGTAAAGCCTTTGGCGACCTTATAGTTCACGTCAGCATCCAACAAAGCTTTACGCACATCCTTCAACGTTTCCGCTACATTAATCTCGGTGATTTTTCCCTCACCTTTCAGAATCTTAAAAGACCGTTCCAGTCTCTCACTTAAATTATCGAACATATATCTTTAATTATAAATTACGAATTATGATTGCCTGTCATTCTTTACTAACCTTCAGAATAACAACAGGGTGCAAAAATACAAAAAACTTATGAACCTTATATCTTTTTATTCTGCCATTTTGCTTTTTTCAAGTAAATAACGCTGCTAAGCAGTAACAAACTATAGTACACCACCTCTATGGAGAAACAAACCGAAACCGGTGCTTTCACTACCATGCCTATCCACAGAATGTAAAGGGTATAGAACACCAAAGTCCCCATTTCAAGTATCAGAGCAGCCTGCGTATTTCCAGTTCCCGAAATGGCATTGAAATAGACATTAGCCACCGATGCGATGACCATTGCCACAGCAATGACATACAACGAAGGCACGGATTCCACCAGCAAGGCCTGCTCATTGGTATAAACCGAAAGCATAGCATGAGGGAAAAGTACCACTATGGCCACACAGACTATCATGATGAAGAACGACATCCGTGCGATACGCCAAATCAAGCGCATGACATGGGCTATCCCTCCCGCACCGATCAGATTGCTGACCAAGGAATTGGTAGTAGTAGATAGTGCCTGAACCGGAATGAGCATCACGATATAGATACTACGTACGATATTGGCAATCGCCAGCTCGCGTTGCCCCAACCGTTCTATCGCGATGAAAAAGACAAACCAAGTAGCCATGGCCAAAAAATATTGTACCATGGTAAAACACGATATACTCAGAATCCTTCCCAATAAAGAGAAATCAATCTTCTGCCAGTGATTCAAGCCGAATTTCTTAAAATCCACCTTTGCGTAGGTATAAATCAAGAAGAAAGCCAATGAAGCGGCTTCAGCCATCACCGAAGCGATAGCTGCTCCTTTAATCCCCATCTCCGGCATTCCAAACTTACCGAAAATCAAAATATAGTCCAACAACACATTCACCAATGCCATGACCACCGCATTCATCGTCAGCACTTTAGTACGTGTAATGCCAATATACAGCGCACGGAACATCACGTTGATAAAAGCGAAGAAAAAACCAAAGATACGCCAGTTGAGGAATTCCATGGTGGCGTCAAAAATGGAATCAGATGAGATGAGCAGACGGACAACAGATGGAGCCAACAGATGAGTCAGCCCGAACATGAGCACCGCCAGCCCCAGCAAGAATGTCCCTCCCTGTATCATCACAGGGCCTACATCTTTGTAACGCCCTTCACCATTACGACGGGCAATCAAAATTTGTGAACCGATACTAAAGCCAAAAGCAATAGTAAAGACACAGATATAAAACAATCCACCCATGGCGGAAGCTCCCAGTTCGACTTCCCCCACTCTACCCAGGAAAGCCGTATCCGTCACATTTATAATGTTTTGCGCTAATAATCCGAGAAAAATCGGATAACTCACGTTCCATATTTCTTTGTTAGTATACATATAAAAAATTTGTATTGCGTAAAAGGGTTACAAAGATACAACATTCTTCTCAATCCACCATGCTGAATGTGGTGAAGAATCTGTAAACAGGCAAAGAATTTATTCCTGGAAATAACCATTCCGGAACAAAAGGCATATCATGTCCAAACTATGCTGGAAACTTCCGGGAACTTCCAGCATAGTTGGCAAAAGTTTCCAGCATAGTTTGAAAAAACGACCCGAGCGTTGACAGAACATGACGGACGTTTTTTTCAAAGAACCCTTAAGGGAGTTTTTCTTTGTTTCTTTCTTTGTTTTAATATAATAAGGTAGAAAATCCACGATAAGTCCACAACTTGTCCACAGCATAGGCATTAACCTACTATAAGACAAAGAATTAATTAAAAAAAGTTCGTCCACAAGTAATCCACAAGGCACTCAACAGCTAAAAAACACTCAGAAAATCATGGGTCAAAAGCCTTCTGAAATAAACGAAGAAAATTAAATAGTTTCTACTGAAACAGTTGATTTTTTCAATAGATTATGCAAATAATTGCACAAAAGGTTTGTCCGCGTGTTATTTTATCCTACCTTTGCGTCCGCAAACAAAAAAATTAAGTAATAAATGAAGAAACTATTATTAATTAGCGCAGCGACGCTAATCGTTTCAAATTCAACTTTCGCAGGAGGTATTTTAACCAATACAAATCAACATGCAGCTTTTCTCCGTATGCTATCCCGTGGTGCTACTACAGAAATAGATGGTGCTTTGTCTAATCCTGCCGGACTGGCTTTCTTACCCAAAGACGGATTCCATGTAGGATTGAGCATTCAAAGTGCTTATCAGACTAGAAATATTGATGCCAGTTTTATGACATACAACGGGGTTAGCGCCACAGGCCCTACCGTTGCAGACAAGCCTTTCGAAAAATATTATGAAGGAACGGCAGCCGCACCGGTTATTCCCAGTTTATTTGCAGCCTATAAAAAAGACAAATGGACTATTTCAGGTTTCTTCGCTATTACCGCCGGAGGTGGAAAAGCATCTTTCGATGACGGATTGCCTATGTTTGAATCTGCGGCCATGGCCGGTATTTTTCAGAATAGCGTGAAAGCACATCAGGCAAACCCACAAAGTCCGATAATCGTTCCCGGCATGTATGATATCACAAGCGCCATGGATGGTAAACAATATATTTACTCTTTACAGTTGGGATTATCCTATAAAGCTACCGAATGGCTTTCTGTATTCGGTGGAGGACGTATGAACTATTTTACAGGCGGTTATAAAGGATTCTTGAATGCCATTGTGAAAGGAACAGATACCAACCTGTTGCCACTCGCTCTGGACTGTGACCAAACAGGTTGGGGACTCACTCCTGTAATCGGTGCAGATGTTAAATTGGGTAAACTGAATATCGGTGCTAAATATGAGTTCAAGACCAATCTGAATATCGAAAACAATACAAAGAATATAGAATATCCCCGGACTCCTGAAGGTGAAGCAATGATAGCTCCTTACAAACACGGTGTAAACACCCCCAATGACATCCCAGCCATGTTCTCTATCGCAGCTGCTTACGAATTCCTTCCGGTACTTCGTGCTTCTGTAGAATATCATTTCTATGATGATAAAAAGGCAGGTATGGCAAACGACAAACAAAAATATCTGACTAAAGGAACCAATGAATACTTGGCAGGTATCGAGTTTGATGTAACCAAGCAACTGACCCTCAGCTGTGGTGGACAGATCACTGACTACGGACTATCAGATAACTATCAATCAGATACTAGTTTCTCTTGTGATTCTTATTCTTTGGGAGTCGGAGCCAAAATAAAAATGAACAAGCATCTCAATCTGAATGTCGGCTATATGTGGACTAATTATGAGGATTATACCAAGAAGTCAACCAACTATAACGGAACCGGATTACCCGGAACAAATGTATACAGCCGTACTAACAAAGTATTCGGTTTAAGTGCAGATTATAGTTTCTAATCCCTGTATATGAAATAAAAAAGAAGGCCATACCCAAACAACTGAGGTATGGCTTTTTTTTACAAAAAACTCCAAAGAAACTGATAATCTTTCAGCCGCACCCGCAACTGTTTCAACGACCGGGTGATATGAAATTCCACAGTCTTTACAGAAATATCCAGTCGCAAAGCAATTTCCTTGTTCGGTAAATTTTTCATCCGGCTCAAAATAAACACCTCTCTGCTTGTAGGAGGCAGTTCACTAATAGCTTCCTGCACCAAAGCCTGTATCTCATCACAAAACAATTTATCGGGATCACAAGCCTCCAAAGTCGAGATACGCAAAGCCAGCTCTTTCTGCCGTATATCTCCTATATGCTGCTCGGCACGCATACGTACCTCCAAGTGTTGCAAATGATTCAGTGAACGATTTTTTATGGCTGTCAACAACAATGCGGAAATATTCGTATCCTCTCGCAATTCATTCCGGTGCTCCCACACATTGGCAAACGCCCCCATTACAATATCCTCAGCCTCTTCCTTGTCCCTGACGTACGAGTAAGCAAACTGAATAAACTGTTGCTGACGTTTACTAAACACCTCCGTCAGTTCTGACATAAAAATATTCCCCGTTTCTTTCATCTAACTAATTTTCTGTATCCGTTTCTAAATCTTGATATAGATGCCTTTTTTATATAATATATGAACAATGCTCCAACAGAATATAATATAGATCAAAGCATAGACTAATGAGCCGGGATAATCCCCCAATGCCGGAGCCAGCATCTTTTCATAAATAAAGGCACTCACGCCCGTAGCACCCAATGCGATTCCCATTGTTTCCGCAAACACATAAATAAACAAAGGATTCACTCCGAATGACCGGAAAAAAGCACACCAGTTCTGATATCCTTTCATATCAATAATCCAAATGAGCAGAGCCAAAAAACTGGACGCCAATCCACAAGTTATTATAACAAAAGTAGGCGACCACACTTTTTTATTAATAGGGCAGCCATAACTTAACAGAAAGCCGGCAAATGTAAGTATAGTTCCTATCAGAAACAACCGCTGTATCTTTTCGGCATTATCTTTAGCGGAAAGCAACAACTTTCCACAATAAAATCCTACCATCACATGGCACACCGCAGGAACAGTACTCAGCAGCCCTTCCGGATCAAACGCCATTCCGCCCTCATGGTACATATGAGATGTGCCCAATGCCCATGCGTCAAAACGAGCCACAACATTGGTTTCCGACTGATTGAAGCCGTCTCCCGTAGCCAATAAAAGAAAATAAGCGGCCAAAGTCACCAAAATGATAGCAGGAAAATATTTATGCTTCACCGTTATAGCAACCAGACTGGTCACACCGTATCCTATAGCGAGCCGTTGCATGACTCCCAGATAGCGCCATTCTTCAAAATTCAGATGATGTGTAAAAACAGACTTAGCTAAAAGATTCAACAATAGACCGATACAAAAAATAATGACTGTACGCTTCATTATTTTACGCAACGTGGCATGTGAATAAGTAAAATTATATTTCCGCAAAGAAATATAAGTCGAGATTCCCATAATGAACATAAAAAAAGGGAAAACGAGATCGGTGGGGGTCAATCCGTTAAAGGCGGCATGCTCCAGCGGAGCATACACATACCCCCACGAACCGGGGTTATTCACAAGAATCATGCCTGCAATGGTGATGCCTCTCAAGATGTCAAGAGCGAGCAATCGTTTGGGGGTATTTGCTGTCATGTGTGTCAGATTAATAAATTGGTTAACTCGGACAAAGATAACATTCTATTAGCAATAAAGAAACAAATCTGTGAAAAATATTTTTATATTGTAAACATATTAATCTCTCTGAAAAACATGTTTATTCCGTTTTTATTGCTATTTTTGTCCGCAAAGAATTTCTATACCCCCTTTATTTAAAAACTTAGCACAGATATATTATGAAAAAAAAGAGTCTGCTAGTATTTTTCGTTGGGCTATTAACGTGTGGGTGCCAAATGAAAGAAGTAATCAATGAGTACAATGTAGTTCCGCTGCCTGTTACTATGAATGAGCAGCCGGGACGTTTTTATCTGAACAGCGATGTTCCTGTCGTTGTGAACGCCTCACAAGAAGTGAAAAATATCGCTTCCAGTCTATCAACTACCGTATTGGATGTAGCCGGTATCAAATTGAAACCGGGTGGTGAATTACATGAAAATGTACCCACCATTGTTTTTGACAGCATTCCGGGTATGGAGAAAGAAGCCTACAAATTATCAGTCACCCCCCAACAGATAAAGATTACAGCATCAACACCTAACGGATTTTATTACGGACTGCAAACTCTGTATCAACTGTTGCCGGTAGCTATTTATAGCAAGGAAAGAGCACGCAATGCCGAATGGAGCGTACCTTGCGTCGAGATAGAAGATACTCCGGCGTTCCGATATCGCGGAGCAATGCTGGATGTATGCCGTCATTTTGCATCGATAGATTACATCAAAAAATTCATTGATGTATTGGCCGTACATAAGATGAATACCTTCCACTGGCATCTTACGGATGACCAAGGCTGGAGAATCGAAATCAAAAAGTATCCCAAACTGACCGAAATCGGTTCCCAACGTTCAGAAACCATGGTGGATTATTTCTATACCCACTACCCGTTTAAATATGACGGCAAACCTCATGGAGGTTACTATACACAAGAAGAAATTAAAGAAGTGGTAGCATACGCCCAAAGCAAATATATCACCGTCATTCCGGAAATAGAGCTACCGGGACATGCCTTGGCAGCCATTGCCTCTTACCCCGAATTATCCTGTACTCCGGACAGCACCTACGAAGTTTGCAAACTGTGGGGTGTGTTTGACCAGGTATTCTGCCCTACCGACACTTTCTTTCAATTTATGGAAGGAGTCATGGACGAAGTGGTGGAATTATTCCCAAGTTCTTATATACATATAGGTGGTGACGAATGCCCCAAATACGCATGGGAACATTGTTCCCATTGCCAAAAACTGATACGAGACCTAGGGCTTAAAGATGATGTCACTCCTAATCCCGTAGACGGCAGAAAGCATACCAAAGAAGAGAAGTTACAAAGCTATATCGTAAACCGTGCGGAAAAATACCTGAACAGCAAAGGACGCAACATCATCGGTTGGGATGAAATTCTGGAAGGCGGGCTTGCTCCCAACGCCACAGTAATGTCATGGCGTGGTGTGGAAGGCGGAATGACCGCAGCCAAAGCCGGGCATGATGCCATCATGACTCCCAATCCTTACGCTTATCTTGATCATTATCAAGAAGAACCGGAAATAGCCCCTGTCACTATCGGTGGGTATAACACATTGAAGAAAACATATAGTTACAATCCTGTACCGGCTGATGCAGACAGTCTGGTAAAACAACACATCATAGGCGTACAAGCTAATTGCTGGGCTGAATATATGCCAACCGAGGACAATCGTGACTATCAAATCTTCCCACGTTTAATCGCCATAGCCGAGACCGGATGGACTCCGATGAAGGAGAAGAATTTCACTTCATTCTGCAGCCGCATGGTAGAAGATTTCAAACGTCTGGAAATAATGGGGGTAAAACCGTGCCTCAACTTCTTTGATGTAAACATTAATACCCGTTCCACTAAAGAAGGAGTACTGAATGTAGAACTGGAAACATTCTATCCGGGAGCACAAATCTATTATACAATCCACGGTGAGGAACCGTCTGTAAATGCCAGCTTATATAGCCATCCATTCCCATTGGAAGGTACTTACGACTTGAAAGCCGCCGCCTTTGTTGACGGTAAGCAGATTGGTAAAGTTACCCATAAACAACTTTACAAGAATTTAATCAGTGGAAAGAAATATGAAATCACTCCGGAACCCAAAGGAATGAAGGGGGATATTTTAGGAGAAAATGACATATTAGGGGCCGATACGGTGACTTTAGGACTAACCAACGGAAAACGTGGGAATAATGCCTCTTCCACTCCATGGGTAGGTATCCGCCCGGACAATAATGATAAAGTGACCTTCGTGGCAGACTTTGATAAAGCTACAATCAGTAAAATCAGATTTGGTACGCTTTATAATGCAGCCGGCAATATATTACCGGTAAGCAAAGCTGTGGTGTATGTTTCCGCCTCAGGCAATAAATTCGAGAAAGTGGCCGAAAAGGAATTTACCTATGACATCAAAGAAAACACCTTCAAAGGATTCGATGAAGAAATAGAGTTCCCGGCACAAGAAGCTGTAAAGGTGAAAATAGAATTTACAAGCGGAGGCAAAATACGTAATGGTATTGATTGCTATAGTCCGCATGATAAGAGCGAAGTGCCCAGTACAATGGCATTGGATGAAATAGAAATCTATTAATTCCACGAAAGAAGTAAAATAAACAACTGTCCGGAAGCTATCTTTTGCTTTCGGACAGTTTCTTTTGTGCAATTCAATGCAGGCTGTTCCATCCAAGCGCGATATGACACTTTTATGAGGAACCACACAGCCTTTTTCAAATAAATTATGTAATTTTGCCGAATGTTTATAACAACCCTTTAAATCATGAGAAAATATTCATTCTTATTCACACTTTTACTGCTATCGGCAAGCAGTTTTGCCCAAAACAAAGATTTCAGTTATAAGTTTTACGGACAAGTTCGCACCGATCTTTATTACAATAGCCGTGCCAACGAAGAAACTGTGGACGGGCTTTTCTATATGTATCCCAAAGACAAAATATATGATACAGACGGAAAAGACTTGAATGCAACAGCCAATGGAAGCTTCTATACCTTGTACACTCGTCTGGGGGTCGACGTTCAAGGCCCTAAACTGGGCAGGGCAAAAACCTCGGCTAAAGTGGAAATGGACTTTCGCGGTTCAGGAACCACTTTCTCTACCGTTCGCCTGCGCCATGCATATTTGAACTTAGACTGGGGAAAACCGTCCTTGCTGTTGGGACAAACCTGGCATCCGCTGTATGGTGACGTCGCTCCGCAAATCCTGAATCTGAATATGGGAGCTCCTTTCCAACCGTTCAGCCGTGCTCCGCAAATACGTTTCCGCTACAAGACAGGTGATATACAGTTGACAGGTGCAGCGATCTGGCAATCTCAATATCTGTCACAAGGCCCTGATGGCAAGAGCCAGAAATACATCAAAGAAAGCTGTATCCCGGAAGTCTATATCGGTGCAGATTACAAAGGTAACAACTGGTTGGTAGGTGCAGGTATTGAAATGGTTTCATTAAAACCCCGTACTCAGTCTGTGGTAGAGGATAAAGTGTATAAAGTAGATGAACGTATCACTTCTCTGTCTTATGAAGTTCACATGAAATATACTTCACCTGTATGGTATATAGCTGCCAAAAGCATATTAGGTTCCAATCTTACACAGGTTTCTATGTTGGGAGGCTATGGCATAAAATCAATAGACCAACGAACAGGTGAACAGGAATATTCCCCCAACCGCAACTCCAGTTCCTGGTTGAACATTGTGTATGGCAAAAAATGGAAACCGGCTGTTTTCTTTGGTTACATGAAAAATTTAGGCACCAGCGATGAGGTTACCAAAATGTATGGCACAGGTACAAATGTAGATCAATTGATCAGTGCCAGTGCCGAACTGACTTATAATGTTCCTCATTGGAAAATCGGTGTGGAATATAATTTCAGTTCTGCATGGTACGGTTCACTAGATAAGTCAGATGGAACAATCATTGATACCCATTCTGTTTCAAACAACAGACTGGTAGCCACCGTGTTGTTTATGTTCTAAGATATAGAATTCACTACAAAAAACAAAATACTAAAAAAGGCAACTCGAAACCGGGTTGCCTTTCTTTTATATAGAGAAGTACCAATTATTCACCTTTGATCGCTGCAACACCCGGAAGAACTTTTCCTTCGATCGCTTCCAACAAAGCACCACCACCGGTAGAGATGTAAGATACTTGGTCAGCCATACCGAACTTGTTGATACAAGCTACAGAATCACCACCACCAATCAATGAGAACGCACCGTTCTTAGTTGCTTTAGCGATAGCTTCGGCGATTGCACGTGAACCGGCAGTAAAGTTATCAAACTCAAATACACCGGCAGGACCGTTCCAAAGAATAGTCTTAGCATCTTCAATAGCTGCTGCAAATGCTTTCTGAGTTTCGGGACCTGCATCCAAGCCTTCCCATCCGTCAGGAATATTATTTGCAGGAACAACCTGAGTATTAGCATCATTAGAGAATGCATCAGCAGCTACACAGTCTGTACCTAATACCAAATTCACACCTTTAGCCTTAGCCTTAGCGATGATATCAAGAGCCAATTCCAATTTATCATCTTCTACGATAGAATTACCAATTTTACCACCCTGAGCTTTAGCAAAAGTATAAGTCATACCACCGCAAAGGATCAAGTTATCCACTTTATCCATCAGGTTTTCAATGATACCAATCTTGGTAGATACCTTAGAACCACCCATAATAGCAGTGAACGGACGTTTGATATCTTTCAGGATATTATCAACAGCTTGAACTTCTTTTTCCATCAAATAGCCCAACATCTTGTTGTCTGCATCGAAATAGTCGGCGATAACAGCTGTAGAAGCATGTTTACGGTGAGCAGTACCGAATGCGTCATTGATATAGCAGTCAGCATAAGAAGCCAAAGTCTTGGCAAATTCTTTCTGAGAAGCCTTCATTGCCTTCTTGGCATCTTCGTATGCAGGATCTTCTTTGTCAATGCCAACAGGCTTTCCTTCTTCTTCAGGATAGAAACGCAAGTTTTCCAACAACAGGACTTCACCCGGTTTCAAAGCAGCTGCAGCATCACCGGCTTTTGCGCAATCAGGAGCAAATTGAACAGGTACACCTAATTTTTCAGAAACAGCATCGACAATCTGACTCAATGAATATTTAGCATTTACCTTACCTTTGGGTTTACCCATGTGTGACATGATAATCAAGCTGCCACCATCAGCCAACACTTTTTTCAGTGTAGGAAGAGCACCGCGGATACGAGTATCATCAGTAATTTTACCATTTTCGTCCAAAGGTACATTGAAGTCCACGCGGACAATTGCCTTTTTACCGGCAAAGTTGAATTTGTCAATTGTCATCATAATCTCTTATTTTTGTTTATAGTGTATAAATACAATCTCGCTTATTTTGGGTGTTGCAAAGTTACTAATATTTTTTATTAGCAGTGTGTCAGGGCGGTAATAATTTTATCTGAAATGAAAAAAGAGGATAAAAACCACTTTTTTTGAGAAAATCGAAAAAAAATCATTTTTCCGCTAGGGTTGTTTCCCACTATCCTGTTCTATATACAAAATGCGGAAAGAATGAAGACAGAATTGCTACATAAATATTTCAGAGGAGAAACCACGGAAAAAGAGGAAAGCCAAATTGTGGAATGGACGGAAAGCAGTGCCGAGAACAAGGAACGCTTTTTGAAAGAACGAATGTTGTTTGATATCACCCTTTTTTCCGATGATTCGAAGATACAGCGGAAGCCGAAAGGACATCTGTATCTGTATCCGCTGATTGCCATTGCCGCCATGTTGGCTATTGTTTTTGTCATGGATTTACCACATATGCACAAACCCAAGCAGCAATTGTCACAAACCATCCGTATTCCGGCGGGGCAACGTGCGCAGATGGACCTCCCCGACGGTTCGGTAGTATGGTTGAACTCCCAAACTACATTGACTTATGATGAAGATTTCGGTAAAAAAGACCGTAAAGTCACATTAGACGGAGAAGCCTATTTCGAGGTGGCACACAATAAGGAAATTCCTTTTTATGTGCAGACAGAAAACATAAAGGTACAAGTCACCGGAACAAAATTCGATGTATGTTCTTATAAAGGTTCAAACAGCTTTATAGCCAGACTGATAGAAGGTTCCATCAACTTGCTTACCAACAGTGCAAAAGAAGAAAAAACAATTACCAGCCTGACGAAAGGAAAGTATTTCTCGATGGAAAACGGCAAATATAGAACGGGCGAAATGAGCAGCAACAATGCTTTAGCATGGATGCAAGGCATTTATTATTTCGATGATGTTCCGTTTAAAGAATTACTGGACAAGATTGCTCTATATTATAATTATAAGATAACAGTGAAGAATCCTAAAATCTTAGAGAACTACCGTTGTACCGGTAAATTCAAAGATTTGGATGGCATAGAGCATATACTAAAAGTTATACAAAAAGACCATCCGTTCAAATACGATATTGATAACGAACATAACAAGATAACTATAGAATAAAATCACAATAGAAGTTTAACCTTAAAAATTAACCATTATGATTACATAAGAACCTTTGAAAAAAGAATCGGAAAGTACCCCCATACTCCCCGATTCGACAGCTAACAATTGACCTTAATCAAATTTATTAACTTAACACATTACAAAGATATGAGAAAAATTTCTTTGGAAGGGTATTTATGCCCAAAAAGTTTAGGCTTTAAACAAATATTACGAACTATGAAGATTACCTTATTTCTTCTTTTGGCTACTACATTCAGCGCATTTAGCGTAAATGTACACTCTCAAAATGCAAAAGTTAGTTTTGATACCCACACCATGAAGGTAGCTCAATTAATCTCGACCATTGAAACACAGACCAATTATCTGTTTGTCTATAATAAAAAAAATGTGGACCTTAACCGCAAAGTAACTGTTAAAGCCCGTAACAAAGCCGTATCCGAAATTCTGGATGAAGTTTTTGCCGGAACAGGAATCTCTTATGTAATGGAAGGAAAGAATATTGTTCTGACTAAAGAAAGCAACATAGCCCGTGAAGAAGTGAAGCAGCAGAATACAATCACTGTAAAAGGTGTTGTAACGGATATGCAGGGTGAAGCCATTATCGGTGCAAACATACTTCAACAAGGTACTACTAACGGTACTATTACAGATATTGACGGCAACTTTACCCTGGAAGTTCCCACTGATGCACAACTAGCCGTTTCCTACATCGGATATAAAAAAGTCATTATTCCCGTAAACGGAAAAACCAACTTTACCATCAAGATGGAAGACGACGCCCTGAAATTGGAAACTGTTGTAGTAACCGCTATGGGTATTAAAAAGAAAGAAGCTTCTTTGACTTATTCTACACAGCAATTGAATGGTGACGAGCTGAATAAGGTAAAGGATGCGAATATGATTAATTCACTAGCCGGTAAATCCGCCGGTGTACAGATTACAAAGAGTTCATCCGGTCTTGGAGGTTCGGCAAAAGTATCTATCCGTGGTGCGCGTTCAGCATTCGCCAGTGGTAACAACCAACCGTTGTATGTCATTGATGGTGTTCCCATGCTGAATATCACAACAGAATCAACAGCCACCGTTATGGGAGGTGAAAATGACGGTGTCAACCATGACTCTGGTGACGGTATTTCCAATCTGAACCCTGACGACATTGAAAGTATGAGCATATTGAAAGGTGCATCCGCAGCAGCTCTTTACGGCTCACAAGCAGCTAATGGTGTCATTTTAATTACAACAAAATCCGGAAAAGCCGGTATGTCAAGAATTACATTTTCTTCCAACCTGACAGTAGACCATGCTATCAGCCTGCCCCAATTCCAAAACAATTATGGACAAACTGCCGATGGTACCAGCAGCTGGGGTAGCAAAGGGAACCTGACAGACTATGACAATGTGGACAATTGGTTCGGAAACGGGATCACTGCTATCAACTCTTTAACTTTCCAAACAGGCAATGACAAGATGCAAACCTACTTCTCTTATGCTAATACCCGAGGTACAGGTATCGTTGACTCAAACAAACTTCAAAAGCATAATATCACTTTCCGTGAAACAGCCAGTTTTTTCAACGATCGCTTGAAATTGGATGGAAATGCCAGTTTGATGACACAGACTATCCGGAACACTCCTGCCGGAGGCGGTTATTATCTGAATCCGCTAGTTGGTCTGTATTCTTTCCCCCGTGGCGCCGATTTGGCTCCGTATGCTGAAAATTTTGAAGTATTCGACACGGATCGTAATATGAATTTACAGAATTGGTACACAAAGAATGAAGACGGCTCATTCAGTGAATGGGATCAGAATCCGTACTGGATTAAAAACCGTGTGACCAACAAGAGTAAACGTTATCGCGCATTGGCTTCTATCAGTGCAAATTTAAAAGCTACTGATTGGTTAAGTTTCCAGGCACGTGGCAATGTAGACTACGTAAGTGATAAATTTGACAACAAGATGTATGCTTCAACAGCTGCAAATATTGCCGGCAAGAATGATGAGACAGGGCTTCCCAACGGACGTTATGTATGGTCGGATGAACAAAATTTCCAAGTATATGGTGACTTCATGGCCATGTTTAACAAAACATTGGGTGACTTTTCTATCAACGCAGCATTGGGAACCAGCATCAATGTGAGCAAAGCCAATTCTTTGATGATTGACTCCAAAACAGCTTCTTTATATCGCCCTAATGTATTTACCGTTTCCAATATCATCTTCTCTTCAAAGGGATTTATCAACCAGACGATTGATGCGAAACGTACTATACAATCCTTGTTCGGCACAGCGCAAGTAGGTTGGAAAGATGCTCTTTATCTGGATGTTACAGCACGTAATGACTGGTCTTCCACTTTAGCGAATACAGAAAGTATGAAAAATGGGTTCTTTTATCCGTCAGTAGGTTTGACTTGGATTATGAGCAACAGTGTCAAACTGCCGGAATGGATCAATTTCTCAAAATTCCGTGGTTCATTCGCACAGGTTGGTAATGACCTTCCTATCGGAATTACAAACTTAGCGGATATTATTCAATGTGGTGGAAGTATCCAGACCAATGACATTGAGCAACGTGGTGATTTGAAACCGGAAATCAGTACTTCCATTGAATTCGGTACAGAATGGAAATTCTTCAATAATCGCTTCGGTATTGACTTTACATGGTATCGTACTGATACTAAAAATCAGTTGCTGAAAGTAGCCAATCCGGCAGGTTCACTTTATGCATTCCGTTATATCAATGCAGGTAAAATTCGCAATACCGGTATTGAATTAACCGTAGAGGGTACTCCTTTAATGAATGAAAATTTCCGTTGGAAAACTGCTGTAAATATGTCCATGAACAGAAATAAGGTTGTTTCCTTACACAAGGATTATAAATCATTCCGTTATGGTTCGGAAGGGTTCTCCATGGCATACGATATGTGGGTAAAAGAAAGTGGAAAACTGGGCGATATCTATGGTAATGGATTTGAAAGAGATGAAAATGGCAAGATCAAAGTAAATGAGGCAGGAAATCCGATTAAAGTAACAGGAAACAACACTTTATTGGGCAACGCCAACCCCGATGCTTTATTAGGATGGAGCAATACCTTTACTTACAAAGGATTTACTTTATATTTCTTGATTGACGCACGCATCGGAGGTGATGTTATGTCATTGACTCAAGCACACCTGGATGCAATGGGCGTCAGCAAAGAATCCGGAGAGGCACGCGACCGTGGGTATGTGGAATATGAAGGTATCCAATTCAAAGACGTTCCTAATTTCTATGGTACTGTCGGAGGCCGTAACGGTATTTCAGAATACTACATGTACGATGCAACGAATGTACGCTTGCGTGAATTAACACTAGGTTATTCATTCCCGGCATCCATTCTCTCCAAAACCAAATTTATCAAAGGATTGGATCTTACATTGGTTGCACGCAATTTATTCTTCTTGTACAAAGATGCTCCATTTGATCCGGATGCAACTTTGTCAGTAGGTAATACTCTGCAGGGCGTTGATGTGTTCGGCATGCCGACTACACGTAACATCGGTTTCAACGTTAAGTTCACATTCTAACCTTAAAAACAAAGACATTATGAAAAGTTCAAAATATATTTCAATTTTATGCATGGGCGGCCTCCTGAGTCTTGCCTCATGCACAGACGGATTCGAATCTGATAATAAAATCAACGGTAGTTTTGATGATATCGTAAAAGAATATGATTTCCAGAAATACACCACTAATTTTGAGACCATTCAAAAAGGTATTTATTTTAACTACGACTGGGGAGAAGGAACCACTTGGCCCTGGCAAACATTCCAAAACCTGAATCATGATATGTTCGCAGGATATTTCCATGATTTTGCTTCTAAATTCTGCGATAAAAATACGGTATACGCATTAGAGGCAGGATGGACGGCCAGTGCATGGAACTATACCTATAATTACATTTTCCCGGTAGCCCATAAATCGACGTTGATTACACAAGATGAAGCCAAGTACAAGCATTTTTATGGTGCCACCCTTATTCTGAAAGTAGAAGCCATGCATCGCATTGCTGATACTTATGGCCCCATTGTCTATTCTAAATTCGGAAAGAATGAAGCAAATTCCGTTGACACTCAGGAAGAAGCCTATAAAGCTTTTTTCAATGACCTGGATAAAGCCGTAGAGGCATTGGATGCTTATCTGAAAGAAGGAGGTAAAGAAGATGGAGTAAAAAGTATCAATATGTCCAATTGCCCGACTGCCAGCAGGTGGATTAAATTTGCAAATTCATTGCGCCTTCGTTTGGCCATGCGTGTATCTAATGTAAATAAGGCACTTGCCGCCAGCGAGGCCAAAAAAGCATTGGAAAACTCTTATGGTGTTATTGAATCATCCGCAGAGAACATCCAAATCTCCGGTAAAGGATATCAAAACCCACTAGCAGGTGTCGCCGGCTGGGGCGAGACCTACATGGGAGCAACAATGGCTTCTGTTTTAAACGGTTATGAAGATCCACGCATCAGTATATATTACAGTCCGGCGACATTGGCAGACCACACAGAGGAATATTTAGGAGTGCCTCAAGGAGTATATGCCAAGGATGGTGATCCCAATTACTATCAAAGTTATTCTTTTATCAATACTAAAACAATCGCCGCATCCACACCCGCCGTTCTTCTGACAGCAGCGGAAGTTTGGCTCCTACGTGCCGAAGCATCTTTACGAGGTATCAATCCGAAAAGCGAAAGTGCAAAGCAATGTTACGAAACCGGTGTTCAAGCTTCATTCGACCAATGGGGCGCCGGAGATGCAAGCCTCTATCTGGCAAGCAAAGGCAAACCGACGGATTACATTAATCATGCAGCAGGTCCCGGAAAAGATATGAAAGCATTGATAACCACTACTCCCGATTTTGACGATGCAGCCAATCAAGAAGAGCAACTTGAAAAAATTATCACTCAAAAATGGATTGCCTGTTGGCCGGAAGGTATGGAAGCATGGACCGAACAACGCCGTACCGGATATCCGAAATTATTCAAAGTCCAAACCAACAATAGCAACGGTACAATTGATACGGACATCATGATTCGTCGCCTCCCCTTCTCACAGGATGATGCCAAGAAAGATCCGGAACAATATAAGAACCTTTGTACGGCTCTTGGCGGTGCAGACAATGGCGGTACACGTCTATGGTGGGATACAGGTAAAAACAACTTTTAATTCATATTTCAATAACAACTATCACTTATAAGAGAGAGTCTAAATGTTTCGCTTAATTTAAGGTATTAGCATAAGGCGAAAAGACTTTGCAAGACGGGGAGCGCGATGTTTCCCGTCTTTTTCTATTTTTCAGATGACATTCTATATTATTTTCCTATCTTTGTCCGAGCTATGAAATAACATACACATACAGCAAACTTTTTCCGGATATTCATCGTTTAACTGAAAAAAATATATGAAAAAGTTTCTAAGTAACACCATCGTGCAACTGCTTATTGCCGTAATTATCGGACTGTCGGCAGGTTTCGTCGTAAACGACGCTGTGTTGGAAGCCATCGTTTGCATAAAACACATTACGGGACAAATCATTTTCTTTTTAGTTCCTCTTATCATTTTAGGATTCATCGCTCCCTCCATCGCACACTTGCGTAGTAATGCGTCAAAGATGCTTTTATTTGCTTTTGGCATTGCTTATCTCTCCTCCATCGGGGCTTCTTTCTTCGGGGCTGCCGTAGGATACAATGTAATTCCTTTCCTGCATATAGCCGATGATGCCAACTCACTGAAAGCATTACCGGAGAATCTGCTGAAGATAGATATTCCACCAGTCATGAACGTAATGACTGCACTGGTACTGGCCGCATTGATAGGGCTTGCCACTGCTTGGGTAAAATCGGACGAAATATCAAAGTTATTGGACACTTTCCAAAAAATGGTACTTGAATTGGTGAAAAGGGTATTGCTTCCTGTACTTCCTGTGTTTATTGCCGCCAATTTCTGCATTCTCAGCTATCAGGGAGCTGTTACGAAACAATTACCTGTATTCCTCTCCATTCTGATAGTTGTTATTGTTTGCCATTTCATCTGGCTGACACTACTCTATTTCATTGCGGCGGTTTATTCCAGAAAGAATAGCTATCAAGTACTGAGATACTACGGTCCTGCCTACCTCACGGCATTAGGTACGATGTCTTCGGCAGCCACATTGGGTATAGCATTGGAATGTGCCCGTAAAAGCCCGATACTGAGAAAAGAGATCAGCGACGTAACAATACCTTTATTCGCGAATATACACTTGTGCGGCTCTATCCTGACAGAAACCGTATTTGTACTCACGGTATCACAAATGCTTTATGGAAGCATGCCCAGCATATTGCAAATTACTTTATTCATCCTGTTATTAGGATTATTCGCCATTGGTGCACCGGGAGTACCGGGTGGAACAGTACTTGCCTCTTTAGGGCTCATCATCTCTGTCCTTCACTTTGATGAAGCCGGAACTGCACTACTACTTACGATTTTTGCATTGCAGGACAGTTTTGGAACAGCTTGTAATATTACCGGAGATGGGGCACTAACGCTTATTACGGATACTTTCGAAAAAAAATAGCATCGAAAACTTCATAAAAACAACTATTTTTTCACTACAGGTTACACAGATTTAAATCAAAATTCTAATCTGTGCAACCTATGATGGGAAACTTATTTCAAGACTTCTTCCAACTTTTGTTGCAAGGCCTCGCCTTCCAATCCTACCGCCAAAATCACTCCATTGGGATCCAACAAAAAATTCATAGGAATCCAACGAATAGCATACTGCACGGCTGCATCCGACTTCCAGTCCTTCAAATCTGAAACATGAGTCCATGTCAATTGATCTTTCTCGATAGCAGCCAACCAAGGTTCTTTCTTACGATCCAGAGAAACTCCTAAAATAGTAAAATTCTTATCCTTGAATTTATTCCAGGCAGCAACAATATTCGGATTTTCCTTGCGGCAATCAGGACACCAAGAAGCCCAAAAATCAATCAATACATATTTTCCTCTCAAACCGGATAAGGTGACGGGATTACCATCTACATCGGGCAATGTAAAATCCGGAGCTACAGCTCCCACTTGAATATTTTCCATCCGCTTGATAAAATCATCTATCTGATTGACGTACATGGTTCCATCCAATGAGGCATCTAATTTGGCACGTAATGCCTTCATTTCCTCCAGATTCAACTTATAAGCGAAATCTTTCACAACAAAATAAGGAGTAACGGCCGATGCAGGATGAGCAGATACCAAACTATCTATGCTATATCCATCCTGACGAGTCAAAGGAGCATTCTGTGCATACAAATCATTCAAAGCAGAACCTGTCACAGTCAATACCTTTTCCGATTCATTCATCTTCAACTGCATCTCTTCGTTATCTAAAAAGAATACCAACGGACGTTTGCTATCCTTGAACGTAGTCAACCCGTATGCCAACGGCTCAGTACAAGCACCTTCAAATTTGAAAACACCATCCGTAATTACAGCCGAATCCACATCTATGAAAGATTTATCCTGATACTTCTTCAGATACACCATTCCATTCTTTACATCTGATATTTCCCCATTCAGAGTATATCCTTTTTTCTCTTCACTACATGAGAGTACAGTCATAGCCAGTACACCCGCAAAAAGCACATTTACAATTCTTTTCATCTCTATTTTCCTTTATATTATAACTTGCCAAAAATAAATATTCCTCAGGAATTATGCAAACTACATCACTCCTATTTGGAAATTAACTCTCCCTGAGTTACCTTTGTAACTTCAACTAACTATTATATAACCTATGAAAAAACTCCTATTTCTAGGCGCTCTCCTGTTGTCAACAGTATGTATGAACGCCCAAACTTCCGAATATTATCAGGAAGCAGCCAATCCTATTGCCACCAACCCCACTTTATGGGCGAAAGTTACAGCCCCACAAATCAGCTGGGGAAGCACAGACATCCGCTATAAGAAAGAGGAACCAGCCCCTATCCGTAGTACACAGAAAAGTATAAACCTTACTGCATGGAAAGGTGAAAAGGTTTCGGCCCAAATGGTAGTATGGACTCCTAAGACACTGAATGATTTGACTCTCACAGTCAGTGATCTAATCTCTGGTGAAAATACCATCAGCAAAGATGATATCCGTACCGGCTTTGTACGCTATGTCATGACTGATGAACTGAACAAAGACGGTTTGGGCGCATGTGGCTACCGCAATAGCGCCGACTTTGATTCAACTTTAGTAGCAGATGTAATAGACCACATCACTCCCGCTCTGACTCTTCCCGCCAACTCCACCCAAGGGGGATGGATCCGTATCAACGTACCCCAGCAGACTAAAGCCGGGAAATACACAGGAACAGTTACAGTAAAGGCCAACAATAGTACACTGGCCGAATTGAAACTGAATATCCAAGTGAAAAAACGTACGCTGCCTCCTCCTTCCGAATGGGCTTTCCATTTGGATTTATGGCAAAATCCATACGCAGTATCCCGTTACTACAATGTGGAACCATTCAGCAAGGAACATTTCGACTTGATGCGCCCATTAATGAAATTATATGCTGATGCAGGCGGTAAAGTAATTACAGCCTCCATTATGCACAAACCTTGGAACGGACAGACATACGACGCTTTTGAGAGCATGGTTACTTGGCTGAAAAAAGCGGATGGAACATGGTACTTTGACTATACCGTGTTCGATAAATGGGTGGAATTTATGATAGACCTTGGAGTCAAGAAGCAAATAAGTTGTTACTCGATGGTTCCCTGGCGTCTTTCTTTCCAATATTTTGATCAAGCCAGTAACTCTTTCAAGTTCTTGGAAGCCAAACCGGGCGAAGCCGCTTATGAAGAATTCTGGATAAATATGTTGCAAGATTTCGCAAAGCATCTGAAAGCAAAAGGCTGGTTCGATATCACTCACATTGCGATGGACGAAAGACCGATGAAGGACATGCAGGAAACACTGAAAGTAATCCGTAAGGCTGATAAAGACTTTAAAGTGTCATTGGCTGGAACGTATCACAAAGAGTTATTGGATGAGCTGAATGATTATTGTATCACTATCGCCGAGAAGTTCACACCGGAAGAGATTGAAGCACGCCGGAAAGCAGGCAAAGTGACCACTTATTATACCTGTTGCACGGAACCCCGTCCCAACACTTTTACTTTCAGTGAACCTGCCGAAGCTGAATGGCTGGCATGGCACAGTGCTAAAGAAAATCTGGATGGGTATCTCCGTTGGGCTTTAAACAGTTGGGTGAAAAATCCTCTGCAGGACAGCCGCTTTACCGCTTGGGCTGCCGGGGACACTTATATGATTTATCCGGGCGCCCGTTCATCTATCCGGTTAGAACGCCTGACAGAAGGAGTACAAGCATTTGAAAAAATACGCATTCTGAAAGAAGAATTTGAAAGGAAAGGCAATAAAGGGGCTATCAAGAATATAGACAAAGTCCTGAAAATGTTTGATGAATCCGGTATGGATAAGATTTCTCCTACCACTGCCGTAAACAAGGCAAAAGAGGTTATCAACCGATACTAGAATAAATATTGAAAAAAGAATAGGAACCTTAGAAGCAATCATTTATCATATTGCTTCTAAGGTCCCTATTCGTAAACCATTCTTGATTCTGTTTTAATCTTCCTCATTCTGAATATACCACGTCCATCCATTAATGTTAATCTGAACAGCATTCCATGCAGTTGAGTCAAAAAAAAAGAATATGATTTTATATTCATCCTCACGATCTAAATATTCCTGAGGTTTCATCTTATTCCCTTCCATACTTGTCAAAATAAGAAAATCCGTCAGATTAATATCAAAGACTTTCTTCCCGGTTGCTTTCTCCGTCACAACAAACCGTGCAGGCCTGTCCTCCATCAACCGCATAGTGTTCAATTCGACCGCCGCAGCCGACGGATTCTTCTGTTCCATAAAATAAGGTTGAAAACTCAGCACATCATCGTCCAGCAAGGAATTATCATGTCCTAAATATCCATTGGATTCTATAATCTCATAATCATAGTCATGCATATTGATGGTCCATCCGCTAGTATCGGTACTGCGGGATTCCCCCGAGGAAGAGCCTTGGAATATAAAACGTATCTTATTAGTATCCTTTATCAAATTGATTACCTCCATCTGATTTGCAGTACCTGTGAACTTCACATGATTGATACCGCCATACCACAGTGGTTCCAACTCTTTATTAATGACAAGAGACTCCTCACGCATCAACTGGAGTTTCATTTCTGTAAGGGTTGTTCCACCGTTAGGAATAGTTATCTCATAGGAATCATGTGCCCCTGCCCAAGCCAGCAACTGGTATTCGCCTACCGGAAGTTTTACCTCCATAGTATAGTATCCTGTAGCCAAAACCTCTCCTTCCTCAACCTGACTGAACAAATACCTTCCATCCTTATCAAAGATGTACAATTCCACTCTGTCTACCTGTGTATGGAAAGCATCTGTATGAAGCATATTATAATCATATTTGAACTTTACCAACAATCTACATTCCGGCAACCTTTCGTCAAAGCTATTGCATGAGAACGTCAATAAAGAGACAGCCAACAGGACTATCAAAGTAGCGGAAGTTCTAAGGCTTTTTAGTTTCATATTCATCAGTTTAAATGATTTGCTTATGTATTATTTCCTGCAGGAGCAGATTGACTCTGCCCGGGAACGGTTTGCTATACGTATTCAGGCACATTCAATGCACCCCTACAGGAATCCACTCAGTCTACACATCTCATTAACAATCGTCTTCCGTACAGTAATGGGATATATAGTTCCCAGTATCTTCAATTCCAAGCCGCCCTTATCTTAAAAAGAGGGAGTTAAAGTTTATAATCCGCTTCTTAAAATTCTTCTTCCTGAGTGTACCAAGTCCATGGATTGACATTAATCTGGATCGCCAGAAAAGAGCCGTCCTCCTCATCGGGATCAGTACCGGGCGTAGGTATTTCCGGATATCCCGGATTATTGAACTTATTAACATTGATATCATAAACGGAATTTCTCACCACCCCAAATTCACCGAGTTCATTCAAGGCCTTATCCGTATCATCATGTTTAATCATGATTTTATAATAACTGATACCATCGGCATAATAATTGAAATTTTCCACTGCCCCTGCACCTTTTCCTTTTATTTCATCAATTTTACCATTGAATGTGATTACCAAAGCATCTACATTAACACCGGAATCCAGAAGAGATACTTTACCTATTCCTTTACTATCCAAATACACATTCAAAGCATCTGTCAATGTAGTAGTAACAGAAGGTTTACTAGTACCGATGGCGTCATATTTACTTCTCAATTCAGCTTCAATCCATTCTTTCAATGTATCAAAAGTATAAAAGCCACCATTAATTCTCATAAAATCCTTATTCGGATCAGGTGTTCCTAAATCTGTTGTATGAGGCTTTTTAAATGCTTTCGGCAAAAATTCCACTTTCAATAATACTTGCGTAGTATATTGATGAAGATTATGAATACTGGTCTGAGTATTTTCAAGACAATACTGGCTTTCTCCCGGATCATTGACAATTGCCACATCATTACTAATTACCATATAATCCAGACCTCCATTCTGATTATCATAATTAGGGTCTTTTCTATACGAACCAATCTTATATTGATCAAAAGGAGTAATACAAGTTCCACGTCCACCGTTGGCCGGATCCTCATTCCAAGTCAATATTCTTTCGGATACAGGAAAAAACTTTGTATTCGTAATATTCAAAATCCATTTAGGATTTGCAATAGTAGCCACATCACTCTCCTGCTTTACATATACACGCACCTTGGCTACGACACGGTCAATGTGAATAGCCAACGGACTGTTCTTAGCCAATTCTTCAGTTTTATACAATGCAAGGTCAGCATCGGTTCCATCTGTTGTAGAAACTGAAGGTTCCAGCCTTCCTTTTGCATTCGACATCATAAAGCTGCCATTCTTCGCTACATTTTGTGTCACATCCGCTCCTAACGACAAGGCAAGAACACCATTGACCGTACTATAAGAAGCCCCTGTTCCAAAAGAGCCTTTAGCCGGGAAACCTGCTCCGGGATTTGCTATTATCAAGATACGCTTTGATTTTGCATCCACTTTGAAAGGCTTACTTACCCCTCCGTTAGGCTGTCCTGGATTACCGGCTTCGACACCTGTCAACTCAATATCATCCGTCAGTTGCTCACTTGCATCAAAAAAAATAGCTCTGACAGTAGAAACCGATGACTCCTCAGCAGTACCGTCCTCCTTATTAGGATCATGCAATGCACGAGATCTTGATACAGAAGGTGTCTTTATATCCAATGCCACCCATGCATCTCCTGTTGGATTCGTTACAATCCCGGTATCTTGTTCCAGGAGTACATCATCACTGCTACATGCCGCAAATGCTAAAGCCGCAATTGCTGACATTAATACGTTTTTCTTTCTCATTGTTTTACAATTTATTAAAGTGTTTCTAACTAAATTATTTATCTCTTCTCTATTCCATTTTAATAACATCCGACTTCTTTTCCGCTAATTCCAACAAATTCTTTTTGGCGGCATCAAGTCCGGAATCAGCAGCATTTTTGAAATACTTTTCAGCTGATTCATCATCTCCTTTCAGCAACATCCAGACTCCCATCGCATTATCATATACCGGCTGGTTTCTTTTTAAATTCACCCTTTTCAGATATCTTTCCGCTGAAACCAGATCATTACGTGAAAGGGATGCAACAGCAGCATTGATACCCGCCACTTCATCTTCCGGATACATACGGGCAGCAGTCTCAAAAACCTCCAGAAATTCAAGTGAATTTTCCGGATAACTATTGGCCACCAAAAACATTTCATCCAAACTTAAATTCTGCGGACGCTTCTTAAACACTTCCCTAGCCTCATCAACTTTGAAATTCTTCACTTCATAGTTTACCTTACATATGGCGACACGGAGTTTAGGATAAACACTCCTCAACAAATATTGATAGGGGATACCTCCACGAAATTCTCGCAACTTCAATTTTAAGGTTTGGTCATAGGGGTTGTTTGTAATCATGTTCAATAACTCTTTTCGGTAATCAATATTTGTATGTTGGAGTGTTTTTACCAAGCCTGCCCAATTTTCTCCACCAAACAAGATATTGTATTGGGAACGGGGAAAGTCATATAAGCCTGCCAAATAATCACGAAGCGCCAAAGCGCGTCCTTCAGACAACCGTTTATTATTTGCCAACGAACCTTCCGGTGAGGCATAACCGATAATATCCAAACTTTTCACTTGAATATCAGCGTCTGCTTTCAGTTCGTCAATCATCGCACGAAGCTTGGCCAGTTCCTGCGGATTATTCATATATTCAGGACGGATATCCACTTTATTCACTTCAAAATCTAAAAAACATTCCGCCTGTACATCTCTCTGTTTTACCTGTTCTACAACAGGCCTGATATAGGCCAGATGAGGAGTTATCACATAGGGAATCAGAGGATACTCCAATGTTACTTTTTCCATCAAAGGTTCTATTTCCATCCAGGCAGTTTCACCGCAACCGCACTCGTCACGCCGTATATTCAGACAGGCATCTGCCATCCATGCCTCGTAAGGCAAGTGATATTGATAAGAAATCATCGCATTTTTCCTTCCAACTATCTTTTTCACAATATAGGGGAAGTCATAACTTGCTTTTTCCCGGTTAGTCATAAGAGTCAGATATCGTTCATAAGCTTTGTATTCATCTCTTCCTTTCAATGAAATACGCGGTAAATTAAGAGTACATGATGCAGAAACCAATTGAGGAATCCAATCAGCGCCACGAGATGTGTTCATCTTTACATCCTCCAACACCATATCCATTTCTATATAGAGTGAATCACCCACCTGTTCCAAGCGTACGGGATGTATAGTGACAGTACCTGTAAAAGAGCGGTTCTGTCCTACAACCGGATGCTTGATAAAGCAAAAAGCAAGCAGTACATATGCTATGATATATCTATTTCTTTTCATTATGGTTCAATTATTTGATTATATAAATAAGTGATATACTTGCCTTTGTAGGACCAAAATAGTTTCTTCTGCCTGATTTCAGTTTAGTGCCACATTCCGCACAAGGATACTTATCATATACAATATGCGCATATCCTATTCCCAAAGACGCCTCCAAACTCCAACGTTTCTTCAAAATCCATGAATGTCCTATTGAAATGCCTCCGCCATACAGGTATCCCTGATAACGATTGTCTTGCATATTCTTACTGATGAATCCCCAATCAGGAAATCCTCCTACATTGAAATCGGCATAATGACCGTGCAAACCCACAAACGTGCGATTGAAACGCTCACAAAACCAATAACGGGCTTCCGGTTGTATTCCCCAATGACGCAAACGCCTGCCATTACCCGGTTTCCAAGGATTATAGTTGAGGGGGACATCCAAAGTCCACTGACGTGACAATCCCAATTCCACTCCCATATTTAGAGTTGAAGTGGCATCATAGAGCAGATTGCTCTTCACTGCAATACTCTGTGCATTACTTCCGGTCAGAAAACAACCCGATATAAAGAGAATGAATAGTATTTTCTTTTTCATCTACATTACTTTTAATTTGAGACAATCGTTTTACCTTTCTGAGTGATATTAATCTTAACACGTTGTGTGGTACGGATACCGGAAGAATTATCAGGAGCTTTTATAGTGGTCAGATACACCAAGCCGTTTCGGGATGCCGTCCCTTCATTAGCTGTTACCTCCATATAAATTTTCCCATCATCTACTGTTATCCGATCTGTTATATTCCGTCCATCGCTTGATGAAGGACGTAGTTTTATCCAAGTCTTGGGATTATCGGCCCCATCCTCCACATAAGCAGTCAGACAATAAAAATTCATATCATAACTATCCACATCTTCAGTAGTAGGCATATATTTCAAAATCAGCCCTTCTTGGGGTACAGCAAGTCTTTGCCTGACGCGAATCTTTTTCTCCAAATTGCCTAATTTCAAGGTGATGTATGCGTTCTTCCTATAAATTCCTCCCTCATCCGTCTGATAATCTTCATGCAGCCTCAATTTGGAAGTGATTAAGGATTCTACCTGAGTAATATTAGGGTCAGGTGTACTCCCTTCCACTATAGGTATTCTTGCCCCATCAGCCGGGTTAGTCAGTGAAAAAGCATCATCCACTTCTATATGATTATCACCAATACGACATGAATTAGGAAAGTTCGTTTTACAATTAGTAGCCACACTAGTTACTTCATAAATTTTATCTTCACTGGCATAAGCTATAAATACTGAATTACTTACCCCCAAATAAAAATCATTGTTGGATATCATTTCATAAGAGTAACTATCATCAACTGATAACTTATAATCCAAATCAACATTGGAAGCTTTGGATGCCTTGGCATCCTCTACCGTATCATAACCGGGCCCCTTAGCTTTAATAATGGTAAATGTGTATGAATGATTGCGTAAAATATCCATGAGATTATATTTTCCGTCAACCAGCACCAACTTATAGAAATAGTCTTTATTTTCATAAGTTCCTTCTACAATCAAGTAGGTATTGTTCTGAATATCGGACTCATACAAATATAACGGTTTCATTTCCGTACTTTGTCCCACCGCCGAATTATCCGTCACTACCAAAGAAGAACCATAACCAGTCTGACAATATTCCGTCAAGTTTGCCATATTATTCATAACTGTACCATCCTGATTATGCAATCGCCCTTGTCGAGGTACATTGACTACTGCTGTAATTCCTTTCAAATAAAAGTTATCGGCTTTATTAGCTACCACCACTTTTGCTGCTACACGAATGAGCTCTATAGTACTCCCATCACTATTTTCAATCCGTGTTGTAGTATCTATTTTGTCTACTCCAAGCAAATAACTCATAGGAATAGTCTTTCCGTCATTACTAAAAGGAATGACAGAGGTTGCAGGGCTTTCTAACGGTTCAGTCAGGATTTTGGCACAAACTTCGGACAATGTCGTTATCCCCGGTATCATATTCATCCGTAGATCCGATTCTGTAAATAAATATTCAGTCACATTATTTCCATAATAAAACTTATCATTCAATGGATTCGCCAATATCAGTAACTGATACTTGCTATTGCCGGACTGTTTGGTCAATATGACATACCTTTTTCCCACCATCTCAAAAGCCTGTACCGCCTCTACAAAGGTGGCATTTGCATTTTCTCCATTGAATACCAATATCCATGGAGTCTTCCCTACCCTATCTTCATCATCCATGGTACGGACTGTAGGATAATGATATGAATTCGCACGGGCAAAGATTTCAATCTGCACCTTATCTGCTTGAGGCTTATTATTATCAGGCCGCTCCGATAGGTGGATAGAATCTTCACAGCCTGACATTAGAAAAGCCAGACACCAAAGACAAACTATATATAATACAAATTCTTTCATTTTCTCATTTCATTAAATACATATCATCACTTTCTACTAATTACTTCATCCCTGACGCAACGGATAGACTGACCAAAGGTCGGCAACTGATACATCAAACCGGGATTCGGCCACTTACCCAGAGACATGCTCCACACAGCATGAGGATCTTCGGCAGAAGACGCAGCTATAGAAGCGGTATGGTAATAGCCGGTCTGTCCTGTAAATTCCAGACTACTATCCTTATTCTGGCGTCTTCCTGCTGACGGAAAAAAGACAGAAGCATTATTCGCCTCATTATATACTAAAATTCCCAAATAAGCTGCCTGTGCGTTACCCGATGATACACAATAAGGATAACTACCGTCAGCTGACCCCATCTTAATAGGTCTGCGGTCAAAAAAGCCATCAGCATAGAAGCCTATCAAGAAGGTTATATGCTCTTGCGCTTCATCCACATCAGTCCTACTTTGCCAAAAGTTCTGATATCGGTCTACTTTAATCCCTCCTACTTCCGGCGAACCGTCATATCCGCCAATATTCTCATTTAATCCAGCATCTCCACTCAGTGGGTTTTTAAATAAGGATTGCCGCAATTCAGAAAATGCTATTTCAACGCTATAATCCGTAAGTACTGTCTTTATGACATCCTTGTTCGTATTTGCCTTCACAATGACATGATCGCCATCCTGATCTATATTATTAGGATATGGTCCGTTATAAGCTATTCTGTCAATATATCCGTCAGAAGGACGATGGTATCCGTCAGGACAAGTTTCAAATATTTCCTTATACCCATAGTCATAAATATCTTCTGCTGGTATAGGCGCTGTTCCCCATACCGGTAAAAACAATTCGGATGTACTATTAAAAAACTGTATATCCTTAATCCAATGGTTCACAGTATAGGCTGTAGGATGGTAAGCCAAACGGAAATAGTCCTGATCAGCATCCTTCGGAAGCCCCCATTGAAAAAATGCTCCTGCCTGAGTGGGATATTTCACAAACCTTCCTTGTTTCACATCAACTTTTGCATAGGGTTCATTTCCACCATTCAGATAAGCAGGAGCCGTCAGATTGAAAGGCGATATTTTGCGAGCATAATCACGTGCTTTCCCCTGTGACGGTCCCTTGGATATGGCATCTACAGTTCCAGGCCTCATGATGTAATCATCCGCTTCTCCCTGCCGGATATACATATACTCGGTATTATACCACAATTCATCATCTCCTGTCCCATATCTTCCTCCATACCATTGAATTTTCACTTTAGCATACCTAGGAGTCGTTCCGGCATTTTTTCCCGTTACTCCCATACGGAAATAGATACGTCCCCTACCTTCCACATAAGTTCCATTTTCTCCCTTATACTTATTAGGAAGCACCTTATAATGCTCTGCGACTCCCGGATTATCAGTCCCGACATTCGGATCAAAGCTTGGAGTAGAGCTCAGAACAATGAAATTCCCTTCTTCCACTTCCGCTTTCCATAGACCGAGTGTACCTAAATCCTGAGGACGTTCATTTGTTCCGTCCCTCCTTTTCTGCTGTCCGGTAATAATTCTTTCACCCTGTTCATCATTTCTAAAAAAAGCGCCTATATAGCCGGTTCCATACGGATTAAATTCAAAACGTTTCCCGTGTTGACTGGCATGAACTTTTATCTCTCTTTGCAGGCTACCTCCGTCTTCATCTTCAGCAGACAAAAAAATCCGATAAGTTTCCTGTGTACCCATTATGTTTTGCTCATCCAACAACACATCCATATAGCCCGTTCCGGTTTGAGATGCCTTATCATAGATATATGAGAAACGAGAGGTAGTATAGGTTATCGTGGTTCCACTGTCTTTCACATCTCCATTTAGCAACACCAAATCATTGAATACCTTTTCTGTTTCTGCTGCTAATCCCCCGGCTCCCACATAAAGTTGAGGCATCACTTTGACTACCGGCATATTAGAGGTAAAGGAAATACGTGCTCCATTAAAATCAGTAATACTGACCTCCAAGTCCGATACATTCAGTACCTTAATACCTGATATATTCCAATCTTCATCCACATTCTCCCATTCAGACGCCTCTATGTTCACCATCAACGGCTCCTTAATATATCCGGTCAAATCCAATTTTGTATTCTTGGGTAAACTATAATTTACCGGATTCGAAGCAATCTTCAATTTGCAAGACGGATTATAATTATCCCCCATATCTATTGTAAAGTTTACAGCCTCACTTTCATTAGTAACGGAAAGAGGGTCATTGGCAGGCAGGATGATACGGTTCACCTTTTTCTCCCAATCCCATTCGGCTGTCGGGGTACCTTGGGTGAAATAACTTCCGTCATCAACCACAGTAAATGTACGTATCACACTCCGTTCAATAGCCGGACCATCATAAGTGGCTGTCAGCGGAACAAGATTCGGCAAATTACTGAACATTATTCCTTTAAATGCCTGGTCCAAATCATCTTCAGCCCTCAATATGACATCTACCCGTACCCCCATTCTTTCAAGAGCCAATTGCAATATAGATACTGTTGTATTATCTTCCAATGTCGCTCCCTGTCCGCCGGATAACACGGTCACATTCTTTATTTCCTGCATCATTGGAATAATTTGTTCTGATGAGAAAAAATCAGCGGGATAGGCTATATGATTCAAATCACCATAATGAGTGATAGCATCCAATAAAGTCCGGACCGGTTGATAAGCCGGCTCATTGGCCAAAAACACAAAATCGTAACTTCCTGCATCAATGGGATGACGAATAATATCACCGGAATGTGCATTATAAAATAGGTTGGTTACTTTATCACCCGTCGTTTTGTCAAATGCCAAAACACGGAGCGTATGAATGATATAATCTTCCGGAGTCCCAGAATGCACACTACCCGTATGAGGTGCCATTCCCCTAATAGATATAAATGTACCTTCCACATCGCTAGCGGTGAAAGTTTCATCCATACAAGAAGTAAAGACAGCCAGCCACAGTAAGCAGAGCCAGTTTCTATAGGTTTTATTATCTCTTTTCATCATTCATTATCCCCTTCCATCTAACATGAATACTCATCTAATTCTTATACTGCAAATATCGGGAAATAGAGTGAGGCTGTGAATTATATTCATTTCTGAAACAGACAATAATCCAACTGACTGACAACTTATTATGCAATGAGTGCAAGCGGCTGTTGCAAAATATAAAAAACAAGCTCCATCCAAATAGATTTTTGCATTGTACGCACTATCCGGATAAAAAAGTTGCGATATTCGTAATTCGTGGCAAATGGCACTCTTTACAAACTATCGATAATAGCTTGTTGTTTTTGTAAAAAATCTATGCGCTGCATCTCGCCACTCTCTGAAATCAAGATAGAATGACGCTTTAATGATTGGATCCAGTTACATTGCATCCGGCAGATATGAAAACTTTGTGAATCCATTGAATTGATGGAATACACCCGCAATAAACTTATTTGAAAATCCCGTTTTTCTATATAGCTATAGGTAGCCTCAAAATGAATATTAGAAAGATAAAAACAAACTTTTCCGCCTTCACTGAATTCTCCCGTTACCGAAAGTTCCTCCATCATGGCAAGCAACTGATACAGCTCGGTTTTCAAATGCAATACATCATCATCGGTTATCAGTTTAAGAACGGCAAAGTATTTTATCTCCTTTACAAAAGAATAAAAGATGTTCGTGTCCCATATAAAATGCGTTTTCCGGCATTTCTTCACGCTTTCACATAGTTTCTTATGTGCACTCACAATCCGGTCTTCCACCTGCATATCTCTTAAAGAATTAGGAGTCTTGATCTCACCATTCTGATAAATCCAACGGCAAAGACGAAATTTAGACAGATACTCATATTCAGAATAAAGAGTAAACGGCAGCAAATTGGAAGCAGTATAAACTTCTGTTGTTTCATCCTTTTTCACATAATCAAAAATTTGCAGATAACGATGGATTATCTCATAATAGCCTTCCATTGAATCAGAAGACTTCAATAAATTCAAATCAAAGGTCACTCTGTCCGAAAGGTGATTTCCTATAATCTGATCAATGGAAATACCCAGTCTTCGAGAGATCAAGGCAACTTCTTCAAGGGTAAAAGAAACCTCTCCCCGTAGCCTGCGGTAAACGGCTTCCTTTCCCATACATAATGTATCTGCCAGATAGCCTGCCAAATTCTGCTTTTCAGGAACACGTGCCTTCATGGCTGTAATCAGTTCATTCACAATCTTATTCTTCATTCTTTTCCCCTTCTTTGGTTATTAACAAACAGACTGCAAATTTAAGTTATGGAAATGGGAATTCTATGCTCTAAAACAGAGATGAAAGACTTTCTATCTTTCTGATTCACGACCAATTGAGGAATAAGAAAACAGATAACGAAAAAAAGTAAATAAACAGATTATTTACTTTCATTTTCAGTAAACAGAATTTCTTTCCTATTTCGTTTTTCGTAAATAGGAAACTATTATAAAGTGCTTATTATTTCACGTTGTTGTTGGAAAAACTGTATACGCTGCATCTCTCCACTCTCTGAAATCATAGTCGAGAATTTCTTCAGTGACTGTATCCATTCTTTCAAACTGAGGAACATTCCACAATCCTGCGTAGTAATGGAGTTGATAGAATACACCCGTATCAAACTGAGTTGTACCGAATCAGCCTCCAGATAGCTGTAGGTGGCTTCAAAATTAATATGAGACACGTAAATATGTACACTGTTACCTGCTTCTGTCTTTCCCTTAGAAGCCAAGTCTTCCAATTCGTCGGTCAGTTGCAATAGTTCTTCTTTAATCTGATGTTTGTCCTCTTCTGTGATAAGATGAATCCCGGCAAAATACTGTATGTCATTTATCAGATGATGAAAAATCATACTATCCCAGATATAATCCACAGAATGTATATGTCCGGTAGCAGATACAAAATCATTTTGAATATCATATATTTTTTGAGGAACTTCCACCTTGTCAAAATGCTTGCACTGAATATGCTTGTTTTGATACATCCATTTAAAGAGGCGAAACTTAGACAATGATTTATGTTTCAAAGAAAGTGTTTGGGGGATAATATTGGAAGAAGTACCCATGGAAGAGGAAGGATCGTTTTGCAAAGCATGTAACACATTGACATACTTTTTTAATAATGAATAGTAAGTTTCAAACGGATCTTCATGATCCACCACATTCAAATCGAATACGGCATTGGAACTGAAACAGACTCCTATTACATTATCTAATGAAACACCTAACTTTCTTGATATCAAAGCAGCTTCCTCTAATGTAAAAGGGACCTCACCACGCAACCTCCGATAAATAGCCTCTTTACCGATATACAAAGTATCTATTAACAGATTGGCCAGATTTTCTTTAAGTGGCAGTTTTTCTTTTACAGCTTCAATCAAGCTCGTGTTTAGTTCATTTTGCATCATTATAGTTCTTATATGAGTGAGTTATTTGTAATAATAACAAATATCAAAGGAGAGTTGTTTCGAAATGCGTAACTAAACGGACAGACCGCTACTTGTAATCAGTAAATATTCAAAATAAAAAGAGGCGTAATACTGAATATGAAATACAGCCTACACCTCTTCGATTGAAGAAGAAAAAATCAATCAACCATAACTCCCCAATCAATCTTCGGGCACATAAATAATTTCCCCATTATCCAATTCGTATGCAATCCCCACCTTTCTACCCTTCTTTCCGCTTTTGGCATCCTGATCCTCAGAAGGTGTATAGCGGTTTATCTTCTGCCCTTCCTTGGTTATAATTTCCATGTTTTCCTTACCCGGATTCTTCACCATCGTAAAATCCTCCTGACTAAACATTTCAGTCATATTATAACGGGTAACCAAGGCTACCATTAACGCTACCGCAAACACCATCGCCACATCAAACAGATTGCTGACCACGCTCATCGGGTCACTATCCTCCTCTTTTCTTAATAAATTACGTTTCATCTCAAGCTGTATGTTTTTCAGTGAGCAATTCAGAAAGGAATTCCAGATTAGTCATATCCTGCAAATACCAGCGTTGCTTCACCTGTTGAGTTATGAAACCGATGGCACTAGAAAACAGACCAACTACAGTTGTAGCAAAAGCGACTTGCATATTGTATGCCATAGAAGCGATATCACCAGTAGAAAGTCCCACCAAAGCAGGTCCCATTGGAATCAATGTACCCATCAATCCAAGCATCGGTCCCATCTTAGTCAATGTTTTTGAAATAGCCAAATCCTTATCAGCAGTAATTTCAAAATCAGCCAACAGACGCTGCACATGTGCCGGACGGTCTTTTGACCCCAACACCCGACGGATATACACAATGACCAACGAGTTCGACTTCACTGGAAGTTTGCTTTCCAATTCGGGCAAAGTATCTATAGTCAGTGCATCAAGCTGTTGACGCAACAACGCATCTGTACGCCGAATAGCCAAATATTGCCCGAAAAAACTGCCTATCAATAATAGCGAACGGATGAAAAGAACAATAAGCAATACAACAACAGGAACTAAAAGTCCGTTCGAAATCCAAAACAGAATGTCTGATATAAGATTCATAATGTCAGTAAGTTTTAAATGTTTGTTTTTATTCGTCTATATTTATATATAACCAATCCAATGAGTCCTCCACCTGCCAGCATAATTATCAAGCCGGTCAATGCCCCCCAATCCACCTCGCTTATACCTGTTACGGCGGTACGACCATTTACAGTAGCAATAATTCCCAATATGGCGGTCAATGCATTAGTGAGGAACAATAGTTCCAACCGTAATTCCTTTTCCGGCAAGAGATAACGAAGAAACAATGTGCCTACAGAAATTAATATCAATACACCTACCGCCATACTCCATGCGACAAGAGAAAAGGAAACACCCGGAAAAGAGAAGATAAGATATACCAATCCGCTAAACAAGACAGGAAATATCAAAATACCCGGAAACCAACATAAAGCACGGTAAGCCCAAAGAGTACGTTTCTTAACAGGACCTGTAGTAAGCACATGAACAGCCAACATACAAAAAGCCATCTGTAAGGCAACTTCCACTGTAAGCACCACCGAAGTGTCAAGCATCAATTGGACATCTGCCAGCCAATCAGCAATCTGTGTCTTAGACTGCTGAATTGCATATGGGCACATCAGCCCCACAAAAAGGGCGGCTACAACAGCTATTGCTGCAACCGATCCTCGTTTGCGGAATGTCTGTTTCATCATAAAATTGAAACAGACCAATATCATAAGAACAACTACAATTGTTTCCATAGCCTGTTATTCCTGCATTTTTTTACGGCGACAACGCACCAATACAATTAAAACAAGAACAGCAGCCACCACTACAACACAAACAACAGTATTGCTTACCGTATTCGTCTGTTGTTCCGTACCGACTGTATTCATCTCTTCTTTTTTCATCACCATACCCTTTTGCTCTTTTGAAGCAGCAACTTCACGTATCTGACTGATGTTTTCCTTATACCGGGATGCAGTCTGTGCATCCATTTTAGAAGCTATGAACTGACGTAATTTTGCATTATCACAAACAAAACCTGAACAAGACGGTTTATATTTATTCACCAAATCGGTATGTAGTTTGGCAATATCCGCTATCTGTTGCTCGCTAGCCTGCCACATTCCTTTACGGATAGTTTCCATCATTACCGCAGTCATTTCTTCCAAAGCAGCAGGGTTCTGCTTTTCAAAATAACCCTGCACTCCCAAGTTAAATTTATCCTTTACATACACATCATATATCTCATTCCACATTTCCTTATCAACAGCCTGAGGTTTCATGACATTCCAGCCATACGTATTTTGCACAATCTCAGCAAAAGTATTAGCTGCGCCGGCCTCCCCTTTCATTTTTTCCTTAATATAAGCAGGATTGAATATTGTGGTACGACTCTCTATGCCAATAGCTTCTTTCACCTCTTGCATACGGGCATTGTTACGATTACGATAGTCGCTCAGATACGCATCGGGATCTTTACCGGTCACATTACGGACAGCAAGATTCATACCTCCCATAAACTCATACACATGATCCAGGCTTAATGCACCCCATGTATTGCTTTGACGTGGCTGAATAACCGCATCCGTACGTGTCAAAGCAGCTTCCAAAGCAAATTGGCGGACAGTTTCCCAATTCTTTTCACTACCATAAAAAGCACCCATATTATTCAAATAAACATCGGCGATTTCCTCTTCACTTTCCCAACGGTCACCAGATTGCACCATACTTTGTATACCCGTACCATAATTGCCATTCACTCCTCCAAACACACGAAAAGTAGACATTTCGCGGGCTTCTTTCGGAGTCAGACCTTTTTCTATCAATACACGTTCAGCTTCCACAACACCTGCCGCCACTTGATTTTCAAATTGATCCTCTTTAGCATTGGCAGCCATCTCTACGGCACGGTTGATAAGGAACAGGCGTGAAGCGGCAATATCTCTCAACTGCCCGCTAGTTTGCACCACAACATCAATACGAGGACGCCCCAATTCTGCCGAAGGGATCAAACGAAGATCCGTCACGCGTCCGAACGTATCACGAATAGGCTCTACACCTAACATATACAATACCTGTGCAATAGTAGCGCCACCGGTTTCTATAAATTCTCCACTCCATAATGTATAGCTTACTTTACGGGGAATAGAGTCATTATGACGACGACGATACATTTCGATAGTATTGTCAGCCAATTGTTTCCCTTTCTCCCATGCAGATTCCGACGGAGTTTCTTCAGCATTGATAGCAAAAAGATTTCGTCCCGTAGGTAAAGTATTAGGATTGGCGATAGGATCGCCACCCGGTGAAGGTTGTGTATATCCTCCATTCAACGCATTAACCATAGAGGTCAATTCTCTTTCCGGACTTTCCAAAAGAGCACTCTTATAATTACCCACATTCTTCAAAGTGCGTTCTACTTCCATGACAGCCAAAGCAAAATTTATCTCCTCTTTAGAGTATTCTTTTTTCTTGGACATCATAACTTTCATCATCGCTTCCATGCCTCCGAATTTATCACTATCCGCTTTTTCACGTTTTCCTCGAGAAGTTGTTTTCATTGTAACCGTATCTTTGGCCAGTGTATTCATACCTACAGCATGGCTCTTGTACATTCCTGTTTCCATTTTCTTTAAAGCTTCAGGGCTTGCACCCATTCTTTTTGCAAGTTCCATAGCTTTCTCAGGATTCATACCTTTCGCTATTTCCTTCATTTTCTCTTTCATTGACTCAGATATGCTATTCCTTTTCGAACGTACGCTTTGGTCAGCCTGCATTATTCCACCGCTCATATCAGCATGTGTTTTAGCCTCAGCCGGAGCCTCTTCAGCTAATGCCATCATCATGGCCATCATGCCTTGGGGAGTATTACGGGATTTATTGATTTCATGTGCTTTAGCAAGTTCATCGGAAGTAATGCCAGTAATACGACAAATCAATTCGTCAGAAACCAACGACGGATCAGCCAATAAACGAGTGACCAAATCACGTGCAGGTTCCAAATAACGTTGAGTAAAAAGAGTGCGATGTTTCTCTACCTGTCCGTCCGCACGATTACGTAGTTTATCTAATGCCAACAGACTATAGGCTATCGGCTCGGTAGCCATAGCATACACACTGGAAGTAATACGAATGGGTTCGTAGGGAATCCCCATTGTATACAACTGACCTGTAATCTTCTCATTTGCCAGCTCCTCAGCAAAATTTTCTATACGCTGAATATCTTCTTCAGCATAAGGAACAGTAAGAAGACTATCCAATCCCAATTCACGATGGATGCCCAGTTTCACCGTGAGTTTCTTTACCATCAATGAAGCACGGTTCAAAGCTTCTTTATTTCCAGTAGACAGTACAGCCTGCCCATCAGCCGGAAGCAAATTATTGTATGTCTTGACAGCCTCAGTCAGTTCACGATAAATGGCGCGGACACTACTTTCCATAAAAGGTGGAGTAAGGTAAGATTGCAATCCCGCATACGAACGACGCTTAGCAATCATCCCTTCGCCTACATTGCCGATGGAATAAATATAAAAATGAGGTAATGCACCTACCAGACGGTCGGACCAGTCATTGCTACACAAAGCAACTTGTTTGCGCGGAGTGAACTCTAAACTGCCATGAGTACCGAAATGAATCAACGCATCAGCTTTAAATCCAAATTGTGTCCACAGATAAGAAGCAATATAAGTATGTGGAGGAGCTGCATTGGTTCCATGTACAACTTTAAATGCATTATCCCCACTACCGGCTGCATTCTGTGGCAAGAGCACCACATTTCCAAATTGCAAACGAGCTACTCCTAAACGGCCGTCTGAAGTAGTCATATATGCTCCGGGAAATTCACCATTAGCAGCTACTACTTCGGCATACATATCAGAACGAATGGATTTCTTTATCCAACTTTCATATTGTTCTTTTGTAATGAGTTCGGGCTTGCCGGTTTCCATAAACCGGTCAAAAGCTCCTTCGGCATACGGACCAAATACGGCTCCTTGAGATTGTATCATCTGTTCCAATTCTTTCGGAGAGGTAGGCAAACCGTCCACCTTGTAGCCCTCGCGTTTCATACGCTGCAACAAGTTATAAAGTGAAGGAACCACTTCCATACCACCCGCAGTCAGTGCATTCTGACCAGGACCCTTATAATAATAAATAGCTACGCGTTTCTCACTATTGGATTTACGCTGCAGAGTAATATAGTTATTAACTGTTTCCACAAAAGTTTCCAAGCGTTCTGGAATAGCATAAGCACGTTGTAAACCCTCCTCATCCTTATAATGTCCAAAAAGAGCGAACGGACGGATAGCTCCATCTATTTCGGGGGTAACAATACTTTGTGACATAAAGCCGCCATTCATACCCATCTTGTCACTCTCCCACTCCTCTACCAAGCGATTTACATTCAATGGGGAGAAAAGCGGTATATTCTGTTTCGCCAAATAATCTACGATATAATCGCCCATACGTCCATGCGCCATATTGATGATAGCAGACGGACGAACAGAATCAATTCCATGGTTCTGAATAAAAGAATGCATGGAACGTATAGGATAAACCATATTGCCTGTTTCCTCCAATTTAGCAATAAGTCCGGAAGGTTCACCCATCGGACCGGTCACAATAATACGCGGAGCATTCTCTTTCCACAAACCGTTGTTTTGCAGAAAAATATTGTATCCGGCTACCGTATTGAAACCCAACTCTTCGTCTTCGGGACTCTTTGGGTTCATGTGATAAAGCACATCATCGGCACGTTTCACTACGGCTTCCGGTTCAGACACAGAGAATCGTTTTTTATCAATATACACACGTACATAGTTCAGCATACTGCGATAGTTACGACGTCCTCCATTAGACAGATAATGTTTCAATGTATCCGCTTGGATGGAATCCAATGAAATAATCTTGTTTGCAGGATTGGTAGCGGCAGTAGTCAATATCGGAAGACCACCATCGGCCGCCTTTTGTATTTGCGCACGTTGCTCTTCAGTAATCCTTAATCCCATGGCATTGATAAATATCATATCATAACTGGTCAATCGGTTCAGGTCATCTGTGCTCAGTTCACTGATTTTAATAAATGAGTTGTCATTAGCCTTAGATATCTGCCCTAAACTGATTACCTGATAGTTGATGAAAGCCACTTTAGTTGCACTGAACCAAAGATTCCATACACCAAACAAAAGCAGCAAGATGACTGCTATCCCTCCTCCAATCAGTAATTGTTTCTTCTTCATATCTTTATTTAAATCACGTAGTTTATTTAGTATTAGCAGCCAACTTTCATTTGAATAATTGTTCTATATTTAATGATAAACCGGCTGAAAAAGTTGTTCCTTTAGTAGCAGGCGAATTATTATAATAACGGGAAGGAACATAATTAAACAAGTTGTCCACCGCCAAAGTCATATCAACACCTTTCCATACTTTTTGAGACAACGTAAGCTTCCACATTGTATACGCCGGATAGGTCACCTTCTCAGTTTCTTCATAAGAAGTGTTCGACGTATATTCCTCCGTATTCACCTTGGAAAGAAAACGTCCGTTCAAAGCAATATTAAACGCATAGTTCTTCCAATGCTTGTCATACTCAAGACGGACAGTAGCCGTATGCGGGCGAGTACTTGAAATGACAGGTTGCCCTTTCTTGATATTCTCATGTGTATAAGCATAAGATAAACGTGCCGACAGTCCACAAGGATATTTGGCGGAAGCATTTGCCTCGGCACCAGATATCTTGATATTTGATATATTGGTATATACCTGTCCTTTCAACGCCTCACTCCATGCCGTAGTGATACGATTATCAACTATATTATAGAAACCTGTCACCGTCAAATTATAACGACCTTTAATATATTCTGCCGAAAGAGAAAAATTATGGCTGGTTTCAGGCTTCAAGTCAGGATTACCATAAATCATAAAAATACTTGCCATATCAAAATTCATATACATTTCTTTCAAAGTAGGGGCTCGGAAACCACCGGCATAGGAACCTCTCAATGAACAGTTTCCTATTTTATACATCAGTCCTAATTTGGGAGAGAAATGATTAATATCGGAATCCGAATAATAATCAAAACGTAATCCTGTGATGACATTGAAATATTTCGTCGGGTTCCAGTCAAACTGTGCAAAACCGTCCACTGTATACTGATGTTTACTTCCATTATTGGCAAACTGATAGGACATTAAATAATCACGCATATAATCACCACCCAAGGTGAGAATATGCTTACCGACAAAAGTATGATTATAAAAAGTACGAACCGAATGTTGTACATTACTATAATCACGTACATCATTAGCATCTTGTGGCAAGTAATCGCTCTTATCATACTGGTCGAAAGAATAAGCTATTTCCAGATCTTTATCTTTATCAAATACATAATTTCCTTTCACCCCACCACTGAAGTCGCGATAACGGTCTTTACTAGTCTGTGACTTCTCACGTTCACGAAAAAAATATCCAGCACGTGCCGTCAGTTTCAGATGATCATTAGCAGTATAGACCAAACGTTCTTTGAAATTCCAAGTTTTATCACCATACACCTTTTTAAATGCCCAATCCTCCGTTTCCTCATTTGTTTTTCCATCGGCCAAATCTTTTTCATCTACTTGGGTATGCTGTACATTAGTCACACTATTGAATTTTCCGGCATTGAAACCTATTGTTCCTCCATAACGCTGCTCATTATAAGCCCCGTAACGTCCATTGAGATTCACAGTCCAAGGCTCCGCAGACACTTTACTTATGATGTTTACCACTCCTCCTACCGCATTCGAACCATAAAGTGAAGAAGCCGCACCCTTTACAATCTCAATACGCTCCACATTGTCCATATTCAAGCGGTTATAGTCTATATTATCCAAAGTCTCACCTGCCAGACGCTCACCATCAACCAGAAAAAGTATAGCATTTCCACCAAATCCTTGCATATTGAGAGAAACTTGCTGGTCCATGGAATAAGAAAATTCAATTCCCGGCAGTTCTGCCTGAAGCAAATCTCCAATATGGGTGGCATCTACTTTCTTTATTTCATCGGCAGTAATGACCCGAGTAACAATAGGAACATCTTTCAGGAGTTTCGGAGTACGGGTTCCTGTTACAACTATAGTTTCCATATTTACAGCATCTTCTTTCAGTATAAAATCAACTTTACCTGTTTTGCTGACAGACACTTTATGAGTTTGCGAGATATACCCCATGTATGAAACCTGCAGAGTATATTCTCTATTATCGGGTAATTTCAATGTGTATTTTCCCTGTGTATCCGTAGTGGTTCCCAAAGTTACTTTTTCTTTTACGGAGACTGTTGCTCCCATCAGAGGTTCTTTATTTTCATCAAATACAGTTCCCGAAATAATTCGTTGTGCTGATACTGGTATCGCCATCAGCCAACACAATATCAAGCACACGTTTCTGAGTAGTCTATGCATATCGTATGTCGGTTTACAATTCAAACGGATAAATATAGTCAATAGTCATGAAGCCTTTTACACCACTAGCATTCATATAATTTGTGAGACGAACAGCCGCATAAGTTCCATCTTTCAGCTTTACCATATAAACCTTGTTTGAAAGAGTATAGGTAGGTGGCATATTACTTTTATCAACATTCAACCATTTGGATAGTTCTTCATTATAATAGGATTCCATATAAACAATATTGCCATCCATCATACCTGACATATCAATGGCTACCTTAGCGGTAGTCCAAACATCATCCACATAGACTCCTTCGGGCATCGCACTCGCATTCTGTAAAGCGGAAAAACCTGTGAAACCGGTTTCCAATACTGCTCCAGCATTGGTTTTAACGTCATAACGATGGACAGCAATATCCCATTCCTCCGGTTCTTTCTGGTCAGAATCTGTCACATTCACAGAATCTACTTTTTGTGTATGGAAATCAATAAAAGTCCAACGTCTATAATCAGTAGCATCAATATAAATAGTACCCGAATGGGTAGAAGGGTCTGTTCTTATGAAACCGAATTCATTACTATCCGAAGCAGCAGGACTATCATATATTCCTTCCAAAATACCATCACATGCCGAGAATGGCAAAAGCATCATTCCCAGCATGGATATAATAAAGAGATATCTTTTCATGCTATTTAGTGCCTACAAAAGTCGCAGTAATAGCCATAGGCATGGCTCCCGGCTTTAGTGTAAAGATCAGATCAGCTTTTTCATCCTTAATCGTTCCTTGTAAACTTCCTGTATATTTTACAGTACCAACAGTTACATCAATAGCACTTTCCGGAAAAGTATAAGTAACATTATCGGAGGTCTGTACTTTAATTCCAGGTATAGCAATATCCGGCAATGACATCATTCCTTCACCAGCACCACCAACTAGAAGAACTTGAACAGTTCCTCCTTCTTCCGCAGTAATTTTCACCTGACTGTCTGACGTTCCTTGATCATTTCCTGATACTGAGAGTGATAATGTTCCATTGTAAGTACCAGCAACCTCCTGAGCCGGGATCACGGTATCTTCCTTTTTATTATCATCATCACTACATGCTACTGCACACAATGCAATAGCCATCATCGCTAAATAGTTTTTCAATTTCATAATACTTTTGTTTTATTGATTAATAGTTATTATTTTATGTTTTAAAATTTGTTGCAAAGTTACCCTTACTACCAAGGGTACACAATACCTAAAAATTGGGGTTTTATTGCTAATAATCACATATATAATAAAGTACACAAGTACTTATTTTTAGGTATAAAACTGGATTTTATCACCATTAATAGGTATTGTCAGTATATACTTCTATAACTAATTTTGCAAAAAAAAGCAAGCATGGTTAAACTGGTACATCATGAAATGCCTGTGAACAAGACACTTCATCATAGAAAGATAGAGATTCTGGCTGTACTAACCCTACTTATAGGTAGTCTGTCATTCCTTATTTACTCCTATTGTTCCCACGACGCAAATAATCCATTGTGCCGATGTTTGCTTTGCACTTTGAACCATACTCCCGAAGATGGGGAATATTTATATAATCGATACTTAGTAGTAATCAGTATCACATGGGCGGCACTTATATTCGGAACTTTATTTGTAATTTTATATCACATAGAAAGAAAGAAGAAAAAATGAAACTAAAAAAAAGAAATGTGTTTATCGGTATCACCTCATTCCTAATTGTATTGTTTACCATGCCGCTAGGACATGCATTGATGATCTTAATGGAACACCTGATGGAACCGGTAACCATGCATTACGCAACCTTTTTCATGGGATTAATAGGCTTAATAATGGTCATAACGGGCGTATTTGCCAAAGGAGATACTCAACAAACTCTTTGGGGGCTATTCGGAGGTCTGTTATTTTGGACAGGATGGATTGAATTCATTTATGTGTATTACGCACATCGTTTCGGAGTATAGCCACTCATAGTAGACGGAGAAGTGGTAACCAAACCAGAATATCTGATCATGCCCTCTTCTTTCGGATTTTGGATTATGTTCATGTTACTCTACTTATTCAATATAAAAAGCGGATGCGATTTTTTCAATTATCTGCAACGGGTATTTTTCCGCAACAGCAAAGTACAAGTAGAAATGCGTCCCATGACACGCCACACCTCACTGGTTACTTTCATGGAGCTGAATCTTATTTTATGGACCAATTACATGGTATTGCTATTCTGCTATGATGATAATTTTATAGGTGACCGCCATCCTATCACCGCATTGGTTGCATTCGGCTGCCTTGTAGGATCACTATTTATGTTCCGAAGATTGATAAATATCAGTCAATGGGGATACGCTCTCCGTTTTTCTATTGCTACAGTAGTCGTATTTTGGACTTTCGTAGAAGTTATGGGAAGATGGAATGCCTTCCACGAAATCTGGGTGGAACCAATGACATACCAATCAGAAATGATTACCATTTTCCTTGCATTTATCGTGCTAGTCACCTTTTTATGGTATAAATCCATCAAAAATAAGAAAACATTATAATCTTTCAAGCGCTCCTTTATTTATTTTTTATGCAGATAAGCCGAAGGGGGTGCTCCAAAGTGAGATTTGAAGCATTTACTAAAATAAAGAGGGTCATTCATTCCTACTTTATAAGCTATTTCACTTACATTGTATATACCCTCCTGCAAAAGTTCCATAGCCCTTTTCATACGAAGGATACGCATATATTCATTAGGTGTATATCCGGTCACTCCTTTTACTTTCCGAAAAAAAGCAGCACGGCTTACCCCCACCGCAGATGCAAAATCCTCTATAGTGAATTCCGGGTTGTCCAATTGTTTTTCCAAAATAGTCTGCAATTTTTCACCAAATTTCCTATCCAGTTCTGTAGAACATAAAGCCTGACTTGTCATAGCAGGGTCATTAGAGAATTTTCGTTTTAACTTTTCCCTCTGTTCAATAAGTTGAAATATACGTGCTAATAACAATCTGGAACTGAAAGGCTTCGTTATGTATGCATCCGCACCACTTTCTACCCCTTCAAGTTTATTTTCCGAAGTGCTCATAGCAGTCAGCAAAATAATGGGAATATGACTGGTCTCAAAATCACGTTTCAGTTTACGTGTCACATCAAAGCCATTCATACCAGGCATCAATACATCACAAATAATCAAATCTACCTCAAAAGACTGAGCTTTTTGTAAACCGGAAAGCCCATCCGGTTCACTTATGATCTCAAAATAAATACCAAGTTCCGTTTCTAAAAACTTACGCACATCTCCATCATCTTCTATTATCAATATTCTTTTTTTATTCAAAGGGTCCGGGGTCACTGAATCATGATTTACTGTTAAATAGGTATCACACTGCTCATGAACAAACGATTCTTCCTGAAGGATGCTTGATACTAGGAAATCGTTTTTTCCATAAACACTGGAATCTAACGGTAAGATAACAGTAAACACAGAACCACCTCCCTCATTTTCATCAAATGAAATGCTTCCTTTATGTACATTTACCAGTTCATAAGTCAAATGTAAACCGATTCCCACACTGTTATGTGAAAAACCACTTTGCATGAAACGGGAAAACAGCTCTCCTTGCTTCTCCTTAGGAATCCCTACGCCGTTGTCACTAACCGATATAAATAATTTCCCCACTTCCTCATTAACGATAATTGCAAAAACAACCTTTCCTCCTTTAGGAGTATATTTTAAAGCATTCGAAAGAAGATTATAGACTATTTTATCCAATTTACTTTGATCAACAAACATCTTATAAGATGACGTAGAAGGAGCAAAATGAAAATCAATCTGTTTGTCATCTGCCGTTTCCTTGAAACTTCGATAAATATCATAAAAGAACACCATCACATCTGTTTCTTCCAGCATCAAGGAAAGTTTATTGTTCTGCATTTTACGAAATTCCAACAATTGATTAATCAGACGAAGCATCCTATTCGTACTTTTATTCATCAACTGTATGGGATAAACCATCTCTTTGGGAATCTTATTCAAGCTCTCTATTTTTTCCAAAGCTCCCTGAATCATTGTCAACGGAGTACGGAATTCATGTGAAATATTAGTAAAAAACATGAGTTTGTACTCTGTCAACTGTGTTTCTACCTGAATGCGATTCCGTAAATTATTGAAATTCCGTATCAAACAAAAAGCAACATACAACACAATAACAACGACAAGAAAATAAAAAAGATAAGCCCAAGTGGTTTCCCAAAACGGAGGCGTGATAACAATATTGAGCACAGTTTCTTCATCACTCCATATCCCAGCAGAATTACATGCTTTTACATGCAGATGATAAGTGCCGGGAGAAAGATTTTTATAAGAAGCAAAATTCAAAGAAGAAGGGGTACTCCATTCATTATCAAAATGACTCAATTTATAAATAAACCTTGAAGGAAATGCCAAAGAATAATCCAATGTTGAAAATTCTATAATGAATGAATTCTGGTCATAATCTAATTTTATATTCTGTGTATAACTTAACGCCTGTGTCAAAGGAGAATCCTTCTCACCAACCTGTACTGTGATTCCGTTCACTTTCAAATTAGTTAGAATAACATTCCGGGTCATAGGAGATGAAGTTACTTTCAAAGGATCAATGACTATGACTCCATGATTTGTTCCAAATAGCAAAAGTCCATCTTCAGTTATGGCAGCGCCATGTTCGTTATATACATTTCCTTGCATAGAAGCTGAAAAGAAGAAATTTTCAAAAGTTTCCGTATCAGGTGAAAAACGAGATAAACCATACTGAGTGGCAATCCATATTTTTCCAGTCTTATCTTCGATAATAGACTCTACCATGTTATTGACCAAACCATCAGTTGTGGAATAATGGACAAATTTCAAGTTCCTATAATCCTCACTAGGGTTACAAACAGAAAATCCGCCTCCCAACATTCCTATCCACATACGATTCTGACTATCACGAAAAATACATTTAATTTCATATCCGGGCAAATCTCCATTTTCATAATTATAAAGTTTATAATTATGAGCATCAGCAATAATGGAATCTCCATAAAAAACACATAATCCCTTATTAGTTCCTACCCATAACCTTTTTTTATTATCCTGAGTGATCATCCTGACTTCCTGCAAACGACCGGATCCAGTCAGGAACTTACGAAAAACATACCTGTCTTTTCGTGAAACCGCCAAATTCAGTCCTCCCCCAAAAGTTCCTATCCACATCCTATTTTTATCATCACGATAAATATCGAATATATTCTCATGTGCCAATGACAAGGTATCACCTGCCATTTTATGATACCAACGTCCGTCAATACATAAACCCATCGTACGGGTTCCCAACCATAATTTACCATCTCCATCACAAGAAGCCGCATAAATATAATTGTATGGCATCTTATAACAAGATGCAGCCTCCAAATTTTTATCATAAGCGTAAACATTCCCTTGACGCGTACCAAACCAGAAACCACCATCGGGCATCTTTACCACTGTACGTATAGCATTCACATAATCATTTATACTCTCATGTTCCGGATAAATACGATAAGATCCTTCACTTAATACGGACAAAAGTGTAACACCGGCAAACTCCGATCCTACCCATACATTTCCCGAGTGATCGAGTAATAAGCTATGCAGAAAATTGGAATGAACTAGATTTTTACCAGTCTCCTGATAAGTGTAATGGCTGATTATATCTTCTTGGGGATTATACACAAATAAACCATAGCCAAAAGTAGATATCCATATCAATCCTCTGTTATCCTGTATTACTTCATAGCGTTCCTCGGCAGCAGGCATCATCTGAGCGGCATCTATCAATGACAGTATTTTACATATTCCGGTTTCCTTCTGAAAATAATGCAACACACCGGTCTGATTAAAAACATAGAAATCCCCCTGATTATCTCTGACAAAACGAGCGTTGGGGATATTAATCGGGTTGTCTAATCTTACCTGCCGGGTAGATAAATGAAACCTGTAACTTCCTTTTGTTGTAAAAAGCCACCAATCATCTTTCGTGCCAAAATGAGTAGTAAAATGAAAGTCAACGTCATCCTTTCCGATTCTTTGAACAAAATGTAGTTTTTCATCCTCATCATAAACATAAATATCACCATTATCAGCAAGAAAAAAGCATGCGTTCTCATAAGAAAATGCTGCTCTGAAATTATGCATATCAGAAATTACTTCGATTTTGTTTCTTGTTACTTTCACCAATCCTTCCTGAGTACAAATCCAAACATTCCCTCTAGAATCTTCAATCAAACTATTCACTTTATTAGAAGGTAGTTTGCCATTTTCACATTGAAATGTCACAGAGGAAAAATGTTCATTTTCAAATGAAATCTTTCTGCAACCTTTTTGTCCATCCCATAACCAATTATCACCATTAGCAGTTTCTACACGATAAGCATAAGCTTGGTCGTGTTCCCCACATCCTGTAAAATCCACAAAACAATTATGTCTTAAATCATAGCAACTGAATACATTTGAAGTAGAAAGCACCCATAAAAAACCATTTTTATCTTCATCAATCTTCTTGACATGATAATCCGCTAATGAAATCGGACTATCCTTTTCCGGTAACAATGTTATAAAAGAGTGACCATCATACCGGCTCAGTCCATTAGTGGTACTAATCCAGATAAAGCCTTTCTTATCTTGAAAAATATCTCTAATTGTATTATTGGCCAATCCGTCACTGGATGTAATATGAATAGATTGTATATCAATAACTGCATATGCATTCCATTCCAGACAAACAAAGAAGAGCAACAAAAAAAATATACGATTTTTCATATCATTCGGTTTAACATCAGAATAATACCGCAAAATTAAAAAAGGTATTTTAAAAGTGATTTTTAAAATACCTTTTTTAATTAGGAAGCCTTTACTAACCAACAAGCAGAACAAGTTCCTGCGATGCCATTCCTTCGACCTCCACTTTTACTTTGAGCTGTCCCCGCATACGCCCTGCCTGTACTACTATTTGGGCACGACCCAAATAAGTGGGTAAAGTATGACTGCTAAAACGTTCACTACGACGCATCTCGCCACTATCTATCCCCATCAAACGTCCGTTACCCTCCACGGTCACTTTCACTTGTCTGTCATCTATCCGTATGGGGATGCCTTGTTCATCATATAAATTCAAAGAGATATGAGATAAATCCTGCCCGTCAGCCTTTAACTGTTCCCGATCCGCTTTCAGAGTAAAACGGACAGCTTTATTTCCGGAAGTCTGTATACTGTCACGGCACACTTCTATCCCATCTTTATACCCTATCACCACCACCTTACCCGGACGATAAGGTTGATTCCATTTAATCGTATTATTTATATAATCCCGTGGCTTTCTAGGTCCATATACCTTTCCTCTAGGATCTATCAACATCACTTCGTCACAATTAGACGGCGTTTGAATCTGCATGACACGCGCATCCTGATAAGGAAAAGTCCAATCGTGTACCATTCCCGGTGCTTGCCAATGGTCTTTACCCGGATCTTCATCCAAATTATAATCTATGACATAAAGTCCCAAAAAAGGCTTCTCATTCCACAAAGCCCGAAAATATCCTCCTCTAGGTTTTTCAGACATACACATGTCAAACGGAGCAGAAGGCCATCCCTTACTAGGCCAACCTGAACTCTCCCCAATATAATCCACACCGGTCCACATGAAAGAGCCACAAATATATTCATGTTCCATTACATAATTCCATGGATTTTTCTCATCATAATCACGTGAATCAAATTCACGTATGCTACTATAATAAGGATAGCTCTCACTGATCAGGCAAATACGTTCCGGGTATTTCTTTTTATCATAAATCAACCGAGGTTCCATATAATTATACCCTAGTACATCTGTCACCGAAGCAAATTTATCTTCAAATCCCGGCTGCAAAGCGAGCATAACAAGACGGCTCGGATCCAGTTGATGTACAAAATCCTGCAACATACCAGCACGTTCAATCCCTGTATCATCTTTTAATTTTGCCTCAGCCAACTCATTACCTATACTCCACAAGATAACAGAAGGATGATTACGGTCACGAATTACCATATCGCTGATATCCTGCTGCCAGCTAGAATCAAAAAATTCTTCATAATATCCCGATTTCCATTTATCAAAAGCCTCATCTATAACCAAAAAGCCAATAGAATCACAATAGTTAAGAAATTCCGGAGAAGGAGGATTATGCGAGCAACGGATAGCATTCGTGCCAAATTCCTTTAAAATAAGCAAACGGCGTTCATAAGCCCTATCCGGTACAGCCGTTCCCAAACATCCTGCATCCTGATGAAGGCACATGCCTTTCAGCTTAAGATGTTTGTTATTGAGAAAAAAACCCTTGTCTTTATCAAATTTCACTGAACGTATTCCAAAAGGAGTCAGATATTTATCAATTGTCTTTCCTCCTTTTTTTATAATGGTTTCCACCGTATAACGATAGGGAAAATCCAAATCCCATAATTTAGGATGGCTGACTAACAAATTCTGAACTACTTCAGCTGTTTTTTCTTTATCAAGTTTCAACGTAGTCCGGGCCATCACCTCTTTACCTTCTGCTTTTACAATTTTTCCATCACCATCCAACAGGCGTTGCTGGACAATCACTGTTGTCGGTAACTCCATGGAGTTTTCGATAGTAGTGACAATCTTGACCGTTGCCTGGGATTCAGTTATCTCCGGTGTCGTAACATAAGTTCCCCACATTTTTACATGAACAGGGTTAGTCACTTGCAACCAGACATGCCGATAAATGCCGGAACCAGTATACCAGCGAGAAATTTCTGAATGATCTACCTTGATTTTCAAGTCATTACTCTCTCCATATTTCAGGAAAGGGGTCAGATCTGTTTCAAACGAAGTATATCCATAACGATGATAAGCAATCTCCTTTCCATTCAAAAAAATAGTAGCTTTATGATAAATACCATCAAAAACAAGACTAACTTTTTGATTTTTGTAACTCGCCGGAATCATAAAAGATTTGCGATACCAACCTATGCCACCCGGCAAATAACCACTCGCTCCTCCTGCTTTTTCATCAAAATCCAACTCCACACTCCAGTCATGCGGTAATTGTACCTCTCTAAAATCTCCATTTTCTCCTAATCTAAACTGCCAGTCAAAGTCAAAATTCTGCCGAATGCGATTAGCAGCCCCCGACAAATCAAATACAAATATGCACAAAATGGCAATAAGCAACTTTTTATTTTTCATAAATAATCTACTTCTCTATTTTCCGATAAAAAGAGGGTGTGCCACATAACAAAGCAATTATCAAAAATAGCTTTTGACACACCTCTTTACCTTTTCACCTTCAAAACTAACTTTGTTTAACTTATATACTTAATATCCCTCATTTTGTTTATATAATCCCGGAGTCACATTTAATTGATTCAATGGAATAGGATATAAATAACGTCCTGTCTTTACATTATTCTTATCGGTACCATCCGGATTATGATAACTATCAAATAAACTTTGAATTTCCGTTTGCCATTCCCCCCAACGCACCAAATCAAACCAACGCACTCCTTCTCCCATTAATTCTATTCTACGCTCCCGTTTTATCAATTTCAAAGCATCTGCAGCACTTACCGTATTCACCTCATCACAACCGGCTCTTTTACGGATATCATTCACATAAGCTACAGCTTCCATTATTTTACCTTCTTCAACCAATAACTCAGCATACATCAACATCATATCTTCCAAGCGTAAAATAGGAAGATTTACAGGCCAGTCATTATCGTCTTTCATTGTGACTTCCGGAGTCAGTGACATCCCAAGTTCCGCTATCTTCCGTTTACTAGGCATAAACTTATAAAACATTGATTTTGTATAAACATCCACTTGCGAACCATCTTCCAAAATCAATTTCTCTTTTGTATTCGTATAAGCCGGATAATTAGGCTCTGCCTCATATCCTGTCAGAACAGAAAAACCATTCCCTCTTCCATCTTTTTTCCCATCAGAATAAATTTTATCAAATTCATACATCAAACTCTTTTCCACATAAATTTCATTTCCAAAGATTCTTCTATTCGTATAGGAAGGAGGTAGAGCCATACTGAAATTAAACAAAGCGCTGTTGCCTGTTCCTCCCGTACGATACTGAATAGCAAAAATAGAGTATTTATTATAATAATCCGTGCTCGGCATCCACTGCTTTCTCCATTCATCAAGTGTCGGAGCCCAATATTTATTCTGATTGGATTTTGAGTAATTCAACACAATTTCCAATTGCTTTTTAGCTAATATCTTGGCATCGGAATCATAATATGGGAAACCCGCCAAAGTCATATACACACGTGCCAGCATAGCTTCTGCCGCCATCTTGTCCGCACGCCCCTGCAATACAATCGAAGTTCCATTCGCACTCACCATATTTTCTTTTAGAGGAAGCATCGTCTGCGCATTAATCAAATCAGGAACCACTATATTATCCAAAACTTCCCGTGCAGACGATTGAGGTACTTTCTTCACTTCACTAGGCGATAAAGGAGCATCAATAATCGGAACATTACCAAAAAGGCGTGATAACTCAAAATAAGCCCATCCTCTCAGAAAATAGACTTCGCCCATAAACTGCTTTTTAATCTTATCATTCGATTCAAAGTTACATCCTGCTATTTTGGCAATAGCAGTATTCGCATCATAAATTACTTTATACCATGTATTCCATACACTATTAAAAGTTGCCAAATCACTGGTAGCTCTGAATGTGCTTATCTCTGAAAAATCTCTCAACCCATTAGGTCTTGGTTCTGTCCATGCATTATCCGAACGACATTCAGACATCAATAAATACTCTGAATTGGCAAGTTCACGCAAATCGGAATAAATACCTACCACCCCTTGTTCAGACTGACTGGGAGTCTGATAGAAACCATCAGAGGTCATTAAATCAGCAGGAGGAGTTTCCAAATAATCATCGCACGACATAACAAAGAACATCAATGCACTCAATTGCAATATATTTTTCAATTTGAACATAGCTCTATATTTTTATTAGAAATTAACGTTGATACCCAAAGTGTAAATTCTCGGTGAAGGATAACCACCATAGTCCAATCCCAAAGCACTGCTACCTCCGGGTGAGGAACTGGCTGCCGTATTGGCCGCCTCCGGAGAGTACCCTCCATAATAACTATCCCATTTAGCCAGATTTTCAATGGATACATATACACGTGCATAGGAAATAAATTTAGGATTAATAGGTAATTTATACCCCAAAGTCAAATTCTTGATACGCAGATAATTGGAAGAATATAACCATCGGGAGTCTAACGTAGCACCTGTAGTAGAACTTAAAATATAAGGTACTTTTCCATTGCCCGGCTCATCTTCCGACCACCATGCCTCTCTCCAATGTCCTAAAGCATTCCCTTTAGCCCCCATACCCGGACGGTCAATGGCACGTCCCAATACACCAAAAATCTTTCCTCCTGTCTGAGCTGTCATCAAGATAGACAAATCAAAATTTCTGTAAATAAAAGTATTCGTCATTCCAAATACTAATTTAGGAGTAGGACTACCTAAATAGTCCCTGTCATTATCTTTATCGAACACACCATCATTATTTACATCTTTGTATCGGATATCACCCGGTACAATTTGTTTTCCTTCAAAAGTAACCGGCTTTCCTCCATGGGCAGCACTGTAAGCATCAATTTCAGCTTGATTTTTCCATACACCTATTGCATCATACATATAGAATGTATTAACAGGCTTTCCCACAGTCAGAATATTAGACGGATTGTTCTTATCAAATCCCGAATATACCGGAGTATTATCTTTCCCTAGAGCTTTCACCTCATTTTTATTATATGACATATTGAATGACGTACTCCATGAAAATTTTCCTGTGAGATTATGCGTATTCAATTCGATCTCAAAGCCTTCATTATGGATATCTCCTAAATTATCCCAAACGGTAGTAAAACCGGAAGCTCCTTCCACAGGTACCTGATATAACAAATCAGTCGTATTCTTGGTATACCAATCCAGCGACAATTGAATTCTATTATTGAAGAATCCTAAATCAAGCGCAACATCAGTACTATGTGTTTTTTCCCAACCTAAATCAGCATTACCTAAAGAATTTGCCTTATAACCGGGAGCACCTGCATAATTTCCTGCAGACAAAGTAGGATAAGCAGCCGTGTTACTGATAGAATTATTACCGGTCACACCATAGCTAGCCCTCAGCTTCAATGTATTCCACCAAGACATTCCCCAATTTTTAAAGAATTTCTCATTTGACACTAACCAACCTCCGGAAACAGCCGGAAAGATGCCCCACTTATTGTTAGCTCCGAATACGGAACCGCCATCATAACGCAAACTACCGGACAACATATAACGTTCTGCATAATTATATTGCAAACGTCCAAACACAGACAACAATTTATTGGCTGTTTTCTCTGTTACCGTATTAGTTCCTGCTGTAACTTTCGAACCATCAAAGGAACCTGTTATGGCATCATTGGGAAATGGTTTGTTAAAAGATTGGGCCGTACTGAAACCAAGATTACTCTGTTCGGAAGAAAAACCCGCCATTACACTAATTCCATGATTGCCAAAAACATGGTCATAATTTGCAAGAGCCTGCAAAAGAGTACTCCATTTTCTTTCCGTATTATGCCCCCCCGAAGAGTTTTGTCCTTCTCCCTGCGCCCAACTACCGGTTGTACTAGTGTACTTATAATCATTTCCATCCAAATCATAATAATTAGCCGAAGCAGAAAGTTCTACCCTGAAATCTTTAAACGGAGTGATACGTACGAAAGCATTCCCAACCAAACGCATCATTCTATTCTGTTTGATATTCTTCTCCATATTATAAACCGGACTCGATGTGCTTCCCGCCCAAAGATAATAGGGATTCGGATCAACATTTGTCATATATCCTACCCCCGGTTCCGATACCGGTGTAGCATACAAAGCCTGATGTACCTGGGAATCCTTACCATTTGCCTGTCCGGAACCATCCTGCACAATATACGTAGGAGCCATATTCATACCTATTGTAAGATATTTGTTTATCTTTGATTCAATATTGGCACGAAAAGAGAATCTTTCATATCCCGTACCGGTAACGATACCAGCCTGATTCATATATCCACCTGAGAATAAATAAGATGTGTTTTCCGTCCCTCCCGAAACATTCAAACTATAATCCTGTACGATAGAGTTACGAAAAAACTCATCCTGCCAATCCAACAGGCTAAGTTGTTCCGGATTGGGAGTATAAGTATGCGCATTCCTCATGTCATCTCCCAAATAGTTAAACCAACGTTCATCAAAAACAACCAGATAAGAGTTTGCCGTACCTGCCTGAATTCCGAGATTAGACAAACGTGTGGCATTATCATCCTTTATACTGGCACTAGTCAAACCCAATTTCTTCGCTTCCTGCAAATAGTTTGCATCATTCCATCTCAATTTAAATTCCATCCATTCCGTCGTATTAAGCACATCCATTTTTTTCTCTAATGTCTGTACACCGAAACTAGCATTGAACGCCACCTTCGCTTTTCCACTCTTACCTTGTTTAGTACTAACCAAAACAACTCCATTGGAACCACGTGAACCATAAATCGCAGCAGAAGCAGCATCTTTCAAAACTTCTATGGAAGCGATATCCGAAGGATTCAATCCGCTCAACGTATTCATAGGCACCCCATCAACCACATAAAGTGGATCGGAATTTGCATTGACAGAAGCCGCACCGCGGACACGGATCTGCATATCGGCTCCCGGCTCACCTGTTGTATTACGTACTGTCACTCCAGCCAATTGACCTTGCAAAGCATTCTCTGCACGAGCCAAAGGACGATCCTCTATTGCCTTAGAATCCATTTTGGCAACCGCACCCGTCAAAGTGCTTTTCTTAACCGAGCCATATCCTATGACTACCACCTCATCCAATGTCTCAGTATCTTCTGACAATACCACCTTAATATTGTTCTGTCCCTTAACTGATACATCTGAAGTTTGATATCCGACAAAACTAATCTGCAAAATGGCATTGTCGGCCACATTCCTCAAAACAAAATTACCGTCAAAATCGGTAATCGTACCATTAGTAGTACCTTTCACCAATACACTGGCACCAATTATGCTCTCCCCTTTTTTATCAAGCACCACGCCCGATACATTCTTAACCTGAGCAAACAGGGTCATCGCAATTACCATAAGAATACCAAAGGAAAGCATCCTTTTAAAAGAATGCATACTTCCCGATAGTTTGTTCTCCGAGTCTTTCATTTGTAATTAATTAAAGTTATACATAAAATCTAATCCCTTCATTTCTTCATCAAGGAACATGGCAAAACTAGATATAATGCCATGAATAAAAAATAGCCGGAACAGCCACAAACCTCTGAAAATATGGAAAAGAATCTACATAGATGGAAAATAGTATAAACAGGGCAAAAAGCGCGATTTATTCAAGCTTTTATAAGTTTGGAGAAACGACTGTGCAGATAAAAAAAGGCTCCTAAATTGTTCTTTCCAGACTAAGGAATCTCTCTATATCACAACCATCCGCCTTAATGAAAAGAATCAAGCCGTACAATTTTCCATTGAATAAAACAATAAATACAGATACAATTGACTGTTATTGTTTTTCTTTGTCATCCACATAATATGAACCAAATGAAAAACTTATTTATGAAACAATTACTATCACTCCTGTTATGCTTGAGCATAATAGTACCCTCAATGGCAAAAAAAGAACAAAGAAAACAAAATGTGTTTCCTGATGGTACTCCTATCTCCGAATGGTTTCTCCAAACTAAAGTGGTCCATCCTGACTCCTTAGGAAAAAAATACGACCTTTCCGATTATGGAATTGAAAGCAATCCCCATATCGTTCAAACACAAAAAATACAAAAGATCATAGACGAAGCGGCAGCCAATGGCGGTGGGGTCATTTACATCCCTGAAGGAATTTATAAAAGCGGTTCCCTCTTTTTCAAACAAGGGACTCATCTTTATTTGTCAAAAGGCGCCACCTTACTAGGTAGTGAGAACATTATGGATTTCCCTCTCCTCATGACTCGCATTGAAGGTGAATACTGCAAATACTTCGGTGCATTAATCAATGCCGACGGGTTAGATACCTTTACAATTAGCGGCAAAGGTACAATTGACGGAAACGGCACTCCCTACTGGAAAGCTTTCCGCCTACGTCGCGAATGGAATCCTCAATGTACAAACAAGGATGAAATGCGACCACGCCTACTTTACATAGCTCATTGCCGTAATGTGCAGGTTGCTGATGTGACTTTACAGAACTCTCCTTTTTGGACCAGCCATTATTATCGCTGCGATAAAGTGAAATTACTCAATCTACGAATTTTCTCTCCTATCAAACCTATAAAATCAGCTAGTGCGGACGGTATAGATATGGATGTATGTACCAATTTTCATATTAAAGGATGCCGGTTTACTGTAAATGATGACGCCATCTGCTTTAAAGGTGGAAAAGGACCTTATGCCGATCAGGATACTTATAACGGTCCCAATAAAAACATTCTAATAGAAGATTGTTTCTTTGATCATACTACTGGCAGTTGCATGACTTGTGGCAGCGAGTCCATCCATGTCTATAATGTATTAATGCGCAATTGCAGAGCAGAAGGCGGTAATGAACTACTTCTATTGAAAATGCGGCCTGATACTCCGCAACACTATGAATACATCACAGTAGAAAATGTAAAAGGCTTCTGCAAGGCTTTACTAGGAGTTTCGTCATGGAAACAATTTTATGACTTGAAAGGAAGAACAACGATTCCTAAATCCTACGGAAGCCATATCACGATGCACAACATAGAACTGAAATGTGACAAATTTCTAAATGTGAATAAAAATGAAGCTGAGTATGAGTTATCCAATTTTTCATTTAAAGATGTAAAGATCGAAACTAAATTTTCCCAATGGAATAAAGATGCTTTTCACAATATTCGTATGAAAAATGTTATAGTGAATGGCCAATACCAGCAATAATTTAAATTTAAGGATCTTTTCCTTATTGTTATCTTGTAGACAATAAGGAAAAGATCCTTAAATTTTTCTCCATTCCAAATCACTTATTTACATTCACTCATAAAAAATCAGTAAACATCTTCCACTTTATAAGCTACTATCCAAAACATCCGGCCTTAAATACCTTATAATTTCATATGTTGATAAACTCTTTCTTAAACAGAAGATTCAATTTCATATTAGCAATGATTTAGTTGCATATTCCTTCTATAGCTTTAAAACATTTTAAATATCAAGTTATATTTGCCCGGGATAGATATATCAAAACTTTTTTTATCTTAAAATGTTTATAATATATGGAAATGCTATTTTTACTAAAGAATTTATACCGTGATCCTCTTGCACTATCCAGATTCAGCCAATTCAGATATCTTCATATAGGCAAGGGAGAAATTATCCAAAATCTGAATGAAAACCATGAATTCCAAGTTTGTTTTGTACTAAAAGGATCTTTATGTCTCTTCAGAGATCAAATGGAATCAATGCCTCTGATAGCAGTGCAAAATGAATTTTTCTTTATCAGCAGCTTACATAAATGTAAAATCAAAACAATGGATGATGTACAACTCGTCATCCATGCATGTAATATTGTGGCCCCTTATCTACATAGCAGAATAATAGAATATCTACAAGACATATCCATCGAAGAAGTAAAACCGGTAGAAGTTCTTCCCATTTATCCGTTAATACGTTCCTACTTGGATTTGCTGGTCGATTACATGAAAAATGGAACAGAAATTCCCGACTTACATCGAGCCAAAGAATATGAGCTGTTCTCATTATTTAAAATTTGCTATAGCAAAAACGAAATTGCCTCCATTTTCCGTTATGCCCTTTCGAATGATCTTCAGTTTTTCGTATCCGTCATGACACATTACAAAGCTTGCAGAACTGCCAAAGAATTAGCTATTCTATGCGGATATAACGACCTTATTTTCACACAGTTATTCAAAAAAAACTTTCATGGAGATACACCATATCAATGGTTACAAAAGCAAACATCTTATGAAATTGAATTCAAGTTAAAAGAAAGTACCCTACCCATCAAACAAATAATGTTGGACTATCATTTCAAGACATTTTCCCATTTTACGACCTACTGTAAAAGGAATATTGGAGCCACTCCTAACGAAATACGTAAAAAAGGAGAAGAATCAAAAGGTACACCTCCTCTCGAAACATATTCTGTTTCCGCAAACGATTAAACAAACATCCCGCATCCTAAAGATTATGAATATACTTATCTCCATCATACATACTGAAGCTAAGAATAAGTTTGTTTCCTGATCTCGGTATATGGATCTATTTTAAGAGTTTCTATACGTCATATAAAAACAAATATCACAAAACTTAATCATAATCCACCATCAATATATGAAAAAACTTATCACATATACTCCTTATGTAAAATCATATGAAGTATCTACCATTTAAAACTATCCAAAAACGAACATTAAGAAAAATAGGAAACCTTTTTATGCAGATATAAAAGAAAAGATTGATTATATGCAAACAAATCTTTTAAATACGCAACTTCTTTTTAGCACCAAATATAGAACTTTGCACCTAAATAAAATGTGAATATTATTATAATGTAAATCGCACACAGTAGAATAACCTAAAATATAAAATTGCATGAACACCCCCAACGATACAGTATTCAATAAAGCAGAACTGAGTTTATCAAATATGTAACAACAAAAAGTAATTCATTTTTAATTATTTATAGTCATGTATACAAAAAAGAAATGCAAAATTTATGTATTATCAGTGCTACTTTGCACATTTTTTTTCTCGTGCAGCAGTATTGATTTTGAATTACCCCAAGGTCCTCAGGGAACCAATGGCAAATCCGCTTATGAGATATGGAAAGAAGAAGTTGAAACCGGTCATATAAACTGGCCTTCCACCCAAGTTGATTTAGCAGACTTTTTAGTTTATATAAAAGGAGAAAAAGGAGACAAAGGAAAAGATGGAATGTCTGCATACGATCAATGGAAAATCCTGATCACCCAAGGTAATGTCACCAACCCTCATGACCCTTCGCTCATTTGGCCCTCTTCAAAAAATACAGAAGCCGATTTTTGGGATTTTCTTAGCGGAAGAGACGGACAATCACCTCATATTGGTGAAAATGGAAATTGGTATATCGGCAATAAAGACACAGAAATCAAAGCTATCGGCAAAGATGGAAAGAATGGAATTAATGGAAAAGACGGACTTTCCGCTTATGAATTATGGAAACAATCTGTTGCTGACGGCAATATAAATTGGCCCAAAAACCAAACAACAATGGAACATTTCTTTTTATATTTAAAAGGGAAAGATGGTGAAAATGGTATTACTCCACATGTTGGTGAAAATGGTAATTGGTACATTGGCAATCATGATACAAATTTTCCCGCTCAAGGTCAAAAAGGAGAAAATGGTAAAGACGGAGCATCCCCTTATATTGGTCCTAATGGAAACTGGTGGATCAATACATCCGATACAAAAATAAAAGCTCAAGGAGAAAAAGGAAGCGACGGCTTAACCCCTTTCATTAAAGACGGATACTGGTGGATAGGCACATCCAATACAGGGATTGCAGTGCAAGGCCCCAAAGGAGAACAAGGTGATAAAGGAACGGACGGACTTACCCCGGTTATAAAAAATGGGAACTGGTGGATAGGTACTACCGATACAAAAATAAAAGCTCAAGGAGAGAAAGGAGATGATGGCATATCTCCCCATATAGGTAATAACGGAAATTGGTGGATAGGTACTACTGATACAGGAATAAAAGCTCAAGGAGAAAAAGGAGTTAACGGAGCATCTGCATACGAATTATGGGTGAATGATGTCAAAAATGACAAAATCAAAGACAAAAATAATTCAGCATGGGCCAAAGATAAAATTACAATGGCAGATTTCTATACTTACCTCAGTGGAACAAATGGTAACAATGGAAAATCCACTTATGAACTATGGAAAGAAACTGTAGGAACAGGCAATATTAATGATCCTAAAAATCCAGGACAAAAATGGCCTTCTGACAAAGTTTCAGAATATGATTTTTTCAATTATTTAGCCGGTAAAGACGGAATAAACGGAAGCAATGGTTTGTCAGCACATGAACTGTGGAAAAATGACTTAGCTAAACGTTGTGGTACAACAGACGCACTTATCGATCACAAAAATGGTGGAGTATGGAACTGTGAAAAAAATACGTTAAATGATTTTTATGACTATCTACGCGGAAAAGATGGCAAAGACGGAGAAGATGGCAAAGACGGCAAACCCGGAGAACCAGGAAAACCGGGAACAGAAGTTACCATCATTAAGGGTATACCTAATGTTATTGCACAATATTCTCAATCAGAATATGGTGAATATGTACGCACAACTGATGGAGGTGTACTCTATAAAGTATATGATGAAACTGGACAAATCGCACCCAAAGCTCAAGTAAAAGGTATGCCGGGTATCAATGCAGAAAAAACTTACATAACCAATGAAAACGGAGAGTTTATTGTACCTAAAGAAGATTTACCCGAAATACAAGACATAAACTTACGCTGGGGAACGGTAAAAGAAGTAACCCTAGCCGGAAAGACACCGCAAGAATCCGCTAAAAACACATATGTTCCCAATAGAGTACGCATGAGAATGATCCTTCGCGATAATTCAAATTCATTATACGATTATCAGTATCTATATTTCTATATACAACGAAAAGTTAATCCGGAAGACCAATGGCAAAATATCCCTTCTTATTTACCTAATAGTGGTTCAAGGAATTTAGACGCATATAGAGTCTCTGATAAAAATAATCCCAACAGTATTTTGTCAGACAAAAAATTATATTCAAGCCAAAATTCTAGTTCAAATAATGGAGGATATTATTACTATATTTATACCTATCGGTTCATTCAAGAAAATCCCGGAAAATTCAAAAACAATCAATCTGAATATTGGGATGGAAGTGACGTTTATTACACTGTAAAAGCTAGAGAGCCTTATTATGGAGAAACTTTCCAATGGAATGGTATTTGTTTATTAGCTCCTTATCAAATGGGACCTACGCTAAAAACATTAAAATTAAAAATAATATCCAATGGAGAAGCACCCAGTTTCTCATCTGCAGAAGGTGAATTGGATTTTTCAAAAATAGACTTTACAAGAATTTACAAATCATCGACCACACGTGTCGTTAAAGAAAATGGAATGGACTATGTAGAACCGATAGCTTATACTGAAGAAGAAGCCAACAAACTTAAAATGGCATATATCACATTCAGATATACCTCAACAGCTGGTTCACAAGAAGCATCAAGTTCTAATAACAGATCTTCTGCAGAAGTTCCAACGTTCAAAGTATTCGCACCGTTTTTAAATTCATCCATATACATTGACAATGGCAATAGTTCATATTTCTATAGATATTATCAAGGTTATCTCCGAAAAGGAAAGGATGAAAAAACATTTATTATTGAAAACTATAACAGCTCTTATGAGTTGCCCGAAGTACAAGTTATCTATGAAGAATAAAAATATGAAGAAAATATATATACATAAAATCCATCTCATACTATGCTTTACCTCAGTATTATGTTTCGGTTTACCTATAAATGCACAAAAAAGCGCAAAGAATGGAACAACCGATAATAATAAAAAAGCATGGGAAATAGGTATAGGCGCAACCGGACTTCAAATGACACGTTTTAATGTTATTAATTTCCATACTAATAATAAAGGCGGTTACACTGTAGGTACTAACAAAAAAGATTTCATTTTCGGAGGAAATCTATATTTTGCTCGTGAACTTAACTCTCATTTTTATCTAGATTTACAAGGAACATTAGACTACAGTTCCGATCCTGTCCGTAACGGTAAGGAATCAAGATGGCTAGGTATGACAGGAATCGGTTTACAGTGGCGCCTAGGTGAATATTTCCATTCAAATTATATTGATCCTTTTCTTCGAATGGGGGTCAACTATATGTACAAGAATTTTAAGATCAATTATAAGGGGATGGAAGAATTCAACAGTGAGGAGATGGGATGGAATCTGTCAAATGATTATACTAAAGAAGGGAAGGATAAACAAAATCTTATCCCTATTTCATTGGGAATAGGCGTGAATATGTGGCTTAATGACAACATTGGCATAGGACTCCAAGGAGACTATCTCATCATGCCATACAAACATATAGCCAATTCATGGCAAGGAAGCATTCGATTGATGTGGCGCATTGGTGGTAAATCCCTAAAAGTCAAACCGGAAATTCAATATGTGGAAAAAATCATAGAAAAAGAAATAGAAAAACCTATAATCATGAAACAAATTGTAGAGACTCCAAACCAGCCCAATGTTTTATGTGATTTATTCAACAATATCTATTTTGAGTTTGATAAAACAGAAATAACTCCTAAAGCAGCTACTATCATTGATGAAATAGCTCAAATTATGCTGACAGACACAAGCAAAAAATATCTCATTACAGGATGTACTGATGCAAAAGGATCATCACAATACAATATGGAACTATCCCAAAAACGTGCAGACGCTGTAGTCAATGCACTTATAAAGAAAGGAGTTCCCAATAAAATGTTAAAAGCAAAAGGAGTGGGCGCAAAAATATCTTATGCATCTCAGAATGCTCCCAACGAAATACGAGAAGGAGATCGTAAAATTATAGTTCAAATCGTTACAAATATGGATTATTGGAATTATATACCATAAAAAAATTTCCCCTCTATCAAAACGGCATATATTCCTATATCGTGGAATATAGCCGTTTTGCATGTTTCTAAGAAAAGTTCGAACCATGTATACCCTCATACCCTCACTGCATATATAACAGGTTTATTATAAACTATTTATGTAGTAAGGATAAAAATACTTGCTCTTATTCATGTTCTCATACTCTCACAACGTTTTGAAGCATATTTTTACATAACATCCTTGTTTTCAGCTATATATTCTTTTTTTATAAATTGTTTCGGCTTGATATAAAGTAGGGTATTTTAGGCTTTTTCCCCACAAAAAGTACACATGAAAAGTTTGTACCTCCACAGAATGACGGTTTACGATGTATTGGCAGCAATAAAAAAGATCAAGACGTTTTTAAAAAAGTTCCTGTTATTTTTTAAAAAGGTCGTCTTCTTTTTTGAAAAGTTCTTGATCTTTTAAAAAACACTTTTTGGGCATGAGGATATCACATATGTACGCATAAGACTGTACGTACACATATATAACCCTGCACATACGTATGTATAGTTCCATGCAAAAGTATGCTTTCTGATGCGAAATGAAAACAGCTTTGCAACACTCTCCATATTTTACAGGTGATCCGTAATAAGGTACACCGAAAGAATACTTTGATATGCCTATTTTTACTATACATCAAAAAATAAAAAATCCCCGTAAAGTATTAATTTACAGGGATTTTCTTTGTTTTACAATTCTTTCCAGCGGAGAGACAGGGATTCGAACCCCGGGTACCTCGCAGTACAACGGTTTTCAAGACCGCCGCAATCGACCACTCTGCCACCTCTCCCAAACTTCCTTTCAGAAGTGCTTTTGTTGAAAGCGTTGCAAAGGTACGACTTTATTTTAAATATGCAAGACTTTTGAACAAGAAAAATTAAAGGTTTTATTATATTTGCACTCTCAATCAAAAAAAGCATATGAAACTAAAATGTCTTTTCTTACTGTTACTTTTGGGGATATCCTTTTGTGTACATGCACAAAAGCGCCCCGTCATCCTTGAGAAACAGTTGGAAATCATTAGGAAAGAACCTGATAACGGGGATGCCTTAAAATTTCTATGCCAATACTATTTAAATAAAGGAGATTATTCCAAAACCATCACTTACGCTGAGATTATGAAAAACGTAGCGGACAAGACTAAAAATCCTCTACTCCAACTCTATTCATATATCTACCAAGCACAAGCGCAAATGATGAGCGGACGGGAAAAAATAGCCAAAAAAAACTTGAATCTTTCTCTTGAATTAGCAACCAAACTGAATAATGACTCCACCCTTTGTTCCGTCTATGGTAGTCTCGGACTCTATTCAGCAAATATTGAAACCGATTATTACCGTGCCATACGATGGCTTTATAAAGGTATCCAATTGGCACAACAAAATAATTTCCAACAACAATACGCTTTGCTTTTAGGCAATTTAGCAAATATCTATTACCTCAAAAAAGATACAGCCGGCATCAAATACGCATTAGAATGTTATGAATTAGGACACAGTATGCGTAATCCATACATCATTTATTCCGGTGCAGTAAATTCTGCCTATATGTATTTTTTAATGAAACAGAATGAGGAAGCAATGAAATATATCCATGAAGCCGAAACATTGATGCTGGAAAATGATTTCTACGACCAAGCCCATACCTATAATCTCTTTGGCAATATATTATATGATATGGGTGAATATGCTCAGGCTTTGGAATATTACAAAAAAGCCATGAAGGATAAACAGGCGGCACAAACTTCCTCTATTGTCTATGCCCATTTGGGATATGCACGTATACTAATGCAGCAAAACAAACAACCAGAAGCTATTTTATTGTTAAAACAAGGAATAGCTATTTCTTATGCACGCGTCAACGCCATCCATCGCAATGAACTATACGAAAATCTGTCTACCTGCTATGAGCAATTGCACCAATATCATGACGCACTGAAGTATTATAAAATATTCCGTTTGGAAAACGACAGCCTTTTCAACAAGGACAAAGAAAGAGATTTAAGCGAAATGCGATTCAAATATGACTCTGAGCGGCAGGAAAATTTAATAAAACAAAGCAAACTAGATGTAATGCAGAAAGAACAGCGTATACAGCAACAAACATTTATTCTTATTATCACTGTAATTGTTTTAGGGTTGCTTTATTACCTCTACCGCCGTAAAAACAAACTTTATTTAAGTATTGTCAAGCAAAATCAAGAAGCAATCAAAAGAGAAACGGAACTGAATCGCCGTATAAAAGAATTGGAGACCAATGCCCCCTCCATGGTTTCTACTTCCGAAAAGTATGCTTCCTCCTCACTCACCGATGAGAAAAGTTTAAAACTTTTCCGTACATTAGAGCGTATTATGAGAGAAGAAAAAATTTACAAAGACAATTTTATAACAAAAGACAAAGTAGCGGAAATACTAGGAACTAACCGTACTTATTTATCACGTATCATCAATGAGCAATCCAAATTATCCTTCACTCATTATGTAAATCGTTTCCGTATTGAAGAAGCTATCCGCCTATTATCTGACCCCAATAACGAAACTCCGATGAAAGCCATTTCTGCAGAGTTGGGATTTAACTCCATTTCCACCTTTTATAACCTTTTCCAATCCTCTGTGGGAATGACCCCCTCCCAATATAGAAACAAAGTTATGGAACTCCAAAAAGAGCAATAGATTATCTTTTTGCTCTATTTTTTATTCTGAAAACAGCAATTGCCGATATTTATATAGGTATAGAGAGACATATCTAAGATATTATCCCTTACTTTGCGGTATGAACATTAATCAAAATTTAAATAATACGTAATGAAAAAGAAGTTTTTTTTAAGTTGCCTCTTAATCGTTATGGCATTGCTTCCGGCAGTTGCCCAGATTCAAGATCCGGTACAATTCAAAACCGAGTTAAAGACGATTTCCGATACGGAAGCACAAATAGTATTCACTGGTAAGATTGACGCCGGATGGCACGTTTATTCCACGGACCTTCCTTCGGGAGGTCCTATCTCCGCTACTTTCAACGTAGACAAGATAGAAGGAGTAGAATTAGTAGGGAAGCTCACTCCACAAGGTAAAGAAATTGAAAACTTCGACAAGGTGTTTGAAATGAAATTACGTTACTTTGAGAACACTGCCATTTTCATTCAGAAACTAAAAATAACTGGCGCTACCTATATGATAGAAGGTTATATGGAATTCGGTGCCTGCAACGATGAAAACTGTCTGCCTCCTACTGAAGTTTCTTTCTCTTTCTCCGGAAAAGGAGTTGCCGCTGCTACTACAAGCAAGACTACTGAACCCGCAAAAACAGAAACAGCCATAACGGAAGTTCCTGTAGCGGAAACAGCTACTGCAACTACCGCAACAGATAGTGCTACAACTGCCGCCCTGATCGGCAATGACACTGCTGTCCAAGATTACTGGACTCCGGTTATCCAAGAGTTAAACGCATTTGGCGAAACGACATCACAACAAGACCGTTCATGGATTTACATCTTCTTTGCCGGATTTATCGGTGGATTACTAGCCTTATTTACGCCCTGTGTATGGCCTATCATCCCAATGACGGTAAGTTTCTTTTTAAAACGTAGCAAAGACAAAAAGAAAGGAATCCGTGATGCATGGACATATGGTGCTTCTATTGTAGTGATCTATGTATTATTAGGTCTTGCCATAACCTTAATATTCGGTGCCAGTGCCTTGAATGCACTTTCCACAAATGCTATTTTTAACATATTCTTCTGCTTGATGCTAATTGTATTCGCAGCCTCTTTCTTTGGAGCATTCGAACTTACTCTTCCTTCAAAATGGAGCAACGCAGTAGACAATAAAGCGGAACAGACCAGTGGTTTGTTAAGTATCTTCTTGATGGCATTCACCCTATCTTTGGTTTCATTCTCATGTACAGGCCCTATCATCGGCTTTTTGTTAGTAGAAGTTTCCACCACAGGTAGTGTGATTGCCCCTGCCATCGGTATGTTAGGTTTCGCCATTGCACTGGCATTACCGTTCACTCTGTTTGCCATGTTCCCATCCTGGTTGAAATCCATGCCTAAATCAGGTGGCTGGATGAATGTAATTAAAGTCGTATTAGGCTTCCTCGAACTTGCGTTTGCTTTGAAATTCCTGTCGGTTGCTGACTTGGCTTATGGATGGGGGATTCTAGACCGTGAGACATTCCTTGCTTTATGGATTGTGATTTTCGCTTTGCTAGGCTTCTATCTGTTGGGTAAGATCAAATTCCCTCACGATGATGATGATGATAAAGTAGGTGTTGCCCGTTTTTTTATGGCTCTTATCTCACTTGCATTTGCTGTATATATGGTACCGGGCTTATGGGGTGCTCCTTTGAAAGCTGTCAGCGCATTTGCTCCTCCCATGAATACACAAGACTTCAACTTATATACCAATGAAGTACATGCGCAGTTTGATGACTACGATGCCGGTATGGAATATGCAAAACGTACCGGAAAACCGGTAATGCTCGACTTTACAGGTTACGGATGTGTAAATTGCCGTAAAATGGAAGCCGCTGTATGGACTGATCCGAAAGTAAACAAGTTGATGACTGAGGACTATGTACTGATAACATTGTTCGTTGATAACAAAACCCCGTTGCCCGAACACATCAAAGTGATGGAAAACGGTAAGGAACGTACACTACGCACGATCGGTGATAAATGGAGTTACTTGCAACGTTCTAAATTCGGTGCCAACGCACAACCTTTCTATGTATTGATTGACAATGAAGGAAAACCGTTGAATAAATCATATTCATATGATGAGGATATAGATAAATATGTTGACTTCCTCCAGACCGGATTACAAAACTATAAAAAATAACCAAAGTGTGTCAAAAGTCGAAGGGGTGTCAAAACTAAATAAACCTATCATTCTATTCATTCAGAATATTCTTTAATGAAAAATATTCTGAAAATCAACGAAAAGGAAAAGACAAACGAAATGATAGTTTTATTCGAGTTTTGATACACTTTCAAAAAGATTTTTGCAAGACCCCTTAATAATTATCTACTATGATCGCCAAACCAGAAAGAGAGCAAATCATTGCCCTTATAAATCGCGAGGTCGTTCCGGCTATCGGGTGCACAGAACCCATAGCCGTAGCCCTTTGTGTAGCAAAAGCAACAGAAACACTAGGTAAAAGACCTGAAAGGATTAAAGCTTTACTCAGCGCCAATATTCTTAAGAACGCCATGGGAGTAGGCATCCCGGGGACAGGAATGATTGGACTACCTATCGCTATCGCCTTAGGGGCATTAATCGGGAAATCCGAATATCAATTGGAAGTCTTAAAAGACAGCACTCCTGAAGCCGTAGCAGAGGGTAAAAAACTAATTGACTCACAAGCTATCTCTATCGGGCTGAAAGAGAATATAGAAGAAAAGTTATATATCGAAATTATCTGTGAAGCTGACGGTGATAAAGCAACGGCCATTATTGCTTGCGGGCATACCAATTTTATATATGTGGCCTTTAACAACCAAGTTTTACTAAACAAACAAACTACCGCCGCCTGCAATGAGGATGCAAAAAAACCGGAGTTGAACTTGCGAAAAGTGTACGATTTTGCCACCACCACACCATTGGATGAAATTCGTTTTATTCTTGAAACCAAACGTTTGAACAAAGCGGCAGCAGAACGTTCTTTCAAAGGAAACTACGGTCACGAATTAGGCAAAATTCTGAAAAGTAGCAAAAGTGAAGAACAAATATTGGGAAGTAATACATTTACCCACATCCTTTCTTATACCTCGGCAGCTTGCGATGCACGTATGGCGGGAGCCATGATTCCTGTCATGAGCAATTCGGGAAGCGGGAACCAAGGAATTACAGCTACCTTACCGGTAGTAGTCTATGCCGAAGATAACCATAAATCAGAAGAAGAATTGATCCGCGCACTGACACTCAGTCACCTAACAGTGATTTACATCAAACAAAGCTTGGGGCGTCTGTCTGCACTATGCGGTTGTGTAGTAGCTGCAACAGGTTCTAGCTGTGGTATCACTTATTTAATGGGAGGCACTTATGAGCAAATCACTTTTGCTGTACAGAATATGATCGCCAACCTGACGGGTATGATTTGTGACGGAGCCAAACCCAGTTGTGCTCTGAAATTAAGCAGCGGTGTCTCTACCGCTGTATTTTCAGCCATATTAGCGATGGAACATAAATGCGTATCTTCTGTAGAAGGTATCATTGATAATGATGTGGACCGTAGCATCCGCAACCTTACCAGAATCGGTTCACAAGGTATGAATGAAACCGATAAACTAGTATTGGATATTATGACACACAAACAATGTGATTAAAGGTATATATAAAGATAAGAGAGCTAAAAACGAATCAGACACGGTGTTTATACAATCCGTGTCTGATTTTATTTCTCACTCCACCAACATGTCTTTATATTGGGTATGCCGGGTAAAAAACATTTTTGCAAAAGAACAAGTAGGACGTATTTTAAGCCCTACGACCGAAGCATATCTCACAGCGGCCTCGGTCAAAGCCTGAGCTATTCCCTGCCCCTCCAACTGTGGGGGAACTATTGTATGAAGGATATCCAAAACTCCGTTCTTTTCATCATATTGCAAATAGGCGATTTGTCCCGATTCAAATACTTCGAAACGGTCTACTTTCTCGTCATGTATAACTGTATGTTCCATTCTATATTGATTTTAATGTATGACTATTATTAATAAAAACAATAATAAAATGGAATTGTTTTTACTCATAGATGAAATCTGTTACAGAACGTATGTCTGTTGACGAAACTCCGATACAAACCTTAAATGGCACTATAAAATATTGAAAACTATCTACCTTGTTTATATTGGAAAGCCGAAGGTAGTATACCAAATTCTTCCTTAAAATATCGACTGAAATATTTCGGATTATTAAAACCCACCTGATAGGCTATTTCTGAAATATTCTGTTGACTTCCACGGAGTAATTGGGCAGCCCGCTTTAAACGAATTATACGAATAAACTCGATAGGGGTCTTACCGGTAATAGCCAATAACTTTTTATATAAATGAACGCGGCTCATCCCTAATTCCTTGCTTAGCTCTTCTACAGACAAATCGCTGCGTGCAATATTATCCTCTACATATTTCACAGCATGATTTATCAGTTTTTCATCCATCGAAGTTATGGCAGTCCCACTAGGTTTGAGATCAATATAAGCATGATTCCAAACCGTTTTCAACTCCAGTTCACTTTTTTCTTCAGGAACAGCGGTCACCATTTCCGGTACCCCCTCCGGTGGAATAATATGAGTTATCATCTCATTACTCTCACCCTCAACCAATTGAATCACCGTTGCTCTTTGTGGAGCAACGGCAGAGATTGTTTCTATATTTTTTTCTTCTGCAATTTCTTCCGTATTACCAGATTCTAATCTTCGAATATCCTCCTCCAGTCCTTCTATTGTTATTATATGGTTCAGTTCTTCTTTCGATTCCTCCCCGACATTAGACGCCACATAAGACTCCGGAACTTGAAGTGTGGAAATATCTTCTACCGACTTATCTACAACTTGCACCTGTTCTATCTTCATCGGTTTACCCCCAGAACGTTTTACTGGAATATGGATAATAAAAACACAACCGACAGGGGTATTATCCATTACGTTCACCGTGCCATCGTGAAGCGTGACAAAATCACGTACAATACTCAGACTACCTCCGCCACCTGAGAAGCTCATATCCGGATAATCCACTTGATAAAAATGTCCGAAAATGCGTTCTCTGTCTTCTTTTTTAATGCCGATCCCTGTATCAGCCACTCTGATTTCCAGCATTTCCCGAGAATCCTGTCCTTCCACTAAACTGACAGACACATCAACTCTTCCACCACTGCAAGTAAATTTAAAAGCATTGGAAAGCAGACTCATCATCACTTCCCTCATTTTATCCCCATCAAACAACATATTCAATGAGGAAACAGCTGAATAAAAAGTGAGAGAAACATCTTTCTGTTCAGACAAAGAGATAAAAGAATCACAAATCGTATGAATATAAGAGATGATATCATCATCAGACAAACTTAAATAATATCCATTCACATCAATTTTCCTAAAATCCAACAACTGATTTACAAGATTCAACAACCTTACCGCATTGCGTTGCACTATATTTAATTTATCCATCAGAACAGCATCCGATTGATATTCCTTCATCAGCGTTTCCAACGGTGAGATAATAAGAGTGAGCGGAGTACGTAGTTCATGGCTGACATGAGTGAAAAACTTCAAATTCATATCTGCCTTCTCCTGATTCCTCTCTATTTCTTGCTTTATTTGCTGTATCTTAAATTTATTCCGTTCTCCACGCAGAACCCAATAGCATCCCAATACCAATACAGCAACCACCAAAAGGCTATAAACAATATATGCCCAAACGGAACGCCAAAAAGGAGGATAGATAACAATTTTCAATGAAGCTTCTTCATCTCCACCATATCCGTCACTGTTGACTGCTTTCACTTTCAGCATATAAGTTCCGGGGGCTAGATTAGTATAAGTCACTTTGTCATAGGTAGTAGTCATCCAATCCTCATTGAAACCTTTCAGCCTATAAGCATACTCCGTTTTTTCCGGCAAAATATAGTTATCAGAAGCAAATTGTACACTGAACATATTCTGCTCATAACTCAATTTTATCTGATCTACCTTGTTCAACGCCTTATCCAAAATCACCCTACCTTCATATTCCTCACCCACCCCTACTTCTTCATTGAACAAGAACAAACGGGTAAACATCACGCTGGGACATTTTTTATTGTATTTTATATCATCCGGGCGGAAACGGTTAATGCCATACAGCCCTCCCATAAAAATTTCTCCAGAAGACAATTTTTTAATGGAACGCAGGTTGAACCCACTATTTTGCAAACCATCTTTATCATCATAAACACAACTATGAAAAATATAGCGCCCTGTTTTTAAATCTACTGCCGGTATAACATTAGTTATTCCACGTGCTGTAGTCACCCATATATTTTCATTACCATCTTCTACTATTCCAGAAATGATAGGGCTGGAAACTCCTTGCTCCACTCCTAATATAATCAGTTCATCCGTTTCGGGATTATAAACATTCAGCCCCTCACATGTACCAATCCATATCAATCCACGGCTATCCTCATACACCTGACTTATATTCTGATCAGAAAAATATTCCTTACCAGATTTAGTACCTTCCAGATTAACCACTTTTTTAGTTTCAATATCCAATTCCGAAAGTCCCTGAACGGTGCCAATCCACAAAGAGCCCTCTTTTCCCATACACAAAGAGGAAACATAATCGGATATCAAGCCGGCCGAAGTTGTATTATAAGTGGTGAACAAACCCGTCTTGGGATTCAAACTCTGCACTCCCCCACCCAATGTACCTATCCATATAATCCCCTGCTTATCTTCAGCCAAAGCCAATACATTATTATGAGCCAAAGAATTTTGCCGTTCCGGTATGTTTTTTTTATAATGAATAATACGACCGTTATCATAACAAATCAGGCCTCCCCCCAAAGTACCAATCCAAAGTTTCCCATCACTAGCTTTCAAAATGCAAACAATGGCATCAGTAATGAGTTTATCCGTACCTTTCTGTGGAAAAGCAGCCCGATTGCCAGTCACGGAATTCCAATATATGATACCGACATCGTTGATACCCAGCCACACATAGCCCTCTTTGTCTTCTTCAATGCAACTAATATCTCCCATATACTCTGCACCAAATTTAAAAGCACACTCATTAAAATAGGAAATTCCTTTTTTATAAGTCCCCACCCACATAGTTTCACTGGAATCCTCGTATAGAACCATTACTGTATTATTTTGCAAGCTACGTTCATCACCTGCCTTGTTCCGCAACTGCCTCACTTCCCCTGTCTTCTTATCTAATATATCAATGCCATCCTGATCTGTTCCTATCCATATACGCCCCTGCTTATCCTGTGATACAGCACGGACCATGTTATGAGACCGACGCTTGATAATATTTGCCAGCCAAGACAGCCACTTCTTCTGCTCCGGACTATAAACCCATATTCCAAATGGACTATACATCCATATATCATTATCACGATCTACAAACAGAGTGAAAATTCCCTGCTTGTCAGTTCCCAACTCCCTAGCTAAATCATCCTGCTGCCATTTAATCTTATTTGTCCGAGTATCCAGACAAACAAGCCTCCCGGTATTATATACCAACAAGATTCCCTCTCTACATTCTACAATGTCCGTAATATCACCTTCTGGCAACTGATGAGTATCAAACAAAAGCGGATATAGTAATTGAGATTCCGGAATGTACAAATAACAGCCTTTTCCTTTTATATAAAACCACATATTTTTATTATGGTCTATATATACTAATGCAGGAGTTCCGTCAATACCGACTTCACATAGCCATGCATGCACCTCCCTATTAAATGTTTCTGATTCCGAGTTGTAAATGGCATAACCCACACCGGTAAGAATCCATAAGTTTCCTTTATAATCTTCTTGTATGCTTTTGATATAATTATCAGGTAAAGAAGCCGGATCGGCATTATAACTACGAAACAAAGTCATCTGACACCCGTCATACCGATTCAACCCAGAAGCTGTGGCAAACCACATAAAACCTTCGGAATCTTTAAAGATATCAAGAACTTGATTGTTTGACAGACCATCTTTCACCTCCAAATGTTTAAACATGAATTCACTTGCATACATTAGACTAGAAAAGCATAATAATGTAATGATCAAACATTTTTTTCTTATTCCCATAGATTTTAAAGGCTAATTATTTTTATTCCACTGCAAATGAAGCAAAAAGCTTGATAACAGACAAACTAATATCGGCTTTTTTATCATTCGATACCCACAATATGTTTCATTTTTCCTATTTTTGCAATTGAAATGAAAGCATTAACGGATACACAATACATACGACAGCTTGTCTCGGAGGGAGAACACTGTCATCAGGATTTTAAATTCGAGATTTCGGACGCACGCAAAATAGCTCGCAGCCTTTCCGCATTCGCCAATACCGAGGGCGGCAGGCTATTAATAGGAGTAAAGGACAATGGCAAAATAGCAGGAGTCCGCTCTGACGAAGAAATATATATGATAGAAGCAGCAGCAACCATGTATTGCAAGCCCAAAGTCGAACTGGAAACGCAGACTTACAAGGTAGAAGGAAAGACTGTATTGGAAATACGTATTAACGAAACGGTTTCTAAACCTGTATATGCCCTAGATGAAATGAATAAGCCATGGGCCTATATCCGCATCAAAGACGAAAACATACTGGCCACTCCCGTCCATCTAAAGATGTGGCAACACAGCAAGAAACCTGAAGGAGCACTTGTAACATTTACCGAAAGAGAGCAACGGTTACTGGATGTCTTGAAAGAAAAAGAAAAACTTTCATTAAATCAATGTTGCAAACTTTGCAGATTAAACCACAAGACAACTTGTGAACTATTAGCAGACTTTATCCGTTTTGGTCTAGTGGAACTTGTTTTCCATGGACATAAGTTCTATTTTAAATTAAACAAGGAATAAGTAAAATGGATATACTGACCCTATTAATCAGCAGAGTGAATGATGTGCTTTGGACTTACATTTTGATCATCATGCTGTTAGGATGTGCGTTTTGGTTTACTTTTAAAACAAATTTCGTACAATTCCGCATGATAAGAGAAATGGTACGTCTATTAGGTGATTCTACCGGCAAGACAGAAGGTCGCGAACACCATATTTCCTCTTTTCAAGCTTTTGCCGTTTCCATAGCTAGTCGCGTGGGAACAGGTAATTTAGCAGGAGTTGCCACCGCTATTACTTTGGGTGGTCCGGGTGCTGTTTTCTGGATGTGGGTAATTGCTCTTTTGGGGGCCAGCAGCGCTTTTATTGAGTCCACATTGGCCCAATTATATAAAGTACACGGACATAATTCTTTCGTTGGCGGGCCAGCTTATTACATGAAAAAAGGATTAAAACAGCCGTGGATGGGAGTTTTGTTTGCCTTTCTGCTTATCTTTACTTTTGGATTTGCTTTTAATTCAGTACAAAGCAATACCATTTGTGCCGCTTTCGAAGAAGCATTCAATATTCCTCCCAGCCTAATGGGAGTGATACTGACCTCGCTCACATTAATTATCATCTTCGGAGGCATTCAGCGTATTGCTAAAGTAAGTAGCATTATTGTTCCTGTCATGGCATTGGGATACATCTTTTTATCCCTTTTCATCGTAATTGTAAATGCAAAGCATTTGCCAGAAGTTATTGAATTGATTATAGCGAATGCCTTTGGCTGGGAACAGGCATTAAGCGGAGGTATAGGCATGGCATTAATGCAAGGAATCAAACGTGGATTATTCAGCAATGAGGCCGGTATGGGTTCCGCACCCAATGTAGCGGCAAGTGCCGATGTTACCCATCCTGTAAAACAAGGATTAATTCAGACATTGGGAGTTTTTACCGATACACTTGTCATATGTACCTGCACTGCTTTCATCATTCTTTTCAGCGGAGTGGCCTCCACAAAAGAAGCCAATGGAATAAAACTTACTCAAATGGCACTGAATAATGAAATAGGCAACATCGGGACTATTTATGTGGCGGTGGCAATTCTGTTTTTCGCCTATAGCAGCATTTTGGGAAATTATTATTACGGTGAAGCCAATGTACGTTACATAACTCATCGGAAATGGGCTATCCCCATTTATCGTATAGCAGTGGGAGGAATGGTTATGTTTGGGGCATTGGCTAGTCTGGAACTGGCATGGAGCCTGGCCGATATGGCAATGGGATTTATGACTATCTGTAACTTGATAGCCATTACTTTACTAGGGAAATATGCATTCCGTCTATTGGAAGACTATCGAATTCAGAAACGTAACGGGGTCAAAAATCCAGTTTTCACCAAAGACAGAATGAAAGATATTGAAAATGATTTGGAATGCTGGTAACACAAAGCAATACCCCCGGCATCAACCATTCAATAAAAATGATAAATAGTAAAACAAAAGGATTTTAATCAAAAATGTTTCAGTTTTTATCGCTATCTTTGCAGACAGGAAAACAATATAATTTAAGAACACAATGAGCATATTTTCAAAATTATTTGGTAAAAAACAGACAGAAGGAGAAGAAACAAGCCGCATAGGTGGTATGGAAGACTTCATGACACTAATCCGTGTATATTATCAGTCTGTAATGGCCTGCAACATAGGTATCACAAATATTAATTTTTTGCCAGACATGGCAGTTTTCAAACGCACCCTTAAAATACCGACCCAAAACAACAAGTTGGGAATTGCTGAGAAGTCACGCTGCAAAAAGATGTTAGTAGAACTTTATGGTCTAAGTGATGATTTCTTTAAAGAAATTGACGGTTCTATAAAAAAGAATTGCAAGAATGTAAATGATGTCAAGACTTATCTTTTTATGTTCCAAGGATTCAGCAATGACTTGATGATGCTGATAGGTAATTTGATGCAATGGAAATTCCGTATGCCCAGCGTAATGAAAAAAATGTTACGTAACATGACCGAGAAAACAATTCATGATATCATGACCAAGACCGACTGGAAAGACGAAAGCGTACACAAGACCTGTGTTGCCATCCGTAAATACAAACAAGCCTTAGGATATTCTGAAAACTGGATGACGGAATATGTGTATAACATTGTATTACTGGCTAAAAAAGAACCAAAGCCAAAAGAATAATCATTAAAGATTTTATGAAATCCTTATTAAATATAGAAGAACATCCATTAGAGCCTTTTTTACCGGTTAACGCCAAACTACTGATGTTAGGCAGTTTTCCCCCACAAAAGAAACGATGGAGCATGGAATTCTTTTATCCCAATCTGCAAAATGATATGTGGCGTATTTTTGGAATAATATTTTTCCAAAACAAAGACCACTTTCTGAATCCTGACAAAAAAGTATTTGACAAGGAACGTATTATTGATCTTTTGAACAAAAAAGGCATCGCACTTTATGATACCGCTTCAGCTGTTCGCCGTTTACAGGACAATGCCTCAGACAAATTTCTGGAAGTTGTAGAACAGACAGATATCAGTTTGCTACTGAAGCAGATTCCAATGTGCAAGGCCATTGTAACCACAGGACAAAAAGCAACGGATATTATTCGTGAACAAATAAAGGTAAAAGAACCCGTTGTAGGAACCAGTGAACCTTTCGAATTCGAAGACCGGACAATGCGATTATACAGAATGCCTTCGTCCAGCCGTGCCTACCCGTTGCCCATTGAAAAAAAATCAGCAATATACCGGGTCATGTTCAATGAGTTAGGCCTATTAAACGAATAATGAACAATATTTTTTCATAAATAGGTTTGTATATTCCAAATATTACACTACCTTTGCAGCCGCAAACACGGGAGTAGCTCAGTTGGTAGAGCACCGGTCTCCAAAACCGGGTGTCGGGAGTTCGAGCCTCTCCTCCCGTGCAAAAAAGATTATTCAATGCCACGCCATTGGATAATCTTTTTTTATATCTTCTACTTTCTTAAGGAATTTGCAAAAGTTTATGAGTTTGTAGGCTCAACCGCCACTCTGGATGTTGCAAAATGTAAGCAATCACTTCTTCTGTATTAGCACAAGAACAAGGCTGCAAAAAATAATGACTGGCAGACAAATCCAAATAAGCAGAAACATCTTGTCCCACATAAACCACTTTCACCTCATCTATACGATCTAGATTTATTTTCGCCCCTTCTTTAGGGGAACAAGTAACCCAATCTATATTTTCAGGCAGCAGACAAGTGCCGTTTGTCTCAATACAAACATACTTCCCTTCATGATGCAATGCATCAACTAATTTTTCATCAATCCACAATCCTGGCTCACCACCAGTCAGTATTACTACTTGAGTCGAATATTTTGCCACTTCCATTGCAATATCCTCATCACTCATCAATGTCCCCTCTTCATGCTGAGTATCGCAAAAAGGACATCTCAAATTGCATCCGGAAAAACGTACAAAAACGGCAGGTATTCCAGTATGATACCCCTCCCCCTGTAAGCTGTAAAATATTTCATTAATCCTTCTCATAGATAACGGTATTTCCTTCTGACTCGCGAACTTCAACCTTGAAACAAGTGGGAATTTGCTCACATACCCAGCGTGCAATATTTTCAGCTGTAGGATTAAAAGAAACAACCTCATTCAAATTCCGGTGATCCAAACGCCCCATCACCGTTTCCTTGATATGCGTGAAATCCACCACCATACCATCCTCGTTCAAAACCTCGGAACGACAATAAACGGTAATAATCCAATTGTGACCGTGCAAATTCTCACATTTACTTCTATACGACAGCTTCAAGCTATGGGAAGCTGAAATTTCCATTCGTTTAATTACTGTATACATAGCATTTAATTATAATAAGAAAGAACTCACACCTAATGTCACCTCGGTGCTACAGGACGCAAAGATACACCATAAAAAAGAATAATATAAAAAGGACACAGCATTTTTTTGTTTTTTGGTCTATATTTGCATCTATGAAAATACTATATACCATTGTAGGAACGACCTCACTCATATTAGGCATTATCGGCATATTTCTTCCTTTACTGCCTACCACCCCCTTTTTATTACTGACAGCTGCCATGTATTTCCGCAGTTCACCACGCTTGTATTATTGGCTCATCCAACAAAAATATTTAGGAAGCTACATCCGCAATTTCCGCGAGCATAAAGCAATACCTTTACATGCCAAGATCGTTTCCGTATCATTAATATGGATTACCCTAAGCTATTGCGCCATCTGGATACTACCCTACATTTGGGCAAGAATCCTGTTCCTGATTATTGCAATCAGTACCACCTGGCACATAGTATCCTATAAAACATTAAAACAGTAAACAATCCTCAACAGATATATGTAATAGTAAAAAGATCATATTCGAATAGCACGGGAAAAACAGCTAATAAAGACGTTAAAAAAGTTTTTTAAACGATAAACGATAAATTTAGGACGAAATATTTTCGTGTTTGCTCCCAATCCTTTATATTTGTGTACAATTTTGGTATAAAATGACTGAAGAAGACAAAAAGCTATTAAATACTTTCGAGGCAAAACTGAGGCATTTTATGTATTTGCATGATGAATTGAAACATGAAAATGCAAAGTTAAAGCAACTTCTCACTGAAAAAAACGAGGAGGTGAGACGATTAGAGAATAGCCGGAAAGAATTAGAAGTAATGTATACCAATTTGAAAATGGCCAGGACAATCAGTATTCATGATAAAGATATCAATGATACAAAACAACGGTTGTCAAGGCTTGTGCGTGAAGTCGACAAATGCATCGCTTTATTAAACGAATAGAAGAAGTTGAACAATAAAACGATAGTATTATGGACGATATGATGAAGATACATCTACTGATTGACAACGAACGATACCCGATGACCATTCGTCGTGAAGATGAACAGTTATACAGGGACGCTGCCAAACAGATTGACAATAAACTAAACAAATACCGTAGTTATTACCCCGATTTCAGCCCCGCAAGGCATTGGGCAATGGCTGCACTGGAGTTGGCTTTCGAAAATATTTCTATGAAAGACAGGAATGATACTGCGCCTTATCAGGAAAAATTACAGGAGCTAACCAAAGAACTTGAAAAACAGATCAGTAACAGAGAGTAATAGTTTAGAATTAATAAGGATATTCACGCACAGCTATACTGTCAAGAGAAGGGTTCTTAACAGATAGATTGTGCGTTTTTTATTTATATATAAATTAATAACAATGATAACAACGGTAATAATAGCAATTGTGTGTTTCGCTGTAGGTGGTGGCCTATCATACATGCTTTTCAGATATGGCCTGAAATCTAAGTATGACATCATCATCAAAGAAGCACAGACGGAAGCTGAAGTAATTAAAAAAAACAAGCTTTTGGAAGTAAAAGAAAAATTCCTGAACAAAAAAGCTGATCTGGAAAAAGAAGTCGCCTTACGCAACCAAAAGATTCAGCAGGCCGAAAATAAACTAAAACAACGCGAACTGATGTTGAACCAAAAACAGGAAGAGGTCCAACGCAAACGTACAGAAGCGGAAGCTATCAAAGAAAATCTAGAAGCTCAAATTGTCATCATAGACAAGAAAAAGGATGAACTGGATAAATTACAAATGCAAGAACGTGAAAAACTGGAAGCTCTTTCCGGTCTTTCTGCCGAGGAGGCCAAAGAACGCCTGATTGAATCTTTGAAAGAAGAAGCGAAAACACAGGCTGCTTCCTATATTAACGACATTATGGACGACGCCAAGTTGACAGCTAATAAAGAAGCTAAACGTATCGTTATCCAGTCTATCCAACGAGTAGCCACAGAAACTGCTATCGAAAACTCTGTAACCGTATTCCATATTGAATCGGACGAAATAAAAGGACGCATCATCGGTCGTGAAGGGCGTAACATCCGAGCTTTAGAAGCAGCAACCGGCGTCGAAATTGTTGTAGATGACACTCCCGAGGCTATTGTACTTTCAGCGTTTGACCCTGTACGCCGCGAAATTGCCCGCTTAGCATTACACCAACTGGTTACTGATGGACGTATCCACCCGGCACGCATTGAAGAAGTGGTAGCTAAAGTACGCAAACAGGTAGAAGAAGAAATTATTGAGACTGGTAAACGTACCACTATTGATTTAGGTATTCATGGCCTACACCCTGAATTAATCCGCATTATCGGTAAGATGAAATATCGTTCCTCATACGGTCAGAACCTTCTACAACACGCTCGTGAAACAGCCAATCTTTGCGCTGTGATGGCTTCTGAATTAGGTTTGAATCCTAAAAAAGCAAAACGTGCTGGATTACTGCATGATATAGGTAAAGTACCTGATGAAGAACCAGAATTGCCGCACGCATTGTTAGGCATGAAGATAGCCGAAAAATATAAAGAGAAACCAGATATCTGTAACGCTATCGGTGCTCACCATGACGAAACAGAAATGACTAGCCTGCTGGCTCCTATCGTACAGGTATGCGATGCCATTTCAGGCGCACGTCCAGGCGCTCGTCGTGAAATTGTAGAAGCTTATATCAAGCGTTTGAATGATCTAGAACAATTAGCTATGTCTTATCCAGGGGTAACAAAAACTTATGCCATCCAAGCTGGCCGCGAATTACGTGTGATTGTAGGTGCCGACAAGATTGACGACAAACAAACTGAAAGTTTATCCGGTGAAATTGCGAAGAAGATTCAAGACGAAATGACTTATCCGGGACAAGTGAAGATTACAGTCATCCGCGAAACACGTGCCGTAAGTTTTGCCAAATAAAAATCAGAAACTAGAAACTCAACTATAATCCCTCTTTTTCTTTAGAAGAAAGAGGGATTTTTCATTTTACATTCTCATATTTTATCCACAGACTGGACAAATTCAAGAAAAAATAAATTTCTAATTGCCAAGCAGTAAATCATCTAATCTCTCATTTAAACTATGTAGAACATAAAATAAGATCAAACTATGAGACTTAACAGTATGCTAGCCACAGTGCTTATTTTCCTTTGCTCTTTAGTAATTTCATCGTGCAGCAATGATGAACTTGCTCCCATCTCCTTAAAAAATAGAGAAACAGCAAATATAAAATTAAACTATCCTAATAATCAGACATACTCTTTTCCCTTGCAAGGAGGAGACGGGAATTATGGAATAAGCTGCGATAAACCGGAAATTATAGAAACTAAAATGATTTCTTCTTGTGACATATCCATAAAAGCATTAGCATTAGGTGAAGCAATTATTACTGTAAAAGATCAATCAGGAAACACACTTGACATTCATGTAATAGTAGACTATTACACCGATAATTACATTGTAAGCAAACAGGATATATTTCTTACAGGAGATTTAAAATACTCTGAAAAACAAACAATTAAAGAAAAAGCATTAGCTACAATACCAGTAAAAACAGGAGGAGGATACAAATTTATCTATACGGATGCAGAAATAGCAAGAGGCAAAGTACTGGTTTATCAAGAAAAGTTTGGAGACAAAGCTATAGAAGGTAGTTTTGAAAGAAAGTCCAATGAAATAGAAAATGAACAATGGGGGACAAAACATCTCATCTCATTTGATTTAACTCTTCCAGAACAGCCCAAAAGAACATTTATAATTTCCGAATATATACCTTCTTCCAGGACTTCCCCCATAGTCCTCATGGCTTTTTTTGAAGATTTAAAAAAGACATTCACTATAGATTATCCGACTGTCGAGCAAGTTTATACCGAGCAAGTATTAACTGTACCGTCACATTTATATTACTAATATATTATCTTTCTTTCCAAAAGGAAAGAGCATTCATTCTTGTTATATGGGGCAGATGAAGTTCCACCCCATATAACAAGAATGATCCCCCATTCCTCCAATATCCCCATTTATAAAAACATTCTTGGCCAAAAATTTATTTTTGAAGTATTTGTTTTTCTTCAAACATTTTTTTTGCACAGACATACCCTTCCTCATATAAATCGGTCAGTTTCTTTATATCTGTTTCAATACGATCCACTTCCATCGGCTTTTCAGGACGAATTACCACAATCCTGCCCTTGTCTTCCAATTGCTCTACTAAATCAAGCTGTTCGTTGTAAATACGGCAACGTTTACTTAAAACCACGCGCAAACGAGGGTATTTTTTATAGATAAAATGAGGAATTTTCATATCCTTTCCTTTTTTGCGATATCCCCGATTACGGGTAAGTACCACTACATTTTTATCATATCCTTGTTCAATAGCACGCAACACAGGAATAGAATCCACAATTCCCCCATCAAGCATCGGCTCACCATCTACATAAGCTATAGGACAAACATAAGGAAGACTGCTGGACGCCTTAGCTATGGCAATAATACGTCGAGGATCATGTTTCTCTTCCAAATAACACGCCCTACCCGTAATGCAATTAGTAGTCACCATTTCAAAACGAGCAGAATTTTCAGCATATGTTTTATAATCATAAGGAAGAATTTCCTTAGGAAAATGTTCATAAAGCAATTCCTGATCAAGAATACTGTGCTTACGCCATAAATGCTTTATGCCGATATAATGATATTTCTCCAATAAATCAATATTACTAAACTTAGCTCTACCACGCTGGCGAGACATATATGAAAGACCATTGCACGCTCCGGCAGAAACTCCTACCCCATACGGAAACCAAACCTTCTTATCCATCATATAGTCTAATACCCCGCAGGTAAAAACTCCGCGCATACCTCCGCCTTCCAGTACCAGTCCTGTTTTATCATCTATTTTCATAATCAATGTTGAGGAACAAATCTATCCTTGAAAGAGTTCAGTGCAAAGTTAACCTTTTCAAAGTATTTAGCCGTATCTTTTATATTTATTAAATAATTGCATTCCATCATAAAAATCAATCAAATTCTCCTTCATTGATAAATTACTGAATGGCAACTTATCAAGGAAATATAAGAGAAACCTGTGAAATTAGAAAAGCAAGATTGACAAATGATAAAAATAAAGCCGAAATCGATTAAAAAATCAAATAAGCAAATAGTACTTTTAAGATTATAATTATTACATTTGCAACACAGTTCAATAAATATTCAATTAAAATAAAGTTAACCATGTTTGATTCCGCAACTTATCAAAGACGCCGTCAGGCACTTAGAAATAAAGTGCAAAATGGTATTATCCTTATACTAGGTAATAATGAAGCTCCGGCAAACTATCCGGATAACACATATAAATTCCGTCAGGACAGTTCATTCCTCTACTTCTTCGGTCATTCTCACCCCGGATATGCAGGTGTAATAGATATAGAAGCAGGAGAAGATTATTTCTTCGGAAATGATGTAGATATGGACGACATTATCTGGATGGGGCCCCAACCCAGTGTGAAAGAATTGGCTGCACAAGTAGGTATTCAGAAAAGTTTTCCTTTCCCCCAGCTAAAAGAAGTGGTAAAAAAAGCTATCACACAAGGGAGAAAAGTACATTTCCTTCCTCCCTACCGATTCGATAATATGATGCTCTTAGAAGACTTAACCGGTATCCGTGCGGCTATAGTAAAGAAATATGCTTCTGTAGAATTGATAAAAGCTGTAGTTGATTTACGTTCTGTAAAAGAAGCTTGCGAAATAGCAGAAATCGACTTGGCATGTAATATTGGTTATGAAATGCACACAACCGCCATGCGTCTATGTAAACCAGGAATAAAGGAACAATATATCGCCGGAGTACTGGATGGCATCGCCGCTTCTTATGGAAGCATGACTTCATTTGCCACTATCCTGACTCAACATGGGGAGACATTACATAACCATGACCATAGCCATATCTTAGAGCCAGGGCGCATGATGCTAACAGATGCCGGAGCTGAAAGAGTCACAAATTATTGTTCAGACCATACACGTACCGTACCTGTGGGAGGCAAATTTGAAGGACGGCAAAAAGATGTGTATAATATTGTATTGGCTTGCCATGATAAAGCATTGGAAATTACTCGTCCAGGTATAACCTATATGTCTGTACACTTAGAAGTCTGCAAAGTGCTAGTTCAAGGATTAAAAGACCTGGGACTCATGAAGGGCGACGTGGAAGAAGCTGTTGCCGCTGGTGCACATGCTTTATTCCTGCCTCATGGATTAGGTCATATGATGGGATTGGATGTACATGACATGGAAGACCTAGGACAAATTTACGTAGGATATGACGATGAAATCCGTCCTTCTTCCCAGTTCGGGCTAGCCTCTCTACGCATGGGACGTCGCTTACAGAAAGGCTTTGTAATTACTGATGAACCGGGTTGTTATTTTATTCCAGCATTGATTGACAAATGGAAAGCAGAGAAAATGCATACAGACTTCCTGAACTTTGATGCTATTGAAAAATTCAAAGATTTTGGAGGCATCCGCTTGGAAGATGATATTTTGATTACTTCGGAAGGCTCCCGTTTCACTGGCGAGAAACGCATCCCTATCACTATCGAAGAAGTAGAAACTATTATGAATGAGTAACATAACAAACAAAACTTTTATTTCTAAAATGAAAAGATTTACATTATTAGCAGCATTAGGTTTATGCAGTATAAGCCTCTTTGCACAAGATGCACAAAAAGAAGAGCCAAAGGAAGAAGGGTTTGTATTCACTACAGTAAAAGAACTGCCTATTACTTCTGTCAAGAACCAAAGCCGTGCCGGTACTTGCTGGTGCTATTCCAGTATGGCCTTTCTAGAATCAGAATTACTTCGTATGGGAAAAGGAGAATACGACTTTTCTGAAATGTACATCGTACACCAAACTTATTTGGATCGAGCTGATGCCGCCGTACGTACTCATGGAGATGTATCTTTTTCCCAAGGAGGATCATTCTATGACGTTATCTATGGAATGAAAAAATTTGGTCTGGTGCCCGAAGAAGTTATGCGTCCGGGAGTCATGTATGGTGATACACTAAGTAACCATACAGAACTTACAGCCGTATCGGATGCTGTAGTAGCAGCAATAGCCAAAGGAAAATTACGCAAACTCCAAACAGATAATAACCATAATCCATTATGGAAAAAGGCCATTGCCGCTATTCATGATATCTATTTAGGTAAATGCCCTGAAAAATTCACTTATAAAGGAAAAGAATACACTCCCCATTCATTCTTCGAATCAACAGGATTAAATCCAAATGATTACATTTCATTAACCTCGTATACCCACCATCCGTTCTACGAACCATTTGTCCTTGAAATTCAAGACAACTGGCGTTGGGGACAATCATACAACCTTCCCATTGATGAATTCATGCAGGTTTTTGACAATGCCATTAATAACGGCTATCCAATCGCATGGGGATCTGATGTCAGTGAACAAGGTTTTACACGTGATGGCGTAGCTGTTATGCCCGACACGGAAAAAGTGCAAGAACTAAGTGGGTCAGACATGGCTCATTGGTTGAAAATGAAACCGGAAGAAAAGAAACTGAACACCAAACCACAACCTCAGAAATGGTGTACACAAGAAGAACGCCAGGAAGCATATGACAATTGGGAAACAACCGACGATCATGGCATGTTGATTTACGGTATAGCTAAAGACCAAGAAGGAAATGACTATTATATGGTAAAGAATTCTTGGGGAAAAGCTGGAAAATACGAAGGCTTATGGTACGCCTCAAAAGCATTCGTTCGTTACAAAACCATGAATATCGTAGTCAATAAAAATGCACTGCCTAAAGAAATTGCTAAAAAATTAGGCATCAAATAATCCGCTACTATACAATACTTTACCGCTAATTCCATAAAATATATATGGAATTAGCGGTTTTTTTATTTGTTTTTTCCTAACTTTACGGATTGATTGGGTAAGTATAACTAGAAAATGGTATCATCCCGTCTCCGAGAGCAGAAAAAAGAAAAAACAATATATAAAATGAATCACAAATGGAATTATCAACCTCCAAGCCAAGAACAGACAGAAGCAGCTAAAGCATTAGCAAAGGAAACAGGGATCAGCCCGATTCTTTGTAAGCTGTTGCTGGAAAGAGGTATAACCTCAGCAGCAGAGGCTAAAAGATTTTTCCGTCCCCAGCTTAACGAGCTACACGACCCATTCCTGATGAAGGATATGAGCATTGCCGTAGAACGGCTCAATCAAGCTATGGGCAGGAAAGAACGTATCATGGTTTATGGAGATTATGATGTAGACGGTACAACAGCTGTAGCATTGGTATACAAATTTCTCCAGCAGTTCTATTCGAACATTGACTACTATATTCCCGACCGATATAATGAGGGCTACGGAGTATCAGTAAAAGGAGTGGATTATGCCTGTGAAACAGGTGTAAAACTTATTATTGTGTTAGATTGCGGTATTAAAGCCGTAGAGGAAATTGCTTATGCAAAAGAAAAAGGTATCGATTTCATCATCTGCGACCACCATGTACCTGATGATATATTGCCACCAGCCGTAGCTATTCTGAATGCCAAACGGGCAGACAATACGTATCCTTACGATCATCTTTCAGGGTGTGGTGTAGGCTTCAAATTCATGCAGGCTTTCGCTTTGAATAATGGCATTGAATTTCATCAACTAACTCCTTTATTAGATTTGGTTGCTGTCAGTGTAGCATCAGACATCGTACCTATCATGGGAGAGAACCGAGTGCTGACACATCATGGTTTAAAGCAGTTGAACTCCAATCCCAGTGTAGGTCTGAAAGCTATTATTGATGTATGCGGATTATCAGAAAAAGAAATTACCGTAGGTGATATCGTATTCAAGATAGGTCCGCGCATCAACGCATCCGGACGTATACAGAACGGAAAAGAAGCGGTGGAATTGCTCATAGAAAAGGACTTCTCGGCAGCATTAGAGAAAGCCAACCAAATCAACCAATACAATGAAACCCGTAAAGATCTGGATAAGACCATGACCGAAGAGGCCAACCAAATTGTAGACCACTTGGAAGGACTAGCAGACCGGCGTTCCATTGTCATTTATAATGAAGCGTGGCACAAAGGTGTTATCGGTATCGTAGCTTCACGCCTTACAGAGATTTATTATCGCCCGGCAGTTGTATTAACCCGTACAGATAATCTAGCAACTGGTTCTGCCCGTTCCGTATCAGGTTTCGATGTTTACAAAGCTATCGAATATTGTCGTGACTTGTTGGAAAATTTTGGAGGACACACTTACGCTGCAGGACTATCCATGAAAGTGGAAAATGTGGAAGAATTCACCCGCCGTTTTGAGACCTATGTCACAGAACATATTTTGCCGGAACAGACTAGTGCTGTAATAGATATTGATGCAGAAATTGACTTCCGGGATATCACTCCGAAGTTCCATGCCGACCTGAAAAAGTTCAATCCCTTCGGACCAGACAACCACAAACCTATCTTTTGTACACATAATGTATATGATTATGGTACCAGCAAAGTAGTAGGTCGTGATCAGGAGCATATCAAGTTGGAATTGGTAGACAATAAATCAAACAATGTGATGAATGGCATCGCTTTCGGACAAAGTTCACAAGCACGCTATATTAAGACCAAACGTTCTTTTGATATTTGTTATACCATTGAAGAGAATACGCACAAGCGTGGTGAAGTACAATTGCAAATAGAAGATATAAAACCCAGTGAGGAATAATGGTAAAAATTTATCTTTGAAATATGTCAAAACTTTAATGACGTTATCAGATACTTATCAGAATAATAAGATGACAAGTCATTGGGGTTTTGACATAATTTTCTTATTCTCCTTCCAATGACCTATAAAGAAATTCTAAAACAATATTGGGGATATGATAACTTTCGAGGCATACAGAAAGAAATCATTGAAAGTATAGGCAACGGTCACGACACGCTAGGATTGATGCCTACCAGTGGTGGCAAATCCATTACCTTCCAAGTACCAGCTTTAGCACAACCCGGATTATGTTTAGTTATCACACCTCTTATTGCCCTGATGAAGGACCAAGTACGCAATTTACGCGGCCGGGGTATCAAAGCTTTAGCAATTTATTCAGGCATGACGCGCGAAGAGATCATCGTTGCATTGGAAAACTGTATCTTCGGCGACTATAAATTCCTTTATATTTCTCCGGAAAGACTGGATACTGAAATATTCCGTAACAAACTACGGAACATGAAGGTAAGTATGATCACAGTAGATGAGTCACACTGTATATCTCAATGGGGATATGATTTCCGCCCTGCTTATCTGAAAATTGCAGAAATTCGAGAACTCCTTCCTGACATACCTATATTGGCACTGACAGCAACTGCCACTCCGGAAGTAGTAACAGATATTCAAACAAAACTAAACTTTAAAAAAAACAGTCAGGTTTTCCGAATGAGTTTCGAAAGAAAAAACTTGGCTTATATTGTACGTCCTACAGAAAATAAACAGGAAGAGCTATTACATATTTTAAATAGTGTGCCCGGCTGCGCCATTGTCTATACCCGCAACCGGAAACGCACACGTGAAATTGCCGAACTACTGGTCAATAACGGCATAACTGCCACTTTCTATCATGCCGGTTTGAATAATGATGTAAAAGATCAACGTCAAAAAAGCTGGCTCACCGGAGAAAGCCGTACTATGGTAGCAACCAACGCTTTCGGCATGGGTATCGACAAGCCAGATGTACGTATCGTTATCCACATAGATATGCCTGATTCTCCTGAAGCCTATTTTCAAGAAGCCGGACGAGCAGGGCGTGACGGGCAGAAAGCATATGCTGTTCTGCTATACGCCCAAAGTGATAAAACCACTCTCAACAAACGTATCAGTGATACATTTCCCGACAAGGATTATATCCGAAAAGTGTACGAAGATATCAACTACTATTTTCAAATGGCCATGGGAGACGGTATAGGTTGCACCTTTGCTTTTAACTTGGATGAATTCTGTCGTAACTTCAAACATTTCCCCGTACAAGCAGACAGCGCTTTAAAGATTCTGACCCGTGCCGGATATTTAGAATATACGGACGAGCAAGATAATGCTTCACGTATTCTTTTCACTATGAAACGCGACGAACTCTATAAACTACACGAGAATGATACAGATACAGAGAAACTGATAAACATCATCTTGCGTTCTTATACAGGATTATTTACTGATTATGCCTATATTAACGAAGATTCCTTAGTAATCCGTTCCGGATTAACCCGCCAACGAATCTATGAAATTCTACTGACGCTAACTCGTAGACATATCATACATTACATTCCACGGAAAAAGACACCTTATATTATATATACCCGTGAACGGCAAGAAAAGAATCGCCTTGTCCTAACTCGGGAAATATACGAAGACCGAAAAAAAAGCTATACCACCCGAATCAAGGCTATGATAGAATATGCCACAGCCGATGATAAATGTCGTAGCCGAATGCTACTCAGATATTTTGGAGAAAAGAACGAACACAACTGCGGACAATGTGATGTATGCCTTAACAAACATCATTCAGGAATAAAACAGGGGGAATTTCAAGAATTGGAAAAACAAATCAAACAGCTATTACAGGCAAACGCCATGCCTGTTTCAGAACTACTGAACCAATTGAATAGCAATCGTGAAAAAGCGGAAAAGGTACTCTCCTACCTACTTTCCGAAGAAATAATACAATTAAAAAATGGAATTCTTTCTGTATAAATCGTATCTTTGCCATTGATTTATTAACCTTTTACCCCAACAGAATATGAAAAAAATGCATCTGGCAATCATTTGTCTTTTTACCGGTTGTACTATCTTTGCCCAAAACATAGATGTACAGCCCATCCCTCAACAAGTTTCCAAACAAGGCGGACAAATCAATTTACCTGAAACTTACCAGCTCTTGGGAGAAACTGAAGCTAATCCATATGCCGTACAAGAATTAAAAGATTTATTAGGTGGAAAACACCCGGCCAATACCGGTTTGCGCATTTATATTGGAGAAAAAGGAGACAAGTCTATCCGCAAGTTTACTCGTCAAATCCCCAACCAAAAGGAAGGTTATTATCTATCCATCAATAATAAGGAAATAATTCTGGCAGGGAACGATGAACGTGGAACCTACTATGCCTTGCAAACCTTAAAACAATTGCTCAAAGATAACCAATTACCGATAATAGAGATACAAGACTATCCGGCCATATGCTACCGTGGTGTCGTAGAAGGATTTTACGGGACTCCCTGGAGCCATAATGCCCGTCTTCGCCAACTTCAATTTTATGGTGAAAACAAAATGAACACCTATATATACGGTCCTAAAGATGATCCTTACCATAGTTCTCCCAACTGGCGCTTGCCTTACCCCGAAAAAGAAGCAAAACAATTACAGGAATTAGTAAAAGTAGCCCAAGAAAACGAAATAGATTTTGTTTGGGCCATCCATCCAGGGCAAGACATCAAATGGAATAAGGAAGACCGTGAACTATTATTGGCAAAATTTGAAAAGATGTATCATCTCGGTGTCCGTTCTTTTGCCGTCTTCTTTGATGATATTTCAGGAGAAGGTACTAACCCTGTGAAACAAGCAGAACTGCTGAACTACATAGATGAACATTTTGTAAAAGTAAAACCAGATGTAACTCCCCTTATCATGTGTCCCACGGAATACAATAAAAGTTGGTCCGACCCTGCTAAAGGATATCTTACGACTTTAGGAGACAAACTGAATCCATCCATACAAATTATGTGGACAGGAGACCGAGTTATTTCCGATATTACCCAAGATGGTATTCAATGGATAAACGACCGGATTAAACGTCCGGCATATATATGGTGGAACTTTCCTGTTTCCGATTACGTTAGAGATCATCTGCTCATGGGACCAGTATATGGAAACGATACTCAAATAGCCCATCAGATGTCTGGCTTTGTAACTAATCCGATGGAACATGCCGAGGCTTCTAAAATAGCTATTTATAGTGTAGCCTCATACGCTTGGAATCCCCAAAAATATAACAGTGAAAAAACTTGGAAAGATGCTATTATGAACATTTTGCCCGATGCAGCCACTGAATTGGAATTCTTTGCTGCCCACAATTCGGACTTGGGTCCCAATGGACATAAATATCGCCGAGAGGAATCTGTAAATCTCCAACCTACAGCGCAAAGCTTTACTGAAAGTTACATAAAAAATAAAACTTACACTGAAAAAGATTTCTCTATTCTACAAGAAACCTTCAGCCAGATGATTGAATCAAGTGATATTTTAGTCGCCCATGCTGATAAAAATCCGATTATAGTAGAAATCATGCCTTGGCTTTATCAATTCAAACTATTGGGAGAAACCGGAAATGAAGTATTGGCAATGGTCAAAGCATACGACAAAAATGACCAATCTTTATTTATGCGTAAATACAAGCACGTGAAAGCCTTGCAACAACAAATGTTTCAAATTGACCAGACATACAACCAAAACCCTTACCAGCCGGGTATAAAGACAGCAGGAAGGGTAATCAAGCCATTGATTGATCAAACTTTCGCCACCGTCACGCAATGCTATAACCAAAAATATAGTACACTGCTGAATGCTGAAACCGACTATATGCCGCATAAACTAATAAGCGATATCAGTCAGATAAAGAACTTACCTTTACAGGTAAAGATAAACCGCATTCAGATTTCTCCGGCGCTGGAAGTTATCAAATGGCCCGGTAATGGTTCATTGACTATCGAACTGGATCAAGTTTATCCCGGAGAAAATATAGAGATAGATTTCGGGAAACCGGAAATCGCAACTTGGGGAAGCCTTGAGATATCTGCAAATGGAAAAGATTGGAGTAAAGTAAACTTTACACAAGAAAAGAACCTACTGACTGCCAGTTTACAACAGAAACCAATAAAGGCAGTACGTTTTACCAACATGCAGCATCAGGAACAAGAAATTTACCTCAGACGATTTATTATAACAATAGACAAATAAAACAACTATAAATTATGGGCTTATTTAAATCCTTATTCGGCGGAAACAACATCCCCGAAACCGAAAAAGAGAAAAATGATAAAAAGAACTTCGAGATTTTAAAATACGATGGCATCCGCGCCCAACGTATGGGTAAACTACCTTATGCCATTAAATGTTTTGAAGAGGCAGTTGCCATCAACGATGAATTAGAAACTCTCAGCCTGCTAGCCACTGCTTATACACAGGCGAACCGACTAGATGACGCCCGTATCACACTAGACCGCATGGCTACAAAAGATCCTGAACAAGTAAACACCTTCCTTTCACTAGCTGGCATCTGCTATATGCAGGAAGATTACGAAAATATGAAAGATGCCTGCCAAAAAGCTTTGGTTTTAGATAATAAGAACCCCCTATCTTTCTATTTGACAGCAAAAGCAGCTATCGGCATGAAAGATGATATCACTGCCATTGCCATGCTGACTAAAGCTATCGTATTGAAAGAAGATTATACCGAAGCATACCAGCTACGCGCTGAAGTACTTTGGAAAATGAAACAAGCAAAAGATGCTGCTGAAGATATACAAAAGTTACTCAGCCTCAATCCCGACGACGAACAAGCCTTGCTCTTGAAAGGAGAAATTCTAGCCGCCACCAATGAACCGGAACAAGCACAAGAATGTTTTAATCAAGTATTGTCACTCAATCCGTTCAATGAAAAGGCCTATATCCTGTCAGGCGAACTATATCTGGCAAACAAAGATTTTGACAAAGCATTGGCTATATATGATGAAGCCATTGAAATCAATCCAAACTTTGCCAAAGCATATCATGAACGAGGACGTATCAAATTACTTAAAGGAGACAAAGACGGATCTGTGGAAGATATGAAGAAAGCAATAGAACTGGCTCCTGAAAATGAAATTAATATTAGCGGTCAATACAATAATTATGAAAACATGACTAAGAATGTTCCGTTTTAAAAGCGGAACATTTCAATTCGTTTTATTGTTTATTTATATACAAAATAAGCAAAAAACACATGAGCGTAAAAGAACAATATTGGAAATACTCCCTTATCACCATTATACTGGGATTAGGACTTATTTTATTTATAAAAATGTCTCCTTTCATGGGAGGTATTTTAGGAGCATGCACCATTTACATTATGGTAAGAAAACAAATGTTTTATCTTACCCAAGAAAAGCATTTCAAAAAAAGCATTACAGCCATTTTACTCTTGATAGAAGCTATTATGTGCTTTCTTGTACCTTTATCATTGGCCGTATGGTTATTGATCAATAAATTACAGACGGTAAACGTAGATACGACAGGTTTTATCCATACGGTAACCAATCTTGCCGATTGGCTCCATACCAAGACGGGATATGACTTACTAAATGCGGAAAACATTTCATCCATAGCCTCAATTCTTCCTGCCATCGGACAGTTTCTGATGGGAAGTATCAGTAGCTTTGCCGTTAATGCTTTCGTATTGGTCTTTGTTCTCTATTTCATGCTAATTGGCGGAATTCAAATGGAAAAATATATCTATGAGTTACTTCCTTTCAGCGATACAAACAAAAAAAATGTACTGAAAGAAATTAATATGATTGTAAGGAGTAATGCGATAGGTATTCCCTTACTAGCAGTCATTCAAGGAGGAATAGCTACATTAGGTTACTATTTATTTGATGTACCCAGCGCGCTATTGTTTGGCTTCCTGACCTGCTTTGCCACCGTCATTCCTATTGTAGGAACAGCATTGGTATGGTTCCCGCTAGCTGCCTATCTTGCTCTTTCAGGAGATTGGACACATGCCATCGGATTACTTCTTTATTGTGGATTAATTGTAACAAACATTGATAATCTCATCCGTTTTATTCTGCAAAAGAAGATGGCAGACACCCATCCACTCATCACCATTTTTGGAGTAGTCATCGGACTTTCTTTATTCGGATTCATGGGTGTCATATTCGGACCGTTATTGTTATCCATCTTCATTTTATGCGTGAATATTTTCAAGACGCAATACTTAAAATAATCACTTTATATATAGTTGATAAGCATCCGCCAGTTGTTTCATCGCCTTTTCGATGATACAACGCGGACTTGCCACATTTAAACGCATAAAGCCAATACCTTCCTTACCAAACATCTCCCCGTCATTCAATGCCAAATGCGCTTTATCTACAAAGAATTCATTCAAATCTTTCTGGCTCAACTTCAGTTCACGGCAATCCAGCCAAACTAAATAAGAAGCCTCCGGACGAATGGCCTTGATTTTAGGTGCATGATTTTTCAAAAAATCGTCTACAAAATCTATATTTCCTTGTATATATGCCAAACATTGGTCAAGCCATTCCGTACCATGACTATAAGCAGCCTCAACAGAAAGAAAAGCAAAGACATGTCCCATATCCAACTCACCGGCATCCATATAGATACGGAAACGTTTACGCAAATCTTCATTAAAAATAAGAGCATGTGAGGCAGATAGTCCCGGCATATTAAAAGCCTTGCTAGGAGACATAAAAGTAACAGAGTTCATTCGAGCCTTTTCACTGACAGTAGCAAAAGGACGATGTGTATGAGGAGGTAAAGTCAAATCCGCATGAATTTCATCCGAGAAGACCAATACTTTCTCATCATAACAGATATCAGCTATCGCTCGTAACTCTGCTTCAGTCCACACAACGCCACCCGGATTATGAGGATTACATAAAATAAACAGCTTACAACCTTTAATCTGTTCACGAAAAGTATCCAAATCCATACGATACATGCCGTTTTCCCATTTTAACGGATTGGTAACCAAAGTGCGCTCATTACGAGTAGTAACCCATGCAAAAGGATGATAAACAGGAGGTTGAATCATTACCTTATCCCCTTTCTGAGTAAAACAATTCATAGCCATACCGATACCTGGTACAATGCCGGGAACAAAATTTATCATTTCCTTGGCCACAACCAGATCATAACGCTGTTTTACCCAGTTTATAATCGCATTATAATAGCTATCTGGTTTACCTGTATACCCTAGAACTTCATTTTCGCAACGTTTACGGATAGCATCTGTTACAAAAGGAGCTGTGGCAAAATCCATATCAGCCACCCATAAAGGAATCAAATCCGTACGTCCCCAAATATGCTTCAGCCCTTCTACTTTCTCAGCAGACGTACCGCTGCGATCTATCACTTTATCAAAATTGTATCTCATTGTTTCTATTTTTAGGAATTGTCGCCCAAATATAGGAAATTTCTACATTGGGCGACATTAATTCCCTTATTTTTTCAAGGCTTCAATTACCTGAGGCATCATTGTCCAAACAAAGTTTTCACTTTGTGCTGTATAAAAATTACCATCAACAACCGATTTTTCATCAGTAGCCATCCCTTTACTTACAGCCGGTTTTGCCAAAGGATGCACAGCTAATCTCTTTCCCTCTGTAATTCCAGCAAAATCAAACAACAGGCCTGCAGCACAATGACCTATCAGGATCTTTCCTTTCCCAGCAAATGCTTTCAAGACCGACATCAAGTCCACATTATAAGGCTTATCCGCATTTTGAGCGAATACAGGAACCGCATCCCCACAGGCAAAAACCAAAGCATCAAAATCATCCTCATGCCCTATAAGATTTGCAATCACATCATCGGCCACCAATTCAATACCCGAGTTTGTTTTAATTTCCTTTGTTTCCGCCACTGCATACACCTTATAGGATATAGCATTTTCAAAAAACGCTTCCAAATATTGGAACAAACCGAATCCGTTCACCGGATTTACTGCTAAAACAGCTACTTTCTTTGCCATAATCTTAACTAATTATAAGTGAAACAATAAATTTATCTAGTAAAACAATAGTTATCTTTAGTAAGTTTATTACTTTTGTGATACAAATGTAAGTATCCTTCTTCCAAAAAACAAGAAGGCACCTGTAGATAAGGAACTTACATAGAGGTAACCATTGTTGAACGACAAGGAAATAGGAAATATTAAAAAATGAAAAATTTTCATCCGGATGATAATTGTCCTGTACGGAATGTATTGTGCAGGCTTGGTGATAAGTGGTCTATGCTAGTTCTTATCACATTAAATGCTAACGGAACCATGCGATTTTGCGATATTCATAAGACAATAGCCGATATCTCACAACGCATGCTGACTGTAACCCTGCGCACACTGGAAACTGACGGACTAGTGAGCCGGAGAGTATATGCCGAAGTTCCGCCACGAGTAGAATATGAACTGACAGAAAGAGGGAAAAGCTTAATACCACATATAGAAGGATTAGTAGATTGGGCTTTACAACAGATGCCAGGAATTATGGAAAGCAGGAGCCAAACAGGCACTATCTAAAAAAAAAATTGAAAAAAAACTTCTTATTTATTTGTTTTTGCTAGAAATATATTACTTTTGCAGCGTATTCAATAACAATAAGAACAAAATGAAAGCATTATACAATACATACTTTTTCTTCTTTTATTACTTTTACTTTAGCAACAAAGTGAAGCGGGAATTTGTATGTATACGTTAAACAACGAATAAATCAATGTGATAATAACAACGAAATCCCGCTTCCGGCAGAAGCGGGATTTTTTTATAATACAATAGCGAATGAAAAAGATAGCAATACAAGGTGTACCGGGCTCATATCATGACATTGCCGCCCACAAATTCTTCCCAGGTGAAGAAATCGAACTAATCTGCTGCTCCACATTCGAAGAAATCTTTTCGAATATGAAACAGGATAGCAATGTCATTGGTATGCTTGCTATCGAGAACACCATTGCAGGAAGCTTGTTGCATAACTATGAGTTGCTGCGCGAAAGTGGAATGACCATTATCGGAGAACACAAACTACGCATCAAGCACAGTTTCATGTGTCTGCCCGACGATGACTGGAATACATTGACCGAAGTAAACTCCCACCCCGTTGCCTTGGCACAATGCCGAGAGTTCCTGATGCAACATCCGAAACTGAAGATAGTAGAAACGGAAGATACAGCAGGAAGTGCAGAAACCATCAAACGGGAAAACTTGAAAGGTCATGCCGCCATCTGTTCCAAATATGCCGCCGATCTATACGGAATGAAAGTATTGGAAGAAGGCATCGAAACAAACAAACACAACTTCACGCGTTTCCTTGTAGTGGCCGACCCATGGAAAGCCGATGACTTACGTGAACGTTCGAAAGTAAACAAAGCCAACATCGTTTTCTCCCTCCCTCACAACGAAGGAAGCCTGTCGCAAGTGCTCTCTATCTTTTCTTTCTATAAAATAAACCTGACCAAGATTCAATCATTACCGATTATAGGCCGAGAATGGGAATATCTGTTCTACGTAGACGTGATCTTCAATGATTATTTAAGATACAAGCAATCTATCGACGCCGTTTCACCATTGACAAAAGAACTTAAAATATTAGGAGAATATGCAGAAGGAACATCAACCATATAATATTCAGCCGGCAAACCGTCTGGCGAATGTTAGCGAATACTACTTCAGCCGTAAACTGAAAGAAGTGGCACAAATGAATGCCGAAGGTAAGAATGTAATCAGTTTGGGCATCGGAAGCCCTGACATGCCTCCTTCGGAAGAAACCGTGCAAGTACTGTGCGAGCAAGCAAAACGCCCCGATGTTCACGGATACCAACCTACTGTCGGCATCCCCGAACTACGCAAAGCTATGGCCGACTGGTATAAACGATGGTATCACGTCGATCTTGATCCGGCGACAGAAATCCAGCCTCTGATCGGTTCCAAGGAAGGTATCCTGCATGTGACGTTGGCATTGGTCAATCCTGGTGACCAAGTATTAGTTCCCAATCCGGGATATCCTACCTACACCTCTTTAAATAAAATATTGGGCAGTGAGATTGTGAACTACAACCTGTGCGAAGACAACCATTGGCAACCCGATTTTGATGAACTGGAGAAGATGGACTTGAGCCGCGTCAAGATTATGTGGACCAACTATCCCAATATGCCGACCGGAGCGAACGCCACGATGGAACTTTATGAAAAGCTGGTAAACTTTGCACGCCACCATAATATTGTGATTGTAAACGACAACCCATACAGCTTTATTCTGAACAAAAAACCACTGAGTATTCTCAATGTGCCCGGAGCCAAAGAATGCTGTATCGAGTTCAACTCTATGAGCAAGAGCCACAATATGCCCGGCTGGCGTGTGGGAATGCTTGCCACCAATGCGCAGTTTGTACAATGGATATTGAAAATAAAGAGTAATATTGATTCAGGAACTTTCCGCCCCATGCAACTGGCCGCCGCACAAGCTTACAACAATAGTGTGGAATGGCACGAAGAAGCGAACGTCAATGTATATAGCCGCCGCCGCCAACTGGCAGAAGAGATTATGAAAGTACTCGGTTGTAGCTTTGATCCCAATCAGGTAGGTATGTTCCTTTGGGGACGTATTCCCGAATCTTACAATGACGTGGAAGAACTGACCGAAAAAGTTTTGCACGAAGCACGTGTGTTCATCACTCCGGGTTTCATCTTCGGCAGTAACGGCAAACGCTATATACGTATTTCCCTCTGTGCCAAAGAAGAAAAACTGGCTGAAGCACTGGAAAGAATTAAAAAGATAATGTAACAAAACAAAATATCAGATTATGGAATTAGATTTAAAACCCATCGAACTTCCGGGAATTGAAAAAAAACGCCCGATGATTATCGCCGGCCCATGTAGTGCCGAAACAGAACAGCAAGTTATGGATACAGCTCTCATGCTGGCCAATAAAGGCATCAAGATTTTCCGTGCCGGCATTTGGAAACCGCGTACCAAACCGGGAGGTTTCGAAGGCATCGGTGTAGATGGCCTGGCATGGCTGAAACGTGTGAAACAGGAAACCGGTATGTATGTTGCCACCGAAGTGGCTACAGCCAAACACGTTTACGAATGTTTAAAGGCAGGTATTGATGTGCTTTGGATTGGCGCACGCACCACTGCCAACCCGTTTGCCGTGCAGGAAATTGCTGATGCTCTGAAAGGTGTGGACATTCCTATATTGATTAAAAACCCTGTCAACCCTGACCTTGAATTGTGGATTGGAGCTTTCGAGCGCATCAATAATGCAGGTTTGAAGCAACTGGGTGCTATCCATCGCGGATTCTCTTCTTATGATAAAAAGATTTACCGTAACCTGCCTCAATGGCATATCCCTATCGAATTGCGTCGCCGCATTCCCGAACTACCGATTTTCTGTGATCCCAGCCATATCGGTGGCAAGCGCGAGTTGGTAGCTCCCCTCTGCCAGCAGGCGATGGACTTAGGTTTTGACGGTTTAATCGTAGAATCACACTGCAATCCCGACTGTGCATGGAGCGATGCCGCCCAACAAGTCACTCCCGATGTGCTGGACTATATCCTAAATCTGCTAGTCATCCGCAAAGAAACCCAAACCACCGAAAACCTGGGCGAACTGCGTAACCAAATCGATGATTGCGACAATGAGATTATCGAGGTATTGGCAAAACGTATGCGTGTCTGCCGTGAAATCGGTACATTCAAGAAAGAACATGATATGACCATTCTGCAGACAGGCCGTTACAATGAAATTCTAGACAAGCGCGGTGCACAAGGCTCACTGTGCGGCATGGACTCAGATTTCATTAAAAAAGTATTCGAAGCCATCCACGAAGAAAGCGTAAGGCAACAAATGGAAATCATAAATAAGTAAACCGATGAGAATATTAATTTTAGGAGCCGGTAAAATGGGCTCCTTCTTTACCGATGTATTGAGCTTCCAGCACGAAACCGCCGTATTTGATGTAGACCCGAAACGCCTTCGTTTTGTTTACAATACCTACCGATATACCACACTCGAAGAGATTGAAGAATTCAAGCCCGAACTGGTTATCAATGCGGCAACCGTGAAATATACACTGGATGCTTTTCACCAAGTATTGCCCGCTCTCCCCAAGGATTGCATCATCAGCGATATTGCCTCGGTAAAGACCGGACTGAAAGAATTTTATGACCAATGCGGATTCCGTTATGTGTCTACTCACCCCATGTTCGGTCCCACATTTGCCAACCTAGACAAACTGAGCACCGAAAATGCCATCATCATCAGCGAAGGCGACCATTTGGGTAAAATCTTCTTCAAAGACTTATACCAAAACCTTGGTCTGAATATCTTTGAGTATACCTTCGACGAGCACGATGAGACAGTGGCCTATTCACTGTCTATCCCTTTTGTTTCCACTTTTGTTTTTGCGGCAGTGATGAAGCATCAGGACGCTCCCGGTACTACTTTCAAACGCCACATGAAGATAGCCAAAGGAGTACTAAGCGAAGACGACTACCTGTTGCAGGAAATTTTATTCAATCCCCGCACCCCGGCACAGGTAGAAGGTATCCGTACAGAATTAAATGAGCTGTTGGATATCATCAACAAGAAAGATGCTGCGGGGATGCGTGCCTATCTTAGCAAGATTCGAGAAAAGATTAAATAACACATCAGTATAACATAGAAGAGGATGTCAAAGCTCCAACAAGACTTTTTGCATCCTCTTTTTTATTTTATCCATAAAAATAATTTATCAACATATGGCACAACAGCCACACAATCAGATGCTCTGCCGCATAACACCACCAGGCAGGATTGGGACCGGACCGAAATGAGGCCCCCCAACGCTCCCCATACCAATGCCCACATACCGGCAATCTGTATAAACTGATTCACCGCTTTGCCTATCATTTTATTTCCCATTACTCATCCATTTTAGAAAGTCTATCAATTAAATCGTCCAAGATATTTCTCACCGTAGGGTAACTGACCCCCATACTTTTCGCCATGCCCTTCAAACTTCCGCTCGATTTGACAAACGCAAGAATAAACTGCTGCTCTTTATCTGAAAGCCGTGCCAGCACAGGCAGTTCAAAATCTCCGCACACTTCCGTGCGGCATTCTCCACAGAAAAGCCTACCCACCCTCAACGGTGCATTACACGCAGGGCATTGCAACGGCAAACGTTTCTTTATTTCTCCCATATCATTTCAGTTTTTTCACAAATGTACTGACAGAAGCTATCAAAGCACTGTTCACCGGCAGAGAAGGATTCCCATAAGTAAGCATCTGCTGCTGTACGGCCTTTGACTCACAATCTTTCAGCACATGGTTCATCTTATCAATCAAAAGCAGCTCGGCAGCCGGGCAACCCTTTTTCAGAAATTCGGCATCCTCCACCGATACCTGAATATCATTTTTACCCTGAACAATGAGAACCGGCACTTTGACGGAAGCAATCACCGTCCGGGGATTATACTTGAACCAGGAAATCAAATAAGGCTGGACAGAAGCCCGATACAATGATTGCAGATAAGCCGGCACGTCACTCACTTCCTTGCCGTTTTTCAAAGACCTGTTAATGGATGCCACCTCTTTCCGCACCGCTTCCGGATTCTGTTGAGCGGTCACTTGCGCCTCTATAATCTCGTAGGCAGGACGACCCGCACCGGCAATCGAGATATAGCCTTTCACCTTCGGCCGGTTCTGACAGGCCAACATTCCAATCAGCGCCCCTTCGCTATGTCCTGCCACCGTGATCGTCGTAAAACGTTTCTCTTTCGACAGGTAATCAATCCAGCCAGTTACATCGTTCACATAATCTTCAAAACGAAGTTTCGCTTCCTCCTTACCAGCCGACGCACTGGTTCCTATCCCCCGCTTGTCAAAGCGCAAGGAAGCGATGCCGTTTGCCGCCAAGCCTTCTGCCAGGAACTTCAACGAATTATTCCTCAAATTGCCAATGGCTGAATTACCATCCATATCCGTAGGTCCGGATCCGGCTATAATAAGCACCACCGGACAGGTTTTCATCCCACCGGGCAAAAGCAGTTTTCCTTTGATTTGTCCTTCCTTGGTGTTCAACACCACATTTTCTTCCAAAGGAAGCACCTGTGCCCGACAACAAAGACCGCACAGGAAAAATAAACCGGCTAAAATAAAATTCAAATGTTTCATCTATTACGTATTTTAAGATTATTCATTTAACAAATATAGTGATTATATTGAATAAAGCGAATCAATATTTGAATGTTGTTAAGCATCAGTTTTATTTTATTCAATACTATTTCATTTTATCTTCAACATGGATAGAATCAACTAGTTTTGCCACTAAAAAAGAACCGTTACACACGCCTACTTTTGCTGGGAAAGAAATAAATCTGCAACTAATTTCAAAAAAGGATTTTTTATCATTTCCCTTTTCTTATTCATCCAAACAAACTATCTTTGCCACGTTTTGTTCCGCGTACCTCCGACTGATGCGAGGAAGCGGATGAAAAGGGAATCAGGTGCAAGTCCTGAACAGTCCCGCTGCTGTAAGCTCCATCTACCCCTATAAGGGGATAGGTTTATTTATCCACTCACGCCACTGCCTGTATATATAATTAAGGTGGGAAGGCAAGTAAACAGGAGTAAGTCAGAAGACCTGCAAAACGTAAAGTCATCGACCGTCGCTTTCGAGGAAAGAGCAGCGGTAAGAATGCGGTATTTATTCATTAATATGTTTTTTTAAATGAAAGGAAATAACCAGGCTTATAAGCTATGGCTTTGTCTGCTTTGCAGCTTTATCCTATTGCCGCTTGAAATACAGGCACAGGAGAAAGGAGATTCCATTACCGGGAAAGTGCATAAAATAGACGAAGTTACGGTTACGGCTGAACGTACCAAGCAACAGGTTAAAAGTAGCAGTCCCTTCCAACAACTCAACAAGAAGCAATTGCAACAACAAGGCATTACGGATATTGCTGATGCTTTACGTCGCTTCTCAGGAGTCAACATAAAGGATTATGGGGGTGCAGGAGGAATGAAAACTATCTCCGTTCGGAGTTTAGGAGCCAAACATACAGCCGTAGTTTATGACGGGGTTACACTCAGTGATTGTCAAAGCGGACAAATAGACTTGTCTCGTTTCTCTATTGACAATATCCAGCAAATTTCACTGACCATTGGGGACAATGAAGATATTTTTGTACCGGCACGTACAGTTGCTTCTGCTGCCGCCTTAAAATTACAAAGCATATCCCCGGATTTTTCAAACAAAAAAAATCACTTGACGGGACAGATAAAGACAGGTTCTTTCGGGATGATTAATCCCCTTATCCGCTACGAACAAAAGTTTAACGAAAAGATTTCAGCATCTACCACTGGTGAATTTATGAGGGCAGATAACCTATATCCTTTCACTTTAGTCAACGGAGATTATGTTTCCAAAGAAAAACGCTATAACAACAACATTCAAACCTACAGAGGAGAACTGAATCTTTACATCAGCCCTAATAACAGAAGCACACTGAACGGAAAGATTTATTATTACGATACAAATCAGCAATTACCCGGTGCAGTCATTCTTTACAACGCGAAAAGCCGTGAGAAGTTACGCGAACGAAATTTCTTTTCACAAGTACATTACCGTACTTATTGGGAAAATAATCTTTCTTTGTTAATCAATGGGAAATTTAACTGGAGCCAATCTCATTACCACGATGAAGGAGGAAAATACCCCGGAGGAGAATTAAACGACCGTTATTTCCAACGAGAATACTATACATCAGGAGCATTACTATATACTCCGACTAGTCACTGGAGCATGGTTTATGCGGCAGATTACATATATAATAACCTAAATGCCAATACTCCTAACAATACAAGCCCTTACCGGCATTCTATATTACAAACAGCAACTCTCCGATATCAAACTGATAACATAACAGCTGTTGCCATACTACTCGGATCGATATATCTTAATGGTGCAAAAGAAGGAAACGGAGCTGAGAACCGGCGAAAATTATCCCCTTCCTTCTCTTTTTCATGGAAACCTTGTACAGACGGACAGCTATACCTTCGGGCTTCCTATAAAGACATATTCAGAGTGGCTACTTTTTCTGAAAACTACTTTGACCGGATGGGTAGCCGTGATCTTCGTCCCGAAAAGGCTCAACAATATAATATAGGTATCACTTACCAGAACAACTTTACAAGCTGGCTACCAGCAATCAGTCTGACATTGGATGGGTATTATAATAAGGTAAAAGATAAAATTGTGGCAATGCCCTATAATATGTTTATCTGGAATATGGTAAATTTAGGCAAAGTAGAAATTTGGGGAGTAGATGCCAATATAAACACCACTTTCCAACTTGCAAAACATTATTCCTTACTATTGACTGGAAACTATACCTATCAATATGCAGTAGATAAAACAGACCCGGAAGTCGTATATTACAAACATCAGATTGCATATACCCCACGTCATAGCGCAGGTGCTTCTTTAGCCTTGGAAAATCCTTTCATAAATGCTTCTCTTCATGCTACAGGTGTGAGCAAACGATATATTGCTTCCGAAAATCGTCCAAGTAATGAAATGGATGGATATATAGAATACGGACTTTCATTATACCGCAGCTTCAAGATAAAGAAGTTTACATACAATCTTCGGGGAGATATTATCAATTTGGGAAATAAACAATATGACATAGTGAAAAGCTACCCGATGCCGGGTAGAAGCTATAAACTAACTTGCAGTATTCATTTTTAAAAATTATATAAGTATGAAATTCAAACATTTATTTTTTGCAGCAGCCTTATTTAGTATAGCTCCGCTGTTCTGTGCTTGTAACGATGATGACAATGAGATCGAAGTTCCTAGAGATCCGGAAGAAGACCCTTCTTCACAACCCGACACGACTCCCGAAGTAACTTCGCCAACCGAGGCAACAGGCTTGTACGTTATTAATGCAGGTAATCTTAGCAACAATGTTAATGGAACACTTTCTTTTATTAACTTTGAAAAAGGAACAGCAAGCAATAATGTATTTTTTGACATAAACAAAAGAAGTTTGGGAAGTACCCCTCAAGATGCAATAGTGTACGGTTCGAAAATGTATATTGCCATATATGGTTCAAATATTATAGAAATAGTAGACAAAAATACAGCTAAATCCATCAAACAGATTGTTCCGACATCCACTCAAGGGGAAGGTCCACGTGATATTATAGCTGCTAATGGAAAAGTATATGTTTCTATGTATGATGGGTACGTTTCCCGTATCGACACCCTTAGTCTAACTATCGATGCAACATTAAACGTTGGTCCAAATCCAGAAGAGATGACAGTGGCCAACGGCTACCTGTATGTTGCTAACTCAGACGGAATGAATTACGGTGCAGATTATGCAAATGGAAAAAGTGTTTCTAAAATAGGCCTAAAGACATTTACAGAAGCAAAAAGAATACCCGTAGGACTAAATCCCACTAAAATTTGTTCTACTACGGAAGGAAACGTATATGTCTTAGCAATGGGTAATTATAATGACATATCAGCTAAAGTACAAAAAATTGACAATATGAATGTTGTTACAGATGTAACGGAAGCAACATTAATGACTGTAAAAGATAATACCCTTTACCTTATCAATGCTCCTTATGGCGCAACGGCAAATACTTATTTCAGTATAGATACAAAAACAGGAAATGAAACAAAAAATTTAATAGATCAACCTGTTGATAGCCCTTGTGGCATCGCAGTCAATCCATTTACCGGAAACATTTATATCAGTTCTTACAATATGGTTGGAGGATGGCCAAGTTATACCACTGATGGCTATGTAAACGAATATTCGGCAAACGGCAAATTTACAAACAAATACAATGTAGGGGTAGGTCCATGCGGATTAACCTTCTTACTGAAATAATAAAATATGGTTTTGCTTCTCTTCACTTTTGATGAAGGAAGCAAAACTACAATTATTTCCCTCATAAATTAAATAATCTCATAAAACTTTCCTCACTTTTTTACCGTACTTTTGTACAGGATTCACAAACAAACCTAGAAAAATGAACAGCAAAGAATTACAGCTCATTATAAAATGTGGAGAAACCAGTACGGTACAATTCAAGGAATGCTTTCCCAACCAAGACAGTATTGCCGCCGAAATGGTAGCTATGTCCAATGCTCGTGGTGGAATGATACTATTCGGCATAAAAGACAAAACGGGAGAAATCATCGGCTTGTCTTATCAGGAAATCCAGCAACTCAATTCTATCTTGGCCAATATAGCCACTAACTTGCTTCGCCCGGTTATCTATATACAGACGGAAACCGTTATTGTAGATGAACGTTCCCTTCTTATCGCCCACATAGCAGAAGGTGATAACAAACCTTACAAGGATTTGAACGGGATAATCTGGACTAAACAAGGGGCGGATAAGCGCAAAGTAATGGAGAATAGTGAAATTATGCGTTTATTCCAATGCTCCGGCATACTGTACGCTGACGAGCAACCCATTCCTTTCACTTCCGAAAAAGATATCAACGGATATGCTTTGGACAACTTTATCCGCAAAGAATATGGTCGCGAAAAAGATTCATTCGGTATTCTATACACAGAACTTTTACACAACCTTCATATCATGAAAGAGGACAGAATGACTTTGGCAGGCCTGCTGTTCTTCGGCAAAGACCCTCAGCAGTACCGTCCAACTTTTGTCATCAAAGCTGTTTCTTTTTTTGGTAACGATATAGGAGGTATCAACTATCGGGACAGTAAAGATATCACCGGCACACTGCCCGAATTATTTGAAAAGGGAATGTCTTTTCTGAAAGCAAATCTTCATAATATACAGGCAGGACAAGGATTTAATTCTATCGGAAAACTGGAAATATCAGAAGTGGCATTAGAAGAAATCTTGCAGAATGCCTTGGTACATCGTGATTATACGCGTAATGCACCGATAAGATTACTCATTTTTGATAACCGTGTAGAGATTATCAGCCCGGGATGCCTTCCCGATGGGTTGACGGTGGAAAGCATCAAACTGGGAAGCGCCGTAGTACGCAATCCTTTCATTGCTAATTTCTGTGCTAAAACGATGCCTTATCGCGGGCTGGGCTCGGGGATTATACGTGCACTTCAAGAAGAGCCGAATATAAAATTCATTAATGAGCCGGTAGGTATGCAGTTCATTTCAGTAATAGACAGAATCGCTGATGAGGGAGTAAACAAAGATGAGGGAATAAATGAGGGAATAAATGAGGGAATAAATGAGGGAATAAATGAGGGAATAAATGAGGGAATAAATGAGGGAATAAACGAACTTGAAAGCCTTATCCTCACCTTCTTGGAAAAGAAACCCGGTGCAAAAGGATATGAAATTGCAGAATATATCCAAAAAGGAGCTGCTACGACAGAGCGTTATTTACGATCACTGAAAGATAAAGAATTAATAGAATACAAAGGTTCCCGTAAAACCGGCGGATATTATAAAAAATAACATGAAACAAGTAATCCTATTCATCTTCTTACTTGCCCTTCTTTCCTCCTGCGGCGGAAAAAGCAAGAGTTCTTCTGTAATAGAAGCAGAAAAAGCAATCCCTTTGCGTTATGCAGAAAACCTCAGCCTGTCTGCAACGGAAAACTATACCATAGCCCGTCTGCGCAATCCATGGGATACGACCCGGATACTGCACACCTATGTCTTGGTTGACAAAGAAAAGTCCCTGCCTGCCGATTTGCCGGAAGGGACACTTGTCCGCACGCCATTGAGCAAGGCCGTTGTTTACTCATCCGTACATTGCGGATTGCTCAACCAGATTGGTGCTTTGAAAAGTATTGGAGGAGTCTGCGATTTGAAGTATATCAAACTGCAAGAAGTGCAGGATGGCTGCCGCACAGGAAGCATCGCCGATGTAGGGAATGGAATGAACCCGGATATAGAAAAGATAATCGACCTGCACCCCGATGCCATTATGCTCTCCCCTTTTGAGAACAGTGGCGGATACGGACGGGTGGAGAAACTCAACATCCCCATTATCGAATGTGCAGACTACATGGAAACTTCGGCATTGGGACGTGCCGAATGGATGCGTTTCTACGGCCTTCTGTTCGGTGAGGCACAAAAAGCGGACAGCTTGTTTGCCGAGGTGGAAAAAAACTATAATGAGCTGAAAGCATTGGTTGCTCCCCTTTCATCTGCACCGAGCGTTATCAGCGAACTGAAGAATGGTTCGGCATGGTATGTTCCGGGAGGGAAAAGCACCTCCGCACAGATTTATGCGGATGCCGGGGCAAATTATGTGTTTGCCGATGACGAGCATAGCGGTTCTGTTCCCCTAGCCTTCGAAACCGTGTTTGACAAAGGGCAGAATGCAGACTTTTGGCTCATCAAATATAATCAGGCCATTGACAAGACTTATAAGGAATTGGAGCAGGACTATGCTCCATACACCGGTTTCCGCGCATTCAAGGAACGCAACATTTATGGATGCAACACAGGGAAGGTAGACTTTTACGAAGATTCCCCTTTCCATCCCGACCGGTTGCTGAAAGATTTGATAAAAATATTCCATCCTACGCTTTTAGAAGGGTATGAATTAAAATATTTCACTAAATTAGCGGAGTGATTTTGAAGAATAAAGGAACGAAATACGGTATCATACTGCTCCTCCTCATCCTTGCATTGACAGGAGCCAACCTGTTGTTCGGTTCGGTAAACATCCCTGCCGAGGCGGTGTGGCATATCCTTACAGGCAATGAAGTAGAAAAGGCGAGTTGGAGTTTTATTGTCTGGGAATCCCGCCTGCCGCAAGCGGTTACGGCTTTACTCTGTGGAATGGCGTTAGCCTCATCGGGACTGATGTTGCAAACGACTTTCAATAATCCCCTGGCCGATCCTTCCATCTTGGGCATCAGTTCAGGGGCAAGTCTGGGAGTTGCTCTGGTCATGCTGGCAGGTGCAGGAACAATCACCGCCGGAGTATTTACTTTATCCGGTTTTATTTCCGTCATTATCGGAGCGTTTATAGGATCCATGCTGGTGATGGGAATCATTCTATTCTTCTCCACTTTGATAAAAAACAGCATTATGCTGCTTATTATAGGTATCATGATAGGATACATCACCTCATCTGCCATCTCCCTGCTCAACTTTTTCTCCACGGCAGAAGGAGTGCATTCCTACATGATTTGGGGAATGGGAAACTTTGGAGGAGTATCTTTACAACAGCTTCCCTTTTTCTCTCTGGTTACAGCGACAGGGCTGCTGATTACCATACTCTTGATAAAACCTCTGAATGCCTTGCTGCTAGGCACACGCTATGCCGAAAACCTGGGAATCAACATTCGCCGTACACGCAACCTGCTGCTTATCGCCACCGGAATACTGACAGCGACAACCACAGCTTTCTGCGGCCCGATTTCTTTCATCGGACTGGCTGTACCTCATATCGCCCGTCTGATGTTGGGAACATCCAATCATAATTCCTTGCTGCCCGTCACTATGCTGACCGGCGGAGTGATTGCACTAGTTTGTAACTTTATCTGTATTTTGCCGGGCGAAGCAGGTATCATTCCGCTAAACGCCGTCACCCCGGTCATTGGTGCGCCCATTATTATTTATGTCATTGTGAACCAACGTAAAATCCAGTATTTCAACTAATGGAAAAGCAAGCTGTTATCACCGCAACAGACCTATGTATAGGTTATCGCACCCATAAAGAAGAGAAGAAAGTGCACGAACACCTTTCTTTCGAGCTTTACCCAGGAGAACTGACCAGTCTGCTTGGAGCCAACGGAGCCGGAAAATCGACGTTACTTCGTACATTATCCGCCTCACAACCCTCTTTAGCCGGAGATTTACAATTACTGGACAAACCTTTACAACACTATTCGGAAAAAGAACGTTCCCGTACCATTGGCGTGGTTTTGACGGACAAGACCCAAGCAGGAGGATTGACCGTGTATGAACTGGTAGCTTTGGGACGCCAGCCGCACACGGGGTTCTTCGGAAGATTGCACCGGCATGACCATGCCATCATTCAAGAAGCCCTAAATGCCGTAGGAATCACTCACAAAGCACAAAGTTATACAGCCGAACTTTCGGACGGAGAGAGACAGAAAGTAATGATAGCCAAAGCATTGGTACAAGAATGTCCACTGATTATTCTGGATGAGCCAACCGCCTTTCTGGATGTAGTAAGCCGGATAGAAATCATGACTTTACTGCACAGACTGGCCGTGGAACAAAACAAGGCTATTCTGCTATCAACCCATGATATAGAACAAGCTCTAGTCCTGTCGGACAAGCTTTGGCTGTTGTCTAAAGAGAAAGGATTGCAATGTGGAGTGACGGAAGATATGATTCTAAGCCATCAGATGGACAACTTATTCTCACACAGTAATATCCGGTTCGATTATGATCATGGCATCTACTATCCAACCGTGAATGGAAAGCAGGAAATAACGGTGGAAGCGGCAGATGAAACCTTGCTGCACTGGACTATCAACGCACTGAACCGTCACGGATATACTTGTCTGCAAGCCAAAAACGCTCCTGCCGGTCTGCCCCATCTACAAGTCATCGCCCCCGATGCCTTGTACCTCACCCGGGACGGGAAACATCGGACATTCACTTCGTTCGGAAAGTTGCTGGAAGAAATAAAATAAAGACACGCATCAATCATTCCGAATTATGCACAGTATCTTTCTGTAAATCAACGACATGCTGTGCAAATATATTCTAAATTCCCCTGAAACGGTTTGCCATTCTCCGCTGTCAAATTCTACTTGACGTATATTGGTTGTTCCAATTCCTGTGTCATAGTTGCGGTTGCTTCCTTGCAGGGGAGCGTCATAAGGCGTATTTTGTCCATCTGCATTTGTTGCTTCACCCGAGTGAAGAGGCAATTTCACTTAGGTGAACAGCCGTTTCCGCCTAGGTGAAACAGTTGCTTCACCCGGGTGAAATATCAAATGGAACGGAGTGAAAATATGATAGGAATAGGCTCTTGTTACATACGTAACAGGATTCGATAGCCGGAAGCATACCACCGATTGAGGGGGATTTGAGAAACCTTCACACAGAAAGTGGTTAGTAATGAGCATGTTGCTGTGACGGAACTTTTTTGTTCTTCATGTAAATGAACCCAAAGTAACTATTCAATCCGCCCCCACGGTGAACCATTGGATAGTTACTTTGGACTTTTGGCCCCCTCTCTTATCAGAATTTCTAAAAGCTATTCTTTCATCAAATAGCCTTTGAAACTTTCAAAGGCTTTTTCCATCGGAATACTTTGTTTAGTTCCTTTCATAAACGCTTGCAGTTTGGTAGGAATCTCCACTTTGTCGCCAATGATGCCTTCCACAGTTTCCAGGAATTTAGCCGGATGTGCCGTTTCCAGGAAAATACCCGTCTCGCAGGGGGACAATCCTTCGGATAAAGCACGATAACCGCAGGCTCCATGCGGATCGAGCAAGTAACCGGTTTCCCGATATACCTCACCCACCGTTTCACGAATCTGTTCATCCGTATAAGTCGCACCAGAGATATCCGCTGTTATGGCAGCATGACTGTTATCATACAATGACAGTACACGGGCAAAATTACTTGGATCTCCCACATCCATTGCATTGGCAATAGTAGCAATGGAAGGACGAGGGTTGTATTTTCCGGTCTGCAAGTATTGGTAGAAAATATCATTCCGGTTATTGGCCGCAATAAAACGCTTGACAGGCAAGCCCATGCGTTTACCAAATAGTCCGGCGGTGATATTACCAAAGTTTCCGCTAGGTACGCATACTACCAGATGATCCGCTTTTCCTTCTTTCTTTAACTGTGCGTAGGCATAGAAGTAATAAAATGCCTGTGGCAGGAAACGAGCCACATTGATGGAGTTGGCAGAAGTCAACTTCATGTGTGCATTCAAGTCAGCATCCATAAACGCATTCTTAACCAATGCCTGGCAGTCATCAAAAGTACCGTCCACTTCTAGCGCTGTAATATTCTGACCCAGAGTCGTGAACTGCTTTTCCTGAATTTCACTGACTTTTCCTTTCGGATAAAGCACATACACATGAATACCTTCCACTCCGAGGAAGCCATTGGCTACAGCACTACCGGTATCCCCCGAAGTCGCAACCAGTACATTCACCTGCTTTTGCCCTTCTTTTTTAATGAAGTAGCCCAACAAACGGGCCATAAAACGTCCACCTACATCTTTAAATGCCAATGTGGGACCATGAAACAGTTCCAAAGAGTAAATATTATCTTTTACCTTTACGGCAGGAACATCAAAACTCAATGTATCATAAACTATCTGCTTCAGTGTTTCAGCAGGAACATCCTCACCGAAGAAAGCATCGGCCACGCGATAAGCAATTTCCTGAAACGACAGATTCTCAATCTGATCATAAAACTCTTGCGGCAATGGCTTGATGGCCTCGGGCATATACAAACCTTTGTCAGAAGCCAGTCCCTTCACTACAGCTTCTTCCAAAGAAGCATCGGGAGCCTGGTGATTCGTACTGTAATATTTCATAGTAAACAATTTTTCAATGTGTTAATGTGCTAATGTGCCAAGGGCTTTACATGGAGGATTGCCATTGGGGCAAATTAGCAAACTGCCACATTATTTTTTCATAAATTCATTCATAAACTCATCTTCTTTCAATATTCCATAACTGCCTTCCACACATGCCACTTCATCAAAGGTCTGCACACAGTCCGGTTCTATACCGGGATAATAGATAAGGAAAGGCACAGGTTCGGCCGTATGGGTACGGAGTTCGCAAGGCGTAGGATGATCCGGAAGCACGGCGATAGCCACAGGCTCATCCCAATCCTTCACTGCTTCATAAATAGGTCCTACAGCACGTTTATCCAGATTTTCAATAGTAAACTGCTTCAACTTAAAATCTCCTTCGTGACCGGCCTCATCACTGGCCTCAATATGCAGATACACAAAGTCGTCCGTCTTCAATGCTTCCAATGCCGCAGCAACCTTATTCTCATAATTCGTATTATATAAACCGGTAGCCCCCTCTACAGCAATACGGCGTAATCCTGCATAATGTCCTATGCCATTGATTAAGTCCACCGCTGAAATAACAGATCCTTTCTGTATGGCCGGATACTTCTCGGAAAGAGGTTCCATCTGCGGACGATAGCCCGGACTCCAAGGCCAGATACTATTAGCAGGATCTTTGCCTTCGGCTATACGTTTTTGATTAATCGGATGATCTGCCAATAATTTCTGAGAAGCCAGGATAAGATTATTAATCAATCCGGCCGTTTCCTGCGCCTCCGGTACTTCCGCCTTCACCATGAGCGGACGGAAAGGCTGCAAAGGCACATCATGGGGTGGGGTGCAGTCCAATTTTTTATTTCCCCCTTTTATCACCAACAAATGGCGATATTGTACACCGGTATAGAAATGAATCCGGTCAGAACCCAATTTCTCGTCCAAATATTTAACCAGCACATCAGCTTCTTCGGTAGTGATATGTCCGGCGGAGTGATTTTTTATCTTCTCATCTTCGATGCAGATAATATTACAACGCATAGCCATATCGCCCGGTTGCAACTCCACCCCGATGCTTGCTGCTTCCAACGGCCCACGACCTTCATACACTTTCGGTAAATTATAGCCCATAACAGACATATTCGCCACTTCACTACCCGGATGAAATCCGGGAGCGACTGTAATCAATCTCCCGGTACGTCCCATAGCAGCCAATTTATCCATATAGGGTGTACTGGAGTATTGTAGCAATGTTTTGTTTCCTAGTGATTCAGCAGGCCAGTCGGCCATACCATCACCTAAAATAATAATATGTTTCATAAGCCTAAATATTAGCGATGCTCATGATATCGGCAAATACTCCGGCGGCAGTCACACTGGCACCGGCCCCATATCCTTGTATCATCATCGGATATTCTTTGTATCGCTCGGTTGTAAGCAGAATTATATTATTGCTACCTTCCAGACCATAGAACGGATGTTTACTGTCTACTTCCTGCAAAGACACACTGCCTTTCCCATTTTCCAGTTTGGCTACAAAACGCCAACGTTTGTTTTCATCCTCCAACTTTTGACGGCGTGATTCAAAATCCGCGTCCAAAGAAGGTACTTTCTTCCAGAATTCCTCCAATGAGCCTGCAAAGAAATCATTCGGTACAAAAAGATGTTTTTCCACGTCTTCCTGTTCCAATTTATATCCGGCTTCACGAGCCAGAATAACCAATTTGCGGATTACATCCTTGCCACTTAGGTCAATACGCGGATCGGGTTCCGAGTAGCGTTCTTCCTGTGCCATTTTTATGGTCTTACTGAAAGGAATATCCGCACTTATTTTATTAAAGATATAATTCAACGTACCGCTCAATACCGCCTCTATTTTCAAGATCTTGTCTCCACTGTTTATCAAGTCATTAATTGTGTTGATAATGGGAAGCCCTGCTCCTACATTGGTTTCAAACAAGAATTTCACACCGCGACGACGGGCTATTTGTTTCAGTTCACTATAAACGGAGTATTCGGAAGAAGCAGCAATTTTGTTGGCTGCTACCACCGAAATATTATTCATCAGAAAATCTTTATATAAGGATGCAACTTCTGCACTGGCTGTACAATCCACAAACACAGAGTTGAATATATTCATACCTATAATCTCGTCATGCAACACCTGGGTGGACGAAGGCATTCCTTTCTCTGCCAACTCTTCCTTATACTGTGACAAGTCTACGCCTGCACGGGTAAACAATGCATGATGTCCATCGGCTATACCTACCACTTTCAGCTTCAAACCGCGTTCCTGCATCAACTTTTGTTGCTGACAACGGATTTGCTCTATCAAACTGCCTCCTACCGTACCTGTACCGCAGATAAAAAGGTTCAGCACCTGATATTCGGACAGGAAGAACGAATCATGAATCACATTCAATGATTTGCGCAGTGACTTGGATTCTACCACGAAAGAGATATTGGTTTCCGAAGCACCTTGCGCACAAGCAATAACACTAATGCCGTTACGGCCTAAAGTCCCGAACAACTTACCGGCGATGCCCGGTGTATGTTTCATGTTCTCACCGACAATAGCAATGGTGGCCAAATTCATTTCGGCAACTACCGGACTGATTTCCCCCATTTCTATTTCTTTGGAGAATTCCTCATTCAGCACTTCACAAGCCAGCGCCGCATCTTGATTACGCACACCGATAGAAGTACTGTTCTCGGAAGATGCCTGCGATACCATAAACACGCTGATTCCGTTTTGTGCCAATGCTTTAAAAATTCGGAAATTCACTCCGATCACTCCCACCATTCCCAGGCCGGTAACCGTAATCAAACTCGTATCATTGATGGATGAAATACCTTTAATGGCTTTAGAACCGGAATTAACTTCCTGCTTTATGATAGTTCCCTCGCCTTGAGGATTGAACGTATTCTTAATCAGAATAGGGATATTCTTATGACATACCGGATAAATAGTCGGTGGATAAACCACTTTCGCTCCAAAGTTACAAAGCTCCATCGCTTCCACATAGCTCAACTCATTAATGGTATAGGCCGTACTGATTACACGCGGATCCGCCGTCATGAAACCATCCACATCCGTCCATATTTCCAAGCTATCCGCATTCAGTGCCGCAGCTATGACAGAAGCGGTATAATCTGAACCGCCACGTCCCAAATTGGTCACTTCACCACTGTTCTTATCAGTAGAAATAAATCCGGGAACCAATGCCACTTCCGGTAATTCCTGAAAAGCTTCTTTAACCAAGCAAGTAGTCAATTCGGAATCCAGAATATGCTTGGCATGTTTTTTTTCAGTCTTAATGAAGTTGCGTGAATCATACCATACCGCACCCTTTATCAACGAAGCTACAATAATAGACGACAAGCGCTCACCATAACTTACAATAGTAGCCGACGTTTTAGACGACAAGTCCTTTATCAGATAAATTCCCTGAAAAATATCCTTCAGCTCACTCAACAATTCGTTGACCTTATCCAATAAAACAGTACGCTCATTACCTGCCGGAATTACGGTATATACCATTTCAATATGACGATTCACAATTTCACGATATTCTTTCTCGTATGCGGAATCCCCATTGGCAGCCATCTGCGAAGTATTGATTAACTTGTCAGTAATACCACCCAAAGCTGATACAACTACGATTACAGGCTCTTCAACTGCCTCTACTATCTGTTTGACACTTAAAATGCTGTTCACGGAACCTACGGATGTTCCGCCGAATTTCATAACTTTCATGCAATTATCTATTTTTGTCCCAGCTTCTTTTGTCATTCTGCCCTTCTCACCATTTCAAGTCCGGTAAAGAATCTACTTTCGTTTCACTCAGCATGACAACGAAAAGAAACTGTTTCTGTTTACACTAAAAAAATAAAATTAAAAGCTTGTTTTGCTTACGTCCGTAAGCGTGTATCACGTAGAAACACATATACTATCCTTAACCCCGAGGGGTCATTGTTGTGGATGTGGACATTGTAGTTGTCATGTGCCCCATCCCTAATGTGGTGGTTGTATGGAGATAGTACATCGTCATTTTATAATTGTTCTTCTTCTGTTTTTTATTTGAACGATGCAAATATAAAAACAATTTCCTACAATCTATCACAATTTCCCATTTTTTTGCGATAAAATATAAGAATACTTTTTATTAAGGCAGAAATAAGACAAAATAGCGGTGAAAAAGAAGGAAAAACAGGAGGATTCACCACAGATTACACAGATTCACACAGATTTAGTTGACCCAACTCTTTAGTATCAATCGTCATAATCCGTGTGAACCGTTATAAATCCACATAATCTGTGAATCTGTGTAATCTATGGTGAAACTATCCCCCGTCAGAAATTATAAGCAACACCTACCCCCAATATTTCTTTGAACTGAACTTTCGCCCCTCTTTTAGTTCCATCCTCTTCAAAAGTCTTCACATCATTATCATATTTCAAAGTCGTATTGATGGTGGCGGACAAAAACTTATTAATTTTCATGCTGATCAATACATCCCAATTTACATCCACATTACCAAACTGGCTACTGTAAGGAGTAAAGAAATCGGCTGTTGTAATCATGCTCACATTTTCCATAAGTGGCATCTCGGCCCTGCCTTTCAGATAAGCGCCGCATTCTATTTTGAAACGGTCTCCCGGATCCACACCAAAAGCTCCTATCTCCGAAAGATAATCATCTTCCACAAAAGTCATTTTTGCAGAAACCGGAGAAAGAAAAACAGAATAGTTACTCTTAGGGCGATACTCCATACCTAATGAGATATTAGAATAAGCCGGTGCAAAGAAGTTCGAAATATAGTGAGTCTTGTCCGGATAGTTGTATCCTTTGGCAAATTGTGTATTCAAGTCTCCCATTAAAGTATAATACCATACATTATTAGTAGAATATCCTAATTGGGTAGAAAGGCCTATTTTATCGGTAGTCTTTCTCATTCCCTGCGATTTTGTTTTGGACAGGCCATAATCCAATATCAGATTAGTCACCCATAGCCAGTTTCCATTTTTATGAGTCAACGAACCATTCAGGTAAGCGTTTCCCGATAAGGCATTCTCACCACCGGCCGACCAGTTAGTCATGGCGGTTTGTGACAAATTCAGACCGGTAACACCATTCAGTACCCATGCCCCTTCCTTATATCCTTTATCATCGGTTTGAGCATATATGCCGGTTGACATAACGGCAAGTAATATTAAAAAGAATATACGCTTCATTTCAGTTTTATTTTTTAGTTCTTTAATTTATAAGACGTCTTAATAACTAAAACGGAATAATCTTTCCATTTGTTCAGGTATTTTTCATTTCGATAAGAAAGCAGCCTTGAAAAGCCTGAAACATCCAGCTACTTCTGAAAAGAGAAAAAACCTTTAATACTTTTTTATCTGGCCCATAATTGGTATGCAGAACTATTTCCTTACCTTTGTACAAATTCAGCCTCAAGTTGTGCTGTTTTAATTATCCCGTAAGAATATGGCAAAGGAAAAAACTGTATATGTATGCACCAACTGTGGGCAGGATTCACCCAAATGGGTAGGGAAATGTCCGTCTTGCGGTGCATGGAACACATACGTAGAAGAAGTTGTACGCAAGGAACCTGCAAATAAAAGACCGGTATCCGGTCTGGAACCCGTAAAAAGCAAGCCTGTCACACTGAATGACATAACCGGAGGAGACGAGCCTCGAATTGATATGCAAGACGAAGAGCTGAACCGGGTATTGGGAGGTGGCTTAGTACCGGGCTCACTCGTTTTACTGGGTGGTGAACCGGGGATAGGCAAATCTACCTTGGTGTTGCAAACCGTACTTCATCTGCCTGACAGAAAAGTATTGTATATTTCGGGAGAAGAAAGTACACGACAATTAAAACTACGTGCAGACCGTATCCCGCATAATTCTTCCGACTGCCTGATCGTCTGTGAAACTTCATTGGAGCAGATTTATATACATATAAAGAATACACAACCCGATCTCGTCATCATCGACTCTATTCAAACCATCTCCACTGAAACAATAGACTCTTCTCCCGGCAGTTTAGTACAGGTGCGTGAATGTTCCGCCTCTATTTTGAAATTTGCCAAAGAAACAAATACGCCGGTCATCTTAATCGGCCATATCAATAAAGAAGGAAGCATTGCCGGACCGAAAGTACTGGAACATATTGTAGACACCGTATTGCAATTTGAAGGTGACCAACATTATATGTACCGCATTCTTCGCAGCATCAAGAACCGTTTCGGAAGCACTGCCGAACTGGGCATTTATGAAATGCGACAAAATGGTTTGCGCCAAGTGAGTAACCCGTCCGAACTGTTGCTTAGCCAAGACCATGACGGAATGAGTGGAGTCGCTATCGCCTCTGCCATAGAAGGTGTCCGTCCTTTCTTAATTGAAACACAAGCCTTAGTCAGTTCGGCTGTATATGGAAATCCGCAACGTTCTGCCACCGGATTTGATTTACGACGTATGAATATGCTTCTGGCAGTACTCGAAAAACGGGTAGGATTCAAACTGGCACAAAAAGATGTCTTTTTAAACATTGCGGGTGGATTGAAAGTGAATGATCCGGCCATCGACCTGTCTGTCATCAGTGCCATTCTATCCAGCAATATGGATACAGAGGTAGAACGCGATACCTGCATGGCCGGAGAAGTGGGACTAAGTGGTGAAATCCGACCTGTAAACCGTATTGAACAGCGAATCGGAGAAGCGGAAAAGTTAGGCTTTAAACGAATCCTTATACCAAAACATAATTTACAAGGAATGGATACATCAAAATTGAAAATAGAAATTATTCCGGTCAGAAAAGTGGAAGAAGCATTCCGGGCCTTGTTTGGATAAAAATCTATTTTCTCCTTTAAGACTTAATTTGAAGAATGATATAAAATGACAAAAGATAAATCTCACACCCCTACCTGCGTAGATTGCGGCACACAGAACTGCAAGTTCAAAGAGCGCACCTACCCCGAATTTTGCCTGACAACCCATTTGGAACAAGAAGACTTGGAATGGGCATTGAAACGATATAACGAAAACCACAACGTAATGGTGGCCAGTGCCGAAGTGGAATATGAAGGTTATTGCCGGTTAACCCGTGTGGAAGAAATCATGACTTTTGCACGAAAGATGGGATATCAAAAAATAGGAATTGCTTATTGTATCGGGTTGGTAAATGAAGCCCGTATTTTTGCCCGTATCCTCCGTGCTAACGGCTTTGAGGTTTACTCAGTAATCTGCAAAGTAGCCGGAGCAGCCAAATCCTCTATTGGAATCCCCAAAGAATGTGAGAATATCGGTGCTGCTATGTGTAACCCTATCCTGCAGGCACGTCTTCTCAACCAAGCACATACAGAGTTAAATGTGGTGATCGGACTGTGCGTAGGACATGACAGCCTGTTCTACAAATACTCTAATGCCTATACTACAACTTTGGTGACCAAAGACCGTGTGACAGGACACAATCCTGCCGCCGCATTATATACCGCCAATTCCTATTATCGCAAAAAATTAATGCCGGAAGGCGAATAACCTAAACAAGAACCATGATACAAGAATTTCAAATAAGAGTCTTGCCTGAACAGGCAGCTAATGAACAGTCACTGAAACAATTCATCGGACGTGACAAGGGATTGGATATACGTACCATCCATGCCCTTCGTATCCTGAAAAGAAGCATAGACGCACGTCAGCGTACTATCTATGTAAACCTGAAAGTGCGTCTGTACATCAATGAAGTTCCGCAGGACGAGGAATTTATCCGCACTATATACAATAAGGTAGAAGGAAAGCCACAAGTCATAGTTGTAGGAGCAGGTCCGGGCGGACTGTTTGCAGCTTTACGATTAATAGAGTTAGGACTTCGGCCTGTCGTAGTGGAACGAGGAAAAAATGTACGCGATAGAAAAATAGATATCGCCCGTATCAGCCGTGAGCACAAAGTTGACTCCGAAAGTAATTATAGTTTCGGAGAAGGAGGAGCAGGAGCCTATTCAGATGGTAAGCTCTATACCCGAAGCAAAAAGCGGGGTAATGTAGACAAAATTCTGAATGTATTCTGTCAACATGGTGCCAGTACCTCCATTTTGGTAGATGCCCATCCGCACATCGGTACGGACAAGCTGCCGCGCGTGATTGAAAACATGCGGAATACCATCATAGAATGTGGAGGTGAAGTGCATTTCGAAACACGAATGGATTCCCTTATCATAGAAAAAAACAAAATCACAGGTATAGAGACAAATACCGGAAAGACTTTCAAAGGACCTGTTATTCTGGCTACCGGACACTCCGCACGGGATGTATATCAGTGGTTATATGATAATGGTGTAGAAATGGAAGCCAAAGGTATTGCGGTAGGAGTACGTCTGGAACACCCGTCCATGCTGATTGACCAGATACAATATCATAATAAAAACGGACGTGGAAAGTATCTGCCTGCCGCCGAATATAGCTTTGTGACACAAGCAGAAGGACGTGGAGTCTATAGTTTTTGTATGTGTCCGGGAGGATTCGTAGTTCCCGCCGCAAGCGGTCCGCATCAAATTGTAGTAAACGGCATGAGTCCCAGCAACCGTGGCTCCAAATGGAGCAATTCCGGAATGGTAGTAGAAATCAGACCGGAAGACCTGTCGGACAATAGTCTTTTTACAGAAGAATTAAAAACGAAAAGTGAAGAATTAAAAGCCACGAATAAAAATAATGGTCAATGGACTACCGGCCATTGTCCATTAACCATGATGTATTTTCAAGAAGCATTAGAAGCCACCTGCTGGCAACAAGGCAATATGCGCCAAACCGCACCCTCACAACGAATGATGGACTTCACCCGCAAAAAACTAAGCTATGATTTACCTGACAGTTCGTATAGTCCGGGATTAGTTTCCTCTCCTCTGCATTTTTGGATGCCCACATTCATCACCAGCCGTTTGATCAAAGGCTTCCAACAATTTGGGAAAAGCAGTCATGGCTTTCTGACCAATGAAGCAGTGATGATTGGTGTCGAAACACGCACATCGGCTCCGGTACGGATTCTGCGAGATAACGAGACACTGCAACACGTCACTATCAACGGGTTATTTCCTTGTGGAGAAGGGGCAGGTTATGCCGGCGGAATTGTTTCAGCAGGTATTGATGGAGAAAGATGTGCGGAAGCCGTTGCCACTTATTTAGGTATAGAGGAGGATTGAATCTGTCCGAAAATGATTTACTGTATACATTTGGGCGCATTAAATGCGCCCCTACAGTAAATAAATGATTTGCGATATTATTTTATTATTCTTTCTTATTGGAAGTAAAGTCTTCTTTTATCAGCTTGCACCAATCAGCAATACGTTTACTGGTCAATTGAGCCTGATTTTCTTGGTCAATTACCAAACCGCAGAATTTTTCACCACGTACTGCCCTCGATTGGTTGAAGGTATATCCGTCTGTCGAAGTAAAACCGACCAACTCAGCCCCCGCCTTTTGAAAAGCATCTGCTAAAATCCCCATTCCATCCACAAAATTATCAGGATAGTTCTTCTGATCCCCCAAACCGAATATTGCTACTTTCTTTCCCTTTAAATCCAACGACTCCAATTCGGGAACCAGTTCGTCCCAATAAGTAGGAAGTTCACCATCAAACCAAGTTGACGCTCCCACTATCATATTGTCATACGCTTGAAAATCATTCTGCCAAGCCTTTTCTATCAAAACGACTTCTATTACTTTCACTCCTCCCAAATCTTCCCGAATCTTTTCAGCTATATGGGAAGTCTTGGCTGCATTCATTGCATAAAATAATCCTATTGTTTTCATAATTCTTTTTTATTCACCACAGATTAACACGGACAACATATAAAACGGTCCATGTAACCTGTGGACATTTGATTAATATTCCAGCAGTGTCCTGGCTGCATCATAAATTTTATCCTCAGTAGGTAAAATAGCCTTTTCCAATATAGGATGGAAACCTACAGGAGTGAAAACAGAACCTACACGCTGTACAGGAGCATCCAGATAACGGAACAGCTCCGTACCAATTCCGGCAGCAATTTCAGCTCCGAAACCAGAGAAAACTTTATCCTCATGAACCACCAAAGCCTTACTTGTTTTCTTCACTGACGCATAAATAGTTTCTTTATCCAGTGGAATAAGCGAGCGAAGATCAATCACTTCCACACTCCACCCCTCTTGAGCCAAGCGTTCAGCCACATTCAAACAGAAATGAGTTGTATTTCCATACGTTATCATACTTAAATCTGTACCTTCACGGCGGATACGCGCCTTCCCAAACGGAACCTCAAATTCTTCGGGTACTACGGAAGAAGCCTCTACTGAATTATACAAGGCCTTCGGTTCAAGATATAAAGTAAACCCACGAGAGCGCATCGCAGTACGAAGCAACCCGGCCGCATCATCGGCAAAAGAAGGGCAAACAATCCGGGCCCCCGGCAAAGTAGCTAATGCACCCTCTATATTTTGAGAATGATAAAGTCCACCACCAATATATCCACCCGAGGCCAGACGTAATACAATATTGGGAACAAACTTCCCATTGCTACGCCAGTATTCATGAGTACACTCTACATATTGCTCCACAGCAGGCCAGAAATAATCGGCAAATTCAGCTCCTTCAATAACGACATGTATCTTAGGATCGAAACGGCACATGCCATTTGCCGTACCCACAATATAGTCCTCTGCTATAGGAGCATTAAACACGCGGGCATCCCCAAACTCCTGCTGCATTCCTTTAGTAATATTGAATACTCCACCTTTCTCTTTATTCGCTACATCCTGCCCATAAATGAAAGTATCCGGATTATGGCGGAATTCCTCTTTCAACGTTTCGTTGATAGCAGTTACCATAAAGGCCTTCTCACCATTTTCTTCTTGATGAAGTCCCTCTTTATACTTTTCCGGTATATAAGGATCGGGCAAAACATAATCAAAGATACTTTTCGGATCAGGATCAGGCGCTGCAAGTGCTTTCCGGTTAGCAACCGACAGTTCTTTCTTTGCCGCTGCTTCTATCTGTTGCAACTCTTCTTCCGTAAGACGTTTGTAACGCAACAGCATCCGGCGGAATTTCATCAAAGGATCAGCCTCTTTTACATAAGCCAATTCGTTTTCATCCCGATACAACGTCTGTTTATCTGAATTAGAATGGGAACCAATACGGACACAATTGGCATGTACAATAACAGGAGTACGATGGGCTATGGCAAATTCACGGGCTTCACTCATGGCATTCATCGAGTCGAACACATCTTTGCCATTACAATGAATAATCTTCAGATTCTTAAAACCGGAAAAATTATCAGCATACTTCCGGGCAACTGTCTGATCCTTTTTGGGAACAGAGATACCGTACCCATTATCCTGCCATACAAATATCACAGGAAGACCTTCCCTACTGGCCCCGTTAATCGCCTCGTAAACATATCCTTCCGAAGAAGCAGACTCTCCATGCGAAGTGATCGCCACCCCCTTATGTCCATAATACACCATGGCACGCGCCACTCCGGCAGCATGAAGGTCATGCGTTCCGGTAGCGGACGACACATTTTCTATATGCCATTCGGGTTTAGCAAAGTGGTTGGACATATGACGTCCTCCACTGCCGGGATCAGTTGCTTTCGAAATGCCATTCAATATCAATTCCTCCACACTCATGCCTGCCGAAAGCACGGTCAGCATATCGCGATAGTATGGAAAAAGGAAGTCCTCTCCTTTGGTAAAGACTTGACCTACGGCCAATTGGATTCCGTCATGCCCCGCATAAGGCGCATGATAGGACCAACCCAATGATTGCAACAGATAAGACGGAGCTTTTTCATCAAGCGCACGTCCCAATACCATCAAATGATACCACTTTTTCAACGTTTCGGTATCAGTGGTCTTTATATCATATTTTTTCATTATATTATTTTTTTACTGTGATGAATGGTTATTCTTTCCAATTTTCCAGATAATCTTTTATCGCATAGAGGAATTGCCCCCCTAACATACCATCCACCACCCGATGATCGTATGACAAAGAAAGATACATTTTATGACGGACAGCAATCACATCGCCTTCAGAAGTTTCAATAACTGCCGGCTTCTTTTCGATATATCCCACACCGAGAATGGCAACCTGCGGCTGATTGATTATAGGAGTACCAAACAAAGACTTGAAAGTTCCAAAATTAGTAATCGTAAACGTACCACCCGAAATGTCATCCGGCATCAGTTTATTATCACGCGCTTTCACCGCCAGAGTATCAATGGTCACAGCCAAACCATTCAAATTCAACCTGTCGGCATCATGTATCACCGGAACAATCAGATTTCCATCATTCAGTGAAACAGCAATACCGACATTGATATGCTTTTTAAACAGGATATTATAACCGTCTACAGATACATTTACCTGCGGATAGGCAACCAATGCCTTCGTTACGGCTTCGGTTATGGCAGGCATATAAGTCAATTTGACTCCTTCACGACGGAAAAAAGCCTCTTTATTCTTATCACGCCATTTCACGAGTTTGGTCACATCCACTTCTACCACATTCGTAACATGAGGAGAGGTATGTTTAGACATAACCATGTGATCGGCAATCATTTTCCGGACACGATCCATCTCTTTCACTTCCACGCCTTCTTGCGAACCGGAAACTGGGGGTGTTAAAGAGGAAGCCGATGATGGCGCAGTTGGAGAAGTCCGGACAGAAACAGTCTCAACAGATTGGGCGGATGCAGATACAGGTTCAGTTACGGTTATGTTACCTTGTTCCTTTCTAGTAATATAAGCTTTTATATCTTTTTTACTCAGACGCCCTTCATATCCTGTCCCTTGAATACGATCCAATTCCTCTTTCGAAATATGTGCAGCCTGAGCCAGCTGAAGTACAATGGGGGAATACCAACGCTCTTCTTCTGTTTTAGCCGCTATTGCCTTAGGAACTTCCTTTACTTCCTGAACAGATGTTACAGATGGTACATGGGAGGACGTTTCTTCTGCTTGCGGTACATTTTGCTCTTCTACAAGAGCCTCTCCTATTCCTTCATCACTATCTATATCTACAATTGCTACTACTGTACCTACAGGTACGGTATCTCCTTCTTTAAATAATATCCCGATCACCTTGCCTTCTACGGGAGATGGAATTTCAGCACTGACCTTTGCTGTATTCACTTCGAACAAGACATCGTCCTCTTGGACAGTATCACCCACTTTTACCGACCAAGATATAATGGTTCCTTCAGTAATACTTTCGCCTAGCTTAGGCATTTTTATTTCAAATCTTGACATATTGATAATTTTATTTTTTTAATCCTTTTATATGAACAACAAGCCACTGAAAAAGAAAGTTTTAACTTAAATCTTTTTTAAGATGCCCCGGTGATGTATCCAATCCTCATTAGCATATTTTTCTACTTTCAGCAACTCGATTGCCGCCAAATCCTTTCGGGAAAAATGATAAATGCTATTCTTTTCATCTTCTATCAAGAAGTAATGAAACAAAAGATGAATAAACCGTTTGATATTCACCGAAACATCCAAAAAACAATTGAGATTGGCCACTTCACTAGGTACAGACGGTACGGCACGGATATTCTTTAATCCGGGAATCGACTCCAATTCATCAGACTTCCCCTTCAACACTGTATGAAGTACATCCAAGTTTGCAGAAAATAACAAAGTACAATGATACATCACACGGTTTTTATGAATACATTGCGCACTGCCCGATATTTTCTTTCCATCCAGATAAATCCCCAAACGCTCATCCGTATAGGCCGTGACTCCCATCGTTTCCAGAAAACCAACAATACGCTGCAAATAGTCTCCAAACAGGGGTTGCGATGTCGTTTCTATAAAAGTAAGATTAATATTTCCCTTATCATGGTAAACTGCACCACCTCCCGAAAACCTACGAGCCAAACGAATGCCCTTCTCTATCCTGTAATCCTCATTCACCTCGGCACGAACAGACTGATTCTTGCCCATGACCACGGAAGGTTCCGACTGCCAAATTACAAAATAATCCCCCTGTGTCTGCTTCAAAAGATACTCCTCCACTGCCAAATTGAAATAAACATCCGTACAGCGGTTATCTATGCAAAACATTATGCAAAAAGTGTTTCGTGATAAATCTCGCCTACCGTAGGATGTGGAAATACCGTTTTTTGAAATTCTTCTACAGTATATCCATATTGAACGGCAATCCCCGCTACAATGATTATTTCCGAAGCAGGATTTCCCAACAAATGGCACCCTATAATGCGGTCTTCCTCATCCAGAATCAATTTGCAAAGCCCGTTCCCTGTTTCATTTTCTGCCACGAAACGCCCCGAATAAGCCATCGGTAATTTCTGTACATGATAGCTGGTCCCTGATGCTTTCAACTCCTCTTCCGTTTTTCCCACTCCGGCCAGTTCAGGATTCGTATATACCACCCCCGGTACACAATGATAATTCATCCGGTCCTCCACTCCCAGAATATGATTAATGGCAACTTCACTTTCACGAATAGCCGTATGAGCCAACATGGAGTATCCGGTTATATCTCCACAAGCATAGACTTTAGGATGGGAAGTAAGCATGTGTTCATCCACTTTTACACCGTTACGCACCATTTCCACTTTTAGTTTATCCAGTCCCACTTGGTTTAGATTCGCTTTTCTGCCTACACTTACCAGAACCTTATCCGCTTCAATCAGTGACAATTTACCGGCTTTTTCTATGGTAACTCCTGCCGGACTGACTTCAATCACTTTAGAATTCAATTGGAAGTTAATCCCTCGCTTCTGATACTCTGTACGTAACATCGCACTGGTTTCCTTGTCCATAGCCCCTAATATTTCAGGCATCATCTCAATGACACTCACCTTTACCTCCATACTATTAAAGAAAGAAGCAAATTCCATTCCAATTACTCCGCCACCAATAATAGCCAGCGATTTAGGTAATGCAACCATTTCCAAAGCCTCTTTGGAAGTCCAATAGTCTATTTCCGACAAGCCTTTAATGGGTGGAATCACGGTATCCGAACCTGTACAAACCAACAGATAAGTCACTTCATATTTTTCTCCTCCGGCCAAAATTTGAATCAGTCCATTATCTTCTCCAATTATAACCGCTTCTTTTTCTATCAATTCGGCTCCATAAGATTTCACAGTCTGTTTTACACCTCCGGTCAGTTTCTTGACCACTTTATCTTTACGGTCTATTATTTTCTCCAAATTGAAGCTGATTCCATCCGGTACAGCAATTCCATATTTTGCCGCACCTTTTGCATTATCCAATAATTTTGCTGAATACAAAAGAGTTTTCGTAGGGATACATCCTTCATTCAAACAAACACCTCCCATGGCTTTCTTTTCAAAAATCACAGTTTTCAATCCTCCGGCAGCAGCTCTTTCCGCAGCCGTATATCCGGCAGGTCCCCCACCGATTATCGCTATATCATATTTCATATTGTTAAGGTTTTAAGCTTTATATACTCTAACAACAAATAAGTGAGGGACTTAGTTGTCCAAAAGAAGATTTCTTCATCTTTATGAACCTATTTTTTCTAAAAGATATGTATCTTTGCACCAAAGAAAGCATTATGCATCATCCCGAAATAGCCATAGTAGATCCAAATACCCTTACTTGTCTGGGGTTAAAAAACATTTTGGAAGATATCATTCCAATGGCTACTATCCGTGTATTCCATTCGTTTGGTGAGTTGACGGATGACACACCGGACATGTATGCCCACTATTTTATTTCTGCCCAAATCTATTTTGAACATACTTCCTTCTTTTTACTTCGTAAACCAAAAACAATTGTATTAGCAGGAGGTGACAACCAACCTCAATTATCCGGTATCCCCAAGCTGAATATCTACCAAGATGAAGGTTCTTTGATAAAAGACATCCATCAATTACGCCAATATGGACATCAGGCAAGAAAACAAGCAGTAGATAAAGCAATGCATATAGAAAAAACAGAACATGAATTGTCTATCCGGGAAATAGAAGTATTGATACTTATCACCAAAGGACTTATCAATAAGGAAATAGCAGACAAACTTCATATCAGCCTGACCACTGTCATCTCCCACCGCAAGAATATTACCGAAAAACTGGGTATCAAATCTGTATCCGGGCTAACTGTCTATGCTGTGATGAACGGTTACATTGAGGCAGACAGAATATAAAATCCTCATTTATTAGGATTGCACACATATCAGGTTTACCGTTACTTTGCAGCCGGAATCATTCTCCATCATGGATTATACAGAGTGGAATGTATAAATTTTCCGCCTGGTAGAAACTTGTAACAACTCTGGTCATCCGTGATGTATCAAATAAAACCAAACAATAAATATGAGAAAAAACATTTTATTCATTACATCCTGCCTGCTGGCTACAACAACTTTTGCGGAAAATATCAACACGCTGCCTAAGGACACTACGAAAGTCATTGATATAGAAGAGGTGGTGGTTATCGCTTCACCTAAAGAAACCGGAAAATTAAGGGAACTCCCTACAGCCGTATCTTTACTCTCCCAAAAAGATATGCAAGCAAACCAAATCACAACTTTAAAGAACGTGAGTTCACTGGTACCCAATTTCTTTATGCCCGACTATGGTTCAAGACTCACCTCAGCTATTTATATCCGGGGAATCGGTTCGCGTATCAACACTCCTGCGGTAGGTTTGTATGTGGACAATATCCCTTACATTGACAAATCTGCATTTGATTTCAATTTTTATGATATAGAACGTATTGATATTCTTCGCGGTCCACAAGGAACCTTGTACGGACGCAATACCATGGGGGGATTAATCAAAGTACATACTCGCTCTCCATTCTCCTATCAGGGAACAGACGTAAAACTGAGTTATGGAACAAAAAGTAACTACCGCAGTGCTTCATTAACCCATTACCATCGTTGGAGTGACTGTTTTGCTTTCTCCGCCGGTGGTTATTATGAGGGCTCAGACGGATTCTTCCGCAATTCTCTTAATGGGAAAAAAGTAGATAATATGGAAGCGGGAGGCGGACGAATACATGCTATCTGGCTGCCTTCAGAAAACCTAAAACTAGACTTTACCATAGGCTATGATTATAGTGACGAAGGAGGATACCCTTATTACTATACAGGAGCTATAGACGGATACGACAAAGAGAATGAAAAATATAAAAACTACACAGGGAAGATTTCATACGATCAGGATTGTACTTATCGCCGTGGACTGTTCAATACCGGTTTGAATATTGAATACCAGGCACAAAAGTTTATCTTAAGCGCTGTTACTGGATTTCAGAATTTAAATGACCGTATGTTTATGGACCAGGATTTCCTGCCTGTCAGCATTTATACTATTGAGCAGAAGCAACGTCTGAATACCATCAGTGAAGAGATTACTTTTAAAAGCAAAAACAACAAGCGCTGGCAATGGGTTACAGGAGTTAGTGGTTTTTATCAATGGCTACATACCACCGGTCCGGTAAACTTCATGGAGGACGGAGTGACCGATATGATCGAAGGAAACATCAACAATACTTTCAAGAAAATTCATTTAGACAATCCCCGTACCCCTGAAATGAGTCTGGACGTTTTGAACAACCGTATCCGCGTAAGTGGAAGTTTTGACACACCGGTATTCAGCACCGCACTGTACCACCAATCTACATTCAATGACCTGTTTGTGAAAGGCCTTTCAGTAACAGCAGGTTTGCGTTTGGAATATGAAAAAATGTCTATGAATTATTTCTCGGATAGTAATATCGATTTCGATTTCTTTCTTAAAATGGCAATGCCTCCCCTTAATATTCCATTCAGAAATTTGAATGCCGCACCGCTATTGGAAGGAAAAGAAAAAAACGACTATGTACAGCTACTTCCCAAACTAGCTTTTAAATACGATTTCAGTCCTGCAAACAATATGTATGTAAGCATAACCAAAGGATATCGTTCCGGAGGGTATAACGTACAGATGTTTTCAGAACTGATACAAAGTGACATGCAACAAAAAATGATTGAAGCCATACTAAACAAGGCACCAGAATCTATGGCAGGTATGATAGAAGGAATGATCAAGCAACACATGCCCAACTACGGAAAAGAATTGAACGTACAAGAAACAACAGTCTACAAGCCCGAGTACAGCTGGAATTACGAAGTGGGATCACATCTCAGTTTGTTCAACGGCAAACTGAAGACCGACCTTGCCGCATTCTACATGGATACCCACGACCAACAAATCGCCAAATTTGTCAATAGTGGCTTGGGACGAATGATGGTCAATGCCGGTAGTAGCGAAAGTTATGGAGTAGAGGCCAGCTTTCTGGCATCTATCAACAAAAACCTGAATATGAATGTAAGTTATGGATATACTCATTCCACATTCAAAAAATATGACGGAGGTACTACATCATCAGAAGAGCAAATTGATTATAGCGGCAATTATGTACCATTTGTTCCCCGCCATACCATGAATGCAGGCGCAAATTATAGTTTCTTTTTCGATAAAAGCAATTGGATGCAAAGCCTGACTTTAGGCATGAGCTATACCGGAGCAGGAAAAATTTATTGGACTGAAAAAAACAATGTCTCACAAAGTTTTTACGGAACACTGAACGGGCGCATTTCTTTGCAGACAGAAGCTTTACAGATAGATGTATGGGGACGTAATTTAACCAACAAGGATTATACAACCTTCTATTTTGAAACCATGCATAGAGGATTCGAACAAAAAAGCAGACCTTTACAACTGGGGGTGGATATACGTTATCACTTCTAACCATTCTTGCAAAAATAAAAAGGGGCTGTCCAAAAAGTGTGACAGCCCCTTTTGCTATTGTTTATTTCGGTAAAAA